>Ga0055584_100001613_pt1 | contig 22079 bp, 19 predicted proteins | sample OSDHelmetaG_FD_58716 | JGI IMG/M metagenome (GOLD analysis project Ga0055584, IMG submission 58716) | Pelagic marine sediment microbial communities from the LTER site Helgoland, North Sea, for post-phytoplankton bloom and carbon turnover... | ecosystem: Environmental > Aquatic > Marine >...
ACCGTCGGCGTCGAGATTGTCCAATCCCATCAGTTCGAGAACGCGCTTCCACCAGCGCTTGGGGTTGTGTCCGATGTTGGCGACGAGAACACCGGAAGTAAAATCGGCAAGCTTTCGACCCTCGGGAGTGTAGTGATAGGAGCCCTCGCTTTTCGCAAGAACTGCCATGCTCGTCGTTTTTGTGCGGAGGCACTCGGGTTCCGTGGATTCGAGCGTGGCACGAAGCTCGTTGGATGTGGGTTCGTCAGTATGGGTAATCATGGGGGAAAATAAGGATCAGGATAGTAAAAATGAGTTGTTAAACGACACCCGAATACAAAACTTCGGGCGTTTCTTCGCCTGGGCGGTAGAGAGCCAAGCCACCTTCTTCGTCATTCACTTTGACGACGGCGTCGGGATGACCTGCTGCGTGTTCTTCGAGTAGTGCTTCCATGGATTGGACGGCAGCTACGACCTGACGATCCGCTGCGAGGCTGTTGTATTCGAGGGCGGCGATTCGGGCAAGACGATCTTCGCGGGATCCTTCCCTGCCGAATTCGACCTCTGCAACTTCGCGGACAAAGCGCTCGATTGCTTCGATGCCGTAGCCTCTCTGGCTGCGCTCTTCCCACGGCTCAAGAAAGCTGCCGTTATAGTGATTGTTCATCGAAATCTTGGCGGTGATGGGAGTCTTGTCCTCGATTGTGCACTCGACGCCTCGGCGTCTGCTGTGACCGTTCCAGTTTCCGTTGTCGAATCGAAACTGCACCTCCTGCTCTACGTAGCCGGGAAAGTTATCCGGTGTCACCCAGCTGGTGTGGATGTCGAAGGCAGCTTCTCGACCTGTGTCATACTCGTAGACGAGGCGAAGCTGAGTCGAGTCCCAGGTGTTTCCATCGGCTGGTCCGACGAGGCCCCGTTGGCCGGTGCAGGTGACCCGTTTCAGTTTTCCACCGAAGGTGAAATCGATCAGCTTAATGTAGTGAACCGCAACGTAGGTGCCGGGGTTTCTCCCTTTGATCCATTCGGCAAATTGCCCGCCCGAAATCGACTTGGGTTCAAGCAGCGTGCAGTAGCCATTGTTGACGTGTGAGAGTTCGCCGTCTGCGACGAGGGTGCGGAGCTTTTTGTGATCGGGATCGAGAAGTTTGTGATACACAATCTTGGCAAGCACCTCATTCTTTTTAGCGAGAGCAACCAACTCGTCGAGTTCCTGAAGAGACAGGACGGAAGGTTTCTCAACGATGATATGCTTGCCAGCTTCGAGCGCGGCTTTGGCTCCGGCGAAGTGACGATCGTCGGGAGTGGCGACGCAGACAAAGTCCGGATCGGCCGAAACGAGCTGCCCTGCGGCATTCGGCTCCGTGTAACTCGTGAAGTCGGAGAAGGTGTCCTGATTCGCCTCGCGAAATTTCTCTGCTCGCGATCCGGTTCGTGTTGCGACGGCGGAGAAATCGATCTCACAGACGCCAAAGGTAGAATCGTAGATGCCCTGCTTAGCGACCCGAAACATGGGCGCATAGGTTTCGTCAAAGATCATTCCCATGCCGATCATGCCGGCTTTGAGTTGATGGATGGAAGTTTCAGGAGTGCTCATTACAGAATTTCTGAAGCAATGAAATCGGCATTCAAGGATCGCACAAGAGTTGTTTTGCGGACAAAATATGCTTTTTTGCGCACTGTTAGGTAGCTTTTAAAATGGAACGACGCAGAAGCAGAAATAAAAGCAGGCGAATTGCGTTGGCCTACCAGTTGGGTGCACCGCACCAGGAGCGCATCACGCATGGAATTTTTCGCTACGCCGAGGAGCACGGTCCGTGGGAGATTGTTTCGAGCCCAGAAGGTTCAGCGCTCGCGTTGGAGGGCTTGTCAGGGTGGGGCGGCGATGGGATTATTGCCATGTTGGAGACGAGGGAGCAGATGAAGCTTGCCGGAAAGCTCGATTGTCCCATTGTCAATCTCACGAACTCCAGAAAGAGTTCGGGCGTTCCGACGGTGGCGAGCGATCAACGAGCAATCGGTCAGATTGCGGCCGAGCATTTTCTCGAGCGGAATTTTCGTCGGTTCGGATTTTATGGATTGAAGGAGGTCTGGTATTCCAAGAAACGATTCATGGGGTTTTGTAACCGACTTCTCCGGGAAGGCTGTTCGGTTTCGGTTCACGAAACCGAGAGCTCCCTGCTTTCTGATGAACCTTGGAAACAGGATCGCCGGCAACTCGATGAGTGGTTGGCTGGACTTTCGTATCCCACCGCCATTTTTACGGCGCATGATTACCGCGCGAGGATGGTCCTGGAGAGTTGTCTTGATCTCGGGATATCGGTTCCCGATCAGGTAGCAGTTATAGGAGTCGATGACGACCCGATTGTTTGCGATTTCAGTCGCCCCTCGCTCACCAGTATCCGACAGGATGGAGAAACGGTGGGGCGTAAGGCTGCGGAGTTGCTCGATCACTTGTTATCGGGCGGCTCGGTCGAGGAGGATATTCTGGTCGCTCCAGGGGAATTGGTGGAACGAGATAGCACAAGGGTCACTGCGGCAGAAAATCCTGCTCTTCGGCAATGCCTCGACCTGATGGAAGCTCATCATGCGGAACTGATCGACATTGCCTGGCTCGTTTCTCAATTGAATATTTCGCGGCGCCAGCTGGAGAAGCTTTTTCGCAATGAATTGGACAAGACACCGAATGTGGTTCTGTCAGAGATTCGGGTGGAGCGAGCGAAAACCCTTTTGCGAGACAATCCGAATATGATTTTGCGCGAGGTGGCGGCAGAAAGCGGTTTTTCCGAACCTCGACGACTCAATCTGGTGTTCCAGCGATTCATGGGGATGACACCTCGGCAGTATCTGCAGCAGATGGATTAGCGTGCTCTGGACTTTCGATGGATTACGTGACCACGGAGGCCAGGTATGAGTCTCGATTACCAATCTCTTCTCGGCTGGGGCGACGGCGCTCGCAAGATGCACATTCATCTAACGGAGATTCCGGATACCTCAGCTCATGAATCATGCGAGCATGAACATGTCGCGGAGGAGGCTTTTTATCTCCTCGAGGGTTCCGCCGAATACCGCTTTGGGGGTAAGATAATCAAAGCCGGACCCGGTGAGGTTGTCTTTATTCCTTCCGGAGTTCGCCATGCACAAATCACCTACCTGACTCCTTCCATGAAATATCTGACAATTCGGACGGTGGAAGAGGAGGACGAGCCTTGCTGCTGTGGCGAAGATCGGGAGCCGATTCCGTAGCAAAGTGATGTGACGTTTCCATGGGCGAAGCCACTCCACAGGATATGCCGATCTGGGTTGTCGTGTTGATCCCGATCGCCTTCTTTATCATCTTCCCGCTTTTCTGGTTTTTTGTGACGTGGATCAACCGCCAGGTCGGAGGGTGGAGCCGTCTCGCGAAGCGCTATCGAACCAGCGATGAGCAGAAAGGAAAAGTCTGGAATGGCGTGCAAGGTAGTGTCGGTCTCATTTCGTATCGCGGAGTGTTGCGATGCGTGACGAATGAAGACGGCTTGTCTATACGGCCGGTTGCTCTGTTCTGATTCGCCCATCCCGAACTCTTCATTCCCTAGGATGACTTGCACGATGTGAACCGGCGCAATGTCCTTTGGTTAAAGATGGTCGTCGCGAAGGTGGGAGGACCAAAAGTGGGGAGTATCTCCCTCGAAGCGAAAGTCTTTGAGGATTTGGACGGGCGTAGATTGTTGATGCAGTCCCGCGCAATCTCCCCGATTGCGGGATTTCCACTAGCCGAAGATTTCTTCACAGTGACTCCCTATCATGAGTCAAAGAGACCGCCTTCCCTCCGCCACGAATCGCCGCCAATTTCTTACAGCCTCTTCGCTTGCAACGGCCGGACTGCTGGCACCATCGTCGCTTCCGCGACGCGCGATTGGAGAAGACGGGGATACCGGAGAGACTGAACACTTTCATTACAGGCTCGCTCCTGCCGATGGTCCCTGGATCGATACGCAGCGGGGAAGTCGGTCATTTGGGACGCGGGCAGGAAAGATCTATCTATCCGAAGACAATTCGGAAACCTGGGTCCACGAAGCGGACTTCGCCGATGCGGCGAACATTCATTTCAGTAGCTTTCTCGAAAATGGGCGGCTCATTTTCGCAACGCAGCGCAAAATTTATTCGGCAAATAAAGACCTTTCAGAAATTCGCGAGATTACTGTAACAGGACTGGATGGAAAACCCTATCATCCCCACAAGCTGCGGGAAGGCGAGAAGCCTGGTTGGTATTTCTATTCCCTCGATGGAATTCACACCTTCGATGTGAAGGGGAAGGAAATACTGATCTGGGGCAACTACTGCAACGTTGGCACTGGTCCCGTTCCTTCCAATGTCTACTATTCGGTCGATGGTGGCGAGACGATCAAGATCGCCTACGGATTCGGCCAGAACCCTGCTTTCAATCACAAGGATGCGAAGCCGGAGGAAATGGTGGGAAATCCTGATAACCCTGTCGTTTGCCGACACATTCATTCCGTTACCTACAATCCAGTCGAGAACGCGTTCTATGCCTGCAGCGGTGACATCAACCGCAAGATCGCTGTGGGCCTAGAGTGCCATTGGTTGCGCGGAAAATACGATGCTGACGCCGATACCTGGGACTGGAAAGTCGTCGTTTCCTCCGACGCCAACTCTCGTTTCAAAACCGGGGGAATGAATTTTGTCGATGGGAAAATCTACTGGGTCGCCGACGCCAATGGTCCGAAGACGATTCGCGAAGTCTACGACCGGGGCATTTTTCGCTGCAAACCGGAAGACATTCCCGACAAGTCGAAGCATGAGCTGCTTTTCCCTGCCAAATGGGAAATGGCGGTGATGACGATTCACGAAAACACGATGGTCGTTCCCCGTTACGGAAACGCAGATCCTGCCGATTGCGGAATTCTTGTTTCGCCGGACCTCGGGAAAACCTGGGGCAACTACGATCTCAAGCAATTCGGTGATCGATCGGGCGTTCGGGTGAATCTGCCAAACGATGAAGGATGGTATCGGATTCAGCTGATGGAGAGATGGATCAACAACGCGGAGATTCTGTTCATCAAAATGAAGTCGTAAGATCGCGAAGGACACATGAACCTAAAATATGACCCAATGAACACGAGAATACTTTTTCCCTTAGCTGTCTTGCTAGTCGGTCTGCATACGTCCGCAAGTGCTGCGGATCGCAAGCCAAACTTCATCGTCGTCTATACCGATAATCTCGGCTACGGCGATATTGAGCCCTTCGGATCGACCGTCCATCGCACTCCCAATTTGAATCGGATGGCAAAGGAGGGACGGAAGTTTACGCACTTTTGTGTGACGGCAGGAGTGTGCACGCCATCCCGCTCCAGCATCATGACGGGTTCCTACTCCCAGCGCGTGCAGATGCACGATAATCCGCGAGATGGCTGGGTTCTCCGGCCGGTTTCTCCCTACGGCTTGCATCCGGACGAAGTTACGGTCGCAGAAGTGTTGAAAGACGCAGGCTATGCGACTGGGATCATCGGCAAGTGGCATCTGGGTGATCAACTGGAGTTTATGCCGAACCAGCAGGGCTTCGATTATTTCTTCGGAATTCCCTACAGCGACGATATGACGCAGGAGGCAGGAGAGCGTGCCGCTGCCCGGATGAAGAAAAACCCCGGGGCTCCCAATCTCGGTGGACTTGCCTGGCCGCCATTGCCTTTGCTGGAAAATGAAAAGGTGATCGAAGCGCCGGTCGATCGCGATGGGCTGACAAAACGATATACCGAGAAAGCGCTGGAGTGGATCGAAGACAATCATGAAAAGCCATTCTTTCTCTACTTTCCGCAGGCGATGCCCGGGAGTACGAGTAAGCCATTTTCCAGTCCCGAGTTCCGGGGCAAAAGTAAAAATGGTCCGTGGGGAGATTCGATTGAGGAACTCGACTGGTCGCAGGGCCAACTGCTCGACAAACTGGTCGAGTTGGGCATCGCCGAAAATACCCTGGTGATCTGGACATCAGACAACGGGGCACCGATCAACCGAACGCCGGGAGACGTCAGTCGTGGATCAAATCAGCCGCTTCACGGGAGAGGATACACCACAGCCGAGGGTGCCTTTCGCGTCCCAACCATCATGTGGTGGCCAGGAACAATTGCTGCCGGGACGGAGTGTGCTGAATTGTGCACGACGATGGATCTACTTCCGACTTTTGCCGGTATCGTAGGAGGAGATGTGCCGACGGGCCGGAAGATTGATGGGAAAAACATTCTGCCGCTGATCAAAGGGGAGGCAGACGCAAAGAGTCCTTATGGAGCATTTTTCTACTACGACGGACCGCAGTTACAGGCCGTGCGATCCGGGCCCTGGAAACTTTTTGTCCCTCTGGAAAGCTTTCGCAATCATCCGCATTTTGGACGCGACGATGGCAGCGGAGAAAAGGCACTGCTCTTTAATGTGGTTGATGGCATTGCGAGTGAGGACGATGTTGCAGATGGTCATCCTGACATTGTCGAAAAACTCATGGGTTTTGCCGAAGCGGCTCGCGCAGACCTCGGTGATATGAATCGAAAAGGAAGCGGTCAGCGGGCCATTGGGAAAAATGCCAACCCGACCCCTAGAGTTCTTAGTGACGCAAAGCAATAAATGAACCTGACCCTGTTAGCCTTTCGCTTTTTGAAAAATGGATAACGCAAAAACACCATCTTCTCGTCGGAAATTTCTCGCCACCACTGCTGGTTCACTGGCAGCCAGTTCCGGCCTTCTCGCGGCAGATAAACCGCGCATAAAGATTGGTCAGATTGGGACCAAGCACCCCCACGCTTCAGGAAAGCTGGATGCGATTCTCAAGTTTCCGGAAACCTTCGAGTTTGTCGGTCTGGTCGAGCCGGATGCAGAGCGGCGCAAGGAGATGGCGCAAAAGAAGCCCTATGCCGGATTGCCCTGGATGAGCGAGGAAGAGTTGCTCTCTACGGAAGAGCTCAAGGCTGTCGCTGTTGAAACGGATATTGCTAATCTTGTGCCGACAGCGATGCGGGTGCTAAAGGCGGGCTTGCACATTCATCTCGATAAGCCGGCAGGGGAGTCACTGGAGCAATGCAAAGCGATGCATTCTCTCGCGACGGAGCGAGGCCTGACGATTCAGATGGGATACATGCTTCGCTATAATCCAGCCTTCGAGTTTGCGCATCAGCTGCTACGCGACGGATGGCTCGGTGAGATCACCGAGATATCGGGGATGATTGGAAAATACATGAATGACTCTGGCCGGCTGCAGCTGGCTCAGTATGAGGGCGGTGGAATGTTTGAGTTGGCCTGCCACCTCATTGATCAAGTCGTATCCTTGCTGGGTGAACCTGAAAAGGTCACGGCGCACACGAGAAGGACCTTTCCTGACAAGGACACCTTTGCCGACAATCAGATGGCAGTATTTGATTATCCGAAAGCGATTGCGACGATACGCTGCAATCACATTGACCCGATGGGAGGAGCGCGTCGTCAGTTTTCGATTACGGGAACAGAGGGGACTTTCGAAATTCGCCCCCTTGAGCCGCAGCCTAAAGGTCGCCTTGGACTCTATCGTCCGCGAGGTGACTTCAAGAAGGGATACCAGGATGTCGAATTTGAACGCCCCTCGGGCCGCTACGACGCTGAGTTTCTTGATCTTGCCAAAATCATTCGGGGAGAGAAGAAGCTGGCTTGGGATGCCGCTCACGATGTAGCGACTCACGAGGCGGTTCTGCAGGCAGGGGAGATGATGTGAGGAAGCTACTCGCGCTTCTTTGCCCCGACTCGATACGCCCATTCGTTCCAGCGTTCCTTCATCTCCTTGGTGCGCTCGGCAGATAGGAGCGGGTATGCGAAGGCAAATAATAGAAAGAACAGCGTGAGCGACTTCACTATGCCTGAGTAGAGCAAATTGCTTAGTCTGAGTCGAGGGCCGTGTTGGAGGAGTGGCTCCTGTAGTTGGCCTCTGTGAGGCCGGGTTGTGCACCCATCTTCCAACCGCACCTATTCCAAGGTCACAGAACTTGGCTACAGGGCAGGGAATGAATTCAGAAATTTCAAGGAAGCTTGGGATACTTCGATTCCTTCTCGTCCAGTTTGCGATGCGAGCGCACGTGCAGTTTCCAGTCGACTATCGTCTTCCCTACCACGAGAATCACGAGCAGCACGACGGGCTGTCCGAGAGCGACGACGGCGAAAGCGCCGAAGACAATCGCCATGTGCAGGGCGATCATGCGAGGGTAGGGGGCCATCATTTGCTTCTCCAGGGTTCGTTTCAGGTATTCCTTCTTGCCGAGAAAATTGAAGAAAAAGGAAATTGTGTGGCTTCCGACCAGAGCCAGCGCCGCCCACCTCAATTTCATGAAGAGGTCGAAAGTGTCGACTCCCTGCCTCGCCTCGCCAAACGAGTCACCAAGCAGAGCAAACACAAAGACTCCGTGAACGACCGTGAAGATCCCAAAGTGGACGAGGAAAAACCCGGTCTGAAAGATTTTCCCGACGATTTCGACTGCTTTGCCTTCTTTGCTCCGGATCAAGAGCATGCGAACGGCATTGATGAGCCCGACGATGACGTTTTCGAGCCAGTAGAGCACAACGATATCAAAAACCCGCCAGCCCCAGAATATTGCGCCGAACAGGGGGATCACGTTGGCTGCGATGAGAAAAACCACCGAAAGATCGAGGGGAGCTGACTCCGGCGCGGCTGTCTGGTTTTCCGTCGTGTTGTCGGAGTTTTTCTCCATATTTACCGATCGTCTCGATTTTGCCGCGATCCGCAAGACTTTCCGCATTTTCGAAGGCTGATTTGCATGTCAAATTTCCGCTTGCCTGCCTGAATCATCGCGTCTATTTTCCGCCCCTTCTAAAATGACGGTTATGAAAGCGGACATCCATCCCGAATACAACGAAGCCACGATTCAGTGCAACTGCGGAAACGTGATCCAGACGCGTTCCACGGTTGCTGATCTGCACATCGGTATCTGCTCTGCATGCCACCCCTTCTTCACTGGTGAGCAGCGCTTCGTCGATACTGCCGGTCGAGTTGACAAGTTCCAGCAGCGATTCGGAGAAGGTAGCGGAGCCGGCAAGCGCCGGAAAAAGCCCAAGCTTTCCGATCTCTAGCTTCCCTTTTTGGCGGAGCCTGTTTCAGGATTACCGCCACTTGCGAACGGTGATGATACCCACGAAGGGTGTTATCGCCGTTTTTCGTATCCCTTCCCTTCGAATTCCTACCCCTGATTCCCCGTGGACTACGCCCCGCTCATTGAAAAGAAACGCCTCCGCGTGCCGGAGTTGGAATCCCTCATGGCGCAGGATGGCTTTTTTGGCGACCCGAAACAAGCGGGAGAGCTGACCCGGGAATACAACCGTACGAAGTCGCTACTCGAAGATTGGGAGACTCTCGCCAAGGCCAAAGAGAATCTAGAAGAAAATCGCCTCTTAGCGAAAGAGAGTGATCCGGATATGGCGGAGATGGCGGCTGAGGAAATTCCGGCATTGGAGATGCAGATCGAAGAGCTCGAGGTAAAGGTACAGTATGCTCTTCTTCCCCATGATGCGACGGAGGACCGCGATGCCATCGTCGAAATCCGCGCTGGGACAGGTGGCGACGAGGCTTCCCTTTTTGCCGGAGATCTCTATCGGATGTATCAGCGCTATGCGGAGGCTCGCGGATGGAGAGTCGAGTCGGTCGAGGCCAGTCCTTCTGAAGTGGGCGGCTACAAAGAGGTCGTTTTCAAGGTGACGGGTGAAGAAGTGTTTCGCTTTCTGAAATACGAAAGCGGCGTTCACCGAGTCCAGCGTGTACCGGATACCGAAACACAGGGGCGAATTCATACCTCCACTGCGACTGTTGCCGTATTACCGGAGGCAGAAGAAGTCGACGTTGAACTGAAAACCGAAGATCTTCAAATCCAGGCAACCCGTGCCGGCGGTCCCGGTGGACAGCACGTCAACACGACCGACTCTGCGGTGCAGGTGACTCACCTACCGACAGGAATCCAGGTAAAATGCCAGGACGGACGAAGCCAGGGGAAGAATAAGGAAAAAGCGCTTCAGATTCTGCGAGCCAAACTGCTCGAGGCGAAGATTCGCGAGGAGCACGAAAAGTATTCCGCTCACCGGAAAAACCTGATCGGATCAGGTGGGCGCGAAGAAAAAATCCGCACCTACAATTTCCCCCAGAATCGCCTCACTGATCACCGGGTGAATATGACGCTCTACAATCTGGACAGCGTTATGACTGGGGATCTCGAGGAAACCATTGGGACGCTGCAAGCATCTGAAATGGAAGACCGTCTCGCTGAGTTGGAAGCGGGGGTGTAACAGAACGAGCTACTTCGCCGTCTGCCCCTCACCCATTCCTTGCATTCCCACCAACACGCCATCATGGTAACCGTTATGGAGAACCGATTCACCTATCGCCGTCGCGTTGAGTTCGCAGACACAGATGTGGCGGGGATTATGCACTTTTCGAACTTCTATCGTTTCATGGAAGTGGCGGAGCATGCGTTTTATCGAGCGCTAGGCTTTTCGGTTCATCCGTTTCAGAAGCAGGAAGAAGGTGAGGGTCCTCACGTAGGCTGGCCCCGGGTCCACGCATCGGCAGATTTTCGACAGCCTCTTCGGTTTGAGGAAGAGGTCGAGATTGAGTTGTTGGTGGAGGAAATCCGCAACAAGACGATCTGCTACTATTTTAATTTCTGGAAAAATCCCGACTCCGAAGAGGATCGCGCGATTGCTGCGACGGGCCGTTTTACGGTCGTGTGCGTAACTTTCGATGAAGAACAGCGGCGCATGAAAGCGGTTGCGATTCCCGATGAATGGCGCGAAAAGATTTGCGTCGCACCCGAGGGGAGCATCCCTTCAAAAAGCGCGTGATACTGATTTTACATGGAAGATATGAATAGCTACGCTTGGCTCTGGTTTGCCCTTGGAACTGTCCTCACCTGGGGACTTTATGGAATTTTTCTTCACATGGGGCAGGTTGGAATGGCCGATCCTGCGAACGGTCGCTACAAGGCGTTTCTTTTCGTCGGGGTAGCCTACTTCCTGACAGCAGTTCTGGCTCCGCTCGCGATCCTGGTTGCTCGCGGTTCGGATTGGAACTTCCCGGGCAAAGGCCTCTGGCTTTCTCTCATTGCAGGTATTCTCGGTGCGATTGGCGCCTTCTTTGTTCTGTTATCTCTGGGTGCTCTTTTTGCTCAGGGCAATAAGAGCGCTCCTGCCATTGTCATGTCGATCATCTTTGCAGGGGCTCCGATTGTGAATGCGATTGTTTCGCTTTCGATGCACCCTCCTGCAGGTGGACTCGCCGGAATGCGCTGGCAGTTTGTGGTTGGAATTTTCATGGCTGCGCTGGGCGGTTACCTAGTCGTAAAATTCAAGCCCGATCCAGCTCCGGCGGATCATGGGAAGAAAGTTGCGGTCGCTGCGGCGACTGATAACTCGAAATCGGATTAACTATCGTTTTGGGAAACCTCTTTTCCGTGACTTGAAGAGCGGCGCTGTTTCCCGATAGATTGGTGGAGATGGCGGACCGACCCAGCACGGAATCAATTCAGCTCACGCGACTTCAGCACCTCATTGGGGAGTTGGAGAAAGGGAACGAGTTTTATCGCGGACGACTCAAAGAGGCGGGCCTGGATAGTGGGCTGGAATCTCTCGGGCAGTTCACCGAAAAGATGCCGTTCACTTCGAAGATGGATCTTGTCTGGGATCGGGAAGAGTTTCCGCCATACGGATCGAACCTGACTTATCCGGTATCGGAATACTCACGCTATTGTCAGAGCAGCGGGACGACGCGGGGACCACTGCCCTCTCTGGATACCGCAGACAGTTGGTCCGCAATGCTGGATTGCTGGGATCGAGTATTTGAGGCTGCGGGTGTTTCCACGTCGGACGTTGTCTTTTTCGCCTTTTCCTTTGGACCGTTCCTGGGGTTTTGGACGGCGTTTGAGTCGGCGACTCGCCGGGGGAATCTTTCGATTCCGGGAGGCGGGCTGAGTAGCAAGGCTCGATTGCAGGCGATGGTTGCGCACGACGCGGGCGTCCTCTGTTGCACGCCAACTTATGCTTTGCGTCTCGGTGAAGTATTCGCAGAGACTCGCGAGGCAGCATCGTATCGGCTGAAGAAAATTATCGTCGCCGGTGAACCAGGCGGAAGCCTGCCCGAAGTCCGACAGAAGATTTCTGATCTCTGGAAGGGAGCGGAGATTTTTGACCATCACGGAATGACAGAGGTTGGCCCGGTGACTTATGAGCATCCTGACAAGCCGCTGAGTCTCTGTGTGATCGAGGATGCCTACTTTGCCGAGGTGATTGATCGCGAAACCCATCAGGAAGTGAAGCCGGGAGAAAAGGGGGAACTTGTTTTAACGACTCTGACTCGCACTGCTTGTCCGCTTTTGCGCTATCGGACGGGTGATCTCGTCGACAAGTCTTTCTTTTCACCCGAAGGATCGGATGAGCCGGTTTTCTGCCTCGAAGGTGGAATATTGGGTCGAGTCGACGAAATGGTGGTGATACGAGGAGTGAATATTTATCCGACGGCGGTGGAGAAAATCATACGTGGGTTTCCAGAGGTGGTGGAGTTCCAGGTAATCCAGACGACGCGCCAATCAATGGCAGAGTTGGAGGTAAGTATTGAGGCGGCGGAAGGAGCGAATAAAGATCTCGCGGAACGCATAGCGAGGGAACTGGCCGATGCCTTTACCCTGCGTATCCCAGTCACGCTTGTGGAGTCAGGTGCATTACCGCGCTTTGAATTTAAATCGAAACGATGGATCCAGAATACGGATCGAACTGAATCATGAGCGAAAAAATTCTCGAACTGAAGCAGGTGTCCAAGTGGTATGAGTCCGCCGACGAACGAAAGATTCTCGACGGTCTTGATCTCTCGGTGTCAGAAGGCGAAAGATTCGCGATTGTTGGTCCGTCAGGATGCGGAAAAAGCACCCTGCTGAATCTGCTCGGCACTCTCGATCAGCCATCGGAAGGGAGCGTCTCCGTCGGTGGGATTGCGACGAGTGGGTTGAGCGAGGCGGAAATCGCGAAGGTCCGCTCCGAACAAATTGGATTCATTTTTCAAATGCACCATTTGCTACCGCAATGCACCGCGCTGGAGAATGTCCTCGTGCCGACGTTGGCGCTACCGGATCGGTCGAAACCGAAAGAGTCAACCGAGCGCGCCAAGCAGTTAATGGATCGCGTCGGTCTCGCGGATAAGCTGAATTCGCAGCCCTCACAGCTATCAGGAGGGGAGCGCCAGCGAGTCGCGGTGGTTCGTTCTTTGATTAACCGCCCGAGGTTACTGCTCGCCGATGAACCCACCGGCGCTCTCGACGAGGACAACGCATCAAAACTGATCGAATTGCTTGTCGAGTTGAACAGTTCAGAGAATCTCGCACTGATAGTCGTCACACATGATCCCGATATCGCATCTGCGCTGGGTGATGTGAGGACGCTGCGTCACGGGAAAATCGAAACGGAATAGAAGGCGAAAGAACATGAATGCCTTTCGACTCATCCGGGAATCACTCTTCCACTATCGATGGATCAATTTGTCGGTGTTGGCCGGAGTTGCCCTGACGTCTGCCATTCTCAGCGGTGCCCTGGTAGTGGGGGATTCAGTGAAGGAGAGCCTGCGGCAAAATGCCGAAGCCCGGCTTTCGAAAATTGGTCCCGTATTTGTTGGAGGCGAACGCTATGTGAGTAATTTCCTTGCGGATCGCGTCAGTAGGTCGCTTGGAGCAAGTGTTGCACCGATCCTGCAGATCGAAGGGACTGCTTCAAACCGCAATGGCGGAAAGCGAGTCAATAAGGTCCAGATCCTGGGAGTCGATGACCGATTCTGGGAGTTGTCTCTCGCGGGAAAAGCGCCCGATGAATTTGCCGATGATCGTTGGATCGCAATCAACGAACCATTCGCCCGCCGCATCGAAGCGGACGCCGGAGATTCTTTGATCGTTCGTGTGGAATTACCTGGAGCGCTCTCGAAAGACGCCCCTCTTTCAGGTGAATCCGAGCAGACGACCCCTTTCACGGTGAAAGTGAGCGAGGTGATCAACGAAGAGTATTTTGGACTGTATTCGCTTCGTGCGGAGCAAGTTCCTCCATCGACTCTGTTTGTGAAACTTTCGCGACTTCAGGAAATACTGGAGACACCGAAAAAAGTGAATCTTCTCGCTGCTAGGAATGATGTCGATGCAAAAGCCTTTGCGGAAGCAGTCGGAGATACATGGAGCTTCGATGACCTGCAAATCGAAGTGAAAGAACTGGGCGGGAGTGGAATTTCTCAGGTCGCTAGTTCCCGGGTCTTTTTTGATGCCGCAATTGTCGAAGCCTTCGGAAAGATCGCGTCGGAGGAATCTCCGATTCTCACTTATCTTGCAACCGACATCAAGGCGAATGGGAATGCGACTCCGTATTCGATGGTGGCGGGCGTTGGGTCGATTTTGAATCAAATTGTAGGAGCTGATGTGGGTGAGGATGGAATTGTTTTATCGCAATGGATTGCTGACGATCTGCAAGCCAAGCCCGGAGACGAAGTGACTCTTACCTATAACGTGGTTGGTCCGGGCAGGGCACTCATCGAGCAGAGTAAATCGTTTCGCGTTGCGGGCATACAGGCGATCGGCGAAAACGGGTGGGACCAGTCCTGGACTCCGGATTTTCCTGGCATCTTTGATGTCGAGGATCTCGACGAATGGAAGCCAGGCATCCCGATTGACCGGGACAAGATTCGGGACAAGGACGATGATTTCTGGGATCTGTATCGAGCGACACCAAAGGCCTTTGTTGGGATCGAGGCGGCTCAGAAGATGTGGGAGAATCGATTTGGCAATACGACATCGTTCCGTTTTCGTCCGAAGGACACCTACACTCCGTTAGTGGATCAGTTGCGTCCACATCTTGCGCTTGATTCACTTGGCATGGCAGTAAGAGACATGCCGGCGGAGTCGGAATCCGCGGTTTCGAATTCATTCGATTTTGGGGCGTTGTTTGCGAGCATGAGCTTTTTCCTCATCGTGGCGGCCCTGACGCTGGCAGGTCTTGTTTTCGTCTTTGGGATCGAGCAGCGTTCCTCCCAGATCGGTTTACTTCTGGCGCTTGGTTTCACGAAGAAGCGGGTGCGGAAATTCTTCATTGTCGAAGCGCTTTTCCTGTCGGTTGCAGGAGCTCTTGTTGGTTTGTTAGGTGGGTATGTCTACACTCGTCTCGCCTTGCAGGGCATGTCGGGAGTCTGGAGTGAGGCGGCTGCGGGTATCGATTTTGTATATCATCTCAAGCCGATGACTTTGGCGATCGCCTTCTTTACTACGGTGCTGGTCGCTTTGTCAGTAGTTTGGTGTGCAAGTCGCAAGGTGACCGCGGTTCAGCCCAGCCAGTTGATCTCCGGTAGCGATGATATGAATCTGTCAGGATCCGGTCGCGGGAAGTGGGATCGAGTTTTTCTGATTGCTGGACTGCTCGGTGGAGTGGGTTGTCTCTTTGCTCCCAAGGTTCCGGGAACGATTGCGGAACAAGGTATGTTTTTCGGAGCTGGGTTTCTATTCACCGCAGCCGGTGTAGCTCTGGCGTCGATTTTGATTCGGAGATTTCTGTGTCCCACGGAAGTTTTGGCGTCGATTGCCTCACTCGGTCGTCAGCACACGGTAAGAAAACGAGGACGAAGTCTGGCCGTGATCGGGTTGATGGCCGCAGGGGTGTTTATGGTCACCGCGATTAATTCCTTCCGGCTCGATGGGGAGCGTGGGGCCGAACGTCGTGGTTCGGGAACCGGTGGCTTTGCCTGGGTGGGCGAGTCAACCCTGCCGATCTACGAGGATCTAAATGGAGAAGTGGGTCGCAAAAAATATGGGCTCGATGGTTTTGACGAGACATTTACGGTTGTTCCATTTCGTGTCAGTGATGGTGAGGATGCCAGTTGTTTAAATTTGAATCGGGCTCAGCGCCCGAGGCTGATGGGAGTGGATCCGACTCCCTTAGCAGATCGGCGTGCGTTTACGTTTACGAAAACTCTTGATGGTGTAGAACGAGATGAAAGCGACTGGATTTCACTTTCAGAGGGTGGCCAGATTATCGATGGAGTTCCCGTGGTTCAGGGCGTTATCGACCAGAACACGGCAATCTATGCACTCCAGAAAGCGATTGGAGATGTGGTCTACTACGAAACGGTTTCGGGTCAGTCATTTGGAGTGAAAATTGTTGGGTTTTTGGATACCTCCATCCTGCAGGGAAGTCTCTTAATTCTGGAGGAGAATTTCATTCGCTTCTTTCCTGATTCCGGCGGCTACCAGTTTTTTCTGCTCGATCAGGCTGGTGAGCAGAATCTCGACCCGGTTGCTTCGAGCATGACGCGCATGTTTGGGGACATTGGGTTGGAAATGAGGCCGGCAGCAGATCGGCTGAATGAGTTCAACGCAGTGCAGAATACCTATCTTTCCATTTTTTCCACTCTTGGTGGGCTCGGCATATTTCTCGGAACGATTGGTCTTGCGATCATTGTCGGTCGAAACGTGCTGGAGCGTCGCGGACAACTCGGGGTCATGCAGGCAATGGGATTCACGAGATCGAAGCTCGCGAAGATGGTTTTGTCAGAGCATTGGTTCCTTCATGTGTCAGGAGTGTTGCTGGGTCTCGTCGCGGCACTCGTCGCTGTGATTCCGCAACTTGCCAAAGGGGCCTCCGGTTTGCCCTGGGGGCTGGTAGCGGGAGTGAACGGAGCCGTTCTCGTTGGTGGACTCGTCTTCTGTGCCCTGGCTGCGAGGGCTGTTCTTCGTGGAAACCTGATGGAGGCGATTCGTCGAGAATGAGAGTCTCGCGCATTGTTCTCACCATTCTCTTTGCAGGTGTTCTGTGTCTCCCCGGTCAAGAGGAAGCAAAATTAGAGGAGAAAAAAAAGCTTTCCGAGCCACAGAGGCCGATCGCGTTTCTTGATCTCAAAAACTCCGCTGACGGATCGTATCCGGGCGGAGCGACACCCCTGTCCGGAAAGTGGTTCATCGATGCTGGGGTCAAAAAGCTGAAGATTGCTCCCGAACCTCTCGTGCGAGGTCGATTGGAATTTGGTCCCGAGATTCGGGAAAAAGGGGTGACGATTCAGGCAGTCGCTTGCGGCCCGTCGAGTGGAAGGTTGAAGTCTCGTTACGGGGTAGGTCTCTACGGAAAGAATGGCTTCCAACTTCGAGTCGCGTTAGGAACGAAGCAGATCGAACTCGTTCGTCGCGGAATCGTCCTCACGAAAATAGTGTTTACATGTGAACCGGAAACACTCTACCAGATAGAGCTCTCTGTGATTGAGGCTGGTAATGACTGGCTCGTCAGTGGGCGCGTTTGGGACGCCGAAAAAAAGCGACCAAAGAAGGTGATGATATCGCACAAGGCAATCACCGCTGAACTGCTTTTCCCTCTGGCGGGGCGCCCAGCTGTAATCGGGACTCCTTTTTCAGGCGAGTCGATTCAGTTTGCATCAGCTCGGGTTTTTAACGGAGAGTTTGTGGAAGTAGAGGAAGCCCCGGAAATGGCAGATGACGAATCTGAAGGCGACTCCAGAGACTAGTCTTGCCGAAACGAAATTTCCTTTCGCGACCATCCGTATTCTGTAGCGTGTTAGCGGAAGTATGTCGACTGACACGGACAAAGAAAGATTTTGTGAGCCTGGGCAGATAATCTCCCGCAAGGACCAGATGTGTAATGTTCGGGAGCTCCTTCTCGCGAATGTCGTCATGGCCGCAGAAATTCCTGCGCCTACGGGATCGGAAAAACTGCTTACACGTTTCCTGAGTGAGCGATTTACGGAGGCGGGGCTGACCGATATTGCCTCAGACCAGGCCGGAAACATTGCTGGGGTGATTCCAGGTCAGGATCGGCAGCGGAACTTGCTGGTCGCGGCGCATGTCGACAAGATCTGGCCCGAGGCTGATGATCATACGGTCGCAGTCAAAGTAGGCTCGATGAGCGGTCGAGGAATTGCCGACAACAGTCTTGGCGTCGCGGTATTGGCAACGCTTCCACTGATTTTGGAGAAGCTCGGAATCGAGCTGGAGTCGAACGTAATTCTTCTAGGAACGACTCGTAGTTTTGGGCGAGGTGATCTTGCCGGCATGCGCTTTTTTCTCGAAAATATCGATAAGCCGATTGCGGGCGCGCTATGCCTCGAGGGAATTGAGTTGGGTCGATTGAGCCATGCCAGTCTGGGTATGGCTCGCGGGGAGGTTCGGGTAGAACTCTGCGGGGAAGAATCAGATGGCGAACTTTCCCATGCGGGCGCAATTCTGATTTTGCAGCAGGTTCTCTCGGGGTTGTTCGAGTTGAATCAGGCTCATCAGCCGGAAGCGAAAATCCTCATCGGAACTGTCGATGCGGAATCAGGATATAACGTGCCTCCGCTATTTGGGGAAATTCGTTTTGAAATTCGCGGGGGAGACGCTGATCAAGTTGAGGTAGTGGAGCGTGGAGTTGCTGATCTTGTCGGGAGGATTGATCAGGAATATGACGATGCCCTTGTTTCGGTGGAAATGATCGCGCACCGGCAACCTGGTGATCTGGGGGCAGATCACAAATTCGTTTCTGCAGCGAAAGAGATTCAAGATTGCCTCGGCATTGATACGAAATTACATCCCAGCATTTCCGAGTTGGCCGCACTCCTGGAGGCGGAAATTCCGGCACTGACTCTGGGGATTGCCGAAGGCGGAAATCGTCACTCACCTCGCGAGACAATTCGACTGGAACGTCTGCCGGAAGGCCTTGCCCAAATTGTTTCCGTGATTGAGTTCATGGATTCGCAACTTCCTGACAAAGGTACTTTCTGACATGTCGACAATGGAACAGCGAATTGAGACATGGTTGGGGACCAATACCTATCACCACAGTGAATTCTGGGATCTCAACGAATTGGTGAAGGCGAAGGAAAAGGCAGGTGTGACGATCAGCCTTTGCATCCCGACGTTGAATGAAGAAAAGACGATCGGAAAAGAAGTGATTCTTTTCAAGGGTGAGTTGATGGACCGTCATCCGCTTGTCGATGAAATTGCGGTGGTAGATTCGGGTTCCACGGACGAGACGCTGGCCATCGCGTCTGCTTTTGGAGCCGACACCTACTTGTCGGCTGATATTCTGCCTGATCATGGTTTTCATCCGGGCAAGGGCGAAAACCTTTGGAAAGCGATCTACCAGCTCCGCGGCGACATCATCTGCTACGTCGACGCTGACATCAAAAACATCCATTCCAAGTTCGTCAGTGGTCTTGTCGCACCCCTGCTTTTTCGGGAAGAACTTCAGTATGTGAAGGCTTTCTATGACCGACCTCTTGCGCTCTCCGGTGGAAATCGACCTTCCGGTGGCGGGAGAGTGACGGAAATCCTGGTGCGCCCGTTGTTCTCGCTGTTTTTCCCGGAACTGACAGCAATGATGCAGCCGCTTTCCGGTGAGTATGCGGTTCGTCGTGATGTTCTGGAGTCCCTTCATTTTCCTGTCGGATACGGAGTCGAAACGTCGCACCTGATCGACCTATATGTGAAAAGCGGGCTCGATGTTTTTGCACAGGTTGATCTCGATCGTCGAGTGCATCGCAATCAAACGACGATCGATCTGGGGAAGATGTCCTTCGGTATTCTGCAGACCTTTTTGAATCGTCTCGAACACAATGGTATTGTCAGCGAACTCCCGGAATTTGACAGTGTCTTCCGCCAGCTGCAGGCCGAAGGTAAAAGGTATGAAACTCGGAATCGCGTAATTGTAGAAGAGGAGCGACCGCCCATGATCTCACTGCCGGAGTATCGAGAAAGACATGGCCGATAAAGCAAAGAAGAGCGTCGCACTGGTTCACTATCATCTGCGACGCGGTGGCGTTACGCGAGTGATAGAGGCTGCATGCGAAGCTTTGGAAAAACGCGGTCATCGGGTTTTGATTCTTTCCGGTGAAAAGCCTTTTGATAGTCCAGAGGCAGATAATGTGCGCGTTGTTCCAGCCCTGAATTATCGACGAACCGGGAATTCCGTAATCGCCTCAAGTTTTGCCGAAGTGCTGCGAAAAGAAGCAAGGGATTGGTTCGGGACAGATCCAGATCTCTGGCATTTTCACAATCCGACTCTCGCCAAGAATGTGCTCTTTCCAACGGTAGTTCGTGAATTAGCCGAAGAGGGGGAGCGAATTCTTCTGCAGATTCATGATTTTGCTGAGGATGGCAGGCCTGCCAACTACACCCATCAGCGTTCGTTTTTTGATTTTCAGGAAACCTTCGAGAGCACGCTCTACCCGACAGCGAAGCAGATCCATTATGCGACGATCAATCGTCGCGACTACGGCTTTTTGAAAAATGCGGGGCTATCGGCCAGCAACCTGCATGTGATTCCCAATGCGGTTTCTTCCGTGCCGATCTCCAGCTCGCAGAGCGAGCGACCCTTTGCAAAAGATCTGGCTTTCGGTCTCTATCCAAGTCGGGGTATCAGGAGGAAAAATCTGGGCGAGCTTCTGCTGCTCGCCATGAAATTCGAGGGCGAGGCCTTTCTAGCAACGTCGCTGAGTCCAGAGAATCCCGAGTGGCTTGCCGAGCACCGTCGGTGGGAAGAGTTGGTCGAAGAACTAGATCTCCCTGTGAAGTTGGGGATTGCCGACAGCGGGGACTACCACTTTTCCGACCTCGTTGGTTGGAGTGACTTCATTTTAACCACGAGCGTGGCTGAGGGATTCGGACTTTCCTACCTTGAGCCGTGGACGGTGGGGAGGGGCGTTCTCGGGCGCGATCTGCCCGAGATTACCGACGATTTTCGGAGCAACGGACTCGAATTGCCTGACTTGTATTCGCGTATCGAAATCCCTCTGGAGTGGGTGGATGAAAAACAACTGAAGGAAGAACTCAAGTCGGCGCTCCGTCGAAGTTACCTTGCTTATAATGCTCGGCTGCCACTTGGCGCGGCGAAACAAACCTGGCGTGCATGGACTCGTGAGAAGCTGAGAAAAAGCACCGTTGATTTTGGAGTTCTTCACGAGGATTTTCAAATGAAGATTCTTCGTAAGCTGCGATCAGAGCCGGAATGTCTCGAGCAAATTGAAATTCCGCCGCTTCGTCTTCCGGACGAAGAGCAGATAGCTGCAGCGAACCGTGTCGTTCAGGAGCATTACAGTGTCGATCGATACGGAGAAAGATTGGGTGCAATCTACGATAGTATTTTGTCTGGCTCGACAGGGAAGGTGAGGCACCTTTCGACGAGTCGGGTTCTGGCTCAGTTTCTCGCTCCGTCGCGATTGAATTTGCTTCGCGACTGATAGATGGATTTCGTTCGCTACGTCCGAGAAAAGATGAACCCGCTCGAGCCGATCCCGAGCGGGGTCGAACCGAAGTTGCGGGCGTTGGGTGGGATACGTGCGGTAATTTTTGATATCTACGGGACACTTCTCATCTCCGGGGCGGGGGACAACAGTCTGATTTCGGAGCAGAAGTCTGTGAGCGCGATGAAAAATGCGATTTCAGAATTGCCTGGCTCCGAGAGCGTCAGCGCAAATGAAGTAATGCAGCGCTATACGCTCCTGATCAGGGAGCATCAGGAGCGTCGTCGTCATGAAGGCATCCAGTTTCCGGAAATTGAAATTCGAGAAGTTTGGAAGGACCTTTTTTCCGAGTTTTTCTCTGACCAGATCTCCAACGAGATTTTGGAGCAAGTCGCTCGTAGCTACGAATACGAAGTAACGGAATGTTGGGAAATGCCACGCGCAGGCGACGTCGTGAGGAATCTCCACGAAGGCGGTTACCTCCTCGGAATTATCTCGAACGCGCAATTTTACACACCCGCATTAGTAGACGCCTTTCTGGGCACTCCGCTCGATTTAACCGTCTCAGATGGTGGGCCAAACCCTGCCAGGTTCGGGGCTCAACCCTGTTCGGAGACGCCGCGATCAACTTCATCCTCCTGGAATAAAGAGCTGACGTTGCTGTCTTTTCAGATCCGGGAAGGAAAGCCTTCGGTCCGTCTTTATGAGCGGATTCGAGATGCTGCTGAAAAAATGGGGATGAAATCGCAAGAAATTCTCTACATCGGGAATGATTTTTGCAAGGATGTAGCTCCTGCTCAAAAAGTGGGGTTTCGGACTGGTCTTTTTGCCGGAGATGCGAGAAGTTTAC
>Ga0055584_100001616_pt1 | contig 22063 bp, 27 predicted proteins | sample OSDHelmetaG_FD_58716 | JGI IMG/M metagenome (GOLD analysis project Ga0055584, IMG submission 58716) | Pelagic marine sediment microbial communities from the LTER site Helgoland, North Sea, for post-phytoplankton bloom and carbon turnover... | ecosystem: Environmental > Aquatic > Marine >...
TGGTAGAGCAGCTGACTGTTAATCAGCGGGTCACAGGTTCGAGTCCTGTCGCCGGAGCCAGTTTCTGAAAGGCCGATCTCAACCGAGGTCGGCCTTTCTTCGTTCCATCTGTGCGTTTTCGTCACAAAGATTTTCACTCTCGACAGCACAAAACGACTCGAATCGAAGACCCCTTGTGGGACAATTACATTCGAAATTAGATGCCGGTTAGCGGCACAAGGATAATCGGGGACTACAATGCACCAGCAGACTGCCGCTCGAAGACTATCTGGCGCATTCCGCGCCGATGTTGCGTCGGATATACGCGGCCATGTGATTGAACTGGGTCTGGCGTATTGGACGTCGAAAATGACCGAGGGCCGCCTCCCGGCGCGCCGTGATATCGAACCGCTCGATATTCCCGAATTGCTGCCGCAGATTCTGCTGCTCTATGTTTCACGAGATCCATGGGATTTCCGGTTCCGCCTCATCGGCACCAATGTCGTCTACCACCTCTCTCAGGACTGGACCGGGTCGTCGTTCAGCGAAATCGAGCATATGGCAGCACCCAGCCGCATATTCAGTGCCTATGTGGAAGTTTCCAACAGCGGTGAACCGTTGCGGAGCCAGACCCTCTATGTCGGACCGCATGTGAATTATGTGACGGCTGAAAATATTATTCTTCCTCTGGCGGACGATGGCGAAACTGTCGACAAGTTGCCGGTCTTCGTCGAGCACTTCGCAAAAATCTGAGCCTCCCCTCGCCGGAGGTCCCCGCATGCTTGCCCAAACCTGTTCCGAACAGGATTTTAGAGATCATCGGAGAGAACCGTCAGCTCTCCACCAACTCGCGGGCGCTCCGGCGAACCTGCTCACGGTGCAGAATATAAATCCCGCTGGCAGCGATGATTGCCGCACCTATAAACGTCCACAAATCCGGGAAGTCGCCGAAGAAGGTGAGTCCCAAGATCGTCGCCCAGACCAGCTCGGTATAGGCAAATGGTGCAACCAGCGGCGCCTCGGCGCGCTGGTAGGCAAGAATGATAGCCCAATGCCCAAGACCACCCAGAAGACCAGCCCCGGCCAACATTCCCCACTCCTGGAGGGTTGGCGTTTGCCAGAAAAATGGCACGATGGCTGACATCACCACACCGCCGACGATCGCGGTGTAGAACACGGAATTGATCGGATCCGTGCGATGACTGATCAGTCTCGTGATGATCTGATACACGGCGTAGAAGACTGTGACTGCGATCGGCAGAAATGCCGCCAGTTGGAAAATCCCACTGCCCGGTCGAATGATGACCAGCATGCCCAGAAACCCGACGAACACAGCAATCCAGCGTCTCACGCCAACCCTTTCACCCAAAAACGGGACAGACAGTGCCGTGATCAGCAGCGGCGCAATGAAGGTGATGGCAACCGCATCTGCCAGCGGCATAAATCCAACAGCTGTGAACATGCAGGCTGTTGCCAACAGGACCAGAATTGAACGCGCGATCTGCAGGCCTTTATCCGAGCCCGACAACAATGTGGGAATTCGCTTCGGGAAGAGACACAGCACGATGATGGTATGGAAAAAATAGCGACCCCAGATGATTTCCGCGAGCGGCAGTTCGGCAATCCTGAGTTCCTTGACGAAGGTATTCATCGCCGCGAAGCAGGCGACGGCAAAACACATCATCAGAACCCCGCGGATGGGGGCATCGGTGGGACGTGATTTTTTCACCGTCATTTTAATAGCTGACCTGATCGGAGATCGATTGTCGGAACAGGGCTGTTCACTCCACCCCATTTCACGACAAACTAGGCGCAACACGCACCCGAAAGGAAGAACGATGAGCAAAGATTATCCAGCAATTTCAGATGCGCAGGACAAACGCGCGGCTGAACTCTTCCGGGCCGCACCGGACATCATGCGCGGACATCGCACCGTCACGCAGGCCGCGCAAACCCCCAAAGCCCTCGACGTCAAAACAACGGAATTGATGGCTCTGGCGGTCGCCATTGTTCAACGATGTGAAGGCTGTGTGGTGTTTCATACGAAACAGGCTCTCTCTCACGGGGCGACACGCGAAGAGCTTTGCGATGCGATAGCTGTTGCGATCGAAATGGGTGGAGGACCAGCAACGGTCTACGGCGCAGATGCCCTGGCAGCTTATGACAGTTTTTCTGGTTAGCCGCTTACCATCAAACCTTGGAATTGTGACGACTCAATGCGGGTTGATACGCCTAGGCCATGGCTCACATTAAAATCCGTCGTCCTGTCCTCTGGTTGTCGCTTTCGGCGGCACTGGTTCTGACGGCCTGTACGCAAGGTGCGAAACTGCAAACCACCTCGACGGCAGACCAGACACAGATCGAGAAAAGCTTCGCGCTGCTCACTGACATTCCCATACCGCCGAACACCACGCTCGATGTGGAACGATCACTGATTCTCGGCGATCTGGATCGCTGGACCGGTCGCATCATTCTCAATGTCGGGCAAGCTGCCCCCCAGACATTCGCGCTCTATCAGAACCAGATGAGCAATTTCGGATGGGAACCCATCATGAGCGTGCAAGCGGAGGTCAGTGTCCTGTCCTTCACCCGCGCCGAACGTGCGGCCACCGTCCAGATCGAAAAACGCACCCTTGGTGGCAGCACCGTTTCCGTCACGGTCGCCCCGCGTCATTCAGGTGGTTCCGTGACCCCGCCTCCCGTTCAGTCAGCCCCGGCACCCGCGCGCTAGTTGCCAGCAAGTGTGCTCAGTCGTTTCGTGGCCCAGGTTGAAGCCAGAACGGCGCCGGAGAACACGATCGCGCCCACCTGAATATCCGCGCTTGTCAGCAAACGCCCATCAGCGACAAGTACAATCAATGCAATGATGAAGACGTCGAGCATCGACCATTTCGATAAAAATGCCAGCCAGCCAATTACCGGGCGCGCATAAGCATCGGTCGCGTCCAAGATAAACCAGAGGGCCAGTCCCGTGATGATCTTCACCACCGGAAACGCGACCGAGAACAGGAATGTGATGACGAACAGAAACCAGTCGCCATCATCGAGAAAAGCGAGAACACTCTCGATCAGCGACAGATCCCAGGAAAAGAAAAGCGAGCGAACCGTGATAGCGGGCAGCAGCAGCCCCACGACAAGCGCCACGAGGGACGCAGCCAGAACAAACCCCACGGACCGGTCTATTCCCGTGGCACGTCGCGACAATGGGCCGGACAAGTTCGATCTCATGGCGTGAAAACTCCGGTCAACTTCGCTTAGCGCGATGTTTTGCCCGGTTTTGATTGCCCATAGCAAGACAAGACACGCATACATTGACCGAAACTAGGCCGCCGGGTCACAGAGGCCGTCCACACACTTAAATCTTCACGAGGGAACATTCACATGGCTCAACATCAAAATCGCCGCGTCATCTTGAAGGAGCGCGCCACCGGTTTGCCAAAGCCGGAGTTGTTCGAGACTGTCGAAGATGATGCGCCCTCTCCCGGTCCCGGAGAGGTACTGATCAACAATGTCTACGTATCGGCCGACCCCGGCATGAAGGGCTGGATTAGTGTCGCCCGCAACTACGCCAGTGTGGAAACAGGAACGACCATGAAAGCTTTCAGCGTGGGCGTGGTTGTGGAATCCAACCATCCTGATGTGCGGGAAGGTCAGGTTGTTGCCGCCAATACCGGATGGGCGGAATATGTTGTCGCGGATCCCGAGAGCCCCACATTTCGCACGGTGAATCCTGACGATGCCCCGATCTCGACGGCGCTTGGCATTCTGGGCATCAACGGCTTCACCGCCTATTGCGGTCTTCTGGAAGTGGGCCAGCCAAAGCCCGGCGACACCGTTGTCGTTTCCACTGCGGCCGGTGCCGTGGGCAGCGCCGTTGGCCAGATTGCAAAGATCAAGGGTTGTCGCACGGTCGGCATTGCAGGCGGACCGGAGAAGACTGCCTTGTGCACCGAGGTTTTCGGATTTGACGCCGCGATCGACTACAAGGCGACCGATGACATGGATGCGGCCCTACGCGCGTCCTGCCCGGACGGGGTGGATGTCTATTACGACAATGTTGGCGGTACGACCCTCGATATACTGCTCGGACAGATCAATCTGCACGGCCGGGTCGTGATCTGCGGGACTGCGGCAACCGAATCCTGGATTCCTCAGCCCGCCGGCCTGCGCCCGGAACGCAATCTGCTGGTGAACCGTATCCGGATGGAGGGCTTCCTGACCTTTGATTTTGTCAAACAGTATCCTCAGGCCCACACCGACCTCCTGCAGTGGCTCAAGGATGGCAAACTAGCCTATCGCGAGGATATCGCTGAAGGTCTGGAAACCGCGCCAGCCGGGCTTGCTGGTCTCTACGCTGGCACGAACAAGGGCCGGCAGCTCATCCGCGTGCGGCCCGATCCGTTCGTCTAGCTGCGGCGCGGTGCGATAGCCTGTTCTTCGACGCGAATGCGCCAGACCAGCACAAGCGCATTGGCAATCCCGAACACAACGGACAGCTCCCAGACACCTACAATCAATGGCACCACGATCAGTTCCGCTTCCACGATCAGATAGTTAGGGTGACGGACCAGACGAAACGGCCCACGTTTGACAAGGGGTTGCCCCGGTACCGTGATCACGCGGGTCGTCCAGTAACGGCCAAGCGATGTCAGCACCCAGACCCGGCCCAGTTGCAGCGCAATGAAGATCACCAGCAACACCGGATTGATGGTTGCTTCAGCAGGCACGAAGACAATCAGGCTGACCAGCCAGGCTGCATGAAGCGCTACGATCAAGGGGTAGTGGTTCGCCCCGTGTTCGACACCGCCATTGGCCAGAAGCCGTTTCGTGTTCACCCGGGCGATCATCAGTTCGATGAGCCGCTGCACCACAATGAGTGCGACAAGCAGATACCAGATGCTCATGACGCCTCCAGCAGTGCGAAAGTCGCCGTAAAACCGGGCCCAAGTGCCGACATCAACCAGTGCCCCGGTGTCCCGTCCTTCATGGTCTCCGCGAGCACGAACATGGCCGTCGCCGCGGACATATTACCGTTCTGGCGTAACACCTCACGGGCGGTCGTCAGCTCGCCTGGCGGTAATTCGTAGAGTTCCTCGAGGGCATCGAGGACTTTGGCGCCGCCCGGATGGCAGGCATGTCGCGCGATATCTCCCACGGTCAGGCCCTGATTAGACAGAAACGCCTTGGCGGGTGCCCCCAGCTGAGAGCGGACCAGAAGCGGGATGTCCCGCGAAAACAGAACCCTCAGCCCGTCATCACCGATCTCCCAACCCATCACATCAAGGGAATCGTTCCAGGTGTGCTCCCCCCAGGCCTTAACCGCCGGCCCTTCGAACCCGCAGCCCAGCAAAGCGCCCGCGGCCCCATCCCCGAACAGAGCGGTGGCAATGATGTTGCTCTTGGAAATGTCATTTACCCGGAACGTCAATCCGCAAAGCTCAACAACCAGAAACAGCACACAACTGTCCGGGCGCGTCATCGCGAGCTGTGCCGCGCGGGCCAGCCCCGTTACGCCGCCGCCGCAACCCAGTCCGAATATCGGCAGACGTTGCACATCCCGGCGGAACGGCAGGCGCTCGAGCAACAGAGCATCGAGGCTGGGCGTTGCCACCCCGGTCGTGGACACGACCACAAGTCCGTCCACATCTTTTGCCGTGATGCCGCACTCGGCGAAGAGCTTTTCCGTAACTTCCGCCAGCAGATCGACTGCATTCTCGATGAACAGGTCATTGCGTTCGGAAAACGGATGGGACTACGCGTACCAGTCAATCGGCACGCAGGAATGACGCGTTTCGATCGCAGCATTGCGATAGGCGTCGGTGAAGCGATCAAAACCCGGAATATCGGGCGCGAATATTTCCCGCGATCGCTCGATCACCTCCGACTGTTCGAGAACATGCGGGGGACAGGCTGTGGCCACTGCGGCGATACGAGCTTGAGGCAACATAAATCCTCCTAACTTGTAGCAGCGGCGGCGGTTGCCCGCGCAAGCTTACGCTCGCGCAAGGCAACATAAGTCGCGCTGGCAAAAATCATGAAACCACCCACCCACGTAAATAGATCGGGAAACTCGCCAAACAACAAAAAACCGAACCCGGCAGCCCAGATCAGCTTAAAGAAATCCATTGGCATCACCACACCGGCATCCCCCACCCGCAAGGCCTGAGTCAGGGTCAGATGCCCCGTGGTTCCCATCACGCCCATCACCAGCAAGATCGCGTATTGTTCGGGCGTCGGCCAGGTCCACACGAACAAGGCCGGGATCAGCGACAGCGGTGTCATGAACAGAACCATGTAGACGACAATGGTCGGTGTGGCATCCCGGCGTCCCAGCGTCTTTATCACGATCAGGATTACTCCCCAGATCGCAGAAGAAGCGAGAACGAGAAGCGGGCCAGTTCCGACCTCGATAATTCCCGGGCGGATGATAACCAGAGCGCCGGCAAACCCTACGAACAAGGCCGCCCAGCGACGCCAACGGACTGTCTCACCCAGCACCAGAATGGCCAGCACCGTGGCAAAGAGAGGTGCTGTGAAGGCCAGCGAATTCGCGACCGCGAGCTGGGTTGTCGTAAGACCGAGAAAGAACATCATCATCGCGGTCACATGGCCGAAGGAACGTATGACATGCCCCTTGATCTGACCGGTACGCAGAATGCCGCGACCGTATTTCAGAAACAGAATCGCCACGACCGGCGCTCCAAAGGCTGTCCGAAAGAACCCGATTTCGAAGGCATGCAGCCCCTGTGCAGCCAGATGCTTGATCATCGTGTGCATGCTCACGATGAAGACCGTGGTGACCAGCATCCACGCCATACCTTCGAGGTTCGGGGTCAACCATACTGGCCGGCGAATACCAATTGTGCTCAACACGTGAACTCCGGCCGGGCATCGGTTGTGCGACCACTTTGAATGCCGCAGAATGCCTGCAAGATTGATGACAATTCTCAGGAGAGATGAACGATGATTACGGCACTTGTACAGTTCAAAGTCAAAGTCGGCACCACCCGCGAGGAAGTCTTCACCAACATGCAGAATGTTGCACCGAAGTTCGAGGGCATGCCGGGCCTGATCCGGAAGAATTTCGTCTTCGACCGCGACCGTGGTGTCGGCGGTGGTGTCTACACCTGGGAAAATCGTGAGGCCGCCGAAAAGGTCTATGTCGAAGGTGGCCCCTGGCGCACGGCCATCAACACCCTCTACGGCGTTGACCCGGATATCACGATCTTCGAAACACCGGTGATCGTTGACAACGAACAGGGTGAAATCAAGAAAGCCAGTTAATCGGCCCAGACCCAGACAAAGCGCACCGACATGAAAAAAGCAGTTCAGTTCTCCCGCACCGGAGTCCCGTCCGAGGTCGTCGAACTCATCGACATGGAAACCGCCCACGTTGGCGATGACGACGCATTGATCGATATCGAAGCGGCGGCCATCAATCCCTCACATCTGCTGACTCTGTCGGGTGTCTACGGTGTCCAGCCGGAACTGCCCGCGGTCCCGGGCGCCGAGGGCATCGGCATCATCGGGGCGGTCGGCAAGAATGTGACCAACGTCAAGGTCGGGGATCGAGTGATGATCCCGCCCTATACCGGGACGTGGCGGCAACAGGCCGTGGTCAAAGCCTCCGACATTGCTGTGATGTTCCCCAGTGACGGTGATCCGATCCAGATGGCCATGATCATGGCCAATCCGCCAACCGCCTGGCTGCTGCTCAGGACGGTTGTCAATCTGCAGCCCGGTGACTGGGTTATCCAGAACGCCGGCAATTCGGCTGTCGGCCAGTACGTCATGCAACTGGCCGGGATTTATGGCTTCAAGACTGTAAATGTGGTGCGCCGCGAGGGTCTGGACGACTTCATCACCAAGGCCGGGGGCGATATCTGTGCCGTGGATGGCCCCGATCTGGGTGAACGGGTCAAAGCCGCCACGGGCGGGGCAGACATCAAGCTTGCGATTGATGCCGTTGCAGGCGAATCGACCCAGCATCTCGCCGATTGTCTTGCCGATGGCGGGACCATTGCTAATTACGGGCTGCTGTCGAAGAAACCGGCCCAGCTATGGCCCGACGACATCATCTTCCGAGAAATCACCCTAACCGGCGTCTGGCTGACCCTCTGGCTACGCAAATATTCAACGCCCGAAGAACGCCTCACGGTCTACAACGAACTCGCCGGCTATATTGCCGAAGGCCGGATGCATGCCGAGGTCGAAGCCACCTACCCGCTTTCGAAAATCAAGGACGCCGTTGCCCATGCCATGCAGGGTGAGCGCAGTGGCAAGATCGTACTCCTGCCCAATTCCGAAAGCTGAGATGCGGCACCTTTTGGGAAGGAGACCCGGCCCATCCTGCTTCTGGAGAGGTTGAAATTCTCCAGACGGCTAATGATCAATACATCCTTCGATTGGCCAATTTATCGACCCGGCCCAGCCCGGATCTATTCGTGTACCTCGTCGCAGACCCGGATCCGCTCTTCCCGGAAGATGTGACCGGAAACTTCAGGTCGATCGGAAAGCTCAAAGGAAATCTTGGCGATCAGAACTACATCCTCCCGCAGGATGTCGACCTGTCCCAATGGGGAAGCGTCGTTGTCTGGTATCTACTCTACAGCGTGCAGTTCGCTGTCTCGACAATCGAGAGCCCCTAACCTTCCATGGCGCGGTCAATGGGCGCGATCAGTCGGTTGAACACGACAGCGATCCAGCCCATGGGGCGTGACCAGTTCAGCTTCGTGAATAGCAGCAGAAACGGCAGCATCGTTAGCGCTGCACAGACGAGTTTCAGCGTGTTGCTCAGTTCAAGTTGGGCAGGCCACCAGAGACCGAACTGCAACACGGCGTAGACGCTCAATCCTACAAAAGCGGCCACAAGCAGCGCGAAGACGGTCATCACGACCGCCCGCGCCGCCCGCAGCATGGCTATGCGCATGAGCAAAGGGCCCTAGAATTTCTCAACCCAGGGGCGCAGTTCGATTTCCCAGCTCCAGGCACTGCGGTGCTGACCATGCACGTGAAGGTAGGATTCCGCGATCGCATCGGCATCCAGCATGCCATCATCGCCGCGTGAGGCAGCACGCTCATCGCCCGATTTCTTTTGTATTCCGCCATCAATCACGAAATGGCCGATATGAATGTTCTGCGGATGCAGTTCGCGCGCCATGGACTGGGCAAGGCCACGCAGACCGAATTTGCCGATCGCGAAGGAGGACGAGTTGGGATAACCCTTCACGCTGGCCGAAGCTCCGGTAAACAAGATCGACCCGCTGCCCCGTTCAAGCATCAGTTCGGCCGCCTTCTGCGCCACTACAAATCCGCCATAACAGGTGATCAGGACCGCATTCTTGACTGCTTTCCGGTCCAGTTCGGTGATCGGGCCGCGCGCACGGGCGCTGGGGTTGTACACAACAAGGTTGGGAACACCCTTTTCGGAAAAGACAGCGTCATACATGGCATCGACAGAGTCCTCATCAATGACATCACAGGCATAGGCACTCGCACCCGTTTCCGCGCAAAGGTCGCCAAGCTTATCGGGATCTCGGGCGGCAAGAGCGACATCCATACCCTGCTTGGCACAAAGCCGCGCCAAAGACGCGCTGAGACCCTCACCCGCACCTACAATCAGTGCCACTTCCTTGTCAGCCATTTAATTCTCCCTATCTTAGTCTTCAGCGATTTCGTTCATCATCACAACATAATCCATTCCAACAATTGATCACGTCGCTGTCACAAGAGTTTCGCAATCAGAAGCTTGCCAACTTTCAGAGCGTTCGCCAAAGTTACCTCATGTCCGATACCACAGTTTCCACCAGTTTTCTTAGTCGCACCCGTGATTTGTTACGTCGCGCGTTGCGTGACGTCGTCGATGGCGCCACAAGCCTGACCTCCCGCGGGAGTCTGGATATCAGCCCGGACTTACCCGATGATGATCTGGCGCGCCTACAACAGCAGATCGATGCAAGCCTGTCGGGCCGTGGCGGTGAAGCCTCCGCCCGCTCGAATGCTTCGGATCTCGCGCGCTGCTACCTTGATCTGAATGCCGAAGGTCGCTTGCGGTTCATGCAGCTTCTAAACGATGAATACGGCATCGAACCCGCCCATTTGAATACGACCATGGATGCTGTTCGGGAGACGTCGGATGATCCCGCAGCCTATGCCAAAGCGATCACGGCACTACGGGGACAGCTCGAATCTCCAAGAATGAAATTATTTCGTCAGTTCAATGGTTTGGAGCATGGTATTAAGTTTCTTGTTGATCTTCGGGCGGACCTCATCGGACTGCTGCGGGACAACCCGGAACTGCGCCCGCTCGATGCCGATTTGAAGTATCTGCTGTCCACATGGTTCGACGCTGGTTTCCTGGTCCTGCACCGCATCACCTGGGCGGCCCCGGCAGATTTGCTGGAAAAACTGATCGCCTACGAGGCCGTGCACGAAATCCGATCCTGGAACGATATGAAGAACCGGCTTGAATCCGACCGCCGATTTTTTGCCTTCTTCCATCCCTCCATGCCCGATGAACCCCTGATTTTCGTTGAAGTCGCACTTGTGAACGGGATTGCGCGGAATGTTCAGACCCTTCTGGATGAAAGTGCCCCCATCAAGGACCCGGAAGAGGCCGACACCGCGATTTTCTACTCGATTTCCAACGCCCAGCGTGGCCTGTCCGGTGTGAGTTTCGGAGACTTCCTGATCAAACAGGTTGTCGAACGCCTCTCCGCACGTCTGCCTAACGTCAAGACCTTTGCAACCCTATCACCGATACCGGGGTTTCGGCGGTGGCTGGATGGCCGCATCGCTGAAGGTGCAGACCTGCTCAATCACGAGCAGGAAGATGCGTTGCGGGCCGTTGCCGGAGACATTCCCGAAGACGCTTTGGTTCTGCAATCCATTCTGGATCGGACCAACTGGCATCTGGATCCGGCCATTGCCGACACCATGGAGCCGATCATGACCCATCTGGTTGCGGGCTATCTGCTCTATCAGCGTCGTGAACCCACGGGAACGGCGCTGGATTCAGTCGCACATTTCCATCTCAGCAATGGCGCACGGGTCGAAAGCATCAACTGGCTAGGTGATATGTCGCCCAAGGGATTTGCCCAGTCAGCAGGGATGATGGTCAACTATCTCTATGACAAGACACTGATCGAGCAGAACCACGAGGCTTATGTCAGCGGCAGCGAGATTCCCGCATCCAGCGCCGTGCGCAACCTGCTCTAGGCGTCCGCAAACAGGACTACGAATCGATGATTGAGGAAACAATAGACATCGCCACTAATGACGGGGCGATGGAAACCTTCATTTCTCGGCCCGAACGCGGTGATCCCTGCCCTCCGGTGCTGTTCCTGATGGATGCACCAGGCATCCGTGAAGAAATCCACGATATGGCGCGTCGCGTTGCGACCGCCGGATATTGCGTACTGGTCCCCAATCTCTATTACCGGGCGGGTACCGATACGAAATTCGGGCCGGATGTCCTGGTCAAGGAGAGCGATGACTGGACCCGCATGCGCGCAATCCGTACGAAGATGACCATTCCACCAGTGATGGACGACGTCGCCGCCATGATCGCGTTCCTTGACGCCCATCCGGAGATGGCGCGTCCGGGATCTGTGGGCGTACACGGCTATTGCATGAGCGGACCCTATGCGCTGGCTGCCGCCGCACGGTTTCCCGACCGGGTTGCCGCCGCTGCGTCCTTCTACGGCACCTGGATTGTCTCGGATGCGGAAGAGAGCCCGCATCTCAATCTCGCGAAAATCAGGAGCGAAGCCTATATCAGCTGCGCAGAAATCGATGACCTGGCGCCGCTTCCCATGGTCGCAGAACTTCAGAAACTCTTCGATGAAGCCGGTACACGCGGGGAAATCGAGATTCACCCTGGTGTGCATCACGGCTTTGCCTTTCCGCAACGCGCGATCTATGACAAGCCAGCAGCCGAACGGCATTGGGAGCGGCTGTTTGCACTCTATCGACGGAACCTGACCTGACGGTCAGCTCGGGCGATCACCCTTGATGGTAACGCGGTTGCCCTTGCGTTCGGCAGGCCAGTAATCCCAGAGCGCACGATGCATGGCACAACGATTGTCCCAGAAAGCCATGTCGTTCTGTTCCCAACGAAACCGAATCTGAAACTCAATCTTCTCTGCGTGCTCCAGCAACATCGCGAGCACGGCTGAACTCTCATCCGGTTCCAGTTCGGCAATCCCGGTTGTGAATGCACGATTGACGTACAGCGCCTTTCGCCTGGTTTCTGGGTGCACCCGTGCGATGGGGTGGGTTGCGCTCGGATAAACTTTCCCCTCGTCTTCCATGCCACGGTCGGAGTAACGACCACGATAGATATGCTCGCTCTCATGCTCGCCGTGCAAACCATCCAGCATTTCGCGCAGAGGCTCTGAAAGGGACTCCCAGGCCGCATAACTGTCGGCGAACATCGTATCCCCCCCACAGTCGGGCAGAATATGAATCTGCAGCATGGTGCCCAGAGGCGGTATCTCATCGCAGGACACATCCGAATGCCAGAATTCGCCATTTGCGATCTTTGATCCGGCATGGGCGTGAATTTCGAAAATTTCCGGAAACCCGTCTTTACCCGGCGCGGCGGGGTGGAAATGCAGTTCGCCGAACATCTTCGCGATCTCGATATGGGTACCCGGCGGAATGGGTGATTGTTCCTTGAAAAACAGCACCTGATTATCAAGGAATGCGTGATGGACCTCCTCGAACTGTGCCTCGCTCAATCCTTCAGCGAGGTCCAGCCCGCGAATCTCGGCACCGAGATTGGGCGCATAGGGTCGCACTTCGATATGCCGGTAGTTGCGCCTGGCGCGTTCGCGCACACGTTTGGTTCCGACATTCCCGTCGGGCGGCATTCCGGAACTTTTCGCATAAACATCCGCCATCAAAGGCCCCTCATCTCCGATTGTATGCCAGCCTATGTCGCATATCCGCAGGGCTCAACGGTTGAGTGCACGCCACACCTTTTCCGCTGTCGCTGGCATCTGAAAATCGACAACCGCACCGCGCGTGGCGAGTGCGTCTGCCAAGGCGTTGAATATCGCCGGCAAGGCCCCCACGATTCCAGCCTCTCCCACACCCTTCACACCTAGGGGATTGGTCGGCGACGGCACTTCGTGAAAATCCACCTGCATCCGCGGCTGATCAACGGCACGGGGCATTCTGTAGTCCATGAAGGACCCTGTGAGGAGTTGGCCGGTCTCCCGGTCATAAATAATCTCTTCCATCAGAGCCTGCCCGATGCCCTGCACCACACCGCCATGCACCTGTCCGTGAACGATCGGCGGGTTGATGACAACGCCGCAATCGTCAACGGCGGTGTATCGATCCAGCATAACCACCCCGGTATCGGGATCGATTTCGAGCTCACAGACATGACAGCCATTGGGAAAGTACTGCTCGGGCGCTTCAAACTCTTCGGCTGAATTCAGGCTTGTCGGAACATCCTCCACACGAATGGTTCTGACCTGTGTCGCCAGCTCAAGAAGTGGGATGTGTCGATCTGTTCCTTTCACCTGAAACGCCCCTTCGGAAAACTCGATATCGCCGACCGAAGCCTCAAACAGATGGGCAGCCGCCACACGACCTTTCTCGATCACCGCGTCACAGGTCAGCGCGATCGCCGACCCCGCCATTGTCATCGAACGGGACGCGATCGTGGCAATGCCGCGTGGCGCGAAATCACTGTCGCCTTGACGCAGATAGACAGACTCGAACGGCACGCCAAGACGTTCAGCGATGACCTGGACAAAGCTGGTTTCATGGCCTTGCCCCTGACTTTGAGTGGCCACCACCAGATCGACAGTCCCGTCTTTTCTGAATTCGACTTTGGCACCTTCGTGGGGTGAACCACCTATGCACTCCAGATAAGAAGCGAGTCCGCGTCCCCGCAATTTCCCATCCTGTTCACTTCTGGCACGGCGTTCGAAAAAACCGTCCCAATCCGCCAGTGCCACGGTCTTGTCGAGAACGGCCTCGAATTCACCGGAATCATAGATGCGATCCACGGGTGTGGCGTAAGGCATCTGATCGGGAGAAATCATGTTTCGTCGGCGCAACTCGACGGGGTCGTGCCCTGTTTCTCGTGCCGCCTGATCGACAAGGCGTTCGACGATGTAGGATGCCTGCTCACGTCCAGCCCCACGATAGGGACCAACAGAATTGGTGTGAGTCAGGACAAGACGCACGTCGATATCGATCACCGGCGTGCGATACACCAGCGCCAGCCCGTTGGGCATGTTGCGCAACGGCATCCCGGTTCCGTTGCAGGCGTAGTAGGAGCCCATGGCATCATCGACAGCAACACGCAGCGCCAGAAAATTCCCCGATTCATCGAGAGCAAGCGAAGCCTCGATCACGGCATCGCGTGCATGAGAATCCCCCAGAAAATGTTCTGAGCGAGTACCGGTCCATTTGACCGGCTGCTTCAGGGCACGCGCTGCAAACAGGATCGCGATATCTTCAGGGCAAGGCTGTTCCTTGACCCCGAAGCCGCCACCGACATCTCCGGTCAGAACGCGCATCTCCGTACGCGGAATGTCGAAGACCTGTTCACATAAAATCTCCATGAAGTACTGAACGCCCTGGCTGGATGCGACCAGGGTGAAGCGTCCCTTTTCCTCATTCCAATCAGCAATGCTCGTCCGAGGCTCCAGCGGTGCTGCGACAATTCGGTTGTTCACAAGGGACAGTCGAGATACGTGGGCGGCTTCTGCAAACGCTAGGTCGGCAGCGTCCTTGTCCCCTCGATGCCAAACTTGGCCGATATTTCCCGGCGCATCCTCCCAAACAAGAGGCGCATCTGGAGCTACGGCGTCGGCAATCGTGATTGCAGCAGGTAATTCAGCGATATCTAGTATTACGAGATCTGCGGCATCCCGCGCCTGAGCCTGGGTTTGCGCCAGAACGAGGACGACTACCTCTCCGACATGGCGAACCTTTCCCTGCGCCAGCCCTGGGCGCGGCGTTTGCAACGGTCGCGCTGACTGAATTTGCGCCGATTGATATTTTGGCCAGCGTGCCACGATATGCCCAACACCAGCCGCAGCCAGATCATCGCCGGTAAACACCGCCACAACGCCAGGCGCGGCGATGGCAGAGGTCGCATCAATATTCAGGATCGTCCCGTGCGCGACTGATGAACGCACAAACGCAGCATGGACCTGGCCGTCACAGCCGACATCATCAGCGAACCGTCCCTGCCCGGTCAGAAAACGAACATCCTCGCGCCGTCGGACTGGCTGTGCGATTCCGTGCTTTTCCGTCATGCTCTAAGCCGTCCCGGCTGTGCGCACAAAACGGCGTATGATTTTGCTTTCGAACAACCCCACCTGTTCATAAGGATCCTGCGCCGTGATCGCTTCGGCATCGGCGCGGTCCTTTGCGTCAATGATCCACACACTGGCGATCATATTCTCATCATCGTCCATGGCCGGGCCGGCAAAATAAAGCGTGTCGCCAAGTATTCCTGCAAATTCCATATGTGCCGGGCGCGTTTTCATGCGCAGATCATGCATACCCGGTTTATCCACGCGATAAACAAAATAAAGCATATGAAAACTCCCAAATTGCATGCCGTATCGGATATCTTCCATGCTCCGGCGAACGTTGCACAATCCCATAAACTGCGATGACGAGCGCCAGAATTTGGGCCTCAGGTCTCAAAGGATGGGATAGAAATGACCACGCGAAATATCGACCGTCTTCTCGACGTCATGGCGCGCCTTCGTGACCCGGTTGACGGCTGTCCCTGGGATGTCGAGCAGACATTCAAATCCATTGCACGGTATACGGTTGAGGAAGCCTATGAGGTTGCAAATGCGATCGACCGCGATGATCGCGCCGCGATACGCGAAGAACTCGGCGACCTGTTGCTTCAGGTGGTATTTCACGCGCGCATGGCCGAAGAAGAAGAATCATTCGATTTCGAGGATGTTGCCGGCGGGATTGCAGATAAACTGGTACGCCGCCACCCTCATATATTCGACAAGGACAATCACAATACGGATGTCGGCCTGCGGGAGTCCTGGGAAGCCCAGAAAGCCGATGAACGAGCCGAGAAAGCAGCAGCCATTGGAGCGGAAGCCAGCGTTCTGGATGATGTTCCCGTCGGCTTCCCCGCCCTGACCCGCGCCGAAAAACTGCAAAAGCGTGCAGCACGGGTGGGTTTCGACTGGCCCACCATCAGTCCTGTGATCGCGAAGATCGAAGAAGAACTCGAAGAACTCAAAAGCGAAATTCGCGAAAATGCCACACCCGATCGACTAGCGGACGAATTGGGAGATGTCCTGTTTTCCTGCGTCAATCTCGCCCGGCATTTGAAAATCGATCCGGAATTCGCATTGCGCGGCACCAATACCAAATTTGAAACCCGTTTCCGCCACGTAGAATCTTCCCTTCGTGACGATGACCGGGAACTGAACACAGTCTCGATCGATGAATACGAAACTCGTTGGCAGGCCGCGAAGATCGATAAAGTTTAAATCTAATAATTCAAACCAAGTACTTAAAATCATGCGCGAAATTCGGCGCCAAGTCGCCTCCCTGCACTACGATATTTCCCAGATACATCACCCGATAAATCGGGTGTGTAGACTTTTTCGGGAGATATTGGATGGAAACGATTGCTGTCGATACCACGCACCAAACCCTCAGTGAATTACTCACGCAGGCACGTGAAGCCATGCGGGGCGGTCGGTATGGAGAGGTCGAACAAACCTGCGAAACCATTGTCGAGGATCATCCCGGGCAACCCGATGCCTGATTCCTTCTGGGTGTTGCCGCGCTGCGAAACGGCAAAATAGACATCGCCGCTCCCCATTTGCAGCGCGCCGTTGATATGCGGCGCGGATACGCCCCCTATCGCCTGGCACTCGGACAGGCGTTGCTGCAAACGGGCGAACCCGCGACAGCGCTCATCCATTTCGAGGATGCACAGATACTCAACCCCCTGTCACATGAGGCCGCCTTCGGACGTGTGCGGGCGCTTCAGCAACTCGAACAGGGAGAGGACGCGCTCGCAACTCAGAAACATGCACTGGCCCTGTTGCGGCGACATATCGCAGAACGTGCCTGCCAATGGATCGTTGAACGGTCCATGCGTTTTTCAATTTTCATCACAGCTCTGCCCGGCAGTTACCAGAAACGTGAACTCAAAATCGCGATGCAACTGGCACATCGCTTCGAGACACGGGGCGACACCGCTCGCGCCTACGAAGGCTATATGCGGGCTCACAAAAGTCAGCCCGATGCATCTGCCCCCTGCACGCATTGGGACGGATCGCCTTTGAATCCGAAAACTATCTGCTGTCATGCGAACATCTGGAAGCAGCGCGCCTGCAATCGCCGGAAGATAGGGATATTCAGCGTGATCTGGTACGCACACTCAGTCGCATGGCACGACATGACGAAGCGTTGGACTTTCTTGAGGAATGCCACCATCAGATGCCCGATGCCGTTGCCCCCCTGCTTACACTTGGCTGGGCGCGCTACCGCGCGGGTCAGAGCCAGCGAGCCATTGCAGATTTTGATACTGTTCTGGAACAAATTCCGGCATCAGTCGAAGCCCACTACGGTCGTGCCCGAGCCCTTGTTGACGCGGGCCAGGCTAGCGAAGCCAAACTCTGGTTCCGACGCACCCTTTCGCTGCTTCCCGATCATGCCGGTGCCTTGCGGGAACTGGCCAACCTGAAGGAACTGACCCCGGCTGATCCCGCATTCGCTCCACTGCAGAATGCGCTTGCAGACAAGACCGTTCCTGCCGCACGGCGCAGCGTCCTGCACATGTCTGCCAGCGCCGCACACAACAACTGCAAATCCCATATTGAAGGCTTCGAGTACTACCGGCGCGGCAACCTCCTGAAAGACGTGGTCTTCGACATTCACGCCTATACCGCGTTTGTGGATTCACTCTCCGAAACCTTCAACACGGCCTATTTCGAGAACACACACGACTGGGGCTCGGCCTCGGACACTCCGGTCTTTGTCCTCGGCATGCCACGATCAGGAACCTCGCTGGTCGAACAGATTTTGGCCAGTCACAGTCGGGTCCACGGATCGGGCGAACGTGAAGACATGATGCAACTCGCAGACCAACTGCCCGAAGAGTTGAATGATGTGCGTGCCTTCCCATCCTGCATGACCAGCATGACGGCTGACGTAACCGCGAAGATCGCCGCTGTCTACCTGCGAAAACTGAGTTGGGCGAACCCAAAGGCCAGTCGCATCGTCGACAAGATGCCCGGTAATTTTAACCATATCGGCCTGATCACAACACTCTTCCCCAAAGCACGGATCATCCATTGCGTACGTGACCCGCGTGACACCTGTCTTTCCATTTATTTCGGTGATTTTGCCGGCAGCCATCACTATTCCTATGATCTCAACAAACTTGGTCGCTATCATCGCGAATACGCGCGGATGATGACCCACTGGCACGGCGTCCTGCCCGGGCGAATTCTGAATATTTACTATGAAGACATGGTCGAGGACCACGAAACCCTGTCGCGAACTATGATCGAATTCTGCGGCCTGAACTGGGAACCGGCCTACCTTGAGTTTCACAAGACCCGGCGCAATGTGCGAACCCGAAGCAATGCGCAGGTTCGTCAGCCCATCTATCGGTCATCACTGGGGCGCTGGAAGTCCTATGAAGAACAACTCCAGCCGTTATTTCACGGACTGGACGGTCGTCCGCCGGCCTGAGATCAATCGTTTGCGAGCAAGTGAATGAGGCTGGACGTGTCCCAGCGTGTCCCGCCACGCGCCTGCACCTGTGCATAGAACTGATCAATCAGAGCTGTTGTCGGGAGGCGCGCCTTGTTGCCCTCGGCTTCCGCAAGGCAAATACCCAGATCCTTACGCATCCAGTCGACGGCGAACCCGAAGTCGAATTTTCCTACAACCATGGTTTGCCAGCGGTTTTCCATTTGCCAGCTCTGGGCTGCGCCCTTGGAAATGGTTCCGATGACCTTTTCCATGTCCAGGCCGGCTTTCATGCCGAAATTCACGGCTTCCGAAAGACCCTGTACAACACCGGCGATACAAATCTGATTAACCATTTTCGCCAGTTGACCGGATCCTGCCGGCCCGATCAGCGTGCAGGCCTGTGAATAGGCATCAATTACAGGTGCAGCACGCATGAAGATCTCGTCCTCCCCCCCGACCATGACCGTCAGAACGCCATTCTCGGCACCGGCCTGACCACCGGAAACCGGCGCATCGAGGAAACCGATCCCGGCATCCGTGCAAATCCGGGAGAGTTCACGCGCCAGGTCAGCAGACGCAGTGGTGTGATCAACCAGAATGGAGCCCTTCGACATCCCCGCAAGAACACCGTTGTCACCCATGACAACACTGCGCACATCGTCATCATTGCCTACACAGACAAAGACCACATCACAGCCTTCGGCCGCCTCGCGCGGACTCGCACAAGATGTGCCCCCGTGTTTGCCAGCCCATTTTTCTGCCTTGGCGGATGTTCGGTTGAACACAGAGACCTCGTGTCCCGCCTTACGCAGATATCCGGCCATCGGATAGCCCATGACGCCCAGACCAATGAATGCTGTTTTGAGTGTGTCAGCCATGAACTCTACTCCTGATATTCCTACGCACCCTCGTGATCGATGATCGCGCATATATTGTGCCACATCTCGGAACTTTCGGCCGTCAGCAGATTTCCGTCCGGATTGGCAAAATCATATTGTCCACCATCGAGCAGAGCGCTGTGCCCCCCGGCCTCGGTCACCAGAAAACTGCCGGCGACGTGATCCCAGGGCAGAAGTTTCGTATAGGCCGAAAAGGCCCGCTCACCCGACAGAATCAGGACATATTCATGACCGGCGCAGTTCGGCCGATAGACATCTGCGATCACATCGGGGCGTTGTTCAGCGCGCGCAAACAGATGTCGCGCAGCGGTTCCGGCAATGTCACCCTGATGATCGCCCTTCCTCAGGCGTACGGGTGCCCCATCAAACAGAACGCCATCCCCACGTGATCCCATGACCGTCGTGCCGTTCACCGGTTCATAGATCCAGCCGCCAACAACCTCTCCCCGCGAGACGAGTGAGACCATGACGGCAAAGGTCGGGCGGCCATTGGCAAAATTCCAGGTTCCGTCGATCGGATCAATGATCCAGACCGGATCATCCCCAGCCAGTCGCGCAAATACGCTCTTGTCCGCAAAAACCGCCTCCTCCCCAACCACAATGCTTCCGGGAAGCAAGTCGGGAAGACGCGCGGTCAGCCATTTCTCTGTTTCGATATCCGCAATGGTGACAAGTTCACCGCCATCCTTCTCGTTGACCTCACCCTCCTGCAGCGACTGGAATCGTGGCAGCACGATCTCGGCGGCTGCGGTCTTCATCAACGACATGACCCGGTCCGGATCGACTACCACACGGCTCATCCGACATTTTCCTCGGCGGCCTGTTGTTTGCGAAAACGCGCTATATCCCGGGGTGTAAGACGGACTTTCAGTCGGCTCTTCATGCCATCATCATTCCGATCAAGAACGTCGCCCTTCTCATAAAGCCAGGCCATGGTCGCACCATCACTCAGGGCAACCTCCACATCGGCCACCGTGTCTGTTTCGGCCAGTTTCGCGTCGATCATGTCCAGCAACGTATCGCAACCGCTCCCATCCAGTGCTGAGACGGAAATGAGGTCCGCGGTTCGATCCGCCCGTGCGTCCAGCGCTGCTTGCTCGTCCGGAGCCAGAAGATCGGTCTTGTTCAGAATTTCGATCCGGGCCGGCATTTTGCGATCATCATCTTCATCACCGGCTTCGCGTTCCCGCAGCAGGTTTTTCAGAATGGTTTCAACATCCTGACGCTGGGCTTCGGTGTCCGGATCCGCACAATCGCGCACATGCAATACGATATCCGCGGCCACCACCTCTTCCAGGGTCGCCCGGAATGCCGCGACCAGATCGTGGGGCAATTCGGAAATGAACCCGACCGTGTCGGAGAAAATGACCTTGCGGCCAGACGGAAGTTCCAGGCTCCGCATTGTGGGATCGAGTGTGGCAAACAGCATGTCTTCGGCGAAGACGTCAGCCCGTGTAAGCCGGTTGAAAAGTGTCGACTTGCCCGCATTGGTGTAACCGACCAGCGCAATCAGCGGATACGGCACCCGCTCACGTGCCTTGCGATGCAGGCCACGTGTCCGGCGCACCTGATTGAGGTCCTTCTTCAACCGGATAATCCGGTCGTCGATCATGCGACGGTCGAGTTCGATCTGGCTTTCACCCGGACCGCCAACGAAACCGAAACCGCCGCGCTGGCGTTCGAGATGGGTCCAGGACCGCACGAGCCGGCTTCGTTGGTAAGTCAACGCGGCCAGTTCCACCTGTAGTTGCCCCTCGCGGGTCCGGGCGCGTTCTCCGAAGATCTCCAGAATCAGACCAGTGCGATCAATGACCTTGCAGGACCACGCACGTTCGAGGTTTCGTTGCTGGACCGGAGATAAGGGGCCGCCGACGATCACGAGATCGGCTTCTTCGGCCTCGATACGATCATGCACCTCCGACACCACGCCCTCACCGAACAGGGTCGCGGGTCGCGGCCGGTTCAGTGATATGGCCCGGCTGCTGACGATATCGAGGGAAATGGCACGTGCCAGCCCCTCGGTTTCTTTGAGCAGAACTGCCGGGTCGCGGTCAGCGCTTCCCGTGCCCCGATCCCGAAGGACAGGCTGCAACACAATTGTCCGCGTCGGATCGTCCCCAACTCGCGTGGAATGATGTTTATCCTGACCCAAGACGAAGCGTTACTCAGCTGCTTCGGTCTCTGCGTCGTCATCGTCATCCATTTCCGGTTCGAACAACTGAACTGGCATCGATGGCATGACTGTCGAGATTGCGTGTTTGTAAACCAGCTGCGAATGGGCATCGCGGCGCAGCAGGACGCAGAAGCTGTCAAACCACGTCACCACACCTTGCAGCTTCACACCGTTGACGAGGAAAACCGTTACCGGAGTTTTGTTCTTGCGAATGTTGTTCAGGAAGACATCCTGGACATTCTGTGACCGTTCTGCAGCCATCTTATTACCTCAGCTTTGTTCTTGTGTT
>Ga0055584_100001621_pt1 | contig 22033 bp, 19 predicted proteins | sample OSDHelmetaG_FD_58716 | JGI IMG/M metagenome (GOLD analysis project Ga0055584, IMG submission 58716) | Pelagic marine sediment microbial communities from the LTER site Helgoland, North Sea, for post-phytoplankton bloom and carbon turnover... | ecosystem: Environmental > Aquatic > Marine >...
CAGAAGATGAACAAGGCCGAGCGAGACAAGATGATTGAGGCGCTGCTGGACGGCGTCGAACCCCTCAAACCCGAGGTCAGCGCAAGAGCAAAGGAGTCAGCGCCGAAACGCCTTCACAGCGGTCACGGAAGCCAACGGCAGCGCCTCATAGACATGAGGAAACAGCTCCCCCGGCTCGCCTTCTTCCCACCGCAGATCAAGCCCCGAAGGGTCGACCGAAAGCAGCAGCAGGTCCGCCCGCCCGGCGTAGAAGCGATCGGCGGTGGCCTCGACCTGGTCGGGGCGGGACAGGTGCACGAAGCCTTGCGACTCCAGCGAGGGCGGCCGGTACACACCGTCAGCCTGAGCGGCTGCCCAGTCGGCTTCGGACACGATGTGCCGCAGCGTGGTCAGTCCCGCTCCCGCTTCAGGGGCCGGCCCATGAGCTGCCCGACCATCGCGCGGGGGTCCGCGTCTTCGTAGAGGATCGCGTGCACCGCGGCGACGATGGGCATGTCGAGGCCCATCGTCTTGGCCAGCGCGTGGGTCGACGCCGTCGTTCGCACGCCTTCGGCCACCTGGCCGCCGAGGGACTCCGTCACCTCGTCCAGCGTCATGCCCGTCGCCAGGCGCTTGCCCACCGTCCGGTTGCGCGACAGGTCCCCCGTGCAGGTGAGCACGAGGTCCCCCATGCCGGCCAGGCCCATGAACGTCAGCGGCTCCCCGCCCCGCGCGGCCCCGAACCGGGACATCTCGGCGAGCCCGCGGGTGATGAGCGCGGCCCGGGCGTTGGCCCCAAACCCGAGCCCGTCGGCGAGGCCGGCGGCGATGGCCATGATGTTCTTGATGGCGCCGGCCAGCTCCACGCCTTTGACGTCGTGGGTCGTGTAGGTGCGGAAGAACCGGGTCGCGAACGCCTCCTGGACCACGGTCGCGACGTCGTCGTCCTCGGCGGCGATGACCACCGCCGTGGGGTGCTCCTGCAGCATCTCGCGGGCGAAGCTCGGCCCCGACAGGAACGCCAGGCGCGAGTGCAGCGCCGCCGGCAGCTCTTCGCGCAGCACCTCGTCCATCGTGTCGCCCGAGCCGCCCTCGATGCCCTTGGTCGCGCACAGCACGATGCACTCGGGCCCCAGCAGCGGGGCCGCCCGGCGGGCGAGGTCCCGGGTCGCGTGGGACGGAGCCACAAACAGCACGAGGTCCGCGCCGTCGAGCGCCGCGGCCAGGTCCGACGTCGCCGACAGCCCCGCGGGCAGGTCGTACTCGCTGACGTAGCGGGGGTTCCGGCCCGTCGCGTTGATGCCCGCCGCGTGCTCTTCGGACCGGCACCAGATCCGGGTGGTGTGCCCGTTCTTGGCCAGGATGCTGGCGAGCGCCGTGCCGAACGAACCCGAGCCGAGGACCGCCGCGACGTGCGGACTCACGCCATGACTCCGAAGTCCCGCAGGGCGTCATTGAGGCTCGTCTTCTTGTCCGTGCTGGCCTTGCGCTGGCCGATGATCAGTGCGCAGGCGAGCTGGTAGGTGCCCGCGGGGAAGACCTTGGGCCGGGTGCCCGGGATGACGACGCTGCGCGCCGGGACGCGGCCCCGGTGCTCCACCGGTTCGGGTCCCGTGACGTCGATGATGGACGTCGAGGCGGTCAGCACCACGTTGGCGCCGATGACGGCCTCGGTTTCGACGCGCACGCCTTCGACCACGATCGCGCGGCTGCCGACAAACGCGCCGTCCTCGATGATCACCGGCGTCGCTCCGGGCGGCTCGAGCACGCCGCCGATGCCGACGCCGCCGGACAGGTGCACGCCGCGGCCGATCTGGGCGCAAGAGCCCACCGTCGCCCACGTGTCGACCATGCTGCCCCGGCCGACCCAGGCCCCGATGTTGACGTAGCTGGGCATGAGGATCGCGCCCGGCTCCACGTAGGCGCCGCGGCGGACGGTGGCCGGGGGCACGACGCGCACGCCGGTTTCGTGGTGGTCGTCCTTGATGCCGATCTTGTCGTGCCACCGGTACACCCCGGCGTCCATGGTTCGCATCTGGGCGAGCCCGAACTGCATGAGGACCGCCTGCTTGACCCAGGCGTGCACAACCCAGTCGTCCCCTTCCTGGCTGGCGACGCGGATCAGACCGCGATCGAGCCAGTCGAGGGCGCGGCCGACCGCGTCGCGAACCGCGGGGCGCTCCTTCCAGCCGTCGGTGCCGTAGGAAGACGAGATGATGCGGCGGACCTCCCGGAGGTCCAACTCGGGGATCGGGGTCATGGCGGGTTCCTCTAGCGCAAGACGACGACGAAGGCGTCGTCCTTGAACTTGCTGATGTTGTCGAGGTGGATGACGGCCCGGGCGCCGCCGTCCTCGTACTCGATCTGGTAGTCCTTGCCGAGCCGGAAGCGGCTCGACGGCAGCAGGACGAGCTTGCGGATCTTGCGGGCCCCGAAGTCCTCGGCGTGCACCGTCAGCGACGACTGCGTGCGCAGGTCGAGGCTCTGCTCGAACAGGTCCTTGCGCCAGTCCTTCAGCCGCATGCCGGCCGGCGCGAGGATGTCCTTCTCCCGCAGCCGCCGCGCGGTGTCGACGTAGAACCAGACGGACTCGTTCTCTTCGACCAGCGCTTCGTTGTCGGCGCCGAGCAGCTCGGTCTCTTCGTACAGGATGTCCCGCTCGGCCTGGACCACGTCGCGCTCGCCTTCGACCCGCTTCAGGTCGCCCATGAGCTGGTCGCGGGTGGCCTCCAGGACCTCGATCTCCGCCTCCAGGCTGGCGGCCAGGGTCAGGGCTTCGTCGCGCTCCCGCTTGAGCTTGCGCATCTGCCGCACGTTGAGGAAGAAGGGCGAGACCTTGGCCGTGCCCTGGGTCACCGTCGTGCCGTAGACGCCGTCGACGTAGAAGTGCCAGACCTCCATGCCGGGGGCGAGGTTGTTGGTCAGCAGCGCGCGCTCGGCCAGCGCCTTCGCGTCGGCTTCGGACACGCCGTGGTTGGCCGTCAGGTACCGGGTCGCGAGGCCCAGGTGGTTGTCGCCGCGGGCCACGATGTCGGGCGTGGGCAGCTGGTCCTTGAGCTCGTCGATCTTGTCCTGAAGCCCGAAGATGCTGTTGCGGGTGTCCAGGATCTCCTGGAGTAATCCCTGCATCGTCACGTCCTGCTCGCCGGAGAGCATCGTCTCCAGCAGCGCCGCCTGCTCCTTGTTGAGCTTGACGCCCGAGAGCTTCTTGCCCGTCGTCTGCTCGAACTTCGTCGCGAGCTCCAGGAACCGCGCCTGCTGCTGCTTGATCTCGCCTTCGGACAGGGCGATCGAGTTGGCGTCGGACAGCTGACCGCCCAACGCGTCGTCTTCGACCACGAGGCCGACGAGCTCAGAGTTGCCCTCGCTGTCGGCGCCCTCGGGGGCGGTTTCGCAGGCGGCGAGCGCCAGGGCGGCGCACAGGATCAGGGGTCGCTTCATCGTTGGCTCCGGTCAGTCCCCGGCCGAGGAACGCGGGACTCTACCGCACGGCGGCGGCCCGCTGCCGGCCGCTGCCGGTGCCCCGCAACCTCAGCGCAACACGCGCGCCGGGCAGCGCCGGTGCCCCGGTGCGGTGCGCTACCCTGACCCGGCGCCCGCGCCGTGTGCCGACGGGCCGGAGAGATCCGTGATCCGCTTCCCCCCCGCCCGGCTGTCGACCCACGTGGCCGAGGCCCGCGCCCCGCTCGTGGCCGTCCTGCCGCGCCACGACGACCGCGCCCTGCTGCGGGGGGCGTTGGCCCTGGCCCACGGCCAGCACCGTCGGTTGCGGGCGTGGTCCCTCGAGGCCGCGGGCGAAGGGCTCCCGGCCTCGCTGCGGCTGCAGCTGTTCGGGTCCACGGCGTCCGAGGCCGACCGCGCCGTCGGCCACCTCGTGCGGGCCTCGTTTCGCGGCCAGCAGATCGCGGTGCGTTCCCTGGCCCTCGACGGCGAAGGAACCGATACCCCCAGCGAGCTGCACGGCCTCGTCGATTCGCCCCTGGTCGTCGGCTGGGTCCGGGGGGGCCAGCGCCCGCCGGTGGCCGCCCTGCAGCGCGTCGCGGCGGACCACCCGGGGCCTGCCCTCCTGTGGATCGACGACCCCGGCCCGGCGTTCGAGGAGGTCCTGGCCGTGGACGCCGCCGGCGACGGAAGCGACGGGCTGACCCTGCTGCGCTCCGTGGCCGACAGCCTGGAGCGCTGCTACCCCCAGTGGCGGCTCCGCGCCGGCGACGGTCGGCGACTGCAAGCGGGCCTGGCCGACTGCGGCCCCCGCACCCTGCTGTTGCTGGGGCTCCCCGACGACGGCCACCTGGCGGCCCTCGACCGACGAACCGGCGCCCCGGACCGATTGGTCCCCGGGCCGACGGCGTTCGTTCTCCCCGGCCCCGGTCCGATCCGCGCCGCCACGCTGGCTCAGCTGCACAGGCGCTGTGCGCTGGTCGATCAGTCGTCGGGCTCGTAGCCGCCCGCCGACGCCGGCGTGATCCGCGTGGGCGGGGCGGCGATGCTGCGCGTGCGGCCCCCGGGGTCGTGACAGGTCCACGTGCGGGGAGCCCTCGATCTCCGACCCGCAGGCGCAGCCACGGACGCAGCAACCTCCACGGACGCGGGATCGAGCGCCGCGCGCCGTCGGAAGCGTAGGCTCGCCGCGTTCGGCGCTCGCCGCGTAGGGTCGCTGCGCTCGGCGCTCGCCGGGCGGGTTCGAATGTTCTGGTGCTGCGGTGCGTCTCAACCCGCAGCACCCTGGATTGAAGTGGAGGCGCCCGTGGTCTTGGCCCTTTGGATCGCTGCTGGCGTGGCCGCTGGCCTGCTCGTGTTCGCCGTCGTCAAGAAGCTCGTCAAGATGGCGATCGTCCTGACTCTGCTGCTCGCCGGATCGGCGTTCGTCTTCTACGTCGTGCACGAGGAGGCGCCGCCCGAGGTCCAGCAGAAGATGGACGCCGCCGCCGACAAGCTGGGCGAGTCGGCCAGCGAGGCCGCCCGCGCCGCCGGCCGCAAGGCGGGGCAGGCGGCGGCGAAGGTGGGCGAAGCCGCCGCCGAGGTCGGCAAGGAAGCGACCGAAGCCGCGCTCGAAGCCGCCCGCGAGGCCGGCGAAGAGGCGGCGAACAAGGCCGCCGCCGAGCTGGGCGCGCAGGCGAAGGCGGCGACCGAGCGGATCGCCGCCGAAGCGACCGAAGCCGCCGGCGCCGCGACCGAGGCCGCCCGGGACGCAGCGGGCGCCGCCAAGGACGTGGCCCGGGACGCCGCCGAGGCCACGTCGGACTGAGCGGTCGGCGCGGCCGGCGCGCCCCTCATCCCCCCGCGTAGAGATCCGCCAGCGTGCGGCGACCGTCGTGGATCGACCGCACGGTCTCCAGGGTGTCGGCCTGAGCCGCGTCCTTGTCGGGCCGGTGGGCCCTCACGCGGGCGAAGCGCAGCGCCAGCCCCGCCGGGTAGCGAGGACTCGCCTGGATCTCGTTGAAGGCGACCTCGACGACCAGCTCGGGCCGCACGTGCACGACGTGACCGTCCCGATGCTCCTCCAAAGCAAGCAAGCGTTCGGTCTGCCAGGCCAGCATGGCGTCGGTCAGACCCTTGAACGTCTTGCCCAGCATCACGAACCCGCCGCCGACGGGGTCTCGCGCGCCCAGGTGCAGGTTCGACAGCGAGCGCGACCGCCGCCCGCTCCCCCACTCCACGGCAAGGACGACCAGGTCCAGCGTCCAGGCGGGCTTGAGCTTGAGCCACTGGCTGCCGCGGGCGCCGGCCTCCCAGCGCGCGTCCAGGCCCTTCGCCATGGCTCCTTCGTGCCCTGCCCGCAGCGCCGCGAGCACGAAGGCGTCGGCGGCGACGGGGGCGTCGGTCACCAGCCGGGGGATCACGTGGGCTTCGGGGAGCAGCCCGGCCAGCGCGGCACGCCGGGTCTCGCCGGGCTCGTCGAGCAGCTCCTCGTCGACGAGCAGGGCGTCGAAGAACACCGCGGTGAGCGGCAAGGAGCGGCGGGCCTCGGCCAGGCCCTCGGTCTTGCGGCGGCCGAAGCGGGTCATCGTGGCCTGGAACGGGTGGGGGCGGCCGTCGGGCTGCAGCGCGAGCACTTCGCCGTCCAGCACCGCGCGCTCGGCGGGCAGGCCGCGAACCAGCTCGACCACCTCGGGCACGGCCCCGGTCACGTTGCGGAGGTGGCGGGTGAACACCTGAACCCGGTCGCCGTCCTTGTGGGCCTGGATCCGGGCGCCGTCGAGTTTGTGCTCGAACGCCGCGGTGCCCAGGGACGCCAGGGCCTCGCCCACGTCCGCGGCGGTCTGGGCCAGCATCGGCTGCAGGGGCCGGAACAGCTCCAGCCTCACCGCCAGCAGCCCCGACTCGCCGTCGCGGGCCGCGATGGCGGCCACCTCGCTGAGGTCCCCGCGCAGCATCGCGGCCCGGCGCACGGCCGGAGCGGGGACGGACAGCGCCAACGCCACGGCCTCGGTGGCGACCCCCACCAGCGCGCCCTGCCGCAGCTCGCCGGTCAGCAGCCCAGTCAGGAACCGCCGCTCAGGCTCGGTGGCCGCATCCAGCAAGGCGGCCACGCGACGCTTGCGCTCGGTGCCGCTCCCCTTCCCCGCCAGCCGCCCGATGGCCGTCAGCTCCGCGTCGAGGGAGGCGACGGTCCACGAAGTCGTCGGCGCCGGCGCCCCCGCCTTCAGGGCGCCCCACACCATGGCCGGGCCGATGCCGATCTTGCCCTGGGGCAGGTCGCCGCAGAGCCAGGCCACGACGATCACCAGCGAATCGGGGGGCAGCCGCTGCAGCAGCTCCGCCAACGCGGTCGCTTTCGCCTTGCGGGACCGGGTGCCGCGGACCGCCTCGACGACGGCGACGAGCTCCGAGAGCGCCAGGCCGCTCACCGCGCAGTCCCCCGGGCGCCGCCCGGACCGGCCCCGGGCCCGCCGCCGATGTTCGGCCGGGGCGGCCCACAGTTCGCCTCGATCCTGCGCACCCTGCCGTCCTTCCCGTTCGCCGCCAGCCGGCCCCCGTCGGAGACAACCCTGCCACGCCCAGGCCCCGGCCGGCCATGGCCGGCCCCCGCGGACGGAGACCCCGCAGGCGCAGCCGAGGAGGCTCCGGGAGCCCTGGAGGCCGCCGGAGGCGGCCGGAGGGTCCCGACCTCCCACGCGCCCGCCGGGCATTCTGGTTGTGCACTACGCTTCGCCCTTCCCTGCCCCGGACCCCCGTGCCCTCCTCGACGCCCGCGTTTCACGACCAGTCCCTCGACGACGGCATCCGGCGGCGGCAGGGCGCCTTCTTCACGCCCGCCGAGTGGGCCGCGCAGGCCGCCTCCGCCCTGGACGGCGCCTTGCCGGGCTGGCGCGACGACACCCTCGTGTGGGATCCCGCGTGCGGGACCGGGAACCTGACCCGCGGCCTGGGCCTGGCCGATCTCGTGCTCACCAGCCTGGAGCCGGGCGAGGTCGCCGCCGCCGCCGCCGATCACCCCGGCGCCCGCTGCGCGGCGTGGGACTTCCTGGGCGCCTCCACGGGCCTCACAAGCCTGCCCGCCCCCGCCGCCGACCGCCTCCGCGCCGGGGGCCGGCGGTTGCTGTTCCTGGCCAACCCGCCTTACGGCACCGCGGGCAACCTCAAGCGGGGCGAAGCCAAGAAGACCGCCATCGCGGCCAACCCCGTGGGCCAGCTGATGCGCGACGAGCTGGGGCTGGGGGGCCCCGCCCAGCAGCTGTACGCCCAGTTCGCGGTGCGGATGGCGACGCTGGGCGCCGAGCTCCCCTTCGACTCCGTCGCCGTGGCCATGTTCAGCAAGCCGTCGTTCCTGACCGCCCGCTCGTTCTCGGCGTTTCGAAGCTGGTGGTACGAGCGCATGGGCTTCGTGGGGGGCTTCCTGTTCCGCGCCGACGAGTTCGCGCAGGTCAGCGGCGACTGGGGGGTCTCGTTCACCATCTGGAGCGCCGGCGCGCCGACTGTGCCGGTCGATTTGCAGCTCAAGAGGCGGAGCGCGGCGGGGATCGCGACGACCGGCCCCAAGCGCCTGTACGACGCCGACGGCCGGCGCGCCTACGAGTGGGCTCGGGGAACCCAGCCCCCGTCCCAGGGCGATGGCGTCCAGCTCAAAGGAGGCTTGAGCGTGCACCACGGCGGCACCGGCCGCCGCCGCGACGACGCCCTGCTGTGGATGGTCAACGACGCCAACGACGTCTACCACTCGGCCCGCACCGTCTGGCTGCAGTCGGGCGGGCGCGCCAGCTCCAACCACCTGGGCGGGTTCTGGCTGCGGGCCGACAACGTCGCGCGGGGGCTGACCCTGTTCGCCGCCCGCAAGGCCGTCGCGGGCAGCTGGGTGACCGACAAGGACGAGTTCCTGGCCCCCTGCCCCGAGGTCGAAGCGAGCCCCGCGTTCGCCGCCTGGCAGCGCGACTGTTTCGTGTTCGCCTTGTCCCACCCCAGCAACACCTGCTGCGCCGCCCGCGCCCTGCCCTACAAGGACCGGACCGTCGCGCTGAGCAACCACCTCTTCTGGGCGCGACCGGGCGAGGTCGTCGGCTGGGCCCGGGCCGCCGGCGACGCCGTGCTCGTGGACGACGCCCGGCAGGCCATCGCCCCCTGGGTGACCGAGCCGTTGTCGAACCCGTCGGCCCCCGCCGCCGAGGTCCTGCGGCTGCTGCGCGGGCTCCTGCAGGACACCATCGGCGAGCGCGCGGCGTACGCGGAGCAGAACCCGGGGCTGCACAGCCACTGCTGGGACGCGGGCCTGCACCAGCTCAAGGGCCTGTTCGCTTCGGCCCGGCCCGGCGCCTGGGCCGAGCTGCGGCGGGCCCGGGAGCGGCTCCGGGTCGCTGTCGCCGCGGGCGTCTACGAGTTCGGGCTCCTGCAGTAGCCCGCCGGGCGCCCGATCACGGGGCGTCGGCCAGCACTCCTTCGAGCACTTCGGCGACCTCGTCGGCGATCCGGGCCCGCTCCGCGTCCGCGGGGGCGGCCTGCTCGATGCCGTTCCACCCTGGCTGGCGTCGGATCTTGCGGGCGAGGCTGTTGAGCCGGCTGATGGCCGCGGGCCCCAGGCGCGGCGACCCGCCTTCGCTCACCGCCACGGCGCCGGTGTTGCGAGCGTGGGATCGAGACGCCACCTGCGTGTGCACGTCGAGCGCGCGGTGGACGAGCACGGCGGGGAACTGGACGGCGTCCACGGGGCCGACCTCGACGCCGGCTGCGTGCACGTTGGTGGAGACCCGGCGCCCCACGGCAACCCCAGCCGCGGCGCCGGCCAGGCCGCCCAGGACGGTGCCCGCCCCGAGGCCCCCGAAGACGTCGATGAGGCTGCCGCCGACCGCCCCCACGACGGCCAGGGTGCCCGCCGAGACCCCGTAGCGGCGCAGCGCCGACGGGTCGAAGAGGTCGTCCTGCCAGGCGCCCGAGAACGACTCGACCGCCAGCTGCTGCTCGGCCAGCTCCAGGCCGTCGAAGCCGTGCAGCGACAGCAGCTGCAGCCAGGCCCGGCGCTCCCGCTCCCTCAGCAGCGTCTTGAAGCGGTCGTTCAGGGGCTTGCGGCGGGCCTCCGCGGCTTCTTTGCTGGCGGCCCCTTCGGTGAGGCGGAAGGACAGCGCGTCCACCAGCAGGTCCGCGACGATCGCGGCGGACCGGCGGCGGAGGGCGGCCGACCGGCGCTTGCGCAGGGTGGCGACGTCGGCGAGGCGGCCGCGGTGCTCGGGGCGAAGGAGCCCCAGGGCCGTGTAGAAGTCGGCCTCCTGGGCGGCGGCAAACGCGTGGGCGTCCAGGGGCACGATCGTGTCGATGCCCTCGCGGCGCAGGGTCTCGGTCCACTCGGCCCGGGCGTCGGCGTCGGCGAGCACGTTGAGCACGGCGATCATCGGCACGCCCGTGCGGCGCAGCAGCCGCAGCTCGTGGCGCTGCTGGCCCGACGGGGGATCGGTCACGTCGGCGACGTAGGCGAGCACGTCGGCCCGCAGCGCGGCGGTCAACGCCTCCTTCTCGGCGCCCCAGCGGCCGTCGGTGGCGGCGTCGGCGAGCAGCGCATCGATCCGCGCACGCCCATCGAGTTCTCCCTCCCGGGCATCGAGCCAGGCGCCGATGCGGCTCGCCTCCTCGAACCCCGGGGTGTCCAGGAAGGTCAGCAGCGGCTCGCCGTCCAGCTCGAACACCCGGGTCTGCGCGTGCCGGGTGGTGCCCGCCTCTTCGGCGATCTCCAGGTCGGCGTCCCGGGCCAGGGCGGCGACCAGCGACGTCTTGCCCACGTTGCTGTGGCCGACCAGGGCGATGGCGAGGGGATCGGTCACAGCGGGACTCCGTCGTCCCGGCGGACGTGATCGGGGGGCAGCCCGGCCTCGGCGGCGAGGCCCGACCAGCCGGCCAGACGCTGCTGCAGCCGGGCGCCCCGGGGGCCCTGGGCGAAGGCGTCGACGCCGCTCAACAACAGGTGCAGCGGGCGGGGGCCCAGGGCGCCGGCCACATCGGCCAGGAAGCGTCCCCGGAGGCGGTCGGGCGTGTCGGCGCAGCGGAACACGACCACGGCGCCGCCGGGCCCCGAGGGGCTCCCGAGGGCGGCGACCACCGCGTCCATCGCCGCGTCGTCGGCGTCGTCGACCACGACGCGGGACTCGCCGCTGAGCCCCAGGCGCTGCAGACCCGATGCCTCCAGGGCGGCCTCGGTGGGGGCGGGGGTCGCGAACAGGACCAGGTCGAGCCCGTGGCTCGCGGCGGCGACGCTCGGCCCCGGCGCCGGGGGAGCCGGGGCCGAGGCCACGGGGACGTCCGAGGCGGCGGGTCCGTCGGCCGGCGGCGCGGGCGAGGCCGGAGGCGCCTTCGTCGTTTCAGGACGCTCCACCGCGACGACGGGGGCCACCAGGGCCTGCCGCACCGCCGCGTGGCCCGGCGACTCCAGCGCCCGCCGGATCCCGCGCCGCACGGCCACCTCGCCCCAGCCCGCGGCCAGCAACCGGGGCAGCAAACCCCAAAACGCGATCGCGGCGAGCACGAGCCCGTACCACCCCTTGCGCAGTGCCTCGTCGGTCTGGGCGTCCCCGCTCGACTCGGCGTACTCCGAGCGCAGGCTGTCCCACTCGGACACCGCGACCTGCGTCGCATCGGGCGCGTCGACCCCCGGCAGCCAGGCCACCGGCGCGGCGAGCACCGCCCAGGTCGTCTCCACCGCCTCGGCCGTCAGCGGGCCCGTCGAGCCCCAGGAGAACCGGTGGTCCTCGAACGTCAGCCGCCAGCCCCCCAGCAGCACGAACCCCACCAGCAGCCCGATCCACACGCGGTGGCTCAGCCCCGTCAGGAGGGGCCCCGCCACCCCGCTGCGCCGCAGCGTCCGCCCCGCAAGGCGACCCAGCGTCGTGTCCAGGGCCGGTCGCTGCATCGCCCCCAACAGCCAGGCCGCCCAGTGCGCCGACGCGAGCCGCCCTCCCCCGCCCAGGGCCAGCGTCGCCGTCACGATGCCGAACAGCGTCGGCACGAGCACGCCTTCGGCGAGCACCGCGAACAAGTTGACGGTCCGTCCGCCGTCCGTGGGCAAGGTGGCCGCGACGAACCCCGCTCCCAGCAACACCCCGAGCGCCGGCGCGATCCACAACAGGGCCTGCCAGGCCAGCCGCAGCTGCCGGGGCGCGCCTCGGCCCTCGTCGGTGGGGACCCGAACGTCCAGCAGGGCGTTGCCGTAGCGAACGAGGGCATCGTCGGGGTCGGCGGGGTCGAACTCGGCCTGCCCGCGAACCGCGGCGACCACAGCCGGGTCGACCACAGCGGCGCCCTGCTCCTCCTGCCAGGCCCGCGCGAACTCGACGATCACGAAGTCTGCGAACCTCACAGCGACGCAGCTTAGAGCACCGCGGCGTCCGGGAGCCCGCAGCGCCGACATGAGCCCCGCGACCCGCGCGGCATCGACCGCCGTCCCCACCGCCGCGCGGGCCCTCGATCCCCCGCCGCGCATTCGACCCGCCCACGCCCGGAAATCCCTGCTAGAAGCCCGCCGCGCGGGGTTTTTCGAAGCCCTTGTGACGGCTGGTAAAAAAGGCCTGCACTTGGCGCGCAAGCTGTTACTCTTTTCTTGCTCGCGCAGGAACCGCACCAAGCAGAAGCAGAGCAGAGCCGTATTTGTTGAGTTGAGCAGTCGCAGTACCGGTGCGGGGAGAGTTCAGGGGGCGTTCCCATTGGGGGCGCCCCCGCTCTCGTTCTGGTGCCCGGCGCTGCCCTCGCCCGCCTCGGGTGCTCTACCCTGGCCCCATGCCCGACGCCGCCCGCCCCCCGTCTGAGGGGTGGCCCCACCTGCTGATCCTGGCGCCGATCGTCGGCTTGCCGGCAGCGCTGTGGCTGTGGTCCCGCCAGACGGGAGAAGCCCGCTCGGAGATGACGCTGGCGCTGCGCTATCAGGCCATCGCCGCCGGCGTCGTCGCCCTGCACCTGGTCCTGCACGCCGCGATCGTCGGCGTCGGCGCGCTGTTCGAGCAGTTCCCGCCCCGGCCCGGGCCCCTGGCCGAGCTGCTCCCCAAGATCCTGGTGCTGCTGATGCTCATCAACGCCGTCGCCGGACTCGCCGAGTGGGTCGCGCTGGCGGTGGTCGGAGTCCGGGCGTCGCGGGGCAAGCCGTACCCCATCGGCGGCGACGCGTGAGCGCACCCAAGGCCCCCCGCGCGCAGCACCCGACCTGGGAGCCCAACGACGAGTGGGCCGTGCCGTCCCAGATCCCCGACGACGCCGCCGAGGACGACCTGCCCGACGCCGACGACCTCGACGACCAGATCGCGTCCCAACCGTTCTCGTTCGCCGAGCCCCCCCTGGCGACGGCCGATCCCTCCACGCGCGGCCTCAACACGCAGATCGAGGAGAGCACGGGCCAGCAGATCGGCGTCGCGCTGGGCGTCGAGCCCGCCGAGCGGACCGATCGACCGGCGCCGGTGCCGCTGCCGAAGCGCTACCGCTGGGTGGCGACGCTGGGCGAAGGCGGGCAAGGCAGCGTCGAGCTGGTCTTCGACTCGGATCTGGGGCGCTCGGTGGCGCTCAAGACGCTGCTGCCGACGAAGCAGGAACCCCGGCGCGTCGCCGACCTGTACCGCGAAGCGCGGGTCACCGGGCAGCTCGACCACCCCGCCATCATCCCCATCTTCGACGTCGGCCTGCTGCCCGACGGGCGGCTCTACTACACGATGCCCCGCATGCCCGGGGAGTCGCTGCACCAGGTGCTGGTGCGCAACCGCCGGGGCGACGGAACCGTGGCCCGACGCTGGCCCATCCCGGCGCTGGTGCAGGCCCTGCAGCGCGCGGCGGAGGGAGTCGGATACGCCCACGAGCGCGGGGTCATCCACCGGGATCTCAAGCCCGCCAACGTGCTGCTCGGCGGCCACGGCGAGGTGTACGTCGTCGACTGGGGCATCGCCCGCGTGCTCGACGAGGACCGCCCCGACCGGCTGTGGTCGGAGCCCGGCGAGCAACGGACCGAGCGGGTGCGGGGCAGCCCGCCGTACATGTCCCCCGAGCAGATCCAGCACCCCGACCAGGTCGGTCCCGCCGCCGACGTGTTCTGCCTCGGGGTGGTGCTCTACGAGATCCTGACGCGCAACCCGCCGTTCACGGGGCGCACCGTCGATCAACTCGTGGACGCCGTGTGCCACCAGCGCCCGGTGCCCCCGCGGGAGCGCGCGCCGGACCGGGCGATCCCCGCGGAGCTCGAGGAGATCTGCCTCGCCGCCCTGCAGAAGTTCCCCGGCCACCGCCCCCGCGACGGCTCGGAGTTCGCGTCGCGCCTGGCGGAGTGGTCCGCCGGCGGTCAGCGCCACGCCCGGGCCACCCGCCGGCTGCGCGAGGCCGAAGGCGCCCTGCGCCGACACGACGCGCTGGCGGAGCAGCGAGAGGCCGCGAGCATCGACGCCGACCGGGCGAGCAGCCCCCTGTCCCCGGCGTCGGCGGGCCCCGAACTGCGCGCCACGTCGGCGCGGCACGAGTCCTTGTCCCGGGCAGCCGAAGGCACCTTCGCCGACGCGGTCTGGGCGGCCCAGCGGGCGCTGCGCGACGACCCCGAGCACCCCGAGGCCCGAGCGCTGCTGGCGCGCCTGTACGCGCGTCGGTTCGCCGAGGCCGAGGCGACCGGCGACGAGCGCTCCGCGGCGTTCTTCCGGGCCGAGCTGCGGCAGCTCGAAGACGGCCGCTGGGGCCCCTGGCTGCGCCGCGGCGCCGAGTTGACCGCCGACGGCTTCCGCCTGCACCGGCTCGAAGAGCGCGACGGCCGCCTGGAGCCCGTCGAGGACCTCGGCGACGCCGGCACCTGGTCCGTGGCGCCGGGCCGCTACGGGCTGACGGCGGGCGCAGCCTGGCTCTACCCCGTTCGGGTGGAGCGGGACTCGACCCCCGACGTCACGCTGGACCGCACGGGCGCCGAGGGGGTCGGCGCGAGCTTCGCGTTTGTGCCCGGCGGCCCCGCCGTGCTCGGCGCCGCGGGGGTGGGCTCGGGCCCCGAACGCGTCGGCACGTTCCCTCCCCTCGCGGTCGCCGTGCACCCGGTCACGGTGGGCGCCTGGAGCCGCTTCCTCGCAGAGCAGACCATCGACGAGTCCCGCCACCGCCAGCCGCTGGGCTGGGGCCGCCAGGACGACGAGGCCCGACCGGTGGTGGGCGTGGACCGTGAGGACGCCGTCGCGTTCTGCCGCTGGCTGAGCCTCGCCACCCGCCGCACGGTGCGCCTGCCCACGGCCGACGAGTGGGAGCGCGCCGGGCGCGGAGGCGACGGCCGCCAGTTCCCGTGGGGCGACACCCTCGACCCGTCAGCCTGCGCCTGCCTGGGCTCCTGCGAGCCCGACGGGCCGGCCCCGACCGTGGGCCGCTTCCCCGGCGACCGCTCGCCGTTCGGGGTGCGCGACCTCGCCGGCGGGGTCTGGGAGTGGACGGCCGGGGTCGGCGACCGCGGCCTGGTCGTCGGGGGCGCCTGGATCAGCGAACCCGACGCCTGTCGCCTCGGCGTGCGCCGCTCCGTCCGCGCCGCCGCGCGCCTGCCGTGGCTCGGATTCCGGGTCGTGATGGACGTGGTCTAGGAACCCGGGCGGCCCCTCAAGGGTCCCGCCGCAGCGTCCCCCACACCGCGGGCGCCGCGTGGCTGACCACCGATTCCAGGCGCCTCGCGCCCTTGCGCTCGGCCCGCGCCCCGGCGGCCCCGACCAACGAGAAACCCTTGGTGAACGACAGCCGGATCGGCACGACCCCCTCTGCCGTCGCCGGCCGATCGTGCAGGACGAACGCGTGCTCGCCGGGCCCCAGCACCGCGGCCGCGCGGCCTTCGATCCGCACCTTGACCGCCGCGTCGGCGGCCAGCGGCCCCGCCGGCTCCACCCGCTTGATGGGCATGGTGCCCAGGGGCACGACGACGTCGTCCAGGGCGACGCACGCGTACTGCACGGTGTGCCCGCGCACATCGCGCAGCAGCACCCGCTCCTCCAGATCGCTGATCACCCCGTCGCCGTCGCGGTCGTAGCGGGACCAGTCGGGCAGGCCCAGGTCCGCGGGCCGAACCGTCGCCCGCACCGAGGCCCACACGTGGTCCAGGCCCACGGACACCTGCAGGGCGCGGGGCACGGCCGGCCCCTCGGGCACCGCGGGGCGTCCGATGAGCAGGGCCAACAAGAGGAATGCGACGCGCACGGGGAGATCCTGCCCCCCAGGCCCCCCCCGGGGCAACGTGGTACACCGCTGAGCCATGCTTCAGTTCGATGTCACCTGCCGCTGCTCGTCGCGCTCCGGACGCGTCGGGAAACTCACGCTTCCCCACGGCGTCGTCGACACGCCCGTCTTCATGCCCGTCGGCACCCGGGCCGCGGTGCGCGCCATGACGCCGGACCAGGTCCAGGCGACGGGCAGCCAGATCGTGCTCGCGAACACGTACCACCTGGCCTTGCAGCCCGGCGAGGACATCGTCGCGAGGCTGGGCGGGCTGAACAAGTTCACGAACCAGCCCCTGCCGTTCCTGACGGACAGCGGCGGCTTTCAGGTCTTCTCGCTGCCCGACAAGGTCATCGACGAGGAAGGCGTGACGTTCTCGTGGCGCAAGGGCGGCCGGCCGTTCCAGATGACGCCCGAGTCGTCGATCCGCATCCAGCAGAAGCTCGGCGCCGACATCATCATGGCGTTCGACGAGTGCGCCCCGTTCCCCTGCGAGCGCTCCTACGCCGAGAAGTCGGTCGCCATGACCACGCGCTGGGAGAAGCGCTGCCTCGACGCCTGGACCAACCGCGACACCCAGAGCCTCTTCGGGATCGTGCAGGGCAGCACGTACGAGGACCTGCGCCGGCGCTCGGCCCAGGAGCTGGTACCCCTCGACTTCCCCGGCTACGCCATCGGCGGACTCAGCGTCGGCGAAGGCCTGGAGATCATGAACGAGGTCCTCAGCTGGACGACGCCTCACCTCCCGGTCGACAAGCCCCGCTACCTCATGGGCGTCGGCCTGCCCGAGGACCTGTGGTGCGGCGTGGGCCACGGCATCGACATGTTCGACTGCGTCATCCCCACGCGGCACGCGCGCGGCGGCCTGCTCTACACGTTCCGCGGGAAGATGCGGGTCAGCAACAAGAAGTACCGCAAGGACCGACTGCCGCCCGACACGACCTGCCCTTGCTACACGTGTCAGAACTTCAGCCGCGCCTACCTCCACCACCTCTTCACCGCCGAAGAGGTGACGGGCACGACGCTGGCGGCCATCCACAACGTCACGTTCCTGCAGGAGCTGATGAAGGTCATCCGCCAGTCCATCGTCGACGACCGCTTCGAGTCGGCCAAAGACGACTTCTTCGCGGCCTACGGCACGAGCTACGGGCCCGGACACAAGTCCCGCGCCCACACCGAGGATCCGCCGTAGTCGGGTGATTCAGGGCGCCTGCGGCCCGGCGGGCCTGCGTGCGCTCCGCGAGCCCCTGCGGGTCTCGCTCCAGGCTCCGGGGCCCGTCGGTCCCCTCCGCGGCTCCGCGAGCCCCTGCGGGTCTCGCTCCGCGCTCCCGCCGCCGTCCGGCGGCGTCCGCTAGCGGTCCTTGTCGGACGAGTAGCGCTTGCGGGGCCGCTCCTCGTCGTCGCCGACCCCCGACCCGATGCGCTCGGTCTCGGCCTTCTTGCGGTCGTCCTCGAGGCGCTTCATCTCCGCCGCCGAGTCCAGCTCCGCGCCCTGCAGGTCCTTGCCTTCGGCCACGGGCTTGCCCGCGTCTTGTAGCGCGCGGCCGTCGGAGGTGATGACGGTGCCCAGGAACCAGGACGTCATCAGGACTTCGAGCTTCGGCTCGCGGGCCAGCATCTTGCTGCCGTGACCGACGCCGTAGTACGTCTCGATGTGCAGGGGCCCCGTGGCCTCCTTGCCCATCACCTCGGCCGACTTGCGGGCGTACCCGTCTTCGACGCTGAACACGATCAGCAACGGGCGGTTCCCGTACTGCTTGGTCTGCCCCAGCACGTTGACGCCGTCGTAGCCCAGGCCCGGCGACAGCAGGGCCACCGACGCGACGCCGTCGTCTTCGATGCCGTGCAGCAGGGACAGCGAGCCGCCCAGGTCCGACCCGGCCAGGTGCATCGGCACGTCGCCCACGCGCTCGCGGAGCAGCGCGACGGCGGCGGTGAGGTCCTGGCTCATGGCCTGGAAGTCCTCGTCCATGAAGACCTCGCGGTCGAGCTCTTCGTCGCCCCGCATCAGGGACTTGCCGTGGCCCCGCAGGTCGAAGACGAGCGCCGCGAAGCCATGGCGGCTCATCTTTTCGGCGAGGTAGGCGAAGTCGCGGCTGGAGCGGTTGGGCTCGTGCACGAAGACGATGCCGGCCTTCGCCTTGCCCTTGGGCGCGAAGAGGTTCCCCATCAGGGAGACGCCGTCTTCGCTGGAGAACGCGATCTCCTCACCGCCCAGCGGCGTCTTTTCGACGCCAATGGAGGCGCCGGCGACGCCGGGCAGCAGGGTGACGATCAGGGCAAGAAGTCCCAACCGCATCGAAGCAGCAACGTCAGCTATCACCAGGGCGAGTCCGCGGCAGGTCGGGCCAGGGGCCCGTCGGTCGTTCCAGCGGGGCAAGTGCCCGCGCCGAGAATGACCGGAAGGTTACCAGAGCGAAAGGGTCAAGGACCGGTCTCGGCCTCCCCTTCCATCCATTCAGACCGTATCAGCCCCCGCGCCGGGTCGGACATGGCCCCAAGGCACCGGAGCGGCGGGCCAAGAGGACCCGTCGCCGTCCCGGGTCACGCCACGCGGCCTGGGACGAGGGGACCCGCGGGGAGCGGATTCAGGCCTGGACGAGGCGGTTGAGGTCGGCGACCAGCGCGACGACGTCGACGCCGTGGTCCCCGGCGCCGGCCTCGATGCTCTCCGTCGCGCCCACGGCGCAGTGGATGCAGCCGGGCAGGCTGTGATCGGCGAACACCTGCGGCGCGCCGGGGTCTCTGCGCCACGCCTCGTGGATGCTCATGGACGCCAGGAAGCCGTCCGAGGGGCCGGATTCCTCGTCGCCCACCGTGGCCTGCGCGAGTCCGAGCGAGAGCGCCGGCGACGGGTTCGCGGCCTCCAGGGTCGGCTCGGGCCCGCCCGCGGGCGCCGCTTCGGCCTTGGCTCCCGGCTCGACGTCGGCGACTTCGGCCGACGACATGATGCGCAGCCGCCCCTTGCCCTTGCCCTTGGCGGGCTTGCCCTCGAGCTGGTCCAGGCGATTTCCGACGGCAGCCATCTCCTTGTCCAGGCGCTCGTGCACGCGGGCGAGTTCTTCCTTGAGCACCCGGATCTCGAACGCGAGATCGTCGTAGGTGCCCCCGAAGAAGCTGGCTTGAAGAAAGGACCCGAGGAATTTGGCGACGCCCATGCAGTGACTCTCCAGCGCGGGATTGTAGCCGTCCCGTGACACCCCTGCCCACCGGTGGCGCCGACGAGCCGTCGTGGCGAGCAGAGTGGGGCGTATTGACTCGTTCGGTCCGCGGTCGGCTCCCGTCGCTGCCGGCGTCGACTTTTCGTCGCGTGTCTCGACACGCGTCCTCATCGCTCCTGGGCCCCGCCGCGATCCGACTCACGGGCCCTCGGTCGTAAATTCGCCTCACGCTGCTAGGGTCGCGCGCCACGAAGCCGTCCGGTCGCCGCGCGCCCCGCCGAGCCCGGACCCCCCGCCGAGGAGACCCCATGTCCCGCATCGTCGATGTCCGCGCCCGCGAAATCCTCGACTCCCGAGGCAACCCCACCGTCGAAGTCGACGTGCTGACCGAGTCCGGTGCCCTGGGCCGCGCCGCCGTTCCGTCGGGCGCCTCGACCGGCGAGCACGAAGCCGCAGAGCTGCGCGACGGCGACAAGTCCCGGTACCTGGGCAAGGGCGTGCGCAACGCCGTCGGCAACGTCCGCGGTGAGATCCGCGACCTGCTCCTGGGCCGCGACTGCCTGGACCAGGCCGGCATCGACCTCGCGCTCATCGAGCTCGACGGCACCGAGAACAAGGGCCGACTGGGCGCCAACGCGATCCTGGGCGCGTCCATGGCCGTGGCCCGAGCCGCCGCCAACGTGCTGGACATTCCCCTGTACCGCTACCTCGGCGGCCCGTTCGCGCGGACCCTCCCGGTCCCCATGATGAACATCCTCAACGGCGGGTCCCACGCGGACAACAACGTCGACATCCAGGAGTTCATGATCGTGCCGGTGGGCGCGGACAGCTTCTCCGAAGCGTTGCGCATGGGCGCGGAGATCTTCCACACGCTCAAGACCGTGCTGAAGGAGAAGGGCCTGGCGACGTCGGTCGGCGACGAGGGCGGCTTCGCGCCGATGCTCGAGAACAACGAAGCGGCGCTCAAGCTGATCGTCGATGCCATCGCCCGGGCCGGCTACCAGGCCGGCGGCGACGTGCTGCTGGCCCTGGACGTGGCGGCGTCGGAGTTTTGCACCAAGAAGAAGTACGACCTCGCCGGCGAGGGGCGCGCTGGGCTGTCCGCCGACGAGCTGACCGACTGGTACGCCGAGCTGTGCGACCGCTACCCGATCATCTCGATCGAGGACGGCCTCGACGAGAACGACTGGCAGGGCTGGCGACGCCTCAACGCGAAGCTCGGCGGCGCGGTCCAGCTGGTCGGCGACGACCTCTTCGTGACGAACAAGAAGCGCCTGGCCACGGGCATCAAGACGAAGGCCGCCAACTCGATCCTCATCAAGGTCAACCAGATCGGCACCCTGACCGAAACCCTGGAGGCCATCGAACTGGCCCGCCGCGCCGGCTACACCGCGGTCGTCTCCCACCGCAGCGGCGAGACTGAAGACACCACGATCGCCGACCTCGTCGTGGCCACCGGCGTCGGCCAGATCAAGACCGGCTCCCTGTGCCGCACCGACCGCATCGCCAAGTACAACCAGCTGCTGCGCATCGAAGAAGACCTCGGCGCCAGCGCGGTCTACGCCGGCCGGGACGTCTTCAGCTCCATCGGCGGCGAGCCCGAGGCCGTCGGCGTCGCCGAGCAGGTGGAGGCCATGGCCGCGAAGGGCCGAGGCCGCACCCGCCGCGCGCCCCGCAAGACCGCCGCCAAGGCCACCAAGGCGAGCAAGGCCACCAGGAAGTAGCGGCCGTCAGGGGGCTCGCGGCAACCAGACCGACGGCTTGCCACGCCCCAGGGCCAACGCCTGGGCCACGCCGATCGTCGCGCAGCGCCGCCCGTGGTGCAGCGCCGCGCGCAGATCGTCGCCGCGGGCGAGCGCCGCCGTCGTCGCCGCCGAGAACAAGCAGCCGGTGCCGTGGGGATCCACGCCGGTCACCGCGCCGCCGGTCAGCACGAACGCCTCGCCGTCCCAGCCGTGGTCCGGTCCGGCGCCGCCCGTGACCACGGCGCAGCGGGCGCCCAGCTCCTCGACCAGTGCTCGCGCCGCGTCGGCCGGCGGAATGCGCCGCCCGAGCAGCGCCGCCGCTTCGGCCGCGTTGGGCGTCACGACGTCGCACCCCGCGATGAGCGCACGCAGCGCATCGGGCCCATCGACCATCAGCGGTCGCCCGCTGGAGCTGATGAGCACGGGGTCGACGACGACTCGGACCGATCGGCCGGCGAGGACCGCGGCGATGGCCGACGCGGTGGCGCCGTCGCTCAGCATCCCGGTCTTGCAGGCGGCGACGGGCAGGTCGTCCAGCGCCGCGACCAGCTGCCGGGCGACGAGGTCCGCGTCGACGGGCGAGGCATCGCGCACGCCCCGCGAGTCCTGCACCGTGATGCCGGCCACGACGGCGGTGCCGTAGAGCCCGTGGGCCGCGAACGTGCGCAGGTCGGCCTGCAGTCCGGCGCCGCCGCTGGGATCAGAGCCAGCGACGGTCAGGGCGACGGGCGGGTTCATCGCGCCAGCCTACGCGGCGGGGCGGCGGGCGCCCGGCGGAGCTACTCCCAGGTGCCGGCGTGGACCAGGTTCAAGATGACCGGGATGTCCAGGTCGAGGTCGTCCAGCGCGTCGCGGCAGTCCTCGGACGGGTTGAACATCGGGGTGACCTCGCCGAGCCAGCGGCCTTCGAGGCCGGTGGGGCGCAGGTGGTGATCCCAGTTGCCGTTGAAGAAATGGAACGAGCCGTCGTCTTCCCAGACCACCGACGGGTCGCGATCCCCTTCGGAGTAGCAGACGCCCACCAGCTCGGGGTAGGGCGTGCCGTAGGTCTGGCCGACCACGTCCGCCGCGGGGTGGTCGCCCTGGTAGCCGACCTGCATCCAGCCGTCGGCCGTCATCTCCATCCAGATGTCGGCCTCGCCGTCGAGCATTCCGCAGCTGAAGGTACCGACCCACATCGCGCCGACCTCGGCGTCCAGGGGCATCGGCTCCCAGCCCAGGTCCGGGGTGTCGTCGTCGTCGTCGTCGTCGCCCGGCGGATCGTTGTCGGTGGCGTCCCCGTCGTCGTTGACGTCCTCGTTGGGGTCGTTGGAGCCGTCGACGACGTCGTCGTTGGATCCGTCGGGGGTCGAGGCGACCCGGCCAAAGCCCTCACCGCCGTCGACGCCGGGGGCGCAGGCAGGGAGGACGAGGACGAGGAGCAGGGGGAGGAAACGCTTCATGGTCGAGGGGAAAAGCAAGAACTGAGCCAGCCTGAGAACGCCCTCGCTGAGGGCATCGCGGTTCCCCCGGGCGTCTCATTCTGAAACAGGCAGC
>Ga0055584_100001622_pt1 | contig 22008 bp, 19 predicted proteins | sample OSDHelmetaG_FD_58716 | JGI IMG/M metagenome (GOLD analysis project Ga0055584, IMG submission 58716) | Pelagic marine sediment microbial communities from the LTER site Helgoland, North Sea, for post-phytoplankton bloom and carbon turnover... | ecosystem: Environmental > Aquatic > Marine >...
GCTGTTAGCGCCGATGGTACTTTGTCTTAAGGCATGGAAGAGTAGGTCGTTGCCAGGATTATTTATTACTAGCTAAATAATTAAATTTATATCTTTAATAATAAATCACAAATATAAATATTGTCTGATCAATTTTTATTTTCATATACTGAGATTTTAAAGAAATTTCTTTAACTTAAAGGCTTAGTAATTATACGTTTAAACGTTCATCCAAATAAGAAAATTATTGTTAAACTTATTTTAGGGAGTCCTAAAGTGGATTTATTTTCAATTATCAAGAAATCAATTTAAAACCAAAATTCAGTTGGCACAATAGATCAAAATAAAAATTCGATTGAGTAAAATTAAATTATTTTATGGAATAATTTTTTATTTCATTGATAATTTGTTTTGAAAAAAATTGACATGAATTTCTTTTAATATTGACTGAACATAAAAAATTATAAGCAGCATCTAAATATTTGTTTGCATCATCGACATTCATGTTTGTCAAAAAATTATTTAAATTTTTTTCATCATTAAATTCTCTGAAGTCTATAAAGCATTCCTTAGGTAAAAACTCATTAATATTAGGGGCGCCTAAATAAATCGGTATGACTTTAGCATTTAAGCAATCAAATATTTTTTCTGTAACATACGATCTTGAAATAGAGTTTTCAAAGCATAAGCAAAATTTATAATTACTAAAAATTTCTTTTTTACTTAATTTTTTAAATTTCTGATCATTACCATCATATATATTCTTTTTGAATTTTTGAATTTTTTTATATATTTTTGAAGGCATCTCAATGCTATCACTCCAACCTCTTCCAAATAAATCAAAATTATTAAGTGCTGAAAGATTTAAAAAGACTTGATTTCTTTTATCTATAATCTGATTTTTTAAATTTTTTTTATATGTTTTTGAGAGTATCTTAGAAATTATTTCTAATATCAAATATTTAAAATGAAATTTCTTTAAATGATTTATAATTTTTTTAAGATGAAGTGAATAATGTTTATTTGACCAAATACCAACAATTAATTTTTTTCTATCCCACTGTTGTTTATTTAAAGTTTGAAAAGAATTATTTAATTGATTCTCATCAACGCAAGGAAAGCCTAGGTTTAAAATCTTTTTTTTATCAAATTGTATACTATGATATTGATCATCAAATATTAATATCTTATTAAATTTTTTACCAAACTTATTGATTTTTTCATAAAACCAATGCCCTATAAATGGTCCTTCAAAACACATACATAAAAAAGGAATTGAACCTAATTTTTCCAAAATTTTACCATTTTTTGATGACATTTCTTGAATAATTAAAACATCTTTTGCATTCCAATCTCCATTATTGATGTTTTCAATGGCAGTATCAGCCCACACTATTTCATAATTATTTTCTTTTATTTCTTTAATTAAAAAATGAATACCGATTGCATGGTATTTACGAGCAAAATCAATATTTAGCAAATTTTCAATATTAAAAATATCTATATCATTAGCTATAGCTATTTTAAATTTACTCATGTTATTAATTTTTATTTTTTTTTAAAATTTTAAATTTATTATATATTTTCCCTAAAATATAATAAAAAGGAAATATTACATCTATTAAATTTCTTTTTTTTGCTAATAATAAAAATTTTATTAAGGAAATTTTATCTTTATTATATAACCTTCGAAAACTTCCAAAAATAGTATTTGATATCCATAAATTGTAATAAAAAAGATCTAAAAAATTTTTTCTCATATTCTGTCTGTAATACTCATAAAAGTTAAGTTGATCGTTAACTTTAACTTCTGAACTAGATGTTTTTGAGTCTTGAGCCTCATGTATTCTGTAAAATATTAATTCATTTTCAACTAAACAAATATTGTCGTGATCATTAACTAAATCAATAATTATTGGTCTATCACAAAGTATGGAATATTTTATAAAATAATAACTAAAATTAATTTTCTGAATTTTTTCTTTATCATATATTAAAGAGCTATATGCAAATGAAATTCCTTTAAAAGTTTCTTTAATCAAATCTTTTTTTGATAATATTTTTTTTTTTAAATTATCAATTTTTTTTAACTTAGCATCATTTGTATAATCACTTCCTACCCATGTTATGTTGTTGTTTTTTGTTAAAATTTCCATACATTTTTCAATATATTCAGGATGCATTTTGTCATCATCATGAAAAATCATAAAATATTTTGTATTTATTGACCAATCATATGCTTGATGAATATTATTTACAGCCCCAATATTCACTTTATTTTTAAAATATTTAATTTTTAAGTCTTTATTTTTATTTATAATTTCTTCATTTTTATTTGATTTACTATTATCTAGAACAATAATTTTAAAGTTTTTGTATGTTTGGTTTTTTAAGCTTATCAAACATTCCTTTAAAAATGAAGGTCTTTCGTAAGCAGTTAAAAAAATTGTAAGACTTTCAGTCATTAAAATAATATCTGTGAGGATTTTTAGAATTCATTTTATGGAATAAGTGGTCTCTAATTGCATCTTGTATTGTAAAATTAATTTTAAGATCTTTTTTGACAGCTCTATTTGTGTTTGGCACATAAAAAGAATTATGTTTGATATTTTTAGAAATAGTTAAATCTACTTTTTTAAAATTTTTATATTTTACACTAGATACTATTTTTGACATTTCATAAATTGTTAAGATTTCATTAGATCCAACATTAATTATATTTTTCTTTTTAAAAGTTAAACTTTTTATTATCCATAGTGCCATATCAATGGAGTGCATAAAGCCTCTTTTTGATTGCCCATCAGAATTTAATTTAATTTTATTATTTTTAAATCTAGAATTAATTGCACTACTATATGCAAGATATTTTAAAGTATCCAGTCCTGGACCTGCAAAGGTAAAAAGTCTTAAAATCGTAAGATTAATATTTTTGTTTTTATTATAATATTCTGAAAATATTTTTTCTGATTTGACTTTTGAAACTGCATAATATTTTTTAGAGTTAATATCAACCAAAGCATTTGTTTCTTTAAGTTTCAAATTCTTATTTTCATAAACAGCTCCACTCGAAATAAATAATATATTTTTTATTTTTTTTTTTTTTAAAATACTAAGTATTTTTTCTGCACCTCCTATGTTAGTCTTAAGAATGTCATTTCTTTCACCTGTGTAGTTTGCACATCCGTGTATTAGATGAGTAAAATTACCATCAACTTTTTTGATTTTATTAATATCAGATAATATATAATTTATTTTTATAAATTTTTTTAAAAAAAAATATTTGTTTACATTTTTTTTTTGATTAGTGATGATTGTTAACTCAATGTTTAGTAAAAATAATTTATTAAGTAATGCAAAGCTATGAACTATCCATGATCCTACAAAGCCGGTACCACCACTAATTAAAATTTTTGAATTTATTAGATTTTTGTAATCAAAGTTAAGTTTTTTTAAACTATCGCTTAATTTATTCCACAAATAATTTTTTTTTGGTTTATGCAAAATATAATCCTGATTTTTTATTTAAATAATTTTGATCACCTACAATTGATAAATATTTACTATTAAAGCCTATTGATTTAATTTTTGTTTTAACATTATCATTTTTGCATTCTTTTAACCAGCTGCCAAAACCAGCATCCAGTAAGTGATCTTCTATTGTAACAACAGAATTAAATTGTTTTAACATTTTATTTTGTAAATTTTTGAATCTATGCCCCCAAAGTGGAAGAGAATAAATATTGTAGTCAGCAAATTGACTATTTTTTATTAATTTTTTATAATATTGTAAAGTGTTGCCTGTTGTTAGAATAGTATTTTTAGAGTTAGTTTTTTTAAATAATACCCATTTGCCAGGCTTAATATTTGGGCAAACTTTTCTTAAATTCTCATTAAATGATTTGTCTAGTCTTAAATAAGAAGGTTGAGGGTGTTTTAAGATATAATCAATTATATTGGTTGTTTCATTTAGATCAGCAGGTGCTCCAATCAGCATATTGGGCATTAACCTCATTAAACCATAATCTTGAATTGCGTGATGCGAATATCCTAGATTCCCATATGAAAAACCCCCACCTATTGAAACAATTGTTACAGAAAGTTTGTGATAATCAACATCATTTCTTATTTGTTCAGCACATCTAAAAGTTGGGAAATTGGCAATTGAATAGACAAAAACATGCATTCCTTCTGAGGCCAACCCAGATGCCATTCCCATCATATTTTGCTCAGCAATACCTACATTCAAAAATCTATCTGGATAAGTGTCAGCAAATTCTTCAACTACATTATATCCTAAGTCTCCAACCATTAGAAAAATATTCTTATTTACTTTCGCTCTATTGATAATTGTTTTTATGAAGTGGTTTCTCATCTTAGTATATTCAAAGCTTTATGAAGTTGTTCTGATGATAATGACTTATAGTGCCATTCTAATTTATTTTCTATGAATTTAACTCCATAACCTTTAATTGTATCAGCAATAATAATTTTGGGTTTTGTTTTAGAATTTTTTTTAATCGATAAAAATAGACTTTTTAAATTATGACCATTAATTCTTACTACATCTAAATTTAAACTTTTAAATTTATCTTCAATGGGTTCAAGATTTATAATTTCGTTAGTATTTCCAAAACTCTGTATTTTGTTATAATCTATAATTATAGTTAAATTATTTAGCTTATGATGTGATGCAAAAAGTAAGGACTCCCAATTAGAGCCTTCATTAAGCTCTCCATCGCTAAGTAGACAATAAGTATGCCACTTTTTATTGAATTTTTTAGCATATAAAGCTTTTCCAGTTGCAAAAGGCAATCCATGACCTAATGATCCAGTAGAGAATTCAATTCCAGGGACTTTATGACTAATATGTGCCATTAAAATTGAATTATTTTTTCCATAATTATAAAGATCATTTAAACTTATTATTTTTTTTAGATACAAACTAACATATACGCAAAGACAAGCATGTCCTTTACTTAATATAAACCTGTCTCTTAAATTAGAGTTAACGTTTGCTTTGTTAAGATTAATAATTTCAAAAAAAAGAATATTTATTATGTCAGAAATTGATAGTGAGCTTCCTAAATGCGATGTTTTTGAGATATGATTAATTTTTAGGCACATTTCTCTTATTTTTTTTGATTTTGCCTTAGACTTTAGCAAATTAAAATTACTCATTATTCTAAAAACTCCTATTTTCTGATATTCTTAAATTTAAATAAAATTTTTTTCCATTTTTTTTATAATATGCAAAACCTTTATTATTAAAACTCCTTGCCTTTAAAATTTTTATGAATTCACCAATAGTAATTTTATTATTTATATTTAAATTGTCAATTGTATCGAGCTTGAATTTTGAATTATACGAAGCAATTTTATTATTTTGTTTTTTTAGCTTAATCTTGTTATTACAAATTTTGATCCAATTAGATTTAAATAATTTTACAATTTCTTCTTCTAGCTTAATATAGAGATCGTAACTTGTTTCGTTTTCTTTTAGGGGTATTTTTTTTTGACACCATATAGGTCCAGTATCAATACCCTCATCAATTTTGTGAAGTGTAACTCCTGGAACAGAATTATCTAATATATTATTAACATGAGGATACCATCCTCGATTTTTAGGCAAATAGGCTGGATGAAAGTTAATACTATTTTTGCATGTGTTTAAATAATTCTTTTTGATCAACCAAGGCCAGTAGACAGTTATCATAAAATCAATACTTTGTTTTTTAATCCAGCTCAGATGACTTTTATTTTCTAAAACCTTTTTCCCAAAAAAAATTCTAATATTTTGCTTCGATATTTTCTCTAGAATAAATTTTGATGCATGGCTTTTTCTATCAGTTAGATAAATACAAATAATTTTAGATGATTTTAATCTTATAAAATAATTAAATATATCTATTCCAGCATTATTATTTAAAAAAAGTGCAACTTTTTTTTTTTTTAAAATTAATTTTTTTTTCATAATAATTCTTTAATTATTTTTGATACATATTTAATTTGATTATGAGTTAAATTATGACCACTAGGTAAGTTTATTGAGGAATACCCAATTCTATAAGCATTATTATTTTCATTTATTTTCTTAAACATCGGAAAACTACTCATAGGTGAAAATACTGGCCTTGTATCTATTTTTTTATCTCTTAATTCTTTAATAAATCTAGATCTTTTATTTTTATTAAAATTAGCCATTTCTATAGATGTCATCCAATGAATACTTTTTCCGTAAATAGGGTCTTTAGTGACTTTTACTTTAGTAAAATTTTCTAAATTATCATTATACCATTTGTTAATTAATCTTTTTTTATTAATTAATGTGTCAATCCTCTCAAGTTGAGCGCATCCTAGAGCTGCCTGAAGATTAGACATTTTATATTTATAGCCAATACCCATGGCATCCAATGGTGATTTTGGATCTCTACAATGCTCTGAGTAATATTTTGCTTTTTCAAAAAGTTTTTTATTATTCGTAACAAGCATTCCTCCTTCACCTGTTGTAATCATTTTTGCACCTTGAAAACTAAAGCAACTAAAGTCACAATTCGAGCCAATTTTTTGTTTACCTACGATAGCTCCAAGTGCTGGAGCTGCATCTTCTATAATTTTTAATCTATATTTGTTTGCTAATTTTTTTATTTTTACAGTGTTACTTGGAGTTCCATATAAATGAACTGGCATTATAGCTTTTGTTTTTTTTGTTATAAGTTTTTCAATTTTATTAGTATCTATCGTCCAGCTATCTTTATCAACATCGCAAAATACTGGTTTTGCCCCTATGTATTTAATTGCAGATGCACTTGCTATCCAAGATATTTCAGGAAGAATTATCTCAGAATTTTTTTTAATTCCTGATGCGAGCAAAGATAAATGAAGGGCTCCAGTTGCACTTGATGTTGAAAGAGCATATTTTACTCCAAGATAATTTTTGATTAAATCTTCAAATTTATTTATGTAAAAATTCCAATTATTATTCCAACCATTTTTAATTGCATCATTAACATAGTTTATTTCTTTTTTTGTAATACTTGGCCCAGCAGTAAGTATCATTTTATTCATAATATAAATTATCAGTAAAGTTATGGTATAATTTATTAAAACAATTTGATTTCATTTACATTAAATTATTTTTTAATAAAGTCTATTAATTGCTTGAGAGAGTATTCGTATAAATCTTTTTTGTTTAAGGTCTGTTTTTCCCATTCTACAATCTGAAAAATTGTTTCATCTAAACTAAATTTATTTTTCCATTTCAGTTTAGTGTTAGATTTTTTTGAATTTAGAGATAAATATTTTTTTTCTTTAAATTGGGCTTTAGAAGGGTAATTGAAAATGATATCTTTGCCCCATAATTTAGAAATTTTTTTTGCAATATCTTTAGTAGATATTTTTTTATGACTCGGTCCAAAATTCCAGGGACCATTAAATTTTGTTCTATTGTTATAAAGTTTTTCACCCAACATAATATATCCATTTAATGTTTCAAATACATGCTGCCAAGGTCTAGTACTTCTTGGGTTTCGTAGATTTAATATTTTATTATATTTTATTGAGCTAATTATATCAGTGACTAAACGTTCTTTACCCCTATCTCCTCCACCTATAACATTTCCTGATCTGGCAGTAGCTATTCCTACACTTGATAAAAATGATTTTGAATAAGAGTTTGTAATAATTTCACAAGCAGCTTTACTTGCGCTGTAAGGATCATCGCCTCCCAATTTATCCTTTTCCTTGAAGTTATTATGTGAATCATTATTTTCATAACATTTATCTGTTGTAATAATTACAATTGATTTCAAATTATCTATCTTTATACATGACTCAAGCAAATTGGCAGTTCCAATAATATTTGTATTTAAAGTTTTTATTGGGCGCTTATATGAATCAATAACAATCGGTTGTGCAGCTAAATGAAAAACAATATCAGGTTTAAAATTTTTAATATTTTTTTTAAGATAATTTAAGTTATTTATATCTCCAAAAATACTTTTTATTTTAAATTGAGATTTTAGCTTAAGTTTTTTAAATAAATATTCATTTTTACTAACTGGTAATGAGTAACCCATAATCTCGGCACCAAGGTAGTTTAACCATAAAGTTAGCCATGATCCTTTGAATCCTGTATGACCTGTAATAAATACCTTTTTATTAGACCAAAAATTATTTTTCATTTCAGCCATATAGGCAATTGTTTGTAACAATGTTTTTCTAAAATCAATTTATCTCTTAGGGTGTCCATTGGATGCCAATAATCATTATGCTTGTATGCATAAAGCTGACCATCATTTGAGAGGTTTTCGAGTGGTTCTTTTTCTAAAATAGTATTATCGTTTTTAAGATAATCAAATATTTTATTACTAAAAACAAAGAACCCACCATTTATATATTCTGCAGGCTTTTCAATAAAATTATTTACTTTATTCTTTTTTAAATTCAATCTTCCGTATCTTGTTGGCTCTTTGACGGCGGTTAAAGTCGCTATACCTAAATTTTTTTTATGAGAATTTTCTAATTTCTCTACATTTATATTTGCAACACCGTCCCCATAGGTAACATGAAAGAATTTTTCATTCTTTACATATTGTTTTATTCTTTTAACCCTACCTCCAGTAAGTGTTTTTAAGCCTGTATTTACAACTCGTACATTCCACTCTACAAAATGTTTTTTTTTATTAGACAAATTTAGTTTTGTTAAATTTATTCTAACAATATTTTTTTCTATCTCATATTTCTTGAAATATTCTTTTAATATTTTGGCTTTATAACCAGCACATATGATGAAGTTTTTTACTCCATGTTTGGCATATATTGATAAAATATGCATAATGATAGGAGCTTTATCAATTTTAATCATTGGTTTTGGAATTTTTGAGGTCTCTTCTGTTATCCTTGTTCCAAAGCCTCCACAAAGTACTACTGCTGTTTTCATAAAATATTATTATACATTATTAGGATAAAAGTTTATAAACACTTACAATTAAATATCAAATAATCACAGAAAAATTATGAAACAAATAAGTTATGGAAAGGCAGTGTATGGTAAGTCCGAAATTAGGGCTGTTATAAATACATTAAAAAAAACCACCCAGATGGGTAAAAAGGTCTCTGAATTTGAGACAAAAATAGCTAAACTTTTTAACAAAAAACATGGTATCATGACTAACTCAGGCAGTTCAGCACTTTTTTTAGCAATAGACTCACTCAGACTACCTAAAAACTCTGAAGTTATTACTCCTTGCCTTACTTTTGCTACTACTGTTAGCTCATTAATTAAAAATAATCTTATCCCAGCCTTTGTAGATGTAGATATACAAACCTTATGTATTAAAGTTGACGATATAGAGTCAAAAATAAATTCAAAAACTAAAGCAATATTAATACCTGACCTAATAGGAAATATATCAGATTGGAAAAGAATTAAAAGGATTGCTAATAAATATAAATTAAAAATTGTTCATGATTCTGCCGACACTCTTGGGGCATTAATTGATGGTAAGCCCACAGGTACATTTTCTGATATTTCAATAACAAGTTTTTATGGCTCTCACGTCATAACCGCCGCAGGAAATGGAGGAATGGTATGTACCTCTAATAGTGAATTGAATAAAAAAATGAAACTCCTGAGGTCTTGGGGAAGATCATCATCAATAATTGATGATAAAGACCTAAAAAGTAGATTCGATATAAAGTTAGAGGGCATACCCTATGATAAAAAGTTTGTTTTTGAAGAAATTGGCTATCAGCTTGAACCATCTGAATTAAGTGCCTCCTTTGGATTAGAGCAACTAAAGGGACTAAATAGAAATATCAAATTAAGAGAAAGTAATTTTAAAATGCATTTTGATTTCTTTTCCAAATACAAAGACTTAGTTATTCCTCCTAATCAATTAAAAAATAGTAAAACTGGATGGTTAGCTTACCCAATTATTTTAAAAGAAGACTCAAAAATAAGTAGGCAAAAGTTCCAAATGTATTTAGAAAAAAATAAAATTCAAACAAGGGTTATATTTACTGGAAATATATTAAGGCAACCTGGGTTTAAAAATATTAAATGTAAAGGAAAAGTAAACCAGTTTCCTAATTCTGATTATATAATGAGAAATGGTTTATTGATTGGTTGCCATCATGGTTTATTGGTAAAAGAAATTAAATATATCCATAAAATTATAAGAGAGTATTTCAAAAAATTCAATTAATGTTTTTTTTGGATAGAATTATTTTATTAAATAGCTCTAATATTATAAAGAAATTACAAAAAATTCTTTTTATACTTCTCCCTTTTTTTATCTTTACTGGTCCTTTTTTGGCAGATCTTTCAATAACTATTATAGGTATTATTTTTCTTTATTTTTATTTTAAAGAAAAGTTATATAAAAAAAATAATAAATTTATTTACATTTTTATAATATTTTGGCTTTTTCTACTAATATCATCTTTTAACTCAACACATTCTATTGAGTCATTTTCTTCTTCTTTCCCTTATATAAGATTTCTTTTTTTTGTATTAGGTGGTATTTATGTAATAAATACATTTAAGGACTCAGTAAAATTATTTTCTTTGTGCTTACTTTTTACTTACTTACTAGCTTTGACTGATGGATATATTCAGTATTTTTTTGATCAAGGAATTACAGGTTTACCTTATAACAGATCCCGGTTATCACTACCTTTTAACGGTGAGTTAATAATGGGTAGTTTTTTATCTAGGCTTTTTCCATTGATGCTTATGTTTAATTTATTCTTTTACAGAAATAATAAATTTATGATTTATTTTGTGTCAATTATTTTTATTTTGGTTGATGTTCTAATATATTTAAGTGGAGAAAGAGCGGCATTTTTCTACCTTATTTTTTCAACTATTTTGATACTTTTAATGCTAAATAAATATAAAGTTTTAAGATTTGTAACCTTTATAATTTCCTTATTAATTATTACGTTTATATCCATCTCAGATAATAAAATAAAAAATAGAATGTTTGATCAAACTATACAAGATTTTCAAACTAAAAAAATTGAAGACTCAGATATTGATAACTTAGATAACAACTCTGATCTTGATAAAGGTGAAAAAACTATAGTTTCTTTTTTCAATAAGTATAATGCTTTTACTAAAGCTCATACAGCATTATATTCTTCTGCCTTAAATATTTTTATTGATAACAATGTATTATATGGAATAGGCCCTAAAACTTTTAGACATTATTGTGATACAGATAATTATATTTCCAATTATGGCATAGATAGTTGCAGTACCCACCCTCACAACACTTACATACAGCTTTTGACTGAAAGTGGAATATTTGGTTTTGGTATAGTATTCCTATTTTTTTTAATTGTCTTATTTAGGATTTGTAAGCACATTTTTATAAATTTGTTTCAAAAAAAATTAGATCTTAACTATTTTCAAATTGGGTCATATGTTGCTATTTTAATATCACTTTGGCCATTTGTTCCTACAGGCAGTTTCTTCAATAACTGGTTATCAATTATTTATTTTATTCCTGTTATATTTATTTTTATAAAAGATGATTTAGGGTATGAATAGACTAAAAATTTTTTTTCAGCATTTTGAACCATTATACAAAATATTTCAAAGTTTTAGTTTTAGAAAGCAATTACAATTAGTGCTGTTAATACCAATATTCATTTTGCAAGCTATAACTGAGATTATATCTATTGGAGCAATAATTCCTTTTATAACATCTATAACTAATCCTAATCTTATCTATTCATATTTAGAAAACTTCATTTTCATTAAGACTATTTTAAATATAAAAGCTCCTGATGATGTTTTGTTTCCATTCTTTATTATTTTTATTTTTTTTATAGTATTTTCTGGAATATTTAAATTAATCTCAAATTACCTTGTATTGAAAGTAACTTATTCAGCAGGTAGTGAGTTATCAATATTAATTTTTAAGAATAATATATATCAATATTATAGTTATTTTTTAAAGAGAGACTCAAATGAATTAATAAACTTAGTTCATTCTAAATCTTCGAGATCAATGGGTGTATTATTATCAATAATGCAGATAATTAATTACCTTATTCTGTTAATATTTTTTTTTATTTTCTCTGTTTTAGTTTCTCCACTAATTTCTATTTCTTCATTTATCCTAATAGGGGGGTCATATATTTTAATTTTAATTTTAGTAAAAAAATTGCTGAATGCAAATAGTCATGTAATGGCAAAAACTGAAAATATACTATTAGAATGTTCAAGAGATATAATAACTCAAATAAGAGATGTTTTGTTAAGTAAAAACTTTAAGTATTTTGAAAATATTTTTTCAGTTAACATCTTTAAAAGAAATAATGCATCAGTATCCAGTCTTTTTATTTCTTTAAGTCCTAAAGTTTTAATTGAAACAATTGGATTAACAGTATTGACTGTAATAGCTTATATTCTAATCAAAAATCAAAATAATTTTATTGATTTAATTCCTTTCTTTGCCGTAATAGGTTTAGCTGCACAAAGATTAATGCCAATTTTTCAACAATTATATTATAGTTTTGCTCACATAGAGTCTGAATATGAAACTGTTTTAGAAGTCTCACATAATATTGAATTAAAATCTTATGAGAAAGAAATTTTAACTATTAATAACTCAATTAATAATTTCAACATTATAGAATTTAAAGATGTATGTTTCAGTTATGGAGATAAAAATATTTTAAATAACATCAATTTAACTATAAAAAAAGGTCAGAAAATTGGGATTGTTGGACATACTGGCAGTGGTAAAAGCACATTTATAGATTTGCTTATGGGATTGAATTTTCCTAAAAGTGGCAAAATTTTCATAGATAAAAATGAACTGACGATGAAAAATGTTAATGATTGGCAAAAAAATATTTCACATGTATCTCAATCATTTAGCTTACTGAATAGAACAGTTAAAGAAAATATAATGTTTGGTTCTGAAGATATTAATTATGAGGATAATTTAATTAATACTCTTATTTCTGAAGTATTGCTCAGTTCAAAAATTTCTCAATTAAATAACGGGGTTAATGAAAGAATTGGTGAGTCAGGTATATTAATTTCAGGAGGTGAAAGACAAAAAATTGCCTTAGCAAGAGCATTGTATAAGAATTTTAATATGCTTGTCTTGGATGAAGCAACTAGCTCCTTAGATAATGAATCAGAAGAAATCATAATGAAGAACATTTATCAAAACAAAAATAAAACTTTAATAATTATTGCTCATAGATTAACTACTATTAAAAAATGTGATATAATTTTTGTTTTTGCTGAAGGAAAAATAGTTAATGCTGGAACTTACTCTGAGCTTTTGAATACAAGTAATAATTTTAAAGAATTAACTAAACATATTAAATAATCAATTTTCTATTTTATTTTTAATTAAATTATTAAGTCTTTTAACAGATAATTTAAAAGTAAGATTGTTGATTATCCATTTTCTTGGATTGTATTCATTATAGTTAATTATAGTTTTTTTAAATGTTTCTTTAAATTCATTTAAGTCTTTAAAAAAATTTCCACATTCTTTAGTTAAATAAGGACAGCAGGAGCTTTTCATCTTAAAGTTATTTATAATTGTTTCTTGATTATTCCAAATTAAAGTAGGCGTATTGCAAGACCATGCTTCCGCAGTAGCTAATCCTTGCGACTCATGGTTGCTAAAGTAAACTAATAATATTGACTCATTTAGAATTTTTTTAAATTTATTTCCATTGTATTTATTATATTCAATAATTTTTGGAATATATCCTAAAAATTTTACAAAATTTATATAATCTCCTATATTTTTTGGAATTGGTCCCGCACTGTATTTTATATAAAATGTAATAAATTTTCTTTTCTTTTTTTTATCAATCCAATAATTATGATCTACTCCACTACACCATTCATAAATTTTTTTTGATATTTTTGGTTCAGCCCTTATATAGGTTTGTGAAACCCATTTGCTTGGAGTTATTACCATATCAATATATTCATTGGATAAAATTGAATTATGCTCATTTGGTAAAACTACTAAATTAGGTCCCGCAGCAATAAATTTAATTATTCCCTCTTTTTTTTTTCTAATACACATTTCTAAATTTTCTATTCCACTGTTGACTACAGCAATTTCATTAAAATTATTATCATATCTATAAAAATTAAAATTTAATCCTAATTTTTTGGAACCCTGTTCCAAACACTCAACAACAACTGGGTGCCCAGAATATTTTAAAATTTTATAAAAACTCAAAATATCTAAGTAATATTTTCTAAAAAAAAATATTTTGGAATATTTAAATATAAAATAAAAAAGTCTTAATAAACTTTTTCTTCTATTGTTGACAAAAAAAGTATAATTATATTTCATTTATTTTATTTATTAAATTTTTAGCACATATCTTATCAGACATATTATTTATTACCCAGTTTCTTGGGTTATATAAATTTAAATTATCCATCATAGAATTTAACTCTTTTTTAAATTCTTTAATGTTTTTAAATTTACTTCCAGTATGTATGCTTAAATAGGGAGCTGTATCACTTTTTATTTCAATATTTTTATAATAGAATTTGTTATTTGAAAAAACTAACGTGGGAACGTTTACTGACCAGCTTTCAAGAAGTGATAGTCCTTGAGACTCAGATTGAGAAAAGAAAATTAATAAATATGATTTTCTTAATAATCGTAGATATTTTTTTGGATTATAAAATCCATAATTAATAATCTTATATTTAATCTTATTTTTTTTTAAATAACTTAAATAAAAAGAAATTTTCTCTTTAGAAATATTTCTTTTTATATAAACTAATACATACTTTTTTTTTATTTTTATTTCTGGTTTCCAAAATTCTAAACTTACTCCTGCAGCCCACTCTATTATTCTATTGTTATTTTTTACCTCACTTCTATAACTATCACTTACCCATTTTGAAGGTGTTATAATTCTATCAATATTATTGTTATCAAATAAATAGTTTATATCTCTAGGCAATATAGAAATATTAGGTCCTGCTAAAATTCTATTTATATAATTATTTTCTTTTAATTTTATAGCAAATTTTAACTCTTTTATTCCAGATAGCACTAATACATTTTGAAAATAATCTTTATTATTTTTTGGATTAAGATTGTATTTAACTTCATTTTCAATAAGACCTTTTATAATGCTTTTTGTTACATCTATATGACCTGAATAAATAATTATTTCCTTTAATCTTTTTATATCGAGAAATAGTTTTTGTGTAAAAAAAATGATAAACAACTTTATTAAAAATTTTGATAAAAACTTTAAATTACTATTTTTTTTATGAGTTAAAATTGTAATCATTTATATATAATAGTAAGTATAACATTTATAAGACTTATATGATAAATAAAAAAATATCAGTATTAATGAGTTTCTTGAATGCTGAAAAATATTTAGAAGATTCAATAAGTAGTATTTTAAGGCAGAATTACACAAATTTTGAATTTATTATATTAAATGATGGTTCAACTGACAAAAGTGACGAGATTTTAAATAAGTTTAAAGATAGTAGAATTATAAAGCTAACTAATTCAACCAACATGGGAGTTGCTTATTCATTTAATAAGATGATAATGTATGCCAAAGGTGAATACATTGCATTTATGGATGCGGATGACGTTAGTCTAAAATCAAGATTAAGTGATCAATTGAAATATTTATTAGATAACAATATAGATATGTGTGGTGCTTCCGCTGAACAATTTGGAGATATAAGAAATAAACATTTAAAAACTTTTGAAAAACTAAAAGACATTAAAACTATAATGATAATTGGCAATCCAATTATTAATTCTACTGTAATGATCAAGGCAAATGTTTTAAAAAAATTTGAGTGTAACACAAAGCTGATTTCTTGGGATTATGATTTACATTCTAAAATTATCCTTAATAATTACAAAGTTTATAATTTAAATAAAGTTTTGTTAAAATCACGAAATCACAGACATCAAGACTCAACAGTTAATTATGATAGGGGAATTAGAGATTCGTATCAGATTAGTATAAACTATTTTTTAGCGCAGAAAGATATACTACAATATAAGAAATATTTAGATTCATCTAAATTTGGTTATAAAAAAAAAATTGACATAATAAGTTATTACAAAACTTTATTAGCCTTTAACAAAATTTTGATAATTAAAAATAATAATTGTGAAATATTAAATATATTGAATACAAACTTAATTCTTAAACTTTACCCTATAAATATTTTTTTATTTTTTAGGTTGATTAGAATATTCAAAAAATTCAAAATAAAAATACATAAAAAACAAGTTATATTGTTACTTATTAGATCGATTTTTTTAATTAAGCCTGGTAGTAAAAAACTTAACAAATTAATTAAAGTCTATTATTTGTTTAGAAAATTTAGATAGAATGCGTAATTTATTATTTATAGACACTTCTTATACTTACAATCAAATTATTAAAAGAAATTCTATCAATATAATACTAGCAAGAGATTTAAATCAATATTTTAATAAAGTTATAAGTGTTCACCCTACAGCTAATTTAACTGATAAATTTTTATTTCAAAATAATTCATATTATAAAAAAAATATAGTTAATAAACAGCATATTTTTTTTGAATTTAAAGCATCGAATGGACATAGAGGTATTTTTTTAGAATATTTAAGTTTTATATTTTATCAAATTCGCATGATTTTAAAATTAAAAAAAATAATTAAAGAAGAAAAGATAACAGATATCAAATGTGGAGATATTAATTACTCTGGCTTATTAGGAATGCTATTATCTTTTTTTACAAAAATTAAATTTTATGTAAGAGTTGGTTCTAATAATGATAAAATAAGAGAGGTAATAAAAAGACCATTACAACCTAAATTTTTTAGACTAATTGTAATAGAAAAGTATTTTGAAAAATTAATTTCTAAAAGGGCCTCGCATATATTCCCTGCTAATAATGACAATGCTAAATTTGTTTCTATGTATCTAAAAAATACATCAAAATTAACACTAATAAGGTATGGCCCACTTATAAACGATATTCACTATCTCCCCAGAGAAAATAGAATTATTTCTCATGAGGAGCTTAGTGCAGTTGTAAAAAACAATAATAAAATTATCACTTGCCTGGCTAGATTTGAAAAAGTAAAGAAAGTTGATCATGTTATTTTGGTATTTAAAAAGTTACTTAAAAAAAATAAAAAATTAAAATTATTTTTAGTCGGCGATGGCTCATTAAAGGAAGAATATATAAATTTATCAAAAAAATTAAATATATTTCAAAATATAATTTTTTCTGGTGATAAGGATCAGAAATGGATATCTGAATTATTGTCTATTACTGACTTAATAATATCGCCACATACTGGCAGAGCTTTATGTGAAGCAGCTTTGGCTGGTTGTAAAATAGTAGGATATGATATTGACTGGCAATCTGAAATTGTAATGCATAGAAAAAATGGTTTTTTAGTTAAATATGGAGACGTGAATCAATTGACTTTATACGCTTTAGAAATTTTAGAAAATCCAATTAAGTATGAATTATTTGGATTAGAATTGAGAAAGAAAGCTCTTAAGTTATTAGATAAACATATATCTTTAAATGATGAAATAAAAGTTTATAAATACTTAAAATGAATTCTAATCAGCTTGAATATTTTCCAGATTTAAAATTTTTTTTGATGTTTTTAAAGAGATATTATGTATTGTTAATATCATTAGTCATTATTTTTTTACTTGTAGGTTTTTATCAATTTAATAAAGTAAAAAATAACCCAATAATAGAAGAAAAAATTCAAATTGAAGTTAAAAAGAAACCAAATAGCATCTTTAAATTTATTAAGGAAAAATATCAAAACAGATCTCAAGTTAAAGCTCTAACAAGCTACATAGACTTGCATGAACAGGTGTTCACGAAAATCAACGATATGATTAAAAATAATTTAAAACTCAAAAATGCTAAATTTACTCATAGTTTCGATAATTATAAAAAATCAACATTTGTTATTTCAAACTCTCAGATAAGTAGCGAATATCCTCAAGAAGTTAACAATAATATAATTAATTATTATAATGATTATATAGAAAATTATAAAAACATCGAATATGTAAAATTGGACAGAAAAGTATCACAATTTTTATTAGACTTAACATTTGATTCTGGTTACCCAAGTGTAATGTTTGATAATTTTAGCTCAGGTAGCGATGAAAGCAAATTAAAATTTTTGGAGGATGCTTTTAATCAACTTGCTGAAAGAGGTATAACTCAAGTTCCTGAGTCAATATTTGGTGATCTTTTTCTTCAAGATAATAAATATAAAGAAATATTTGTTGAAACAATTAAGAAGCATTTACTTGAAAATTGTAACAAAACTAATAACGAAGATTTTTTTTGTAGCTATATTAAATTAAACAACTTGGAATTTGATTCTGATGCAGTTTATCAAAAACGTTCATGTGAACTTGCCTCAAATAGTATGGATGTTAAAAGAGTGTTGTTGATTATTATAGATAGTAAGATACTGTGCACTGAAGGTTTCAGTCTATCAAAGGAAATAATATTTCAACCCCTTGATGATTTTTTGGAACAAATAAATTTTTATAATGGTTTATATGAAATAAAAATTTATTCTACATCAGAGAAAGTTGATCCGTCTTTATTGATATATATTTTATATTCTCTAATTTCTGCTTTTTTCATATTTTTTTTACTTGGTACAGTCCATTCATTTTTTAGAAATCCCAAATGAAAGTAGTTGTCAACGGAACTTGTATAAATGGTATTGAGTCAGGTGCAAAGAATAGGTTTAGATCAATTTATAATTTTATAATTAATAAAAACCCAAATATACATTTTTATATCCTTGAGCCAAAAGATTATAGTTTAGAGAACATAATTAATAAAAAAGAAAATGTAAGTTTCATAAAAACTAAATGTCTTAGTTATTTTGCTTTTCAAAGATATTTATGGAGTATATTCACTATTCCTAGGATTATTAAAAAAATACAACCGGATGTTTATGAGCAATCACATTTACCTTTATTAAAGATTCCTAATGTTAAAATAATTTTTACAATTCATGATATTAGATATTCAGTTAAAGGATTAAGTTTGCACGGTTTATTTAGACCCTCCTTCATATCAAATTTTTTTCTCGCTCAAGCATTAAAAAATAGTGATAAGATAATAACTGTTTCACATACTGTAAAAAATGAAATTAATAAACTTTTTCAAAATAATAATACTGAAGTTGTTTATAACCCAATTAAATTTGATTCTAATAATTTAATGCTTAAAAAAGAACTCACTCAAAATTCAAGCTTAAAAGTATTAAACGAAGAATTATTTTTTTTAAGTGTTGGCTCTTTTGAAAAAAGAAAAAACTATGAAACCATAATTTTTGCAGCTTATTTATTAAATAAAATAGGTATTAATGTTAAATTTTGTTTCGTTGGATTTCAAACAGAGTATTTAAAATATTTAAAAAAAATTATTAAAAATTTGGGTTTATCGAATGACATATTTTTGTACCATGATATATCAGATGATGATCTTGCAAAGCTATATATTAACTGTTACGCTTTTATTTATGCCTCTAAATACGAAGGTTTTGGAATACCTTTAATTGAGGCAATTAATTTTAATTGTAATATTATTCTTAGCAATATTAGAGTTTTTAGAGAAATAACCGATAATAAAGGCATATTTTTTAACAATAAATCACCTGAAGATTTATGCCATAGAATAATAGAAACTATCTACAATGAAATTAATAAATTTAAGATAAATAAAAATGTTTTAGATAAATTTACCTTAGATAAAATTACTAATAAAATAGTAGAACTTTATTAATTATGTGTGGTTTTGCAGGTTTTTTTTCCAATAAACCCTTAAATTATCGAAAAGTCTTAGAGGAAATAACTAACGTTATTGATCATAGAGGGCCAGATGATACAAGTTTTTATCTTAATAAAAATAATAATTTATACGTTGGGTTTAAGAGGTTATCTATTATTGATCTTTCAAAAAATGGAATGCAGCCTATTAATTCTTATAATGGTAAATATACAATTTTTTTTAATGGAGAAATTTATAATTATCAAGAGATCAAGAAAATGTTATTTTTATCAAATAATCAAATTAAATATAAAGGCAATTCAGATACTGAGGTGCTTGTTAATTCATTCGAATATTTTGGTATCGATAAAACTCTTGAATTGATTCATGGTCAGTTTTCAATTGCTTTATATGACAATGAAAATTTAATACTTAACCTTATTAGAGATAGATTTGGCGAAAAGCCTCTTTATTATGGAAATATTAATAATTCATTTGTTTTTGGGTCAGAATTAAAATCTTTTATAAATTTTCCGAATTTTAATAATAAAATTTCAAAAAAAAGCATTGAATTATATTTAAGATTTTTGAATGTCCCAAGTCCATTATCAATATTTGAACAAATTTACAAAGTTGAACCTGCAGAAATTATTTCTATTAATTTAAAAAATAAACATTTTATATTCAATGACTCAACTTCAATTAAGAAAAAAAAATATTGGAATATAAACAAATCTATTTTTGAGTCTAAAAATATTAAATATGATAATAATCCTGAACTTATTATAGAAAATAAAATAAGAAAATCTATTGAGCAACAATCATATGCTGATGTACCTATAGCAAGCTTACTATCTGGAGGAGTTGATTCTTCTTTAATATGTGCATTGTACCAGTCTCAAACTTCTCAAAAAATCAATACTTTTACAATAGGATTTAATAATAGTGAATATAACGAAGCAAAATTTGCAGATAGTATAGCTAAGCATCTTCAAACAAACCATCACCAAATTATTTTAGATCAAAAAAGAAGTTTAGATATAGTTTCAAATTTATCTGATATATATAGTGAGCCATTTGCTGACTCTTCACAAATTCCCACCTATCTAGTTTCAAATGAAATTAGTAAATATTATAAAGTTGCATTAAGTGGAGATGGTGGAGATGAATTATTTGGGGGATATAATAGATATATATGGATAAAAAAATTATGGCAAATTATTAATTTTTTACCTTTTTCAATCAGAAAGTATTTGTTTAGTATTTTTCATAAAATTAAACTTGAAAACTTAAATTTTCTATTTTTTTTCATTAAAAAAATTACTTTTAATTTTATAAACATAAAATTTGGTGGACAAAAATTAATTAAAATGTCTTCAAGATTAATTAAAGTCGAGAATATTGATCAGTTATTTATGTATTTTATCTCTGAGTGGACCTATGAAGATAAACTGATTTTAAATCATGAATACGATTATAATATTTTATTTAAATATGACGATATTCCAGAATTAAATATTCAAGAAAAAATGATGCTACATGATACTAAAAATTATTTACCTAATGATATTTTGGTAAAAACAGATTTAGCGTCAATGAGTAACAGTATTGAATTAAGATCTCCTTTCTTAAATACTGAAGTATTTAATGCGGCATGGAGTTTACCTATAAAATCAAAGGTTAGTAAAAATTCAGGAAAGTTAGTTTTGAATAATATTCTAAAAAAACATTTGCCCCAAAATTTATTTGATAGACCTAAACAAGGATTTGCTATTCCTATAGATAGCTGGTTAAGAAATTCTTTATCTAAATGGGCTAAAGAAATTATTTTCGATTATAAAGGGCAGGATAGTTATTTTAATAATAAAATAATATTGAAAAAATGGAATGATCATCAGTCTGGAAAAGCAAATTGGGGACAATCTTTATGGGCTATAATAATTTTTAATCAATGGCAACAAAATTTAAAATAAATAATTTACATTTTAATATTCTAAATTTATTTTTTTTGGGAATATTTATTAGATTTGGATTAGCTTATTTTTTTTCTGGTAATGTTTCTTTTTTATTCGGCATAGCCTCAAATGATGCAATTGGTTTTTCAAGATATGCTAAAAATATTTCATCTAATTTTTCGTTATTAACAATAATAGAGTCTTTGGATTATAATTTATATCCAGTTTTACTTTCATTTGTTTATAAAATTTTATACCCAT
>Ga0055584_100001623_pt1 | contig 22000 bp, 26 predicted proteins | sample OSDHelmetaG_FD_58716 | JGI IMG/M metagenome (GOLD analysis project Ga0055584, IMG submission 58716) | Pelagic marine sediment microbial communities from the LTER site Helgoland, North Sea, for post-phytoplankton bloom and carbon turnover... | ecosystem: Environmental > Aquatic > Marine >...
GGAGAACTAGCTGCGTATATTTCAGAACATTTGTTTGAGCATTTAGATGCTCCTGTGATGCGATGTGCTAGTATGGATACTCCTATTCCATTTGATAAAGGTTTAGAGGGGCAATATATGGCTAATCATATTCTAGAAGACAAGCTTTTTCAATTGCTTACTTATTGATTATTCGTGCTCATTTTGTAATTTTCAACTGGATTACTAATTTCGGATTTGAGGTATGAGGAAGGTTTATAGTTTTTTAGCAGTATCTGTCTTTGGCATTTTTGTAGGTAGTCAGATTACAGAGGGAGCTTTGCTAGTTCCTTACTGGGAATCTCTTTCCTCTTCAGAATTTTATTCTTATTACTCTGAATTTGGCCCTTCTATTGGTAAATTCTATACAATTCTAACGATTGTGGCAGCCTTGATTCCAATTATTCTTTTAGGATATTGTTATGTGACAAAATCAGTTGGATTGAAATATGCTGCAATGTCCTCATTTTTTGCAGTATTATTTGTGGCTTGTTTTTATATCTATTTCAAAGGCGCAAATGAACAATTTTATAATGGAGCGATGACGGACATGGAATTATCCAATGTACTAAAGACCTGGAAGACATGGCATTGGAGTAGAGTTGTGATCGAAATATTATCTCTATTGTTTCTAATCTTAAGTCTTAAAAAATTGAACTACTCCAAATAACCTTTTCTAGCCACATCCCAATTCCCGCTGAGAAATTTTATCATTATTTGGGAAGCAATGACCACTTAATACGCCCTGTGGTAAGTATCTTTTTAAGTTGTTATCATGAAGCCCTGTCTTTATGAATTGCGTAAGATCTGCGACCTCTTCATCATTGAGCCCTAATGGCCTGAATGAATTAGAGAGATATCGGTCAGCGATACCATTATTTTCTTTCTGTGCTTTGTTTTTATACCTTATCACCGCCTCAATAGATTCGAAAGAAGAACCATGTCCATAAAAAGGACTTTCCTGAATGCTGTACAGCTGAGGCGTTTTAAATTTATAATAGTCTTTTTCCATTTTAGTAAATCCACCTCTACCTCTTTTGACCTCTTCATCTAAACCATGAACCATTCCTTTATTACTTTTCAAATCGTCCATACCAAGTGCATGAAAACTCATAGAATTCAATGCAGGACCATTATGACATTCAGCGCATTCTCCTTTTCCAAAGAACAATATTGCCCCTCGGAGCTCTCCCGAGGTTAATGTATTTGATCTATTATTTAGCCAGTTCTGAAATGGGGATTGATTTGCAAGGATGGTACGTTCATATGCAGCTATTGCCAGACCTGCAGTTTCGTTAGAATATTTTTGATCTGTAGGAAATTCGGAAAAAGCGGCATCAAACATTGATCTATATTCAGGATTCTCATGCACAAATGACTCGTCCACTGTCATCCTATGAACTTTGAGCCCAGCAATGGCTTGAGTTTCTACACCTTGATATCCCATCTCATTTGTTGCGATAGGGGTATCTTCTTTCCACTCACTTTCAGTACCTGTATTCATTCCTGTAGCTCCGAATTGGCCATTCCAAAGGGTTATCTCTTGATAGGCAGTATTTAGTATCGTAGGAGATCTTAATGGTTGTACATCCACATCTTGTAGATTATAATTTGAATTGGTTATCCTGCCTTCACCCTTTAGTCCAAAACCTAGTCCTCCATCTCCAATTCCTTGTGCAACCCCTGCCTGAAACCCTGCCGCTGAGTGATGGCATGAAGCACAGGAATAACTGCCCATTCCTTCATCCATTTTGGCATTTCTACCTAGAGCGGTTTCGTGAAATAGCAATTGGCCCAACTTTATTTTTTCTATAGTTATCGGGTTTTTAGGATCCTGTGGAATGTCCTGATAATCATCACTTTGTGGGAGTTTTAGTGATTCGAGATCATTGATATAGGCATTAGATTCTATGGCATCAATCAGTTGAGAATTTAGGTCATCTAGATTAGTGCCGTTTTTTACACAAGAGGATATAATAAGGCAAAAAATTAGTCCAAGGAGGATAGTGCGCTTCATCATTAAATAGTCTTAATGAACATAAATATATTGATTTGCTATAATATGTTATATGTTGATTGTTATTTGTTTATGCTGTTAGTTAATTTGAATTGAACTTATCTTATTCTTACATAGTTATTAAGATTAGAATTCAAACTATGAAGGGAAGTTTTCAAAAACTAATAAAGAGTAAAAAGCCAATATTAGTTGATTTTTACGCCACATGGTGTGGACCATGTAAGGCTCAAATGCCTATACTTAAAGAAGTGGCTAAAGAATCAAAAGGGAAGGCGAGAATTATCAAAATAGATATTGATAGAAATCAAACCTTGGCGGCTCAGTACAAAGTAAGAAGTGTGCCTACTTTAATGATTTTTAAGAATGGAAAATCTGTTTGGACTCAGAAGGGAATGCAAACTAAAAAGAATCTTATAGACGCTATTGAGGCTCATTTGTAAAGAAGAGAATAGGTTTTGAATGACGAAAAGACAAAACCTATTCTAGATGCTATGATTTCTTCTCAATATCAACATTAACTACTTTCCCTCTAACTTTTATAATGGGAGCAGAGTCTGGAGTTCCCTTCTTTTTGCCTAACAAAGTAAGAGTCGAGTTTTTTTCGACATGTTTATTGAGCTCAAATTCATCTCTTATCAGATCTATATTTCCATGCTCTACGTCTACATCTACATGATAATATAGATTCTCAGGAAGATCAATTTTAATTGTGGAATGTTCACCATTGAATTCTAAGCCAGAAAATGAGCTATTTGTATTTTCCACTTCTAAATGGTCGTCAAAAGCCTTTTTGAAAAATATTCCTTCATTTAGATTTTCCACATGATAGGTACTATGCTTACTTTCTTGACTTGAGAGACTTGTAAGTTGACTGATATGAAACTTACAATCAAAACAATCAGAAGAAAGATTATCGACTTTCCCAAACTCATGGATACTATGTTTACCATTAATGATTAAATCTCCAACCTGATCAATTTCCATTCTACTATCAAATAACTCTAGATCACCACTACCTATACTTTTAATGAATATTTTGGAATGTTTTTCTATACCATTTAAGATGGATTCAATAGAATTCATTCTTAATTCACTATCCCAAAGATCCATTTCTAATGATTTGGCATTTTCCATTTTAAGATCTGAATGTTTTGATTTTAAAAGTATATCGCCACCTTTTTGCATTTTGATATGTGAATCAAATAGGTCTAGAGTAGCAGAATTAACATCACCACTTTTACCACTTCCATGTTTGATATTAAGGTCAAAGGCTCCGTTTATATGCCCCAAATCAAATTCTCCATCAAATAGGTCTAATTTCAAATCATAATCTAGGTCTTCTCCGAAAATATTGTGGTGCTTATGGTCTAGTTCCAATTTGGATATTTTGGGTATATATAGTGTAAGTTGAGCGTCTAAATCCGTGATTTTTGCATCTATCCTCGTTCCATCTTTGAATTCAATATAGTGCTTACCCTTAGAAAACCAACTTCCTGAATTAATCACCCAACTTTTTATTCCAAATGAAGCCTTTACTTCAGTTTTTCCACCTCTCTTACTAATATCTATTTTGTACTTGTCAATTATATCTTCAAAATTAATATCCTCCTCAGCTCTTACTGTTAGGTCCGCAACAATCTTGGCTACAGAGCCTTCATACTTTTCGATTCTAATATCACCAAAATCATGAGAAACAGACATGACGGTTTGTGCATCAACTTCGATTTCTTTAGTGATAGTTTTCTTCTTTTCATGGACAGTTTTTGCCTGACTTGTATTAATGGATATAATACTCAGAAGTATGCTCCATAACCAAAGAACTTGTGTCTTCTTTGGGCTAAACTTTAAACTTTTCATTCTTTTTTTCATGATACTTTTTTATTTCTATTTGATATAATAGCATTTCATAGAGCTCTACTTTTTGCTTTGCGCATTTTAGTATTGCTTTTATAATCTTTGGATCTGGTCCATATTGTTTTAAATCTATTTGATAGCTTTTTGCTAGTCTTTCTACTTGATCTAATGATTCTGATATTTCTGGAAATTCTTCAAATCGAACATCTAGAGATTTGATAGTAGATGCATAAGAATCCATTGATGAAACTAATGAGGCTTGATACTCTACAAGTCCTTCATCCAGATGTTCTAAATTATTGACTATTAGATTTTTATGAACTTTGTTTTGATTCTGAAAAATAATTAAGCATGCTAATAGAGCTGTTATTGAGGCTGCTACAGCAAACCAACCGTTATTTAATTTGAAATGAATTTTATTGGTCTTACCTAATTGCCTCTTTCTCTCAAAATGTGACCACATTAGATCTTTATCCAAAGCTTCCATTTGATCAAACTCATCTAAATGGTCTCTTATCTTTTTTTCGAATGGATCATTCATTCCTATTGGCTTTTAAGTATTCTCTTAGAATCATTTTTGCTCTTTTGTATTGCGTTTTTGAAGTTGATTCTGATATGTTCATGATATTCGCTATCTCTTGGTGTTGATATCCTTCCAGTAGGTATAAATTCAAAATGTTTCTACATCCATCGGGTAAAAGTTTAATAGCATTATGTATGCTTGTCATATCAGTAATTAATTGTTCATCGGGTTCATATTGATTATCTAATTCAGCGACTTTATTTATATTCTCAATGGATATCATTTTTTTCTGTTTCTGGTGTTTCAGACAAGTATGAACCACTATTTTTTTGATCCAAACACCCAAAGTACTCTCACCTCTAAATTTTGGTAGAGATTTGAATACCTCAATGAATGCATCCTGTAATGCATCTTTGGCAGACTCCTCTTCTCCAATCATTCTGACGGCTCTACTGTACATAGCCTGGACATATAGTCTATAAAGTTTTTTTTCATAATAGGCATCTCCATTGATACACTTTTGTATCATATGTTTTTCGTCATCTTTGAGCCAATCAGAACTCTTAACTCCTCTCACGTTACCTGGTATGTTTTTCGATGTTTTAATATAAAGTGATTGGTAAGTATCGAATAGTTGGAACTGAATCAAATTTTTTGAAATTAAAATACAAAGCATTAGTAGTTCTAAATCAAAAACCTAACAATAAGCAGGATATGAACTGTCCGTGAATAGATTAAAAGTATAGGAATATCAGTATGTGTACTATGTAGAGGAGGAGTTTCTATGTATCTCCTCATTTAGTGGAAATGAAGAGATTGTTGATTCATAAAATTGTATCTTAAGATTTATGAACCAAAGTATTTTATGGCCCAAATTGGGAATGTTATTTTCACTATTAGTTTTTATGTTTTTAGTTGGAATGACTTTATCCTTAGGTGATCTTCAGTCATATGATTCTATATTTTTAGGAGTAACATTAGATTTTTGTGTAACAATTCCGCTCCTATACTTCTTAGCAACAAGAAAGACATCAATTCCGAATATTTCAGTTGTCTGTGTGTTTATATTTTGTCTCTTTTCAGCGACTTATTTAATTCCTCAATCTGGGCAGCGAATTTTGAATCAAGTGAAATGCTGTGCTTTACCATTGGTTGAAATTGGGGTTGTTACTTTTTTGATTTTGAAGTCTAAAGCTGTATTTACTAAAATGAAAATACACAACACTAATCTAGAATGGTATGATGCAATTAAGGAGGCCTGTATTGATACTTTTCCATCAAGAATAGGGTTGTTATTGGCAGGATAAATATCCGTAGTCTATTACAGTTTTTTTGCCTGGAGCAAGGTTAATGTATCAAAGAATGAATACACCTATTTCAAAAAAAAATGGAATTAAATCTGTAATAGTAATATTCATGTTCATTATAGCTATAGAAACCTTGGCGGTACACCTTTTGATCGAACAATGGAGCAATAAAGCTGCTTGGATTCTCAGCTTTGTAAGCTTATATACCTGTCTTCAGATTTGGGCGCTGATCAAGTCAATGGATAGACGACCCAGTTTTATTGACTATGAAAATCGATTGCTAACGCTCAGATATGGCTTTTTTAATGTTACTGTTATCCCATTTAAAAAGTTACAGAGTATTCAAGCTGATAAAAGAACCCTTCCAAATGATAAAAGTATAATCCAATTTAGCCCATTAGGTATGATAGATACACATAACTTAGTTCTTTCTCTTCACGAAAATCATATAATAGATAGTGTTTATGGTTTTACAAAGGAGTATAAAAAGCTGGCAATTCTCATTGATGAAAAGGAACGTTTTATCAAGGAGATTCAGTCGATAATTGAAAATAAGAGGTAAAATGACAAATAAATATTATAACTCCATTTGTTTAATTCTAATGTCATTTGCTCTTTTAGGCTTTACAGAAGGAGATACGTTGAAAGTCAATGTAAAGGGACTCACATTAGAAGGAACATTGCTAAAACCAGGGAAAAATGAGCAGGTGCCAATAGTTCTTTTTATTTCTGGATCAGGACCTACAGATAGAGATGGTAATCAAAAGACTTTGCAGAATAACTCCTTAAAATATTTAGCCGAAGGACTCCAAAAAAATGGAATTGCAAGCTTAAGATATGATAAGAGGAGCTGTTATCCGGAATATATTAATAATGTGAAAGAAGAGGACATTTCATTTGATGACTTTGTAGATGATGCTGTGGCATGGATAGAACATTTAGAAGGAGACGATCGATTTAATGAAATATTGGTCATAGGACATAGCCAAGGGTCATTAGTAGGAATTTTGGCTGCTCAAAGAGTGAACGTCTCTAAAATTATTTCTTTGTGTGGCCCTGGGAAGCCTTTAGGGGCATCACTGAAAAGGCAATTAGAATCACAAGGTCTTAAAGAAATAGATAAAGTTGAAGCCGTAATTAATTCTCTAGAAATGGGGAAAACAACCGAGGACTTCCCTCCTTATTTGTCGTCCTTATTTAGATTGAGTGTACAACCATTCTTGATATCTTGGCTCAAATACAATCCAGGTGAAGAAGCTAAAAAACTCAATATACCCATACTTGTGGTGCATGGTACTTCTGATTCTCAGATTTCAGAAGATGAATCTCAAGCCATGGCTGATGCAAATGAAACTCAGATGATTAGTTTGGAAGGTATGAACCATGTTCTCAAAAATGTTGGAGATAACTTTTTTGATAATAGGAAGTCTTATACTAATCCTGATTTGCCCTTACATGAAGATTTGGTAGAAGAGATCGTTAGATTTATCAAAAACTAAAAATTTGTAACATTCTACCTACCATAGTCTACTCTTAAAAAAGAGTTCTCACCCGCTCTGTCAGTATTTGCCATCTCTGTTACTATCGCATATTGATCAACACCAAAAGAAATGAGTAAATCTTTTACAGAGAATAATCTATTTTGAGCTAATACTCTAGAAGCATTAGATCCTTGGTGAGAAATTTTAAGGTAAATAATTTTCATTTCACCATAGGAATATCTTTGAGCTATATTTCTAACTCTATCTACTGCAATTCTATCTAGGATTGCTCTATTCGGAAAAAACTGAACGAATTCAACGTTTTTCAATAGTGTGACATCACTTGCTGTGAAAAAGTCACTCAATAGATCTGAGGTCTTTTCTTGGAATGAAGGAGATGAAATAAGACTTGTTACAATTTGTTCATGGGACAGTTCTGATTCAAAATAATCAGGCACTGATTGTATTACTTGACTTATATAAAAATCATCATTTAGGATCACAAAGTGAGGAATGCCATTGATAAGAATAATAGTTGGCAAAGGAGTTATGGATGCCCAAAAAAAAGTAATATATATTATTATATTCTTTGTCATATGTGTTCTTGATATTATCCAAAAATAGATCGAGAAGGGAGGAGTATTTGTGATATCAGTCATAAATAATGATGACCTTAATCATTAGATCAAGAGTTGTTTTCATTGAAATTTGAGGCAAAACAATATTAAAATGAAAATCAAAAAAAGTTATAGCCTTCAAGATTTACAGAAGCAGTTTTCTAATGAATTTCCTGGCCTCAAGATTGAGTTTTTTAGGCCTGTGTATGCTGGATACGAAGGGCCATATGACCTTTTGCATTATAGTAATACAACTAAACTGTCTGCGATTAGTCCGGACGTAAAATCTATAGAGTTTGAACTTGATGACACAGAAGAAGTAGGTCAATTTGAGGCTAGATTTTCTAAGTTAATTGGCGTCGATGTTCAGGTCTTTAGAAGGTCAAAGGAACTATGGTTGCAGACTACGAAGACTGATAAATGGACTTTGAATAGACAAAACTTAAAGGGACTACATTCACTCAATTAAAAAATAGGATAGTATGGATATTAAAATAGAAGCGCCTCAACACGGAAGGCAAGATCAAACCAAAGAGTTTTATACTCAAAAGCTCAATGAGAAGTTGGGAGTTTATGATTTTATCAAAGCTATAGATGTGAAAATCAAAACTGAAAGAGGTGATAGAGAAGTGAGCTTGCAACTCAAACCTGAAAAGGGTAAAATGCTATTTGCAAAAGCTAAAGATAAAACAGAAAATCTAGCTTTTAATCATGCACTGAAGAGCATTAAAACTCAAATTGAAAAATATAAAGAAGTACATTATCATAGTCCTCATTTAGTAAGAAAAGATGAATGGGTTACAGACAAGGAAAATAAGTAGTATGAAAATTTTAATCCCTACTGACTTTTCAGTGTATTCTGATTTTGCTACCACAGCTGGAGTTGAGATAGCGAAAAGAACAAAGGGCTCGATCTTTCTGTATCATTGTGCGGATGTGCCTGATGATTGGGAGGACTTATCAGCTGAAATCAGGTACAAGGATGAATACAATAAATCCAAGGCACTTTGGGTCAGAAATAGCTTAGAAAAAATCGCTACAGAAGTAAGAAAAGAGGGTGTAGAATGCACGCCATATTACACAGGAGGAAAGTTTTTGAAAAACTTGGATGAAATGATGGACAAAGAGAATTTTGATCTTATAGTGATGGGCTCTCATGGAGCCTCAGGGAAGCAAGAGTGGTTTATCGGATCTAATACTCAGAAAGTACTCAGGAAAGTACAAATCAATACACTAGTAGTTAAAAGAGAATTCAAAATATCCAATTTTGAGCAACCTCTTTTTGTAACAGGTCTTTTTTCTGATGATTTCGAGGCATTGAAGAGGTATTTAGATTTTTTAACATATTTTGATACTAAGAAATTACATCTGATTGCTATTGATACCAGTAGCTTTTTTACAGAACCTGCTGGAGTAATGCTAGGAGCACTTGAAGATTTTAAAAGCAGAATAACCGATTTTGAGGTAATAACTCATTTTTATAAGGGTAATTCTATAGATCAAGGAGTAAGAAAATATGTTGTTGAAAATGACATAGATCTCATAGGTATTTCTAATCACTTAAGGCATCCTATTAAAAGATTTTTCAAAGGTAGTAATGTAGAAATTCTTGCAAATCACAGTGACGTTCCTATTCTATCCATCGATTACAATTAGCCTTTGATAAAAATCATATAGGATTATGACAATGGTCATGTCCATAATTCTGACCTTGTAATACCTTGACTGTAAATTGGTAATCGTGAAAATATCCAGGTTAATCATAAGTAGTATATCATTTATTTTTCTCTATAGCTGCGAACCTGATGTGTACTTTGAAAACACCATGCCACCTAATATTGAATCAATTTCAGAGATTCCTAACACTCTATTAGGGGCCTATTTATGTGATAGTGATAATGATATGATTTATGCAGAAAATAGATTGATTTATATGATGTCATATGATCAGTTTGTCACTACTCTAGATGAAATCAATCAGACTGAAAGTTGTAATTTTTTAAATGGTGAACTCTTTTTACCTAATCGAGAAGAATGTGTTCCTTTTGAATATCTCAGCGATGATAAAATAAGAGTAACTCTTAGTAGCATCGACACTCTTTTTGCTTTTAGAAAAAATGAAGTGGCCAAAATGTATAAGAATAGATTGTTTCTTAATGTGAAAGGAGAACTTGAAGAAGAATGGATCACTTATATGATATCGAAAAGAGATCATGGGGTACTACTTTGGGAACGAATAGAAGTCCCAGATGAAAAGGAATACCTTAAATCTCTTACTAATAAATATGAAACTATTGAATATCAAGAAACAGAGGATAAATATGTTATTAATCCCACACTTATAGAATTTGATGAATTCTTAGAAAAAGAATTTACTCTAGAATGTGATGTTTTGATACCTATTAATGCAGAATTTAAAAATTAGAATAAAGAATATCAAAATTTGAGTTATGGTAATTACGAATCCTGAATTAAGTATTGCAGAAATAATGACCCCACACCCCATAAGTGTATATCCAAATATGATAATGACTGAGGTGGCCGAGATATTTGATGAAAATAGCTTTCATCATGTTCCTGTAATTGATGAGGATGATATGTGTATTGGGGTAATAAGCAAAACTGACTATTTCCATTTGCAAGACAAGTTTACCAAGTTTGGTGCAGGACGTTGCAACAAGGGAAATAAGAGATTTTTTGCTTCATTATTAGCTAAGGAGGTGATGTCTCCATTTCCCAAAAGTGTGGATATCAAGGACAATATTCAGGAGGTTTTAGATATCTTTTTACAAAACAAAGTTCACTCAGTAATTGTCAATGAAAATCAAAAATTCAGAGGAATAATTACTACGTATGATATGATAGAGTGGCTCTCTAAAGAACTTAGTATTGAGTAGCAGTACTCGACTTGAAGGTCTCTGAACCCATTGTGATGAATTCTAATAACGCTTCAATGTAATTGGTGCACACAATTGATACGTACGAGTCGATTCGTCTCATGAATACTGATGATGAGATTGTTCTAGGGGTGGCATCTAAGTAGGATTTTCTTTACAGAAATCAAGAAGAAAGAAATCTAGCTTTCGGTCCCCAAAATTCTATTTTAGTAGTAGAATCTTTAGAATCAGAAGAGAATTTGGAAAGGGGGCTGATGTCAGATTCTTCAAATTAAAGTGCAGAGGAGATCGACAATTTATTTTTGATAAAGGGTAAACATGATTTCCCTTTATAGATGGTGATAGACCTGAATGCATTATTACTTTGTTAAAATGTTTTGACCAAATCATCACAATAGACATTTATACCCATTTAAAGTTTTCACTATGAATAAGATGACTTTCAAATTGCAGAATATGAAATGTGCTGGTTGCACAGAAAGGATACTTAAAAAAGTATTAGAAGTGCCCGGTGTGCTTGATGTTCATCCAGATTTAGAACAAGAGGAATTAACGTTTAGTTATTCTTCTTTCAATTCTCCTGAAATGGTGAAGAATGTCCTTAAAAGACTAGGTTATCCTCTTCGCGATGAAGCTAATTCTATTAAAGATCAAGTGCAGTCCTATGTGAGATGTATGCTGGGTAGGGCCAAAATTTAGGTCATGTGCGCTCTTATATAAATATTATTGAATGGAAAGCTCAACTATACTATTGTCTCTTATTTGGGGTGTGTTTTTGGTCGTTTGGGCCTCGATATTTACATTTTATCCAAGAACAAAATATTCATTAATCGATTTTGTTAATAGATCGAAGAGTAGATACTTATTTGGAAGTATTGCTATGATTTTGGGCTTGTTTCATGTGCAATACCACAATATTTGGGAATATGATATAAGCTTGGTCATTACACTTTTTGGGTGGGCATCAATTCTTAAAGGACTTTTCTTAATTCTAGACCCTTATGCTATTCATAATGCCCAGGTGACTGCAGAGTCACCTTATTTCAAATATTTGGTTGTAATGATGTATTTAGTCGGAATTTTGCTAATCACTACCTGGCTGAGTTACCATTAAGTGACAATTTGGTTTTTCTTCAGCTGACATTTATCATCATGAGAACTGACACAACTCATAAAACCTTGGCTTTGTCATTCCTAATTTTATAAATAAGTAATCATACCTCATTCATTCATTTTTTATTGAAATGTGAAAAGCAAATTCTTATGGTGGATACGATTAAAATATATGGGAAGGAATCTTCGAAATACTACTACTTTAAACATCATCTCAACAATCATCTCGCCAAATATGGTATGAATATATCTGTACAGGAAGTGAATGATCTGGATGAAATTATAGCATCAGGTGTAGAAGCTATTCCGGCTATAAAAATAAAAAATTCACCTATGATGGTTTGCTATCCTCAGCAAAATATCAACGATTTTCTAAAGGAGAGTATTGAGAAAATCATTCAAGTATATAAATCAAATCTTATGAAAAGGATTCTTTTTCCCACTGATCTTTCTGAAGCATCTAAAAGAGCATTTATGTATGCTAAGAAAATGGCTGTTAAGATGAATGCTACTATTACAGTGGTCAATTACTATAAGCCGAATTTGGATATTTCACCTGCCACACATCAAGATGAAATAGCAAAAAGAATGGATGACTTTTTGGATAAAGATGACAGGAATAAGGATTCATTATTTGACTTCATACATCTGGACCGAGAATACCTATTAGGCTTTGCTGGAGAGGAAATTATTAATCGCTCAGAAGAATTTGATTTGATTATAATGGCAACATCAAGAGGTCTTCATGGTACAAAGAAGTGGTTTGGTTCTGTATCTCAGAATGTAGCAAGAAATGCTGAATGTCCTGTTATTCTTTTGCCGCCTGGAGAAGTATTTGAGTTCTCAAAGAATGTGCTTTATCCTTTAAAAGAAAGGATGGAAGGGTTTGATTCTCTAGAGTGGTTATTTGAAAAAATAGAACCTACATTACATTTAGTGCATTTTGATACTGAGGAGATTCATAGTCCTATGATCAAAGAAATGATGGGAGAACATTCTGACTTATTAAGTCCTGAAAACCCTTGGAATGTCTTATACGAAAATAAGAAATGTGATGAAGGGCAATTAGAGGTTTGTTTAGCTGACTATATCAATGAAAAAGAAATAGATCTCCTTGTTTTAGAAAAAGGAAAAGAACACTTTTTAGAATTCTTAATCCATAAGAGTATATCTGAAAAAATGCTTGATAGGATAGAAGTACCTGTAATTGTCTTGCATAGTGACTTGTTGGAGGGTAAAGATGATCAAATAAAGAACGAAGAAATAGAAAAAGCGAATTGATTATTAAGAAATATTAAAACCAAGACCATGAAGTATTTAGTACCAGTAGATATATCAGATTTCAGTAGCAATGCGATTAAGTATGCTACTCAAATGTGTAAATCAAAAGATGAAATAGTAGTTTATCATGTATACAATCAACCGGTATATCCATCTGAAACTGGAGGTGGATATATGGCTCCCATGAATACAGAAAATATAAGAGAACAAGTAGGCATATTAGTAGATGTAACTAATCCTCCGAGAAGTGGGGCTAAGATTTCGATTGAATTAGGAACCGGAGAAATAGTGCATTCAATTGTACGAAAGGCCCATTCTGAAGATTTTGATGCTATAATTATGGGCATTAGAGATAAGCATGGCATTATCGAAAAAATATTTGGAACTATTGCTACAGGTGTCGTGAAAGTGAGCCACATACCAGTATACCTGATCCCATTAGACCATAAATATGTAAAGCCAAAACATGTACTCATTGCATCCGATGAGCATTTTAAGTCCGCCGAAATTATAGATCAAATATATGCTTGGAATGAAAAGAATATGGCGGCTTTGACATTTTTCCATGTGAATGAAACTGATAAAAAGCCGAACTCGCTAAAAGAGGAGTTACTTCAGGATTTGGTGATAGAAAGGAATCCATCTTTTAGCATATCCTATGCTGAGACACAGAGTGATAATATTTGTCATGCAATTATTAAGAAGAGTGATGAAGAAAATAGTGATCTCATCATTCTTGCAGCTGAGTCGGGTACATGGATTGCTAATGTTTTCATAGATAGTGTTAGCAAAGAAATGATTATGAAAGCCAATAAACCAATGCTCTTTTTGCATGCTGAAACAATAAAAAAGAAATCACTTTCCAAAACATTAACCGAATTGACTTTTAACATTTAAAATAAGTGCAATGAAAGTATTATGCCCAATTGATTTTTCGAAGACTTCAGTAAATGCTTGCAAATGGATAGCAACATATTTAAAACAGATACCAGAAAGTGAAGTTCATCTTCTTCATTGTGTAAATGTTAGAAGTAGAGCTACAATTTTCTTGAAATTGGATGATATCCTTATTCAAAGAGCAGAAGCCGACATTATCAACCTTGAAAAAGAATTGATAAAAGTAAATAAGGACTTAGAAATAGACTCTACAGTAGTTGTTTTTGATCCTAAATCTTATATACCATCCTTTGCTGAAGCTCATAATTTTGATCTAATAGTTACTGGGACTAAAGGTCTCACTGCCCTGAAAGATATCACTGTAGGTAGTGTGACCGAATCCGTCATAAACAAGGCTAAGTTGCCTGTCCTTACGATTCCAAATATGGATCGCTATGGAAAAATTGAGAAGATAGTTCTAGGAGTGGATGACAACCCTATTGAAGATGAAAAGGCATTAGACTCATTGATCAATATGTGTAAGATCACAGATGCGAAACTTATAATGGTACACGTCCGGCAAAAAGGAGATAATTATATAGAGTATGACCCTGGTTATGACTTATTTTTTAAAGAATTGAACTATGGTTATAAGGCCTTAGAAAAAGATGAGAGTGTGGTGGAGACGCTTACAGAATATTGCGATAATGAAAATGCGGATGTCTTGTGCATGATTCACAAAAAGAAAAATTGGTTCAAAAGGTTAGTACACAGAAGTATGACTAAGGAAGAGTTATTCGAGTTAGAAACTCCTTTGCTCATTTTGCCGGGAGGGAAGTCATGATTTTGTATTTGAGATTAAGATAATTATTCGGATTGATATTGATCATTTATATCAAGACGAGATGATGCGAACTTTAATTCATTAATCAACAGTCACAATTATTAAGATTGTATTCTTAAAGTTATAATTCCTAAGACTCTGGCTAAAAGAAAAGCTACAATGTCTATCCCCCTTGGGATGGAAGTGATCAGAGCAGCTTATGATTAGGCTGCTTTTTTTCAAGGTTAGACACGGTGAAGTAAAAGTTTATGAAGTGAAAAAAAGTTAATCAATAAGACTCAAATTATAATCTATATTTCCACGATTTTCAAATAGTTTTGTGAGGCCAATTTGTTAAAGAATTGGCTTTTTTATTTTCTTAAATAACTCAATTTATGACGGATCAGATAAGCGTTGTATTCTTGATTCTTACTTTTGTCGCGGAAGTATTAGGCACGATTGGAGGGTTTGGTTCCTCAGTATTTTTTGTCCCAATCGCTAATATTTATTTTGATTTTCACTCTGTATTGGGTCTTACGGCAATTTTTCATGTGGCTAGTAATTTAAGTAAAATCACGTTGTTCAGACAAGGTGTGAATAAGAGTTTGATATTTTATATTGGCCTTCCTTCAGTAATATTCGTCATCATTGGTGGATTGCTCTCTAAATGCATCCAACCGATTCTTCTAGAGGTGTTTTTGGGATTCTTTCTTATTGCTCTGAGTTTATTGTTTCTTATTAAAAAGGACTTGGTCATAGCTCCTGGAAAGAAAGAGTCCGTAATAGGTGGAACGTTGTCAGGTTTAGCAGCAGGCTTATTGGGTACAGGAGGAGCTATACGAGGATTAACGATGGCTGCATTTAATCTTGAGAAGTCGGCATTTATAGCTACATCTGCAGTTATTGATTTTGCTATAGACTCTACTCGTACGGTAGTCTACTATTTTAATGGATATATTCATTCTCATGACATGATTTATGTTCCATTTTTAATTGTGATAGGTTGGATAGGAACTTATTCAGGAAAGTTAATTCTAAATCATATTCCTCAAGAACGATTCAAAAGGTTAGCTCTCACTTTAATACTTATTATTGGAATAATGACAATACTCAAATTCTGGATAGAACCTTGAAATCATTAATCAGGATAGTCAATACTTAATACTGGAATTTGAAGGTGATTGACCAATAATTCTACATTGCTTCCTTGAAAAAATCGCTTTATCGGGTGGCGTTTATGATTTGATATACCTATTAACCCGATGTCTTGTTGTTCTATGAAATGTCTTACTCCAGCATCCACAGAGTAATCTCTATGTATATGAGTCGTACATTTATATCCTAGTGCCATTTGTTCAAAATCATTTTGATCTCTTTGTCTTATTATGACAGGTGCAGTATGCCATCCAATGGTATTTACATAGAGAATGTGAATATGCTCTACTTTCAAAGGGTTGATAAAATTTAAAAATCGTCTGAATGCAGCTTTGTCTTCTTTCTGGAGGCTAGACACAAATGCAACTTTTTTGAAATCTGAATCTCTTATGGCTCTTTTAATAACCAATACTGATGTTTTAAGGGCTTTTATACATTTTTGAGCATTAGATCCAATCATCCATTCATTTTTAGCACTGAGGCCATGAGAGCCCATTACTACTAAATCTATTTTGAGGTTTGTGATGAGATGGTCAAGATGATTAATGAGTCTTCCATCATCAAAATGCATTTCGCAAGACAATCCTGATAATTCAGCCTTATTGCATAGCGCATTCATTTGAGAAGTAGCATACGACTTTATTGATTTATTGAGTCTATTGCCAAACTCTTGAGTTGATAGTTTTAATAGCCAATCATCCGGAATATTTGATGCATGAAATACATGAAGATTGCCGTCGTGTTTTTTTGCTAATGCCATGGCACTTTCAAATGCTTTGTTTGCGCATTCCGAAAAATCTGTGGGTACTAAAATATTCATAGAAGGAATTTAAATGGACCTTTTTTTATCTATAAATATCTTCACTGAATCTCTTCTAGCAGATGATAACAATCACTCTCTTGAATGATGCATATCATTTAGAAAAGAGGATCCAAATCTCATCTTTGAATCAAATAAAAAGATTTAGTTATGAGACCATTTGCAGCTTCTTTAGACGTGACCTTGATAAGATTCTATTTCATGATGGCAGTTGTTTTTATAGGCCTTTTTTCAGGGTATTATTTAATAGCGGGACTAGCATTGCCAATATTTTTGGCAACACTGCTAGGACTTTCATTTAAAAAAGAAGTTCAGAAAAGCCAAAAGGTCTCATTGAGCCCAAGTCAGCATGTCGTTACCAACGATAACGTCAGACTTGCAGCTTAGCTATACTCTTTACTTATTGAGGCATTGATTCTAAACTTACTTTATCGGTTATTATGATATTCTTTCCTTGAATTTGTAATAGACCTTCAGCTTTAAAATCTGATAAAGTACGGATCAATGTCTCTTTTGCTGTACCAGCTGCTGCAGCCAGATTTTCCCTACTTACACTGAGCGAAATTGACTGATCATTTTCGTCTTTTTTACCAAGGCTTGAAAAGTCTAATAAGGCATTTGCTACTTTTCTGCGTACAGAACTATAAGCCATCTCTAAAAGTTTTTGCTCATTATCTTCTACCACCTCTGATAGTACCCTTACAAACTGGGCAATGAAGTCCCTATTATTAAATAGCATCATTTTAAAATCATCAGCCGGTATGAGGTGGAGAGTTGCGTCATTTAGAGCCACAGCAGAATCTAAATGAGGCATATCTTGGAGAATCGAAAAGTATCCAAAATAGTCCCCTTCTTTGTAAATATGGGTTATTAGTTCTTTCCCAAATTCGTTAGTTCTGAATCTTTTTACACTACCGGATTTTATAAAATACAACCATCTGGATTCACTCCCTTCTTTATAAATTTCATTTTTATCATTAAAGGTCCTGATTTCCTTGTCTTCAATAAGTTTTTCAAAGTCTTTTTGAGCTTTAACTTCTGAGAAGAACTGTTGAATTCCTCGATCATTTTTTGCAGAATGTGAAAGATGGTCTTCACTTTTCTTGAGCCTCATTTCTATGGCTTCTAAGAGCTGAGTATCATCAAAGGGTTTAGTGATATAATCATCTGCACCTAGTCCCATTCCTTTTCTAAAATCCGTATTTTCTGCTTTGGCAGTCAGAAAAATGAAAGGAATATTTTTTGTTAAATCGTTTTTAGAAAGTATTTTCAAAACTCCAAACCCATCTAATTCTGGCATCATAACATCACAAAGTATTAAGTCTGGACTATTGTCTTTAGCTATTTGAATGCCTCTTTTACCATTTTCAGCATCTATCACATTATACCCGTCTAATTCAAGTATTTCGCAGATGTTTTCTCTGACTTCAAGATTGTCTTCTATTACTAATATTTTCTTCATTACTTATAAGGTAGCTTAATTGTAAACGTAGACCCTTCACCTTCACTGCTTTCATATGTGATAGAGCCATGAAGCCTTTCTAAATATTGTTTTACTATATGGAGACCTAACCCAGTACCCTGAATAGTCTCTGAATTTGACGCTCTGAAGAATCTTTCAAAAAGGTATTTCTGTTCATTTTTAGGTATGCCTATACCTTTATCATTGATGTCAATTATCACATTGTCATGATTATAATGAATTTTACATTTGATTTGATCACCGCTTTCAGAATATTTGACTGCATTTGAAATGAGATTAAACAATACGTTTTTTAATATTCTTTTATCAGTTGTGATACTTTTTACTGCTCCGATAGCCAAATGACTAATTTTTTGATTGGGTTTAAGGAGCCCTTCTAATTCTTGGTGTATCGTTTCACATAAGTCTTCTATATTCAATTCTTCCAGACTTAAATCTACTTTGCCTTCCTCCAGTTTACTGAGAGAAAGAAAATCATTGAGTATTCCTGTGAGGTTTGCTACAGAAGACTTAATCCTATTAATATGTTTTTCTCTTTTTATCTGCTGCTCAGTCTCAGTATATCTTGATAAAATTGCTGCAGATGACATGATTGTACTCAATGGAGTGCGAAACTCATGAGATGCCATAGACACAAATCTTGACTTTAGTTCATTGAGTTCTTTTTCTTTTTCCAAAGCTCCCTTCAAATCTTCTTCTCTTATAGCTAGTTGCTTATTGCTTTTGAGTAATTCATTTATGGCTTTTTCAAGTTCTTCTGTTCTTTCCTCTACTTTATGCTCGAGAACGTCATTGGCCTTTTTGAGCTTGGCATGAGCTAGGGACACATCAGTTAAATCATGTACTACACCTGTATAGATGATTCTGTCATTGAGAAAAACTTCGCTTACGGCCAGTCTAAAAGGAAAATGGGTGCCATCTTTTTTTAATCCAATTACATCTCTTCCTATTCCTATAATTTTAGGATTTCTAGTCTTTTTATATCTATGGAGATAATTATCGTGTTGTGACCTGTCGGGTTCAGGCATGAGCATTTTTATATTGCGACCGATAACTTCTTTAGATTCATGTTGAAAAATTTCAGCAGCAGCCCTGTTCATGGACTCTACGACTCCTTTATCACTGATTGTGATAATGCCATCAATCGCAGTTTCTATTATCGCCTCTAGCTTGTTAGCAATGTCGTTTTTCAATCGAAATTATTTGGAAATAAATATACACAATTAGGAACCCATGAAGATAATATGAAGATCAAATTAATATTACCTTCAGCAAGACCTATTTTTATATCAGAATAATGATGGTGTGCTCTTTTGTTTTATAATATTAAATAAATATACATGTATAAAAATATGATAATCATCTTTTTAATTAGTATTTTAAATGTGTTGTGTTGTAAAGAAGGAGACCCAGAAAACTCACCAAATATCGTGCTTTTCTTAGTTGACGATTTGGGATGGCAAGACACTTCTGTTCCTTTTTGGGATAGGCCAACAGATATTAATAACAAGTTTCACACACCTAATATGGAGCGCCTTGCTTCTCAAGGTGTGAAGTTTACCAATGCATATGCAACCCCTGTATGCTCTCCTTCTCGAGTAAGTCTTATGACAGGAATGAATGCCGCGAGACATCGAGTTACAAATTGGACTTTAAGACAAAATGAGATGAAATCTAGAGAATTGAACCATGAAGATTTGAATTTTCCAGAATGGAATACTAATGGACTTTCTACTCATGATAGCATTCCAAATGCCGTGTTTGCTACTCCTCTTCCCCAGGTTTTAAAAGATAATGGATATTATACCATACATGCAGGTAAAGCTCATTTAGGTGCAATTGGATTGCCTAGTGAAAATCCACTTAATATTGGGTTTGATGTAAATATTGCGGGCCATGCTGCCGGAGCTCCTGGAAGTTATCATGGAAATGAAAACTTTGGGAACCTACCTGGAAAGGAAGATAGACCATGGAATGTACCAGGACTGGAAAAATATCATGGTGAGGATATCTTTCTCACCGAGGCCCTGACAAGAGAGGCATTGAGTGCTATTAAAAAGCCAATCCTCAGCGAGCAACCTTTTTTTCTATATATGTCACTATATAATGTACATACACCTATTATGGCTGACAATCGATTTGTTCAAAAATATTATGATAATGGGCTTGATAGCACTGAAGCCAAATATGCCTCCATGGTAGAAAGCATGGATAAGTCTTTGGGAGATTTAATGGACGCGTTAGAAATAAATGGAATCGCCGAAAACACTATTATTTTATTCATGTCTGATAATGGTGGTCTAAGTGCTCATGCAAGAGGAGGTGAAAGACATCTGCATAATAGTCCATTGAAAAGTGGAAAAGGATCCATCTATGAAGGCGGAATAAGAGAACCTATGATAGTAAAGTGGCCTAGAGTTGCAAGAGAAGGAGCAATTATTCACCACCCTGTTATTATAGAAGATTTTTACCCAACCATATTAGAAATGGCACAAATTGATAATTATGAAAAAGTACAAGTGGTTGACGGAGAAAGCTTTACAGGTTTTTTTGAAGATAGCTCACAAGAAGAGATGGAAAGAAGTCTAGTATGGCATTACCCTAATCAATGGGGTGGAAATGGTCCTGGAATAGGAGCCTATAGTGCAATACGGAAAGGAGATTGGAAATTGATTTTCTCCATGGAAAATGAGAAAGTAGAGCTTTATAATCTTAAGGATGATATAGGAGAGCAAGTTGACTTATCACAAGTTAATTCAAAGAAAACTGAAGAGCTGTCCAAAGACCTTAGTGACTTTTTAAGATCGGTAGATGCTCAAATGCCGTCGCATAGAATTTCTGGAAACCCAGTCGCTTTGGCAGATGGATCTCAATAATCCTTATTAAGTAAGTTTTCAAATTTTGTTAAAATCTAGTAGATGATTTATCACATCATCCTCATCGTCATAAAGACCAATATTTAGATTGTTTAAAGCACCACTTTTTTTCATAGATTTTATGACAGGATAAATTGGTCTTTTTTCTGTCCAATAATCCTTGTCTAAAAATACCATAGGACTTGCTTTGCCAAAAGATTCATAATGGTTTTGAGCTAGTTCTTGAAAAATTTCTTGCATAGTTCCAGCACTTCCAGGTGCAAAGATTACCCCTCCTTTAGCCACAGCTAGAAGTCCTTCTTCTCTTACGCTATTTGCAAAATATTTAGCTATGCGAGTAGCAAATGGGGTAGGAGGCTCATGTCCATAAAGCCAAGTTGGAATACCTAAGCTTTCATAAGGTCCAGAAGGATATCTATTTATCACTTCAAAAGCGGATGAAAGCCATAAAGGATGATCATATTTAGGAGCTTTTTGGAGGTGCTCAATAGCATCTTCCATATCGTCTTCAGATCTTCCTGCAAACCATGAACCTACATGTGTTGCTTCCATAGCCCCTGGACCTCCGCCAGAAATCATTAGATAACCCTTTTCAGTAAGTTCTTTTGATATCTCAGCTACTTTGTGATAGATTTTACTTTTTCTACTAAGGCTGTGGCCACCCATTATTGCCACCACTTTTCGCTCTTCGTATTGTGCTAGAAAGTCATAAGTAGCATCAGTTATAGAATGATCATGTAACCATCGCGCTAAAGTTTCATGTATGCTTTCAGCTTCAACACCTGTTTTTTTAAAGTGATTATAAATTTGTTTGTCTGGTGTTTGTTCATAAGTTCTCGTAGAATTTACATCGTAGCCT
>Ga0055584_100001625_pt1 | contig 21990 bp, 17 predicted proteins | sample OSDHelmetaG_FD_58716 | JGI IMG/M metagenome (GOLD analysis project Ga0055584, IMG submission 58716) | Pelagic marine sediment microbial communities from the LTER site Helgoland, North Sea, for post-phytoplankton bloom and carbon turnover... | ecosystem: Environmental > Aquatic > Marine >...
AGAGCAGCTGATTTGTAATCAGCAGGTCGTGGGTTCGAGTCCCTCCATCGGCTCTTTAAATAAGAAAGTCTGTTCCTTTTGGAACAGACTTTTTTTGTTTGTATTGAACTGTATTTTTAATGCTTATCTTTTGTATAGGTCAAAGCGAGTAGGTTCTTTACGAGTAGGATAGTAATTATTATTACGATCCGTATCCGCCGTTTCTAGATAAGGATCTAAAACGATTTCTTGAAGTTCTTTTTTGCTAACAAAAACTTTAGAAACTTTATCCGCACGTTGCCTCCATATTTCAGCAGGGATATAAATAACCTCAGAAGTACCGTCTGTATATTTCATTTCTAAAATAACAGGCATGACCAAACCCCCAACATTACTAAAAGCAACTTCATAGTAGTTATACGCTCCGTCAATTAATTCCTTTTCCTCTTCACTCAAACGAGCCAAGTATTCCTCATTCGCTTTTTTATCTGCGTCAGAGACCTTATATTTTGTACGATCATTGTATTGGTCTCTCAACTCAGGATATTTCTCCATAAGCGTTTCTTTAACCGCCTTTTGCTCATTATTTCTAATTGTAGTAATGCTACGAGGTGCTTGTGCATCTAGTTTTTTCTGAACGAGTATCTCTTTGCCTGTGTTGTGGCTATTTAATTGAAACCATTTGACATTGTCAATAGAAATATCAACATGATCTGTCGTATAGAACCAACCTCTCCAGAACCAATCTAAATCAACGCCAGAAGCATCTTCCATTGTACGGAAAAAATCAGCAGGCGAGGGATGTTTAAATTTCCAGCGATTTGCATATTCTTTGAACGCATGGTCAAACAATTCTCTACCCATAATCGTTTCTCTCAAAATATTTAGAGCCGTTGCAGGTTTGCCATAAGCATTGTTTCCAAATTGTAAAATAGATTCAGAGTTAGACATAATCGGAACAATGTTGTTCTTGTCTCCACGCATATAATCTGCAATGTTTGCTGGAGGGCCTCTTCTTGCTGGAAAATCACGTTCCCATTCCATTTCTGTCAGGTATTCTAAAAATGAATTTAGACCTTCATCCATCCAAGTCCATTGACGCTCATCCGAATTTACAATCATAGGGAAGTAGTTGTGTCCTACTTCGTGAATGATAACACCGATCATGCGATACTTCAAACGCTCAGAATAAGTGCCATCTGGGCGTGGTCTACCAAAGTTAAATGAAATCATAGGATATTCCATTCCTGTGAAATTTGCATGGGTAGAAATAGCAGTAGGGTATGGGTAGTCAAAAGTATGTTTAGAGTACACTTTTAGAGTGTGTACAATGGCACGAGTGGAATATTTTTCCCACAAAGGATTTCCTTCTTTAGGATAATAAGACATTGCCATGACTGTGCGGTCACCAAAAGGAACACCTTGGGCATCCCAAATAAATTTACGAGAAGAACAGAAGCCAAAATCACGGACATTCTCTGCTTGAAAGACCCAAGTTTTCTTGTCTTTTGCTTTCCCTTTTTCAATTTTTTCAGCCTCTTCTTGATTCGTAATCATTAAAGGTTGGTCAGACGTTTTAGAGGCTTCTAAGCGTTCTAATTGTGTAGAAGTAAGGACTTCTTTTCCATTTTGCAAAACACCAGTTGCCCCAACAGTATGATCTGCGGGAGCAGTAATTGCTACTTTGAAATTTCCAAAAGAAAGCGTGAATTCTCCCCGTCCCAAGAACTGTTTGTTTTGCCAGCCATCCGTTTCATTGTAAGCGCACATTCTAGGGTAGAACTGAGCAATGTGGTACATGTAATTATCTTCTTCTGGAAAGTGTTCGTATCCAGAACGACCACCATAATTACCACCATCATTTACATTATACCACCATTTGATGTTAAACGAAATATTGCCTTTTGGTTTTAAAGGTTGATCCAAGTCAATACGCATCATTGTTTTGTTGATGATATATTTTAGTTCGTTTCCTTTTTTGTCTGCTACTTTTTCTATTTTAAAACCACCATCAAAATCGTTGTGCCAAGTTGATTTTATTTCTTTAAAACCCATTTCAGAATAAACTTTCCCTGGACGGATTTTGTGAGAATCAGAATCTTTTGAACGAACATTTTGATCTAATTGAACCCAAATATATGTTAACACATCTGGCGAATTGTTGTAATAAGTAATGGTTTCTTCTCCTAAGATGCGTTGCTTCTCATCATCTATTTCAATTTTCATATCATAGTCAGCACGCTGTTGCCAGTACTGATGACCAGGTGCCCCCGCTGCATTTCTGTAGGTATTGGGGGTTGGCAATTCTTGATACAATTGCTGAAACTTCGTTGCGCCTTGATCTGGATTCTGCGCATTACTGCTAAACAGAATGCCCATACAAAGCAATACAAAAAGAAATTTTTTTAGCATGATTTATTGTTTTATCGGATTGTGGTTATAAAATTAATATTCTGAAAATAAAGCAATTCCTGTATTCCATAAAATAGGAATGCTGATTATAATAATAAGTATGGATATAATTATAGGCAAATGTTTTTGTGCTATTTTGAAATAGCTCAAAAATACAAAATTTATTATTAATGCAATAGTGAGTATGAAAATTTGACCAACTTCTAACCCTAAGTTGAAAGCGAATAAGGGTGTTAAGAGGGATTCATTTTCTGATAGAATGAATCGTAAATAATTAGAAAAACCCAAGCCATGAACGATTCCAAAGCCTGTAATAATTAAATAAGTGAAAGCATTTTGTTTCACGTGGAACCTTTTTTTTTGCGAAGAATCTGCTACCTTTGTTGAGTTAGTAGGAGAGGTGTTGTTCTTTAATTGTTGTAGAATTGTTGTGAGGCAAGTTGCAATTATAGTAACAGGAATAAGAAATTCAATTAAGGCACTATTTACAGTTACAATTTTTAGAGTAGCCAATGCTAAGGCAATCGAGTGCCCAATTGTAAATGCGGTGACTAAAAGAAGAAGCTTTTTTCCATTCTTGATATGGTAGGCGGCAGCTAAAGCAGCTATGAAAAGTATGTGATCGTAAGCACCTATATCAGAAATATGGCTCAGTCCTTGCTTAAAGAAAAAAATAAAATCATTCATCTATCTACTTTTGTTTATATCTTTTGACTAAATTTTATACTCAAAAGTACAAAGTAAAATTATTAAAAAAGATGGATGGAGTATTTCTTGTACAAAACAAAGATGCCTTTAGATGAATGATTCTCTTAATAAGATGAATCTACTTTTTAGGATTGTATTAAATATGATTTGTAATGAAAAAAAATAGCTTATTAGTTTTATTGGCCATAAGTTTAATGTCCTTTTTGAAGCATCCTATTTATGTGTCTACTTCAGAAATTGATTACAATAAAGAAGATAAAAAATTGGAAGTAGCCATCAAAGTATTTAGTGATGATTTGGAAGAAGTGCTCAGTCTGGAAAAAGGAGAGTCGATTGAAATTGGAACAAATAGAGAAGACCCGAAAGCAACAGCATATATTACTGAGTATCTTCGAGCGCATTTTAAATTAGAGGTGAATGGTAAACAAGTTGCTTTTGAGTATGTAAATAGAAAGTTGATAAAAGATGAGTTTTTTGCAATGTGGGTGTTAGTACAAGTTCCTAGGATCAGTAAACTAAAATCGCTGGTTTTAGAAAATGATATTTTGATTGATTTTAATACTGGACAACAAAACCATATCAAATTTAGAGATTCAGGCAATGGAAGCTATATTCGAAAGGTGACTTCAAAAGGTTATGAGCGAGTTGTTTTAAAGTAAAAAAAAAGATGTTCCACGTGGAACATCTTTTTTTTGTTTCTGTTTTGGTTTTTTTTTGCTAATGTTCCACGTGGAACATCTAGGCAAGTCGTACGCCTTCGTGATCTATCTTAGATATAATGACCGTGTTCTCTATTTTGTTAGAGTTATAAACCTGCTCCATTGCTTTGGCTACTTTTTCTGCTTCTAAACTGTTTTTGCACAACGCAAAAACGGCTGGACCTGCTCCAGCTAAGCCACATCCTAATGCTCCATTACTTAAGGCACTTGCTTTTAACTCCTTAAAAAAGGGGATTAGAGGGCTCCAATGCTTCTCGGCTATATGATCTGTTAATGTACTAGATAATAAGTCCAAATTTGAAGTATATAAAGCTTGAACGAAGCCCCCAAGGTTGGCAGATTGCTGTAAGGCATTCGCTATATCCGTTTTGCTAGTAAGGTTGTTTCTTAGCTGTGTTTTGTTCAAAACCTGCTTACGAGCATAGATTACAACCATTTGTAAGCCTTTAACTAAGGGTAAACGATGAAAATCTAAGGTTTGATGGTCTCGGGTTAATATAATTCCTCCTAATAAGGAGGGCAGAAGGCTATTGACTCTAAGTTGCCCTTTTGCTAGTTCTTCACCCTTCATAATAAAAGGGATTAAGTCCCTTTTGCTAAGATGACAACCAAAGGCTTCATTGACAGCAAAAGCACCTGCCACGGCACTTGCCGTACTAGAACCTAAGCCATGCCCAACGGCTACTTTTTTGTTTAATCCTAAATCTAAGCCTGCTTTTGGGTCTAATTCAAAGTTTGCTTTTAAGTGCTCTAGCACCAATTCTGCGGACACTCCAGCTGCATTTTTGCTGGTTTCTAAAGGTATTTTTGTCTTGTTATTTAAAATAGACGAAATATGTATGCCTGATTTAGTACTAGGTTTTACAAAAACCTCATCACCAGGGCTTTCTAAGGCAAGACCTAAGGCATCTAATCCACAGCCTAAATTGGCGATAGTAGCAGGAGCTACAACTTTAAAATTTGATTTGAATTTCATAATCTTTATAAGGAATATATAATATTACAGGTATGTAGAATTATTTTGTTTAAATTTGTACTTGTATCTAATCAAGAATATAATACAAATTTAAAATAAAAAAATGATAACACAACGTCAATTGTTCTTAAATCACGTAGCGCAAACGAATGATGCTCCTTTAGCTTTAGAAATCGAAAGGGCAGAAGGTGTTTATTTATATGATAAAGAAGGTAAATCGTACATAGATTTAATCGCTGGAATTAGTGTCAGTAGCCTCGGACATAGCCATCCTGATATCATAGCGGCGATACAAAAACAAACAAATCAATACTTACATACCTTGGTTTATGGAGAGTTTATTTTGTCTCCACAGGTTCAATTAGCCAATTTATTACAAGAGCATTTACCCGATAATTTGAACTGTACTTACTTTGTTAATTCAGGTACAGAGGCAACAGAAGGAGCTTTGAAATTAGCTAAAAGATACACTGGAAGACGTAAAATAGTGTCTTGTAAAAAGTCTTATCATGGCTCTACTCATGGTTCTTTAAGCTTAATGAGTGAATCCTTTTTTACTGCTCCATTTCGACCTTTATTGCCAGAAGTTCATCATATCGAGTTTAATAATGCAGCAGATTTGGATACCATAGATGCGCAAACAGCTTGCGTTATCATGGAAACGGTTCGTGCTGAAATAGGAGTAATGCCGCCTTCTAATAACTATCTTAAAAAAGTTAGAGAAAGATGTGATGAAGTTGGGGCTTTATTAATCTTAGATGAAATCCAAGTAGGTTGTGGCCGAACAGGGTCTTTGTTTGCCTTTGAGCAATATGGAATTGTACCCGATATTTTACTTTTAGCAAAAGCATTTGGTGGTGGAATGCCTTTGGGGGCTTTTGTAGCATCTAAAAAAATGATGGATTCTTTTACAAATAATCCATTTTTGGGACATATTACTACTTTTGGTGGGCATCCAGTTTGTTGTGCCGCAGGTTTGGCTTCCTTGAAAATTTTGACCGAACAAACCGAAATTATTGAGGGTGTTGCCGCAAAAGCAATGTTGTTCAAAGAACAATTAAAGCATGAAGCTATTTTGGAGGTTCGAAATGCGGGTTTATTAATGGCGATTCAATTGGCTTCTTATGACCAAGTTCTAGGCGTAATTCACGAATGTTTAAAAAATGGTTTAGTAACGGACTGGTTTTTATTTAATGCAGAAGCGGTTCGAATTGCTCCGCCATTAAATATTACAGAAGATGAAATTTTAACCTCCTGTACAATTTTATTAGCTGCGATTGATAAAGTATATAAAAATGAACTTAGCAAAAAATAATCTAGAAAATCGGGAAGCACTCAAAACAGAGACTTTTTTCTTCTTGTTTATTTGGTTTGGATTTTATGTGGCTGGAATGATTTGTGTCCAAATTTTTGCTGCCTTATCTGCTTTGCCAGATTTTGCTCTAATTATGAATGGCATTACCAAAGGGGAGTATTTAGAATATTTGGATACACTGAAGGTTTTGCAATTGGTCTTACATCTATTTCAGTACATTATTCCTTCCTTGGTTTTTTTATTTTTGTATCATAAAAAAACGGCTTTGAAAAAAGTATATGCAGATCAGAAACCAAGTATCAAAAATATAGTTTGGAGTATCTTCTTAATTCTATCTATTTATCCATTTATATCCTTTGTTTATTATTGGAATACTCAATTGTTGCCTGATGGAGCTATTTCTCAGCATAAATTAGATATACAGAAGGTTTTTCTAGAAATGGATTCACCCAAAGATCTTATTCTAAACTTATTATTACTCGGTTTAGCCGCAGGAATTGGAGAAGAATTTTTATTTAGAGGCATATTACAGCGTTTATTAACGCTTTGGACTAAAAATATCCATTTTGGGGCCATTTTAACAGGGTTTATTTTCTCTTTAATGCACTTTCAATTGGAAGGATTCTTTCCTAGATTCCTTTTAGGCGTTTTATTCTGTTATTTATTGATTTTTACGGGCAATTTGTGGATAACAGTTATTGTGCATGTCTGTTTTAATAGTGTTCAAGTCATAATACCTTATTTTTATCCTAATATGGCTGAAAATATTAGTGAAGTTCAATCGACTACGCCTTTAGCCGCTATTTCTAGCTGTTTTGTATTTCTTCTATTTTTAGCTATTTTTAAGAAGATGAATCAAGAGTATAAATACATTAAAATAAAAACAAATAATAATAATATAAATGAGTTTAAAAACTAGAACAGTTACAGGACTTGCCTTTGGCGCTGTAATGATTGGAGGTTGTCTATTAGATCCACTTAGTTGTACCATATTATTTCTATTAATAACCGTTCTTTGCCTTTGGGAATTGGGCGGACATCTTTTATCGAATGATGGAACGGCAACCGTAAATTTACTTCGTACAATAAGCTTTATTTTTATTGGGGCTTACTTCCCTTTATTAGTGGCCTTGATTTATATTGGTCAATACGAAGGCGCTACCAAATTGCTTTATTTGTTCCCTGCAATTGCGGCTTCGATGTTTTTATTTGAATTGTTTGGCAAATCCTTGAAACCTTTTCACAATCTAGGTTTTGTCGCTTTGGGCGTGCTGTATATTGGATTACCTTTTTCTTTGTTAATCTGGATGTGTAGTTCGCCGATTGCTGAGTTTGGGGGTGTCGGAAATCAATTTGTATTGGCGATGTTATTTATGGTTTGGGCAAGTGATGTGTTTGCTTATCTTTTAGGTTCTAAAATTGGTAAGAATAAAATGTTTCCACGTATTTCGCCCAACAAGACTTGGGAAGGGACTTTTAGTGGTGTCGCTGGAGCAATTTTGACGGGCTATTTGTGTTCTTTGATCTTTACCTCGCTTAGTTTTCCAATGCCTTTTTGGATTGGAATGGCTTGTATTTGTACCTTGTTTGGGATTCTAGGCGATTTGGTAGAATCTATGTTCAAACGAAGTCTAGGGATTAAGGATTCTGGGACTTTGTTGCCTGGGCATGGCGGGTTTTTAGATCGTTTTGATGCCTTTATTTTTGTAATTCCTTTTGTTTTTACTTACGTCATTATCTACTTTGATGTTTGGTAATTAATTGATTAGATAGGGTTTAGAGGAGAAAGGGTTTTATTGTTAAGTTTTACTTGAAAATAAAACCCTTTCTATTGATTGTCAGTGAATTAGTCATCCAACAACTCAACTTCTGCATTAGAAAACTGATTAGGAGCTAAGTTTCGTTGTGCAAAATTACACCATTTACAATGTTTTTCTCCGCAGCCCTCCGCAAAATTATGACTCATAATATTCTGATAGACTTGCTCAATCATTGTCTGAACAAGCGCTACTTCTTTAGGCTTAAAGTCAATAGATTTACTCGGAAAAATACCTTCTTCGTTGGGTGTTAAATAATCTATTTCAGCAGAAAGAACAGGATAGGGGCTTAGATTTGAGTTTTCTATTAATATTTTATAAAAAATTAATTGTCGCCAATAGGTTCCACCATAAGGATGCGCTTTAGAGGGCAAAGACAGGCGGCGATCTTGTAATTTTCCTGTTTTATAATCAACAATATGGACTTTTCTACCCGAAGTATGTGGCAAATATAAGAGCTTATCAATCGTGCCTGTCATTGGAACGCCTTGCCATTCTACGTTTCGTAAGGGCTTTTCGGTCAAAACCGTAGCTTTTTGTAGCAATTGATTCCATTCGTCTTTACGAGCATTATAATAAGCCCGAAGATGCCGATTGCCTAATTCTAACCGTTCCTTATAGATTCTATGTATCAAGAAAATACGCTGGTTTTGCATTTCAAAACCAAAAATTTCCAACAAAACATCTACTTCAGGAAGCTGATTTTCATTTTTAATCGCTAGATTAAAAATTCGATTCAAGGAATTATGAACCGCCGTACCATAAGCCGCCTCGACGCTAGACAAAGAAGGCACTCGTAAAATATATTCATAATAAAAACTCAAAGGGCAATGAATATAATTGTTCATCGCCGAAATACTCAAGCGGAAACCTTCCAATAAGGCGTCCAACATAGAAGTACTCAATAGGTTAATTTTAGGCTTATCGGGGGCTTTTTCTATTTGTAATAATTGCCATTCATCTGACAAAAATGCTTCTTGTTCACTGAACTGAATAGAAGGGTTTTTTGCTTGTAATAATTCATCCACAAAAGCCGCTTTTGTTTGTATCTTATGCGCTGTGTTATATTGATAATAAGATATTTGAAGAGATTTTTTAGCCCGTGTCATCGCTACATAAAACAATCGACGAGCCGCTTCTTGTGGATCTGTTTCATTGGAATAAGTAATTGTATCTGGAAAGGGAAACCGTTTGCCAGCCGTATTTCTAGGCTCCCAATAATCCTTTAGTCCATTAATAATAAAGACATATTCAAACTCTAATCCTTTGGCAGAATGTGCTGTAATTAAATGTACGCCATCATCTGCTTGGTCTAATTGAAACAAACCCATACCGATCTTATTGGCTTCCATCTGATCCAATAAAATAAGGAAAGTACCCAAGGTAAGTTTGGGGTCTTTAGCCGTTTCTTGTTTTACAAATTCAAATAAAGTCCCAACAATTTGAACCAACCAAGCTTTTTTTGTCTGTTTGGTAATAAAAGCAACCAAGCCACTTCTATTAATTAACAATTCAAACAATTGAGGCAAACTATAATCCTTATAATGATGAATACTTTCGTCCAGAAATGCCGCAAAATTGGTCAATTGAGCAACACTTTCCAGACCGATAGATGCTAATAAAGCCGCATCTCGAATGGTATCCCGCCACATAGGAACATTCTCAAAGTCACCCTTACTAAATAAGCTTTTCTTTTTTCTTGCCATCCAAGCCGTCAGAATGGCCGCATCTCGGCTACTAACACCAATAAAATCGTAGTGTAAAAACTCAAAGAAAATATCTTCATTGCTATCTGGTTTTGCATATTCATTGGCAATATAGCCCATCAATTTTCGCAAATTATGCACGATAGGCATGTCCAGAATGTTAATTCTTCGCTTAGATTGATAGGGAATTTGGCGTTTTTCAAAGAGTTGAATTAAATTATCTGCCTGCTTGTGCTTGGCATAAATAATCGCTACTTCTTTGAGCGCAACGCCTTCTTTTTTCAGTTGCTCAATGCGCTGAACAATCGCAATTTCTTCTTGTAATTGATTGGGATAAGCAATAATTTCAACAGGCGTTTGGATGGTCGCAACCGCAGGATTAGCACCAACGAGTACTTTGTTTAATTCTAAGCCTTCTATTTGGTTGATAATTCGAATCTTATTGTGTTCAATCAAATCTCTGGCAGCATCCAATATATTTTGAGACGAGCGATAATTTTCTTGAAGTAGGATTAACAACAAATTTCTCTGATACTGGGCATAAAAATCAGTCATGTTTTTTACCCGAGCACCTTGAAATTCGTAAATAGATTGATCGTCGTCTCCAACGATAAATAAATTGGGGTCTTCGCCCCAATACGCCACCAATTGATGTACAATCGCACTTTGAGAGCCATTGGTATCTTGAAATTCATCAACCAAAAGATATAAATATTGTTCTTGGTACGTCCGCAATAAAAATTCTTCCTTTTCAAAGGCTTCTAAAACCCACAAAATCATGTCCTCGTAATCGTAGCGTTGTCGATGGTCTAGAACCGTCTGATATTGTTTAAATAACAAAACTGCTTGATCTAAACGGTGCATTTTTTTAGCAATCGTATTAAATTTTGCTTCTTTTAAATCGCCTTTTTGAAATTCTCCTGCTTTGCGTTTGTAACGCATTTCTGGATCTTGTGGCAACAAGTCTAGGTAAGTGGCTATTTTGGATTGGATAAATTCAGCCGACCAACGTTCGGCTTTCATTTGCTTGAATAAATCCGCTAAATGTTGTTCATAATAATACGGATCTCGCTGGTTCATTTTCAAGGGATGTTCTACATCTAGTTCATTGATAATCCCTCGGATAATTTCAATGCGCTCCAAATCGGAAAGTGGTTCTAAGTCATGGCGACCAAAAATTTCTAAATTCTCTTGAATAACCTTATTACAAAAAGAATGAAAGGTATAAATATGTACTCGATGTGCATCTGGACCAATAAAATCCAACAAACGTTGTCGCATCGCATTTACTGCCGCATCGGTAAAGGTCAAACATAAAATATTATGTGGCTGTGTATCTGTCGTTAATAAAATTTGACCAATTCGAGCCGTTAGAATATGTGTTTTGCCTGTTCCTGGACCTGCAATTGCAATCACTGGACCTTCGGTTTCTGTCACAGCCTGTTTTTGGGCAGGATTTAAGGTAGAAAGAATTGCTTTAAAGTGCTTGTTGTAATTATCTTTTGCCATTGGTGCGCTAAGTCTGTCTGTAATGAACTTTAGAAGGTCTTTTTTTGCTTAAAAAATACTAAAATAATGAAACAAAAAGATAAAGAAGCATATCTAGTAGATTTAAGGATTAAAAAGAATAGAAATAAGCCTACCTTTAGATAGATATTTAGAATGAATTGAAAATTTAACTAGAAATGTATTGCGCTCGCTTCGGCAAGTTTGACAATATAATTATTAACATGATAAAAAAAGAAACAGCCTAAGATATGGCAGTTCAGAATATACTCGACCAACTAAAGAAATTTTCTTTTTTTGAGACATTTAAACATACCAGTACTTACTTTTCGGGGACGATTTTAGTACACATGTTAGGAATTGTTACCCTTCCCGTTTTTACAGCCTACCTGACCCCAGATGAATATGGGATCGTTAATGTCTTTACAACTTATATCAGTGTAGTGGCTGTGCTCCTAAGTTTAAGCTTACATTCTTCTATCGCTCGATATTATTTTGAAGAAGATAAAGTTGATTTTAAAGAATTTTTAGGCAGTATATTTATAACGATAAGCTTTCTTTTTTTGATACAAGGAGGACTTGTATTATTTTTTAAAGAGAAAATTGCCCTCTTAATTAATTTGCCCGCCCATTTAATTATTTGGTTGGTTTTTACCACCTACTTAATTGTTGTCTATTCTTTTTATTGTCAAATATTGGTCGCAACAAAAGAAAGCAAAAAGTATGCAATGATACAAGTTGCCTGGCAATACGGGAAATTTGGATGTACAATGCTTGGCTTGATTTATTTTTCAAATGTCATTTATTTAGAAGGAAATGTAGAAACGAGTTATACTTTCATGGGTAAAATTATGGGGGAGTGGTTCGGAACATTTATTCTAATGCTGTATGTACTGGTTCAATTACGCAAACACGTTTCTTTTAGGAGTCTATCTTTTTCGCATGTCAAATATGCTTTAATATATTCCATTCCTCTGATTCCATTTGCTTTGAGCAATCACATCCTAACTTCTTTTGATCAATTGTTTATTAATTCTACAATAGGTCACGCAGAAACGGGGCAATATGCGTTTGCTTATAAAATTGCCATGATTTATCAAGGTTTAGTACTTGCTTTGATAAATGGTGCTCGCCCTAGTTATTATAACTATATGAATAAAAAGGACTATAAAGGCGTGCGAGAGCAGGTGGAGAGTATGTCAAAATTATTAATTTTAGGAGCAAGTTTTTTAATTTTATTTGCCGTAGATGCAGGCTCTTTATTGTCCTCTAGTCCTCTATTTTTAGAAGCCTTACCGATTGCACCTGTAATTGTTGGCGCTTATGTTTTTTATGGTGTGAGTAGTTTTGCCAATAGAGGTATTTTTTATGTAAAAAAGAACAGCTATTTGGCAGGAATTGTTTTGGCTAGTGGACTGATTAATATCCTTTTGAACTATTATTTTATAGGCTTAAAAGGTTATACTTATCAAGCGGCTGCATACACGACTTTAGTTTCTTATATTGCAATGATGCTTTTTTCTTTGTTGGTAACGAAGTTTATTCTAAAATTGCCTCCATTACCATTAGGACGAATTTTAAAATATATTGTACTTTTAGGAATTATAATAGCGATCAATTACACGTTTGGCAAACCGAATGTAGGTTTACATATTGGTTGGATTCTATTTAAGGTTGGGTTATTTATAATACTAAGTTTGTTGTTATTTTATGATAAACTCGGCTTATTATTAAATACATCCTCCTTTGTGCCAAACGAGGAAGTATTAGATGAACCAGAAAATGACTAAAAAGAATTTTGCTAGTCCCAGAAAGTATTGACAAAAGTAGAGTTCAATTTTATAAATAATAAATTACATTGCACTATGTTAAAAGCAAATAATCCAGCATTAAACTCTTGGATTGCTGTCCCTTCCGGCAGTGATTTTCCGATTCAGAACATTCCTTTTGGCGTGTTCAAAACAGTTGAAAAAAGCCCTAGAGTAGCAACCATTATTGGGGATACCGTTATTGATTTGGCAGAATTGGCAAAAGCAGGCTATTTTTCTGATTTGGACGTAGATACTGCTGTTTTTAGCCAGTCGTACATCAATGACTTTATGGCCTTAGGAAAAAAAGCAGCTCGTGCGGTTCGAGATAGAATTTCTGATTTATTTGAAAAAAATAACACAGAGTTGGTTGGTAATACGCAAGTATTGGCCAATGTTTTACACAATCAGAAGGAAGTTGAATTGTTGTTGCCTGTTCGAGTAGGAGATTATACCGATTTTTATTCTAGTCGTGAACATGCGACCAATGTAGGAACGATGTTTCGGGATCCTGATAATGCTTTGTTGCCAAACTGGTTGCATTTGCCAGTCGGTTACCACGGGCGTGCTTCGTCTATTGTGGTTTCAGGTACCGAAATTCACCGACCAAAAGGTCAACAACGTCCAGACGACAGTCAACCACCTGTTTTTGGTCCTTGTAAATTGTTGGATTTTGAATTAGAAATGGCTTTTATTATTGGTCAACCAACCAAGATGGGAGAATCTATTTCTACGGCTGAAGCCGATGATTATATCTTCGGTTTGGCTTTGTTCAACGATTGGTCAGCACGGGATATCCAAAAATGGGAATACATTCCACTAGGACCTTTCTTAGCCAAAAGTTTTGCTTCTACGGTTTCTCCTTGGATTGTAACCTTAGATGCTTTAGAGCCTTTCCGTACGGAAGGATATGAGCAAGACCCAGCGGTTTTGCCTTATTTAGAATACGAAGGTCAAAAGAATTATGATATTAAATTAGAAGTAGCCATTCAACCAGAAGCAGGAGCGGCTAAGGTCGTTTGTAACTCTAATTTTAAGCACATGTATTGGACGATGACACAACAATTGGCACATCATACGGTCAATGGTTGTAACGTAAATGTAGGCGACATGTGTGCTTCTGGAACTATTTCTGGTCCAACGCCAGATAGTTTTGGGTCTATGTTGGAAATCTCTTGGAGAGGAAGCAAACCTGTAGAGATGCCTGATGGCTCACAACGTCGATTTGTGAATGACGGAGATACCATTGTAATGAAAGGTTGGGGGGAAGTGAATGGTTTGCGTATTGGTTTTGGAGAATGTACAGGTAAGGTTTTACCTGCTTTATAGTTCTACTATGGTTGAATTTAGTTTGAAAATTTGAAGATTTGGAAAGGAATTGTAATCTATTTTTTTTCAAATTTTCAAGTCTTCAAATTTTTAATTTTTTTTACATCTAGGAAAAATAGAATCGTATTGAAATCCTTTTTTAAGTTTTTAGTCTTTTTGGGTATTGGTCTTGTTTTATTGTATTTCGTTTATGTGAATCAAGCAGCGGCTTACGAACTGGAATGCCAGTGCAAAACAGGAGCAGACTGCCAAATTACATTGATTCAAAAAGTAGTTAATGACTTTAAAGGCACGAACTTTTTTTGGTTATTTTCCATTTTGGTGGCTTTTATAATTAGTAATTTGAGTCGAGCCTTGCGCTGGAATCAATTGATTGAGCCCTTGGGTTATAAACCGAAACTATTCAATACATTTTTTGCGACTATGATCGGATATATGGTCAACTTGGCTTTGCCACGAGCTGGAGAAATTGCAAAACCAGCGACGGTTGCTCAATACGAAAAAATCCCACTAGAAAAGTTAGTAGGAACGATTGTCGTAGATCGAACCATTGACGTTATGATGCTGTTATTGGTGACAGGTTTAACTTTTTTGACCCAATTTACCTACCTCTACGATTTTCTATTTGGAGCAGGACAACCCACCGCAGAATGCTTGCATCCAATGCTGGAACAAGAAGCTTCTTTTGTAATGCCTTGGTTCTGGTTGTTTGTAACGGGGAGCGTAATTGGTTTTTTAAGCTGTGTTTTTATAGCCATTCGTTGGAAGGTTATCAAAGAAACAGCTCTTGCAAAAAAAGTAATCGCCTTGATTGGTAGCTTTATTTCTGGTGTTAAAACGGTTGCTCAGTTGAAGCGGCCAGGCATTTTCGTAATACATACCTTAATCATTTGGTTGATGTATTATCTGATGCTATATCTGTGTTTCTTTGCCTATGGGCCAACTATTGGACTTTCGCCCTTAGCAGCTTTATTGGCCTTTACCTTTGGAACTTTTGGAATGGTCATTCCTTCGCCTGGCGGAATGGGAACGTATCAAATTGCCGTGACCGCAGCTTTGACTATTTATGGCGTAGCAGAAGCCGATGCTTTTGCGTTTTCTAACATCATGTTTTTTACGATTAGTATATTTGGAAATCTATTTTTTGGATTGCTAGCGTATATTGTTTTACCAATTTATAATAGAGGTTATGAACCCGTTCTTCCAAAAAATAACGAGTAAGATACAAGAGGCGTCTACGGCGGCTCAAACGGTCCAAAAATGGCAAAATAATGGGCTAGAAGTTGTTTTTACAAACGGCTGTTTTGATTTGGTTCATTTTGGGCACTTAGCTTATTTGGCAGAAGCGGCTGCACAGGGACACAAATTAGTCCTTGGGCTAAATTCTGATGCTTCGGTTGCTCGGCTCAAAGGCGCACATCGACCGATTAAAGACCAAAAAAATAGATCTTATCTATTGGCTAGTCTCGAAATGGTTGATTTAGTGGTGCTTTTTGAAGAAGATACGCCACTAGAATTAATAGAAGCGATTGAGCCTGATGTTTTAGTGAAAGGTGGCGATTGGTCTATTGACAAAATCGTAGGTAGTGCCTTGGTTTTGGCAAAAGGAGGCAGCGTTAAAAGCTTGACTTTTGTAGACGGCTATTCTACCACTAACTTAGAGCAAAAAATCCAAAAAGGATAAGTTCTTGGAGAAAACAGCCAAGGTTCCTGTTCGAGAACATTGGGCAAAGAACTTAAATAAAGCTTCCTAAGCCAAAAAAAATGCGTAACCTCTAAACTTAGAAGTTACGCATTTTTTTAGATAGAAAGACGGGTGAAATTACCCTCCAAAAAAGTCCTTCATTTTATCAAAAAGCCCTTTACGACCTCTTTTTTCTGCATCACTAGGTTGGAAACTCTTTCCTTTACGAATGACTTCCAAAGCTTTTTTCTCTTCAGGAGTAAACGAAGTCGGAACCCAAATATTAACATGAATCAACTGGTCTCCTTTGCCATAACTTTGGATAGAAGGCAAGCCTTTACCACGCAAGCGGAAAATTTTACCAGAAGGCGTTCCTTGTGGTAGCGTAATCTTAACTTTACCTGTTAGGGTCGGCACTTCCATGCTTGTTCCTAAGGCAGCATCTGCAAAATTAACATCTAGCTCATAGAGAATATTATTACCATCTCTAGTAAAGTGTTCGTGTTCTTTTTCTTTTATGTTAATCAACAAATCACCAGAACCGCCACCATTAACACCAGAATTACCTTTGCCATTCATCGACAACTGCATACCTTCGCTGACACCAGCAGGGATTTCCAAATTAATCATTTCCTCACCATACACACGACCTTCGCCTTTACAAGAAGTACATTTGTTGGTAATCATTTCCCCAGAACCATGACAAGTAGGACAAGCCGCAGTCGTCTGCATTTGTCCTAAAAAGGTTTGTTGAACACGGCGGACATATCCAGAACCGTTACAAGTGTGACAAGTTTTTACGGAATTACTATCTTTAGCACCAGAACCACCACAAGGCTTACAGCCAACATATTTTTTTACCTTGATTTTTTTGGTCGCTCCCTCATTGATTTCTTCTAAGGTCAAACTCACTTTAATACGCAAGTTGGAGCCACGTTGACCACGCTGTTGTTGTTGCTGTCTGCGACCACCGCCGCCGCCGCCAAAAATATCGCTAAATTGAGAGAAGATATCCTCCATATTGCCAAAGCCGCCATGTTGACCACCGCCACCACCTTGGTTACTCATACCAGCGTGACCATATTGGTCATAACGAGCCCGTTTTTGCTCATCAGAAAGCACTTCGTAAGCCTCCGCAGCTTCTTTAAATTTAGCTTCCGCCCCTTTATCGTCAGGGTTTCTATCTGGATGGTACTTTAGTGCTGTTTTTCGGTAAGATTTTTTTAATTCATCTTTAGAAGCAGCTTTACTAACACCTAAAATATCGTAATAATCTCTTTTTTCTGCCATTTTGTTTTAATTAAAGTTCGAGTGCTTTGCGTTTTCAGTAGAAGGACAACGTAGATCGTTTAGTTCCTACAAATTGCCCCAAGCGCTTAGGGACGTGCAAGAAAGATAATTTATTCGCCAATTACAACTTTTGCATAGCGAATGATTTTATCATTTAGATAATAACCTTTCTCAATAGTATCAATAATTTTACCTTTTAGCTCTTCCGAAGGTGCAGGTATTTTTGTTAAAGCTTCGTGCAATTCAGGATCAAAATCTTGACCAGTCGTCTCCATTTCTTTAATTCCTTGCTGCTCTAAAGCTTTGAATAATTTATTATAAATCAAAACTACTCCTTCTGGAATTTTTTCTTCACTATCATTCGCCAAACGAATTGCTCTACTAAAATCATCAACAGCAGGTAACAAAGCTCCTAAAGAATCTTTGGCAGCCAATTTGATAATATTTTGGCGTTCTTTGCTCGTTCTTTTTCTGTAATTATCAAACTCTGCATAAATACGTAAGTACTTATCTTTCATTTCCCCCAACTCTTTTTGTAGACGTTCGGTTTCAGAAAGCTTACTTTCTTCTTTTACAGGCTCCTCAGTAGGGGCATCTACCTCATTTTCAGAGGCCGTTTCTTCTGATGTATTTTCAACAGTTGCTTTTTCTGTTGTATCGTTCGTTTCTTCAGTTGTCGGATTGTCTACGTTTTCTTCGTTTTCTGGACCGTCAACAGGAATTTCTCTCTTATTCATTTATTATAATTTAATACTTCGTAAATTAGCTACGCTTGCTACGGCGTGGTTTTTATTTTGTTAATAAAAAAACTAAAAAAGCATCTCCCTTCCAAATAAATTGGAGACTTGCCAACCAGCAAAAGGGAGTCAAAGATTTGTATTAGATGGATGATCATTCTTGTATTTTAATCAAGTAGCATTTAATAAAAAGAACCAAGTGCCAAGGACGAATAAATTCATCTACTACGATTTATGTATCAAGGAATGACTGTTAAAATTTTCTAATGTTACAAAATAAAACAGTTGGACTCCATTTTTTTTGCAAAATGAGCCATTTTGAGTTAGTCAAAATGTTTGCCAGCGCAAAAGTAAAGACAATTTGTCAGAAAATAAGATTTACAAGTGTAAAATAGTCTTATTTTTGGCTTCGTTTTGCCAATATTTCATCTAATTTTTCGATTGATAAATTCACACCAATAATTTGCCCCGTACCATCAATCAAAAATGTGTTGGGAATTTCCTTAATTCCATACGCTATAGCAACGTGATCTTTAAGACGACTGATATCCGAAACATGGTTTTTCCATTCCAAATTATCTTTTTTTATAGCAGTCAGCCAGCGCTCTTTGTTCGTTTCAATACCGACAGAAATAACCGTAAAATTACTTTCTTCTTGAAATTTTAGACCTTGATATTTTTTATAAATAGGAACTAATTCCTTGTTGTGCTGGCGACAAGGACCACACCAACTTCCCCAAAAATCCAACAAGACTAATTGTCCTTTAAAGTCGGATAAACGAAGCGAATCACCATCGGCCATGTAACCCACAAAATCTGGTGCGATAGCGCCTTTACTTTGCCCAGGAATTCTGTATATTTTGAGAGCGCCCCAGACTAAAAAAAAGATGAGCGGAATCAGTAATAAATCTTTTAATTTTTTCATTGCAAATCGATTCTAAATCTACTTAGTGACAAAATTACGCATCCCAAAGTGGTATAAAGTAGCGTGTAAAATAAGAAAGTGAGTAAAGCGTTTTAGCTTTCTCACTTCAACAGGGAACGAATCCCTATAGTTGTCTTCTTAACAATTGTTTAGGTTTTTTTCTCTTCTTTCTTTAAAACACCCATTTGAATAAGCGCTTTTTCAGAGGCTTTTTGCTCGGCACTTTTTTTACTGTAATCCTCTGCCGTAGCCAAAGCTTTGCCATCTAATAGAACCGCAATTTTAAAACGCTCTCGATTATTTTTAGTTCTATAATGATCCAAAACATCGTAAGAGATTTTTTTCTGGTTTTTTTGGCTGTACTCTAGTAATTGGCTTTTGTAGTTGGTATTAATATTTTCTAGCTCGTGTACGTCAAGGTATTGACGGAGCATTTTATTGATAATAAATGACCTAGTTTTGTTATAACCGACATCCAAATAAGCCGCCCCAACAAAAGCCTCAAAGGTATTTCCCATCATAGTTTGGCTAATCCTTGTAGCCCCTAATTGGCGCAAAAAGATGTCCAGTTCCATGTGCTCTGCAATTTTATTGAGTGCTTTTCTATTTACCATTTTCGAGCGCATCTGTGTCAAGAAGCCTTCGTCTTGGGTAGGATATTTTCGGAATAAATATTCTGCGGTTACAGAATCCAAGATGGCATCACCTAAGAATTCCAACCGTTCGTTATTACTAGGATAACGGACCTTTTTACTATCATCCTTTGATGTTAAGGATTTATGTGTAAAAGCTCGTTTGTAGAAATGTATATTTTTTGGGGTATAACCCAGAATTTTCCGCAACTCTTTTACAAAAGCTTTATCTGGAGATAAAGTTAAATTAAAAATTTTTCTTACCACAACGTGTTATTTATAAAACCCCTCCCAAACAGTTTTTTAGTTCTTTCTTGTAAATCTATCTAAGATAACCTATACTCAAATGTATTTGGGTATAGGCATTGTATTGGTTGATAATAAGGGAAGTTTGTTAAGCGTTTTTTGGCATTAAATATTAGGTTATGAAACCTATCCTTATAAGCACAAGAATAAAAGTTTTATTAAAAAAAAAGCTTCTATTCCTTTTATTCTTAACGTGAAATAGAAAGGGATAATACACGCTATTATCAATGCATTATCCCTTAATACTCTGTCAATATAGTAAGAATAAAATTATTCTTCAAATTTTTTGAAAATGATTGTCGAATTATGTCCACCAAATCCAAAGCTATTACTCAATGCAGCACGAACTTCACGTTTTTGAGGTTCATTAGGAGTAAGATTTAATTTAGGATTGATCGCAGGATCCGTTTGTTCGTGATTGGTTGTTGCAGGAACAATACTGTCACAAATTGACTTGATACAGATAACGGATTCAATCGCACCAGCAGCACCCAATAAATGTCCTGTCATAGATTTTGTAGAGCTAATATTCAAATTAAAAGCATCTTCTCCAAACACTTTTTCTATAGCCGTAATTTCCATAACATCTCCCAAAGGAGTAGAAGTACCATGCGTATTGATATAATCAATATCTTTAGAAGTCATACCCGCACAATCTAATGCTTTTTGCATTACATTGGCAGCACCCAAACCTTCTGGATCTGGCGCAGTAATGTGATACGCATCAGAAGTCATTGCAGTACCAACTAATTCTGCATAAATCGTTGCACCACGTGCTTTTGCGTGCTCGTATTCTTCCAATACGATAGCCCCAGCACCTTCACCCAACACAAAACCATCACGATTTTTGTCATAAGGTCTAGAAGCACGTGTAGGATCTTCATTTCGTTTTGACAAGGCCTTTAAGGCACCAAAAGCACCCACTCCAACTTCTGTTACAGAAGCTTCTGAGCCACCAACCAAGATGATATTAGCACGTCCAATTCGAATTAAATCAAAGGCGATACTAGAAGCATGTGTTGCAGAAGCACATGCAGTAACAATAGCAGCTGTAATACCTTTAAATTTATGACGAATGGAGATGTTGCCAGCAGCAGCATCTACAATCATTTTAGGTACTAGCAAAGGAGAAAAACGAGGTGTTCCGTCTCCATCTTTAAAGTTTTCAATTTCTTTTTGCAACGATTCCAAACCTCCAATACCAGAAGACCATAGAACCCCGATTTCGTCTTTAATTTCGTCACTAACATCATTTAATCCAGCATCGGTAACAGCTTGATCACTAACCGCTAATGCGTATTGAACAAACTTGTCCGTTCTTCTTTCTAGACGGCGGTCACCTAAGACTTCTGTTGCGTTGAAATTTTTAACTTCGCAGGCGAATTGTGTCTTAAATTTTGATGCATCAAAATTTGTGATTGGTCCTGCCCCAGATTTGCCTTCTAGTAAAGCAGACCAAAATTCTTCAACTGTGTTACCAATAGGTGTCAAAGCACCTAACCCTGTAACAACTACTCTTCTGTTTTGCATAGTTTTTTTTGGGATTAGTATGTTAAACAGGTCTATACTTCGTCTAGAGATTGTATCATATTGATTATTAACACCGCAGGGCTTTACTGGGTAGGGGGTTAACTTTACTGGCAATCAAAATGCTGCAAGTCTATAATTCCCAATTTATTTGGGTGGATATTTTTATAAAAAAACATCGGAGAAGCAGCGAAGCTCATCCACGAAGTACTGACAGATAATATCTTTAAAAAAAAAGCTAACTATTTAAAAGTTAGCTAAAAGCTTGAATCAATTGCCCCTATATTTGTTAAGGGTTAATTAATAGAAGAATAAAAAGAGCTTAGTCTATAAAAAGAACAAGCGTTGAAACATGCTGCTTCAACGCTTATAACTAAGCTCTTTTTTACTAGCCATTTATAGCTTCTTCCAAGAATGTTATGGCATTACCCACAGTTTGGATTTCTTCTGCTTTTTCATCAGGAATAGAAAGTTCAAATTCTCTTTCGAACTCCATAATCAATTCCACTAAATCAATTGAATCAGCACCTAAATCTTGCTTGAAATTTGCTTCTGCAGTTACCTCAGATGCATCGATAACTAGCTTGTCGGCGATGATTTTGCTTACGCGATCA
>Ga0055584_100001626_pt1 | contig 21989 bp, 18 predicted proteins | sample OSDHelmetaG_FD_58716 | JGI IMG/M metagenome (GOLD analysis project Ga0055584, IMG submission 58716) | Pelagic marine sediment microbial communities from the LTER site Helgoland, North Sea, for post-phytoplankton bloom and carbon turnover... | ecosystem: Environmental > Aquatic > Marine >...
CCACGTTCCTTCGTCTATCAGATCAACGCTAACTTCATTTTTAGAAAGTGTTGAAATAGTAATAGGTGATATGAATTTAGTAGCACTAGGAGTCATAATCACCTTGACTTCATGATCTTTTTTGATCAATGCCCTGACAAGATAAGCAGACTTATAAGCGGCTATACTACCTGATATGCCGATGATGTATTTGCTCATCTTTATTGTGTATGTTGTGGAATGTAATTGGCCTAAGCCAGAAAAGATCTATTCTCTTTCTTCTTGATAATCCTCGATCACTTCAATTGAAAGCTTTCCTGTCAGATACTCATCCAAAGCGATTCTTGTAGGATTTGGAAGCCTTTCGTAAAATTTGGAAATTTCAATTTGCTCTTTATTCTCTTGTACTTCTTCTATAGTATCAGTCTCTATGGCAAACTCTTCCAACTTAGATTGCAGCTCAGTTTTGATCTCTCTATTTAATTGGCGCGCTCTCTTGCTTATTACAGCTAGAGCTTCATAAATGTTGCCAGTATCTGAAGCAAGATTAGCTATATCTACTGCAGATAAATTTGGATTAATGTCTTGAACCTGATTTTTTATATCAGCCATTTTGTGCTTGTTTTATTTCTTCTAAACTAATATTTCTATAATCCACGACATCGTCGAGGTATTGACTTTCAGAATATCTTTTAATAAATCTATCACAGCTTTTTAGCGCATCTGTGAACCTTTCTTCTTGGACGGTGTAAATGCTGTTTTTGGCTAGTAGATATTGCGCTTTTACAATAAGATATCGCGCTTCTTCTTCATCTTTAGTGCCAGGAAAAGAGGTGAGCATATTTTCCAAAGTAACTACCGCAGCAGAGTACTTTTTCATATTGTAATAAAGTTTACCCGCTTCAAATTCCTTTATCTCTTTCTTTTTTCTAAGCTCATCAATTAGCTCATTACACTGCTGGACCTTTTCACTATTAGGATATGAGTTTACAAATAATTGAAAACCTGAAATGGCTTTTTCACTGGATGACTGATCTAACTTAAATCGTGGTGATAATTTATAGTTAGAATAAGCAGTCATGAATAAAGCATCTTCTCTCTTTGGAGAATTGCCATAGGTATCAGAAAAAGTTTTGAAGTAATGTGCGGCCAGGATAAAGCTTCTACTCAAGAAATGGGCATCTGCATATTTGTATGACATTTCTTCGCCACCAGGTTTGCCCCTCATAGTAGGAATAATAATCTCGTAAAGTGAGATCGCTTTCGTATAGTCTTTATTTTCGAAATAATTGTTAGCAGCTTCTAATATTCTATTAGAATCACCACTAGTTCTGACCAATTCGTAATCAGATTTGCAAGCCGAAAAGAGTAGGGCAATAAACACGAAAAAAAAAGTGATTTTTTTCATAGCGCGCAAAGGTATTCAATTTATGAAGATGTGGCAATTTTTAACTGGAACTTAGGCTTCTTTAAGACTTTGTACAGTCATTCAGTCTGTTTTGGGTCAATTTTAGTGCAATAAATCTTCCATGTTGGATAAGAAATGGTTTCAGCAGCGTCTACCCATTCCCCTAACCAGGTAAATGAAGAATTGGTTATTTCCTTAAAGGTTATTTTGTAAAACCCTTCAATCCCATTAGGAGCTTTTTGCTCTTTGTAAAGAATTATATCACCATTTTCATTCTTATTCCCCTCCCATACTGGCAAAGTTGTAGAGGGAGAGCCAGAACTATAGTAATGGACAAACCATCTATTGCTGTCTGGAATAAACTGCCTGATACTTCCAGAATGCATTCCGTCGGCTTTTAATGTCTCATCCTGCACTGCCATTCCATTCGATATATACTTCCATCTCCATATCATCTGTAATGTGTCACCCCAGGTTTGATCCTGATTTCTAGCTATCGATTGACATTTACTATTCCCTATTAATGGATGATAATCGTTTATCTGTTCTGGAGCTTCAGGATTAGGCAATCCAAATGGATTCTCAAAAGAAAGATCAAATTGATAATGATCTAGTTCTTGAGTAAACAAGTCACTCGAGAGAATCATGAGAAATAAGATTAGAATGGAGATGAGATGATTTTTCATAATCGACAATTGTTTTAGATAACAAAATGCACCTTTATTTATAACGTCAACAAAATGAAAATGTAGAGAATTCTTTTTCAATAACTTTTCAGTAAAACTTTTAGGAAATTTATAACGTCATATATAACTGTAGATTGATAAAAAGGTCGTTATATATGTCAATGTATTTTTATACTCCATAATGTAAATTGTCATAATGAACTTTGTAAGAATTCTACTTTTTTTCTTGATTTTCAACTCTGTACAAATTGAGATGGCAGCTCAGCGCAGTTCTCAAGATTGCATTTATTGGTCCATTGAAGATTTTGCTGAAGGAATATGTGATAATGAGGAAATTCCATATGTGGATAAAGTTCTAAACAAAAAGAGTCCTGTCAAGAAGTATATGATTAAAACGGATAGAAAAAATAAGAGATTGAAAAAAGCATTTGCAGCGAATATAGCAGGTGAATTGTACTATGATCAGTATGAGATTACTCGCTATCTGGCTAAAGGTGATAGACTTTCTGCCCCTGGGACAAATTCACATTTTATAAAGGTAAAATCTCAAGGAACTTATGATTATTTAGAATGGGCCGATGGAGGAGGAAATGGCCCTGGAATTGGGATAGGCTCAGGTGGATTCGGTTCAGGTATTGGACTTAATACAGGACTGAATTTGGGAAAGAAAAAGGTGACCGGACTAATCTATGACCCTCAGAGGTTTGAGTTTAATGTATTCAAAAACTGTAAAGACTTCAATGAATTCTTGGCAGAAAGACACCCAGACTTGTCTTATGAGTGTAAGAAGAAAAAACTTAAAATAGAAAAAGTAAGAGAGGTAATGGCAAAGCTTAACAAAGGAGTGAAAAGAGAAGGGACTACTGCTAATGGGGAAGCTGTGAGGTTTGTTACTGTATTTCCTCATCGCTCCATTGTGAGAAATAGTTGCACTCTAAACATTGCTGGTGAAGAAATCCCATTTGATGATGTGAGTGTAATTGACATTGATTTGGATTGTGGGGGTGACAATGTGATCTGTATAGAAGGCTCAGAGGTCTGTCTAGATTTAGCTTGTGAAAATGATATACAATATGTTTTGGTAAGCAGAGATAAAGAGACAAGAGCATATTCAATAGAAGCATCAAATGAAAAGGATTTCGAATATTATAACCGGTTGATTGAAAGAAGAAAAGAGAGAAGGAAGTGAGCTAAAGATTCTTAATAAGATCTGCTAATTTCCTGTCGTTACTCAATCTGGGTACCTTATTTTGTCCACCCAATTTTCCTTGAGCTTTCATCATATCCCTGAATCCATTTTTTCTTATTGGAGTGATTAAAGCAGACCTAAGTATACCTCCAGTTATCAAATCATCATAGTAGATGTTTTGCTTCCTTATAGATTGGTCTATTGATTTAGATACATCGATAAGCTCATTTGGAGTTTCTTCAAACTCAATAAGCCACTCGTGATATGGTAGCCCATTACTTGGATTTACTTCAGGAGCCACAGTGAAGTCAATGACTTTCATATTTAAAGCCTTTGTTACTTCAGCGATTGCTTGTTCTACTTCTTTTCCGATGACATGTTCACCAAAAGCAGAAATGAAGTGTTTTATCCTGCCTGAGACAATTATTTTATAAGGATCAAGTGAGACAAAGCGAATCAAATCTCCAATACTATATCCCCAAAGGCCAGCATTATTGTTTATAATTAATGCATAATCGATGTCTTTCTCTATTCCGCTAAGATTTACTCTTATTGGGTTCTCATCAAATATGGTATCGGCTTTTACAAATTCATAAAAAATTCCAGAGTTGGTATTAAGTAATAAGCTTTCATGATTTAATTCTGTAGAATATGCAATGAAGCCTTCTGAAGCAGGATAGGTTTCGATCATATCTACCTCTTTTCCTATGATCTCATTAATACTGGTTCTATAGGGCTCAAAACTGACGCCTCCATATGCGAAAACAGAAAAATTGGGAAAGATATCTTTGATATATTTCTTGCCCGTTTTGAGAAGTAATTTTTCAAAATACATTAATACCCAAGGTGGAATACCGCTGATAATACGCAGATCTTGATCATAGGTTTCTTCCACAATAGCATCTACTTTTTCTTCCCAATCTTCAATGCAGTTGGTTTCATAGGATGGTAGCTGATTAGATCTGAGCCAGGAGGGAACTTCATGATTCACAATACCCGAAAGACGTCCAGTTTTGACACCTCCAGTATCAGATAGGGTAGGAGCCCCAGAAAGAAAAATGACTTTACCATCAAATATTTGAGACGTTTTGTTACCACTTATGTAATTAAACAAGGCGTTTCTAGCAGAATTAATATGATTAGGCACACTAGCACTGCTTACTGGGATATATTTTACACCTGAAGTAGTACCAGAAGTCTTTGCAAAGTATTTTGGTTTTCCTGGCCAAAGCACATCTTTAGTGCCTTCTTTGATTTTTTCAAAATACGATTTAAGACCTTCATAATCTCTTATGGGAATTTTGGTTTTAAAGTCTTCATAGGTCTTTATATTTTTAAAATCATGGTCACTTCCAAATTGAGTAGACCTAGCTGCTTTAACTAATGACTTTTGTAGCCTTTGCTGATCTTTCAATGCATTTTTACTATCTCTTTTAATCTGTTTTGAGATGTAATTAGCAAAAGGGCGAATTAATGCTGTTTTCATCAGATCAGATGCTTTTCCCTTTTAAGGATTCTCCAATATTTACGTCCATGGCACGATGTGCTAATGGAGAGGTATACTCATTGAATTCTTCCATGTAAGATTGAATCTGGTCTTTAGTACCTTGATTTACAAGAGATTGTAATCTATTTAACATTTTGAGAGTAGTAGCTTTTTCTTCATTGTTAAGGATGGATTCATTTTGCTTTAAAAATTTCTGCCCAGAATGAATCACATTTTTAGCTTCAGTTTGTGCTTCAATAAGACCTCTTCTTTGCATATCATCTTTGGCATTGATAATAGAGTCTTTGAGCATGAGTGCCATATCTTCCTCTGAAATCCCATATTGTGATTTGATTTCTACTTCTGTTTCCACATTAGATCTGTTTTCCTTGGCTTTTACTCTAAGGATACCATCAGCATCGATCATAAATTGGATTTCAATTTTAGGAATACCAGCTGGCATTGGAGGAATACCATTTAGGATGAATTCCCCCAGTTTTCTATTAGCACTTATTAGATCTCTTTCACCTTGAAAAACAGATACTCTGAGGTTTGCCTGCCCATCTACCGAAGTGGTATAGTTTCTAGCAGCAGCTGAAGGAACTTTAGAATTTCTAGGAATGATTACATCCATAAGGCCACCCATAGTTTCAATTCCTAACGAGAGTGGTGTGATATCTAGGAGTAACATGTCCTTTCTATTGCCCGCTAAGATATCAGCTTGAATGGCTGCCCCTAATGCTACCACTTCATCAGGATTCAGTTCGTCATGGGCCTTTTGATTAAAAAAAGTCTTTACAGCGTTTTTTACTGCTGGGATTCTTGTTGAACCACCTACCATTACTACATCTGTAATATCGGAGAATGTAATTTCGGCATCCATGATTGCTTTTTTGCAGTGAGTGATAGTTCTGTTGATAAGGGGAGCTGTGATTGTTTCAAATTCTGATTTGCTTAGTGTCAAAGTTTTACCTAGAAATTGGCAACTAAATTCATCAGAAAATGAAAGTTCTTTTTTTGCTTCTTCTGATTTTAATCTTAATTCTTGGATGGCAGATTTATTTTTAGGCACTCCACCTAATTCTTTGCTCCATTTATCAAAAATGGATTTATCAAAGTCATCTCCTCCAAGAAAAGTATCTCCATTGGTAGATAATACTTCGAAAATTCCATTTTCAATTCTCAGAATAGAAATATCAAATGTCCCACCTCCAAGATCGTACACCGCAATCAGTTTATCTTGATTCCTATCCGTTCCCAATTCGTAAGCCAAACTGGCTGCTGTAGGTTCATTGATAATTCTTAGAACTTCTAATCCAGCTAATTTTCCAGCATCTCTTGTTGCTTGTCTCTGGGCATCATTGAAATATGCTGGTACAGTGATTACGACTTTTTTGATATTCTGCCCTAGTTCTTTTTCCGCATTCACTTTCAGTTGCGAAAGTATCATTGCTGATAACTCAATTGGATTATAAAACTTCTGATCTACTTGAATCTTTACAAGTTTGTCTTCATCTTCATCAATGATCTTATATCCTAATACTTTCTTGAAGTCTTCAATGTCATGGTAAGACTTACCCATTAGTCTTTTGATAGAAAATATAGTCTGTTCAGGAGCTTCTATTAATTTTGATTTTGCGTCATTTCCTACAACTATCTGGTCATTTTGGGTAAAGTGTATGATGGAAGGTACTAAGGTGTCAGAGGAGGAATGATTTTTTATCATCTCTGGATTGCCATCTTTGATATAGGCAATTAAACTATGAGTGGTGCCAAGGTCTATTCCAACTATGAGTTCCTTTTTTTGCTCATTGTCAATAGTGCCATCCTTAAGGTTAATTGAAAATTTTGCCATTCGATGTTCTTATCTTTATTTCTACCGAACTGCAAAAATGCACAATTGTTTTGATAGGTTTTTTGGCCCTCTATTTTCCCTAATCTGTCTAGTAGTCCGCAGTAACTAGTTGTGGAAGGTTCTAAACGTTATAAGTTTAGCCAGTAATTTAATTTTAATACTAGACCTCTATTTTTAGGGCCCCAGTTTTCAGTGGTATAATTGTCAGAGTACACTAAGAAAATGTCTGACAATGGTTTGAACCTCCATTGAAGCCTACTATTTACGTTAAAGTTTTCAGCTTGTGTATTGTATTGTAAGAATGTAGTCCAAAATAGATTTCTTGTAAAGTTGATCTCAAATTTTGCTCCTAATAGAAACAACTCGCTTTCTCCATATTGCTCAGGAAAAGTCAATTTATTGTAAACTGCATTTACTCTAAAGTTACCCCATGGCTGCTGCCTATATCTAAGTTGTACTTGATATTCTTGTCTATTGCCATTATAAAAGCCTCCATTTTGATAACCCAATTCAAAACCGAAGGGTTTGCGTTGATCGGACTGATAATTCAACCTGAAGTAATTGTATTTATATACATCAGCAGGAAGAGGATCTTTGTCGGTAAATGCAAAAGGAAAAAGAAGTCCTTGTCTATCATGGCTTATTGATACTCTTAGATTGCTAGAATTAGTCCATCGCAGATTATATGAAATGGATGATCTATTTGTGATTAAGTCAAAATTGTCTTGCGAATAGTCCAAAACATTTGTAATCCCAATAGATTGTGAATTAATAACTGACTGATCTTCAGGAAGAAATTGATAACTCAAAGAAGAAAAACCATGATGGTATCCAATCTTTACTGTTGTGTCTCTTACAGCGTCATAGTGGTTAAATCTAGGATTGAATCCTACATCTGATCTATAGTTATCACCCATACCTGAGAAATTAGTATAAAAACTAACGTTTCTAGTATTATAGCCTAATAGGAAAGTGTAAAACAAATCATCACCACTCATGTCACTTGACCAAGATTTACTTCCACCTCCTGCGGTTCTGAATCTACTATTTTTTGAAAAGTATTGCATTTCGAAACCAGCTACTCTGTTGTAATCTTTAATTTCAGAATCGGAAGCTGAAGTTGCCTGTCGATTATGTGCGTATCCTTTGATTATTGACCTACCTAATACTTGTTGGTGTGCAGCTAATGATGTATAATTTTGAGCTTGAAATTCGTCAGTAACTTTTGTCTGAAGATTCATTAGACCTAGCCTTAAATCCTTATTAGCATTCCCAGATAGTCTAGCACCATATGCAATGGGTATAGCACCTCCACTTGCATCAAGTCCAATTCTCCTTGAGAAAAAAGGCCTGATTGGAGGTATTCCAAAATCACTGAAAAGGTCGCTGTTCTCTAGAAAAAACAATCGTCTTTCTGGAAACCTCAGATTTACTGTTGTCAAATTAGTTACTTGCTCATCTACGTCTACCTGTGAAAAGTCAGGATTAATAGTAAGATCAAGATTTATAGTAGAGGTGAGAGCTACTTTCGCATCTGCGCCTACTCTTAAATTTTGATCAGATGGCTCATTGTCTCCAGAAGAATTAGTTGTCGATGCTAATACATAGGGGACAACGGAGATGTTGCTTTTTGACTTTTTCGGAGGAGATTCCCATTTCAAAGTGCCGGTATGACCTAAGTCAATAACCATGAATTCGATACTCATCCGAGTCCAACTGTGCCATTCGTTATTTTCCGTAATTCCTCTCCAAAAATTGATTCCCCATTCTTCCTTTTCTCCATATCTCAGAGATTTAAAAGGAATTGCCATTTCTACGGTCCAATAATCGTCAAATACCTGAGCCTCAGAAACCCAAGACTGATCCCATGCACCATTAATATTGACACTTCCCACTCCATTACGCCTAGCCATTCCACCAGAAATAAGTGATTCTAATTGTACTCCTGCAGTGTTAGTTGCAAAAATAAATCCATTGGTACGTTCATTAACCGGGTCTATGACAGCTCCGAATACATCGCCATCCCAAAACTCTCTGGTATCTCTCTTAAGGGAAGGCATGACAAAGGATTTTCCACCTTTGCAGATTGCAGCGATATAGAGATTGTAATCGTCATAAGCTAATTTAACTTTGGTTCCATATTCTTCATCGGCGACTCTACCATCATCTGGAGAAGAAAGCCAAAACCCAGAAACCTCTTCTGTCTCAGCCCAGATCGATTCCTCTATAAGCCCATCTACAGTAATAGGAGAAGTAGTATACTTTGCATGGATTACAAATTCATCTTCTATATTTTTAGTCGGTAGTTTGTCAGCTTTGACTGATAAGAATGCTAACAAAACAAAAATCACTGTAAATGACTGATTAAAAATGTGGTACATATTTAAAAAAAATATAATGTATTAATTACTCGATAAAGAATAAGGCTGTTCAGACTTGCTAAAACGCAACAAAGGAAAGAATAGTTGAGATGTTTAATTGATTTAAGGGAAAACTCAGAATTTACTCAGATTTCGTCGTTTACCATTTCCATTATCCAATTGCTTTTTATTGTATTTCTGAATCCAAATTTTGAATACAATCCATGAGCATCTTTGGTTAGTAACATCCATCTATTTATATCTGAAAGTCTAGGATGTTCTAAAATATATTGAATGAGTTTTTTACTCAATCCTTGGCCTCTATTCTGTTCATCCACAAATACATCAGATAAATAGGCGAAGGTAGAATGATCAGTAATAACTCTGGCAAATCCTACTTGTTTAGTATTCTTGTCAAAAATCGAAAAGCACATAGCACATTCTATAGATTTTACAACTACTTCTTTTGAACGACCCATTGACCAGAAAGCTTTCGTACTCAAATACTCATGGACATAATCTATATCTATTTTAGATTTATTAGTTGAGATGATATAATCCGTTTCTGTATCTTTTATCATATAAGCTGCCAATAGAGGTGAATTCTAGACCTTCTTACCTTAACTGTAACCAAGGTGATTTATCAGGATTTACTTCTTACGTTTCTTCTTTTTTTTCTTTTTCCACTTTTCCTCCTCTGCTTTATCTTCTTTGATCAAAGCCATATAGTCATGAGTTCGATCTAGCCCTATATTTAGAATATCCTTTACATCTATTTTATCCAGTTTTATTTCAGCTATTTCCGCATCAAGAAAGCTCTGAATTTCTACCAAGATCTCTTTCTCCGTTGCTGCACAAAAGGAATAAGCATGTCCTCTTCTTTTGGCCCTTCCAGTTCTGCCAATTCTGTGAACGTAATTTTCAGGATCTACAGGAAGATCATAATTTATTACTATTGAGATATCTGGGATATCTATACCTCTAGCAGTGACATCAGTGGCTATAAGAAGATTGGTTTTACCATTTCTAAATTCATTGAGCACTTGAGTACGTTCATTTTGATCTTTATCACCATGAATAGTCAAAGAATGAATATTTACTCTTTCCATTGCCTTTGATACCCGTTCTGCTCGAACTTTTGTTCTTACGAATGCAAGAATTTTAGTCTCAGGGTTTTCTAACACAACTTTTTCTAAATAGAATCTTTTATGATCCATATCTACGTATAAAACTGAGTGGTCCACATTTTTAGATACAGGATCTTTAGGAGAAATTTGAATTCTAATAGCATTTTGCCTTACTATCTTATAGGCTATCTTTTTTATTTTATCAGTAAGTGTAGCTGAAAAGAAAAGAGTTTGTCTTCTTTTAGGAAGCTTAAATATGATGTCTTTGATGTCTTTTATAAATCCTAGATCGAGCATATAATCAGCTTCATCTAGAATCAATATTTCAATATGGGAAGTTCTAAGATGTCCTTGACTGATGAGATCAAACATTCTCCCAGGAGTGGTAATTACTATATCTACTCCATTGTTGAGTTGTTCTATCTGAGGATCTTGATCTACTCCTCCTAAAAGAGCCACTGATTTGATAGTGGTGAACTTAGATATATCTTCGAAGACTCCATTTATTTGTTCTGCAAGTTCATGAGTAGGAACCATGACAAGTGCATATACACCTGATGACCTTCTGCCTGTAGATTTTGCTCTTAATACGATATCTATCACAGGTATTGCAAATGCTGCAGTCTTGCCTGTTCCTGTTTGGGCAATAGCAAATAAATCTTCACCCCTGAGTATATTTGGAATAGATTTGAATTGGATATCGGTAGGTCGTTTAAATCCCAATTCGGAAAGACCACGCTTTACTTTAGGATCAAATTGGTAATCTTGAAATTTCATTGCAAGTGCAAGTTAATGTGATTTGTAAATAGAACTCTGAAAGAACAATTACATCTTTAGATAAAAGTCTTTCGTTAGTTCGATGAAATCATTAGTATAGTCTTTGCTATCACTTTTGTAAATAATCAATTCATCTTCCTTTAGGCCTTTTGATTGGACTTTAGAAAATTGTAATAGTAATCGCTCTACATTACCCTTTATTCTTGATTTTACTTCTGTTTTACGTTCACAATTGAGGCCATATGTTTCAGCTAATTCTATAAATCTCAGCCCTTCTATTAACGGAAGAATTAAACTAAATTTTCCATTTGTTGAAATCAATGTTCTAACTGATTTTAATAAATCCTGATGAGATAATTTAATAGTGTGCCTTACATTATTCATGTCTTGATTCGTGGACAAAGTACCTCCTGAAAAGAAAGGCGGATTACAAACAATATGATCAAATTGACTTGTACCTTGGTGAGCAAAGTCTTGTATGGTGCCTTTATAGAGATCTAATCTGTCATGCCACATCGATGTATCAAAATTCATCTTTGCTTGATGACTTGACTCTTGATCTACTTCGACTGCCATTATCATTGTATTCTTAGTCCTTTGGGTTATCATAAGCGCAACCAGCCCTGTTCCTGTTCCTATATCCAATACTTTTCTTGCACCTTGAACATCACACCATGCACCAAGTAGGATTCCATCAGTGCCTACTTTCATAAGGCAGTGAGATTGATCTATTTCAAATTTTTTAAACTTAAATATTGGGTCTTTACTCACTTAATTCTTTTGATAGCTATTATTATGAATGGTTTGTTGTTCTGATATTCTATGTAAGACTTTTTGATATTGAAATACCTTTGTTTCTTCTTCTATGAATTCTCCTATAAAAGTATAGAGAATGAAAACTACAGATGTAATTAAAATGCATTGATCATGGAATTAAAAAAAACCTAAAAATAATGGAAAGAGTGCCAAATAAAATAGGTGATAAAGGCCAATTTCATTTGAAGCTTCCTCTAGATTGCCTTCTTTTCTATGTGCTTATTGAGGGATGAAAATTTCTTTGGATTCAAATGAAAACAATTTGGCGCGTTTCAAAGCAATCTTGACCAAAGAAGAGAAAATTCTAAAATGTAATTGAAGTTGAAAGATTAAGAATAATTTTCTTGTTTAATCCGTGATGGAAATTAGTGAAGCCAAAAAGCCCAATAACTAATACAATCGTATACAAAAGGCAAAAATTGTCTGACGATATTACATTATACAATGTACTTTTGAAAGTAGTAATGGCTAATAGAATAGAAAAGGTAAATAACAGCGAAGCCAGAAAAATTAGAGACGTCATCCGGAAAATATGAGTTACAACAAAAGTATAATTCCAAATTCGATTACACTTACAAATGCAGCCTGTGGAACAACAGCAATTCTCTTAAGTGATTTGGATAAAGGTATCATCTTGGTTGCCATCGCTATGATATTAGACGTTTTAGATGGATTTTTGGCAAAGAAGATTGATGCATTAAGTGATTTGGGAAAAGAGTTGGATAGTTTAGCTGACGCTATCAGTTTTGGCATTGCACCGGCATTTCTTTTTTATCAATATTTTCATAATCAACTCGCTCTTATAATTGCTATTATATACACTATCAACGCCATTTTTAGACTTGCAAAATATAATATAACTCCACCGAGCTCTACTTTTAATGGTCTTCCTTCTCCCGCGGCTGCAGGAGTTGTTTTATCTCTTCTCCTAATTGATAAACAAATTCACGCTGAATTTCCTACGATCTTTCTGATCATATTTCCAGCGGTATTAATGAACATGAATATTTCTTTCTTCAGCTTAAAAGACATCAAGAATAATATAAAACTTGTAGCTCTAATCGCCATGTTCACAATAGGTGCTGGAGTTATTAATATTATCTATGCGCCACTCATGCTCTTTTCTTCCTACATCTTAATTTCGATAGTGAAAGGTATAAATATGGATGATGATGAACTTTGAGGTGCAACTCATCGTTGGAAGGTTAGATTTTAACAGATTACATTTGCAACTGAAAAATATATACTATAAATGGCAATAATTATTACGGATGAATGCATTAACTGTGGAGCCTGTGAACCAGAATGTCCAAACAATGCCATCTATGAAGGAGCGGTAGAATGGAAAGTTTCAGAAGGAACTACTGTGACTGGTGATTATACTCTAGAAACAGGTGCTGTAGTGGATGCTGATGCAGCACAAGCACCAGTAGATGATGATATTTACTTTATTGTGCCAGATAAATGTACAGAGTGTATTGGGTTTCATGAAGAGCCACAATGTGCGGCAGTTTGTCCAGTAGATTGTTGCGTCCCTGATGAGGATAGGGAAGAATCAGATGAGGTATTATTGGAAAGAAAAGAGAGATTGCACCTCTAAGTGTATTTTATCACTTGCAAGGTGCATACTCCTTCTCATGATGACTTGTAATTGGGATAAGTCAATATTTAGACACCCAACCAACCGTCATACTCGTCGTCTGCCACTAGAAGACGTCTTCTTCTTCTTTGAAGCTTGAAGAGATCTCGGACAAACATCCAAACTGTTCTAAAAAATTTCATGGGACAAAAAATTTAATTTGCTATACTTATAGTTAAGACGCTCTAAACCTCTTAATAGTTGCTTCTCTTAAAGAAAAAAATTAAAAAAATTCAACTCTTAACTAAGAAAATATCGGGGAAACCCCAATTACATTCAAAAGTAAGCACATATTACTAAATACACAAATGTGTTACTCATTGATTAGCATAAACTTATCCATTATCATATAAATTCCTATTTTAATATGAAAAAATGATCTTTTTTTTGATTTTTTTTCATTAATTATTCAAAATCATTTAAAAATGAATACAACATGAATCAACCAAATTAAATTCTAGACGTGTTGTGTGTGCTTAGTATAGGGTGTTAATTATTTAACTGAGAGTTTAATTTTAACATTTATAGGCTTTGGCAGGATTCTATTGAGCAGCTTGGATTTTCAATTTATTGGCCTCCTCTTGTCCTAAATATCGATCTATAAGAAAATGGGCTAAATAGATAACAGGAGTCAAAATAATTGCCATTCCAAATTTGTAAATGTAATTAACTACTCCTATTGCAATAACTCTCACCAAATCCCAATCTGCCCCAATATAAAATGCTATGAAGAGTACTACAAAGCTATCAATAAACTGACTCACCAATGTTGAACCAGTAGCTCTTAACCATACCTTCTTCTCACCAGTGGCCTTCTTTATTCTGTGAAAAGTGAATACATCGACTATTTGTCCTACTAAGAATGCTACCATACTTCCAACTATAATCCAAAGACCTTGGCCAAAAATTTTCTTGAATGCCAAATTCATATTGGTAAGGGAAAGAGCTGGATCATCATTAGTTCCGCTGATATTTGACCACCAATCATTCGGTGAAAGGGATATGGATATAAATACCATGACGAAGGCATATGAAATGAGTCCTACCGTGAGATATGATAAAACTTTTACTCCTTTTTGTCCGTAATATTCATTGATGATATCTGTCATCACGAATACTACAGGCCATAATACAACCCCTGCCGTAAGATTGAACCCAAGACCATCTACTCCTAGAATTGTCCAATTAAATGGAGTAAAGCCAAAAGTTTCTTCTAGCGAAAAAATCTTTACACCAATGAACTCAGCCACTAATGCATTTGCAATAAAGAATCCTCCTAATATGAGGAATAGCCTGGTTTTTTTATCGTTCAGTATAGTGGACATGTAGTATAATTATCTTAGTTTTTATAAATGACTTAGCTCTCTTCCTCATGCCCTAACGCCTTCAATACCTCCATGTCCAATTGATGCAAAATGTCTTCACGACCAGAATAATAGCCTCTAGTAAACCTTTTTGATTTGGTACCTATTTGCATTTGTTCACATACTTGCCAATCTTGACGATTAGTTAAGTCCCAAAAATCTACTGCAGATTTTATTCCTGCTTGAGCATTTGGATCATTAATGATCTCTGGTCGAAATAACCAATAGCAATCATTAGTAATTTTACCAGGACCTAAAGGTGTAATGTGATGAAAGAGCACAAAATCAGGATGTGGAGTAAGTAGCAAATTGGGAAAAACCGAGTAATAATATATTCTTTGCAAATCTTCTCCTGACACATCACAAACAGGGGGTGCAGCTGCTTCACCATTCATTGTCATACTTCCTCTTTCTTTGGTAAGATCCATAAATCCACCTATTACAGCGCCTTTGCTAGAATCATGTTGAGCGGATTGAACGGGAGTAAGTTCCGTTAAGAGAGGATGAACTCCTGGGCAATGATAACACTCTTGATAGTTTTGAAGTATTAGTTTCCAATTGCACTTCAGTTCATATCTAATATGGTGCGCAATTTTCAATTGATCCATTTTCCAATTAGAAAATTTGCCTATAAGTGCCTCCATTTGTTCTTCGAATGGCATAGGATCTGTATCTAGATTTATAAATACAAATCCTTCCCAAACATGAACATTTGCTTTATGGAGATTACATTGATCTTTTTGGAACCCATGACCTTCTTGCATCATAGGGGCGCTAATTAACTTTCCATCTAGATCATAAGTCCAAGCATGATATGGACATTGTATGTTTTTGGACTTAAAGCTTCCTGAAGCTTCTGTACATAGCTGAGTGCCCCTATGTCGACAAACATTGAAATGAGCATTAATATTATTAGATTTATCTCTTACTAGAATAAGGCTTTCATCTTCTACTTGAATAAGTTTAAAATCTCCTACCTGAGGGAGTTCTTCAGCTCGACATGCAAACATCCAAAACTTATAAAAAATCTTTTCTACTTCTTCATCATATATTTCTCGGCTATGATAATATTTTCCTGGTAATGTTCTAGTGCCATCAATAATAGGATAGTCAACACCTCTTTTTTGAAATACTTTTTTTTCTGTATCCATTTCAAAAATTTATTATCATAGAATAAAATGCATTATAAAGTTTTTAGAATCTCGATGGCTGCCATACTGCCAGGGGCACAAGTAATCCCTCCTCCAGGATGGGATCCACTTCCACACAAGAATAATCCTGAAACTGGGGTTGAATATCTTGCACAAGATGGAATTGGACGAGTTACCAGTTGATCCACAAAGTGTTCTCCATGAAAAACATGGCCATGAGTCAATGTGTATTTTTCTTCTAAATCTAAAGGAGAAAGTACTTCCATTCCTACTACAGCTTTTGAAATACCTGGAGCATAAGTTTCAAGTTCTTTTAAAACATCATCTCCCAATTTCTTTTTTGACTTTTCTGTCCACCCTTCATTAAAATCATATGGAATTTGATGTACGAGCACTGATACAACACTATGGCCATTAGGAGCTAAAGATGGACTAGAAAGAGTCGGAATATGAATGTCAAGGAATGGTGAATCCGTGACTTCTTTATACTTCACTGGATCAAATGCTTTCTCCATTTCATCAAATGAATTTCCAGTTCTTGCATATTCAGCTGTCTTTCCATTCAATTCGATTGTCTTATTTACAGCAATATTGACTTTTGCCGTAGTTCCTCTGCTTCTTATTTTTTCGATCCAATAGTTCAGTTCATATTCTAGTTGGAAATCATCAAATAAATTGAGGAATGTTTCTTTGGGTGTACATGAAGCTGCTATACTATTGGAATTAATTTCTTCTCCTCCTTTTATTCTCACACCTTTTACTACTCCATGTTCATTTAAAAGGATTCTTTCTACTTCTGCTTCTGTTCTAATTTCAACTCCAACCTCTTTACTTGCTTTCACTAAAGCATCAACCAGCATTTGTGGGCCACCTTTAATATTGACCTTAGCTGCACTTTCCCACATCAATAAATTAATGGTTGAATAGGCTGACCAGGGTCCTCCATAAGAACCATAGACAGCAGGAGCCGCAATTCCGGCTTTTAAAAACTCAGTTTCAAATTTTTCATTAAGGAAATCAGCTACACACATGGGCGCTACTTTTAGTAGTTCCATCATACTTTGATTGCCAAGTCCTTTGAGAAGCATTCCTTTTTTAGCTAGTACAACCAAACTTGCCATGGTCAAATGTTCTACATCCACATTTGGCGGAGGGTTATTCATAAGGTCATTGAAAACCTTACTAACTTTTTTTACGAATTCCTGATATTTTTTGTAAGCTTCTGCATCTCTAATGGAAAAAGTTTCTATTTCCTTTGAAGTTGCTTCCACATTAGATGTTAAAGTAGAGCTTCTTCCATCTTTTGAGAGTATAGATACATCAGCTCTATGTTTTTCTAATACCAAGCCATGTTTTTCAAGTTGAAGATTTTTGACAACATCAACTCGAACTCCACTTGTGTCATGCAACAACCCAGTTGTGGAATATCCAGGATGAAATTCCTCTCCTGCGGCAATACCTCCTAGTACGTTTCTTTTTTCTAATAAGAGTACCTTCTTTCCTTTTTTTGCAAGGATAGTTGCTGTAGTAAGGCCATTGTGACCACCGCCAATTACAATTATATCATACTTGCTCATATTGCTTTATCTTTTAAGATTGACTTTGCTGATAATTCACCTCCTGATCCCATGATTCCTCCACCTGGATGAGTTCCAGAACCAGACATCCATAAGCCTCTAATTGGGGTCTTGTATTTGGCATAACCCGAGATTGGACGTTGAAATAATAATTGTTCTAAGGTTAATTCGCCTTGAAATATGTTGCCTTCAGTAAGACCGAAAGTTTCTTGTAAATCCCAGGGTGTAACAACTTGACGGTGTTCCACTAAACTATCAAAATCAGGGACATATTCTTTTATGGTTTCTTGAACCGCATCACCAAATTTATCCGCTAATTTTGGCCAGTTTTCAGCTCCTTCTTTAATATTAAACGGGGCATATTGGACAAAGCATGACATCACATGTTTACCCGGAGGAGCTAGTGTTGGGTCAGTCAAAGACGGTACGACAATATTGATATAAGGTCTTTCTGAAAACTCTCCATATTTAGCTTGATCGTAAGCTCTTTCTACGTAGTCCACGTTAGGAACTATTGCAATATCACCTTTCATGAATTCTAGCCCATCTCTTTTTTTACAGAAATTTGGTACTCCATTCAACGCAAAATTTACTTTCCCTGAACTACCTCTTAATTTAAATCTTTTGATCTCCTTTGTTATGTTAGATTCGAGATTATTCTCACCTATCATCTTAAGATAAGTTCGATTTGGATCTAAATTAGAAATTACGATTTTAGAATCAATCTCATCTCCATTCGCCAAAACTACACCGGTAGCTTTTCCATTTTTAATTTTAACATGAGAAACATTTACGTTGGTTCTAATTTCTGCGCCAAAACTTTTAGCAGCATTCGCACAGGCTATACTTACTCCACCAGTTCCACCTTTAGAAAATCCCCAAGATCTGAATGCCCCATCAAGCTCTCCCATATAATGATGAAGAAGTACGTACGCTGTACCTGGCGACCTTACCCCCAAAAATGTTCCTATAATTCCACTTACCGACATTGGGCCTTTAAGCACTTCTGATTCGAACCAGAGATCTAGAAAATCAGCACTGCTCATAGTGAGAAGCTTAGTATTCATCTGGAGTAATTCTGGCCCCATATTTTTGAATACTTTGCCCATACGAAGTAGTGAAGACAGTTCTTTTGGATTAATAGATGCCACATCTGGTGCTGGGTGATCTATAATTTCTTTAGCCATTTTAGCCATGTGTGTCATCACCTTGCTAAACTCTCCATATACCTCAGAATCTTTCTTGCTGAATCGAGCAATTTCTCTCCTTGTGCGAGAGGCATCACCCCATCTACAAAGTCCCATGTCACCATCTGGGAGAGGCTGAAATGATGCATCCATTGGGATAATGTCATAGCCATGTTTTGCAAGATTTAATTCTCTTATAATATGAGGACGAAATAGACTCACTACATAGCTGCATACAGAAAATGTGTATCCTGGGAATACTTCTTCTGATACTGCAGCACCACCTAAAACATGCCTTTTTTCTAATACAAGAACATCCTTTCCTGCTTTAGCAAGATAGGCGGCGTTGATTAAACCATTGTGTCCTCCTCCTATAATTATTGCATCGTATTTCTTACTCATTGTTTTCTTTTTTTACGATCGACCGTTTTCTTTTTGGATTGAAAAATTGAGGCTTCCCTACTATTGCTCTGACCTTTTCTCGATGATGTTCTACGGTCACTTCGAAATTTACTTCTGTACCGGGCTTAGCATATTCTTTTTGGATAGTGACTAGTGCGATATTCTTTTTTAATAAAGGCGACCATGTGCCACTAGTGGCATATCCTATTTGTTTAGTCTTGTTTTGTGGGTGATATACGGGAATAGATGTTCTCCAAGCTCCAGCATCAGTATGTGGAGGTAAGCCGTGCTTTTTATATAATTCTTCTAGATCAGGCCAATCGATATCAATTCCCACAGTGGCCCATTTAGAGCCATTTTTCTTTTCTGCTTTTAGAGCTTTTTGACCCATGAATGGATCTCGATCAAGATTTACTGCCCATCCTAACCCTAACTCATACGGCGTGCTCATTTGCTCTGGGATAAGTGCATGAAGAGAGCTGTGGTAGTCTACACCATTCATTACAAGGCCGGCTTCTATCCTGGCTATGTCAAGTGCAGCAATTCCGGACATTCTGATGTTATAATTCTGACCAGCATGCCAAAGAGCATCGAAAAGCTTTATTGCATCAGCATTTTTGACCCATAATTCATAACCTAAATCACCCGTATATCCGGTTCTGGATATTTTGAATTCAAATCCATCTCCTTTAGCTGAGGTAGTCCAGAAAAATCTTAAACTATCAATGTCAGCATCACAAACGTTTTTTAAGATGTCTCTAGATGTAGGTCCTTGTAAGGCCAATGCACATATTGTGTCTGTGACGTCTTCGATCTTAACGTCCAGTTTTTTAATGAATCTTGAAAACCAAGAATAAGAAGGGTCGGCGGCTGTAACGAAATATTCGTTCTCAGCGAAATACATAACTGTACCATCATCAATGACCATTCCTCTATCATCGCACCAACAGCAGTAGGTCGCTTGGTTTAATTTCAGTTTACTGATGTCCTTGACAATCAGACGTGATAAGAATAGGGCGGCATCTTTACCTGTTACCTTGTATTTAAATAGTGGCGTGACATCGATTAAGCCTGCAGAATGTCTGAAAGCATAATATTCGAAGTCATTAATAACATTGTAAGAATTAGAAGCAAAGTAACCACCCCAATCCTTCCAATCGAGGTTTTTATTATGCTCAGAAGTTCTCTGGTGAAATGGTGTCTGTATCGGCATAAAATTGAATTATTTTGGAAGTTGAAGTAGGATAAAAACTAAAGCTGTAAGATTATGAAAAGGAATTTAACAATAGAATTATGAATGACGAGACGTCAGAGGCCAGGAATCCGTACCCAAGGAAAATTTGAACTGTCTATAGTTTTGTTATTCATAAGAGCCACAATGTATTCATTTTTACTGTTTATGAGCATATTTTTTATTGAAGCATGTGCTTTTTCTGATTTAAACTCATCCATTATATTAGGACAATATGCAACCTGGGTTGTACTTTAAGCATGGAGAATACCATGGTCTTGAATGGGCTCTAAGGAGATTCATTTAGAAATATTTCAGCCATCATACATCTCACTCCTCCACCTCCATATTTTTCTATAGTAGGAATTGGAGAATGAATCACTGAGCAAAACTGTTCAATTATTTTGATTTGTTGAGGAAGAAATGCCTCAAATGCTTTATCAGACATCACCATCATCGATTGATTATTCATTCCTTTTACTTCTAAGATATTTCCAGCAAAACTTTTTACTTGATCTAAAGTAATGTCAATCAGATGCTTTTCATCAGATTTCAAAATTTCAAATACTCTTTCTTTTTGAACCTCATCACTGATACTTTCACCACAAATCACAGCAATATTTTCACCAAGAGACATCATGACATTAGTATGGTATATTGGATAACCTGATTTATCTACTGCATCAAAAAGAATTTTCTCATAACTAAATTCTTCACAGAATTTATCCAATGTGACTTCGTGAGTCCTTTTACTTCTGCATGCATATGCTCTCTTATTTTCTCTATCCAAGATCATACTGCCCGTACCTTCTAAAAAGTACATTTCTTTTTCATATCTCTCTAATCTTGTGTGCTTATTAATAATAAACATGGACTCAATGAGGTCGAGGACTCCACTGTCTCTTTCTTCTCTTCTTACTTCCGAAAACATAGGATAAGTCACCAAGTGTCCTTCATAATGGGTTGAAAACCAATTGTTTGGAAAAATGGAGTCTGTAAGTTGAGAATTAGGATTTTCAGAGTATGATATAATGTTTATACCGTTTTTTTTCAGTAGGGCAACCAAAGAGTCATATTCATTTCTTGCAGATTGTCTGATCTGTTCATGAGAGGCATTGTCATTATTCTGGAAGGTATTGTTAGCCGCAGTTTCATGATTGAACCCAAAATAAGAGGGCCTTACCATCAGTATATGATTTGTAGTTTGTTTTTGCATTCAGGTGTTAAAGTTAATTGAGATTGAGAAGATGTAGAAATTAAAAACCAAACAGAAAATTTAATATAAAAAAGACATATAAGAAAGAAATTATATCAAGATTAAAGATGTATAAAACCTTGAATTTCAAGCTGCTTTGGATATTATTAATTATCATTGCCTTGTTAAAATTTAACTTTATAATAAGATAAAATGAATCGTATGAAACATTTATTTACAATGATCTTTATGGTAATCTCCGTCACCGGAATGATTGCTCAAGTTGCTATACAGGGTAATGTATCCGATAGTGATGGAGCTCCTTTGATAGGGGCAAGTGTATTTGAGAAGGGTACTACTAATGGTACTGTCTCAGATTATGATGGTAACTTTTCACTGACAGTGTCTTCTTCAGATGTAATAGTAGTTACCAGTTTTACTGGATTTGAAACTGCAGAGACCGCTCTCAATGGAGCTACAAATTTATCAATTGTACTTTCTGAAGGGGTTCGCCTTGGAGATGTACAAATTACTGGATCGAGATCTTACAAAAGAACAGC
>Ga0055584_100001627_pt1 | contig 21981 bp, 13 predicted proteins | sample OSDHelmetaG_FD_58716 | JGI IMG/M metagenome (GOLD analysis project Ga0055584, IMG submission 58716) | Pelagic marine sediment microbial communities from the LTER site Helgoland, North Sea, for post-phytoplankton bloom and carbon turnover... | ecosystem: Environmental > Aquatic > Marine >...
TCTAATGTCACTATTGAATCACTATTGAAGATGTCGGACGCTGATGATTTCTGATTGAAAGAATCATCTCACGCAAAGGTGCCAGGAACGCAGAGAAATTACAGCATGTGTGGCTGGGGCTCTAAAGTCTATCGCAAAAAAAACTCCACTTTAATTTCGCATGCAGCCGTCGTCTTAGGGAACAAAAGCATGGCCCCAGATGAAAGAAGTTGACTCACGAAAAGGCGCGACGGTGCAAAGGAAAGCAAAATCGGGTAGCACCGTTTGCTCGTCAAACAATCAAGGCGTGGGGTTCCGATTCCCCCGGTTTAGCATGTTCAATGTATGGCGGAATGTAGTCTGGATTCTGGGACATTGTGAGCGCTCACAGAATAATTATGAGAGAGAATTTTGAATAAGCAAAATACTTCGACGTTGCCCAAAGATAAAGTTTTCTCTGGTGGATTCTTGATTTGATGGAGTGAAGCAGGGTCACAGAGACCAGCCTGAATCACTTGATAACCCCGCATCGTCATCGGGCTAAGAAATATTTGACAGCGTGAATCGCAACAGAGACAATAAAAGACCCGTCATTCCTGTTCCAGGAGAGTGATCTCATGCTCGCCAAATCATTGTCGCGGTTGTTGCTCGCCTTGCTCGTGACGCTCAATGCGTCTCTACTCACTGCCTGCTTGTGGGATAGCGACACGCGCAGCATGGAAGAAAAAGCGTTCCCCGATGCGCTGGCGCTCATCACGGGAGGATTCCTGCGCCATTCACCTGAGTTTTACGAATGGCGGATCGAAGACCGCCTGGCCAAAATTGAAAAGACTCCAGACAAATTGGAACTCTACGACGACTTGGCCGTTGCATATGAGAAGACAGGGCAGACCGAAAAAGCCATCGAAGTGATGCAGCAGATTGAAGCGCGCGATCCTGATCGCTACGAAACTCTGGCCAATCTCGGCACGTTTTATATCCATCATGGAGAACTTGAACGCGGCCTCGTCTACATCGACAAAGCGTTGGAGGTGAACCCCGATGCGCACTTCGGCAGAGAACGGTATCAGAAGTATGTGGTGGAATATGTGATATCGAAAAAAGCTTTTGATCCTTCTGAATTGCCGTTGGATGCTGAATCGCTCCGTTGGAGAGGTGGGCAGGCTGTCGGGTTCACCCAATTTCTGTTTTCTCAACTGTCGTTGGAGACTCCTCAGGGTGCGGACTCGGTTGATCCTGAACTGAAAAAACAACAGGACGCTGAGGTGAAAAAAGCGACTCAAGGGTTGCTCGGGATGATGCGGTTCGGAAATCACGATTCGCCGATACTGCTGGAATGTTTGGGAGATTTGCTGATTTATGGAGAAGAAGAGGACGCTCATCGACAACTTGCCAGCCGCTCATACCTCAAAGCAAGCTATGAGTTGGAATCCTCAGTAGTCGCTGATGGATACTTAGATCTCTGTTATCCAGCAGTAGGCTCCATCTACTCTCCCGCGCAAGGCGACTCTTTGGAATTCCCTGAATTCGAGAAACGGTTTCAGAAAGAGATGACTGCTGCTGACGGATGGGTGCAGACCGTATTTGATGACGAACGGAAATGGATTGCTGAAGGAGTTGATGTCGAACAGAAATATGCCGAGAAGTATTACTCGGCCCCGCCACCGGTTCCCGATGTGGAAGAAGCCTATTCTGGGCAGGGTCCTACTGGTCCGCAGGAGGAAAAAAAACTGATCCAACGCGCGATCTTCATCGCAAAGATTCTCACATTCGGCCTGTTTCTGGTCATTCTGTTTGCGGGTCTCCGAATCCTCAAATATTTCAGGAATAAATCGCAAACAACAGAGTCACCACAGTCGATGATCGGAAAAGTCTTGCCACAGATGAAGAAAGAGTGAGACCACGTTTCTACGGCAAATAAAGAGGCTTCGATTTTGGAAACATTTTCCATTCAGTCGGTTCTTGTGTGTTGAGTCGCGTTGCCGTTACGATGAACGCATGAAAGAACTTTGTTGCGTTATCAAATTTGTACCGTTTGCGTGCATGTCTCTCGTCCTCTGTCTGATGACGCATGGAGTCCGCGCTGACGAAATCGACTTCAATGAGCAGATTCGACCGATTCTGGCCGAGAATTGTCTGCATTGTCACGGCCCGGATGCCGACAAACGCGAAGGAAATTTACGTCTCGACTTGGAAGATGCCGCCAAAGCGAAAGCCATCATCGCAGGCAAACCGAGCGAGAGCGAACTCATCAAACGTCTGAAAACGGACGATGAATTCACCAGGATGCCGCCCCCCGAATCGGGAAAGTCACTGACACCAGAACAAATTCAGTTGCTGGAACAATGGATTGCGCATGGAGCGCAATATGAAGGCCATTGGGCGTTTGAACCGATTGTGAAACCGGAGTTGCCGCCGAATGATCCCACTGCAAAAACTGACATTGATCGCTTCATCCTGGCAAGACTGAAACCGCAAGGACTGTCACTCGCACCGCGCGTCACGAAGCAACAATTGATCAGGCGAGCGACTTTTGATCTCATCGGCCTACCGCCGACTTGGGAAGAAGTAAAAGACTTCTTGAACGATGAATCGCCAAATGCGTTTGAAAAAGTGATCGACCGTTTGCTGGCATCACCTCATTACGGCGAACGCTGGGGTCGACATTGGCTCGACATCGCCCGGTATGCCGACACACATGGTGGAGCGGCGATCGGCTTTACCAAGTTCCCCTTTTCCTATACCTATCGTGACTACGTGATTCGTGCGTTGAATGACGACATTCCATACAACCAGTTTGTGTTAGAACAATTGGCCGCCGACCAACTCGGATTGCCGACCAATGATCCGGCTCTGGCGGGATTGGGATTTCTGACGGTCGGGATGCAGTTTCGCAATATGCATGACACGATTGACGACCAGATCGATGTGGTGAGTCGTGGGTTATTGGGGATGACAGTCTCTTGCGCCCGCTGCCACGATCACAAATACGATCCCATTCCGACCAGCGATTACTATGCGTTGTACGCAACGCTCGCCAGCAGTGAGTCGCCGGAACTTTTACCAGTCGTGGGAACACCCGAGCCAACACCCGCGTATCAAAAGTATCAAGCCGATCTTAAGGAACGACAGGCGGCTTACGATGACATGGCTCGCGAGCAGAATGCCGTCATGAGAGGACGCTTGCGAATGCAGGTTGGGCTGTATTTGAAAGAGCTTGCTAAAGGTGTTCCCGAGCAGGATTTGGCGTCAGTCTTTCTCTCTTATCGGACGGACGATTTGCGTCCGCGCGTTCTGGAAGCGTGGCGCACGTATCTCCAGAAATTTGACGGCAACGATCCGGTGTTCGGTGCTTGGCATCAATTATCGGCATTGAAACCGGAAGAGTTTGAAAAACGGAGCCTGGAAATTCTTCAAAAGATGATCGACGAAGATGGAGATCCCACCAAATGGCCTGCTCCGCAATCGCTGGGAGCAGCAGCACCGAAGTGGAATCCTCGCGTGATTGAAGTGATCAAAGCAAAGCAGCCGAAATCGATGCTCGATGTCGCAGAAGCATACGGCCTACTATTCGCCGACGTTCATCGGCAATGGTTGAAGTTATTACAGGAGACGGCCGCGGAAGCCGTCCCGGGAGCGGACGTGATCCCTGATGAAGATGCTCGACATGCCAATGTGAATAGCCCCATCAATCGTCAACTGCGCACGCATCTTTACAAGCCGGGGACGCCGACATCGATGGATGAACGAGCGGCAGCGCGAGAATTGAATCGATCAATCCGCGACAGCTTGAACGGTCGTAAGAATCAAATCCATAATCTGCATTTGTCTTCCCCCGGTTCACCGCCTCGAGCGATGACGTTGAAAGAAGATCGGCAAGCCGACGATTTTTATGTTTTCAAACGCGGCAGTCCCGTGAATCGTGGAGAGACGGTCGAGGCCCATTTTCTCACTGCGTTATCAACTGGAGAAGTAGAAGCATTCCCGGATGGCAAACGTCGGCTTGGCCTGGCGCGTTCGATTATCGACCCTGCAAATCCTCTTACGCGACGAGTGTTCGTGAACTGGGTCTGGCGCAATCATTTTGGCAAAGGACTGGTGCGCACGCCTGATAACTTCGGAACACGGGGGCAACCTCCCACACATCCCGAATTACTCGATTATCTCGCCAGCACTTTTGCCGAAGATGGCTGGTCGCTCAAAAAACTACATCGGCGCATCATGCTGTCAGCGGTTTATCAACAGGGAGCGGTCGAAAACAAGACGGCACGTGTTGCCGATCCTGACAATAAACTCTTGTGGCGGATGCCGAGACGCCGATTGAAACTGGAAGCAATGCGAGATTCGATGTTGGCGGTCTCGGGTGAATTGAATGCCGCCATGGGGGGCCGTCCGTTCGATTATCTCTCGAATCCGGTTGTTCCACGACGCAGCGTCTACGCCTTTGTGAACCGGGACATTGTCCATAATCTGGCCAGTACCTTTGATAGTGCCAATCCCAATGCCTGTACGGCAAAGCGGCCGGACACCAATGTTCCCCAACAGACACTGTTCGCGCTCAACTCTGATTTCATTCAGGATCGTGCCGTGAATTTGGCCGCTCATCCTGATATCAGTTCTGCGGAATCCGATGAAGAACGGGTCGAGCGATTATATCAACGGGCATTGGCGCGACGACCGGATGATAGCGAATTAGAAATTGCGTTGAATTATGTGCGCAATAATAACGAAACAACCAAAACCAACCCCTGGCAGCGACTGGCACACGTGCTGTTGGCGGCCAATGAATTCGTCTTTGTGGACTGATTATGACAATATTCAAACAACCTCACCCTTTTGATCGACGAACCTTTCTGCAACGCAGCGGGATGGGCTTCGGCTCGCTCGCGCTGGCTGGTTTGATGGGCGAGAGCAGTTTGGCGGGTGAGGAGAACACACATTTTCCCGGCAAAGCCAAGCATGTGATTCATGTCTTCCTGAATGGGGGGATGTCTCAGGTGGATACGTTTGATCCCAAGCCCGAATTGACAAAACGGGGCGGTCAAATGTTGCCGTTCGACAACTTGCAGACCGAACGAAAAACGGGAGTCGCACTGCCGTCACCTTTCAAATTTGAGAAACATGGCGAGAGCGGGATCCCGGTCAGCGATCTGTTCCCGCATTTGTCACAACATGTCGATGATATGGCTGTCATACGCTCGATGTATGCCGAGTTACCGAATCACGAAATGTCGCTGATGCTGATGAACACAGGCGATCAGCGATTGGTCAGGCCAAGTTTCGGATCCTGGATCACCTGGGGGATGGGAAGTGAGAACAAGAACTTACCCGGATTCATTGCCTTGTGTCCGGGAGGATTGCCGGTCGGTGGAGCGGGAAACTGGAGATCCGCGTTTTTGCCGGGTGTGTATCAGGGGACTCACGTCGATACGAATCAGACCGACCCTAAAAAACTGATCGCCTACGTCCACAATGCCCGACTCAATCAACAGGAACAAAAATCGCAATTTGATTTGTTGCAGTCTCTCAACCGCAGGCATCTCGAACAACGCCCCGGAGAAGCCGAACTCGATGCCAGAATCCGCTCTTTTGAGCTTGCCTACAACATGCAAATGGAAGCGACCGACGCTTTTGACATCGAGCAGGAGCCGGAACATATCATCAAGATGTACGGCGAGGGGCCTCAGAATCGACAACTGTTGTTGGCTCGTCGACTCGTCGAACGAGGAGTCCGGTTTGTGCAGACGTGGCATGGAGGTGGACAGCCGTGGGACAGTCACGGCAACATTGCCGGCGCTCACCGCACTGTCGCCAATCAATGTGATCAGGGATTGGCGGCGTTAATTACCGACCTCAAACAGCGAGGATTGTTTGAGGAGACGTTGATTCTCTGCACGGGGGAATTCGGAAGAACACCGAGTGTCGAGCTGGGACAAAATGGTGGCGGTGCGTCGCAAGGCCGTGATCATAATCACTGGGGATTTTCATTGTGGTTGGCCGGTGGTGGCATCAAAGGTGGGACCGTTTACGGTGCGACTGATGAATTCGGATTCAAAGCGGTCGAAAACCCGACTTCGATTCATGACCTGCATGCAACAATGCTACATCTCCTTGGGTATGATCACGAACAATTGACCTATCGCTACGCGGGCCGGGATTTTCGGCTGACCGACGTACATGGTCACGTTGTTAAAGAGATATTGGCGTGAAACAATCAGGTCACTCTTTTACTACCAATCTACTGAATGATTTTATGATCAGGGAAGCGACTCACATGATGCTACGATCTCAAATAGCCTTGCTGGCTCTGCTGCTATTCGGCAATGTTTCAAATGGACAGGCAGAAGAGAAAGGACAGCCCTGGACCGCTCGGGCCGATGTCATCGAGAAATTTGAGGCTCGTAGAGGAGACTTCAATTACCAGGAATCAAAGATTCCCGAGTATCAGTTGCCTGATCCTCTTATCTCGGCAGAAGGTTATCGCACAACCTGCAACATCGACTGGATGGAGTCGCAGCGTCCCAATTTGCTGCAACTGTTCCGCGATAACGTGTATGGCAATCGTCCCGAGATCGAGCACAAGGTGAGCTACGAAGTTCTCGAAGAGAAGTCAGGATTATTCGACGGGAAGGCGATCGGTCGCAGCATGAAAGCGACAGTCACCATCGGCGACCGAAATTATTCGTATCCGTTTACCTTATTCATACCCTCTGGGAAGAAGCAAGCTGTCCCGGCTGTCATTCACATTAACAACCGCTATTTTCTCACGATGGACAAAGTGATCGAGGAGCATGATCCGTTCTGGCCGGTGCGGACACTCATCGAACGTGGATACGCGACGGCTTCGTTCCATACCTCTGATGTCTGTCCCGATAAGAAGGATGGATACGATCAGGGAATTCGCGCCTTCTTCGCCGATGGCAAGCCTCCGGAAGACAAAGCCTGGCGATCTTTGTCCGCGTGGGGATGGGGAGCGAGTCGCATTCTCGATCACTTGGAGACACTTCCGACAATTGATGCAAAACGTGTTGGGCTGGTCGGGCATTCTCGGGGCGGGAAGACTTCGTTGTGGGCGGCTGCAGAAGACACTCGATTTGCCATCGCTTACAGTAACAACTCGGGATGTGGTGGTGCCGCGTTAACTCGCAGGTCTTATGGAGAAACTGTCGGTCGCATCACGAGTAGCTTTCCACATTGGTTTTGTCCGCCTTTTGCCGAGTATGCGGGTCGCGAAAATGAATTGCCGGTGGACCAACATCAGTTGATCGGCTTGATCGCTCCACGGGGAGTGTACGTGACGAGTGCCGATGAGGATCTGTGGGCCGATCCGCGCGGCGAATATCTCTCGCTGAAAGAATCGGCTCCCGTGTTTCGATTGCTGGGGAAGACATCGATCACTAACCCTGAGATGCCCGCATTGAACACTCCACGTCACGTCGGTCAAACGGGCTATCATATCCGAACCGGCGGTCATGGGTTGGAACAACAGGACTGGGACTGGTTTCTGGATTTCGCGGATGGTCAGTTCAAAAAGTAGCTCTTCAACATTCAAGAGTGATCAAGGCACTCTTTGCGACATAAGTTCCTCCTGTCGATTGAGAAAATCTTCCCAGTCGGCCAAGGAGACATACTCTTTGGAACCAGAAACTTTCCAAACGACAAAGCCATCACGGATGTCCCCATTATGACCGAGTGGCTCTTTGCACCAAAAGAGAGCCAGTTCGGGATTGTCTTTGTTCGTGAGGCCTTCGACGTAATTCCAGCCGCAAGTTTCAGGAGTGAGTGTTCCACCACTTACCAAGACCGTTTCCGTTTGTTCAGGAGGCGCTATCTTACCGGAGAGAAGATAAGCATTGGCGTCGCGGGGGTAGAGTAAGCCCAGAGAAGCCTCTGGGGATGAACCTCCATGAGGGAATTTTCCTCCATGTCGATCTGCATAATCTCTAAGAGCAAATGAAAGCTGCGTCTCGCAGCAATGGCTCCATCCATAGGGATAATTTTGGTGATACCGATAACGTGCGAAGCCAAAAATTGCTGTAAGAATGCAAACAGGGATGAGATACTTCTTTCGCAGGATTTTGTTGATTGGCAGGAATCCCTCAATTCTTCTGTAAAATTGAATACCTGATTTGATGGTAATGCAGTCAGATCTCCAGAGAAAACAAATTTCGAGACTGGATTGCGAGAGATCTCGCCCCCTTGACCTGTGAGTGGACAGACGCCATAATTCTGCATCAGGATTTCTTATTCTGAATACTGAGACTATAACCATTCAGTTATACAAAATATGCACCTGCGAAACGTCAAAATCTTTTGCGATGTCGCTGCCTGCCGTTCCTTTTCCAAGGCGGCGGAACAGCATCAGATCTCGCAACCGGCAGCGTCGCAGGCTGTGCATGCGCTGGAAGAAAAGCTCAATTGTCAATTGATTGACCGCTCGCAACGTCCTTTGGGACTGACGGAAGCCGGGAAATTTTATCTGGAAGGAGTGCGGGGAATTCTGTCCTCACTGGAGAAGCTCGAACAGAATGTTCAGGAAATCGAGAATCGTGTCACGGGAACTCTGCGGATCTCGGCGATCTACTCGATAGGCTTGCTCCGCATGGATCGCTTTCTCAAAGCGTTTGAAGAACTCTATCCCCATGCTATGATTGAAGTTGAGTACGCTCACCCCGATGTCGTGTATCAACATGTTCGGGAAGAAACCGCCGAACTCGGCTTGGTCTCATTCCCCAAAGATTCAGGGGAATTCCAGTCAGAGCCTTGGCAAGAACAATCGATTCAGCTTGTCGTTTCCGCCGGACATCCTCTCAGCGAACGCCATCAGGTCGACCTTCATGAATTAGAAGGTGAATCGTGGATTGCCTTTACGAGCGAACTGCCAATTCGGAAAAAACTGGATCGGTGGCTGAAAAAATCGGGTGTAGGACTGAAGATCCGGCACGAATTTGATAACATTGAAAATATCAAACGGGATGTGGAAATTGGTAGCGGGATTGCCTTTCTGCCGCTGGAAACAGTGGAGCGGGAAGTGGAACTCGGGCTACTCCACGCCATCCCGCTTACGGATGTCGATTGGACGAGACCATTGGGAATCGTCTCGAAACGCAGGCGGCGTTTTTCGCCAGCCGCTCGAAAGTTTATCGAGCTGTTGAAATCGGACGGGAAGCCGATGGAATACGCAGAGGCAACACCCGTCAAACAGGTGGAGGCCACCGAGCACGCCTGAGACTCGCGGAGATGCTAACTTCGCGGTTGCTTCTTCCAGAAATGGAACACAGAGAGACATTGCGAGGCCCCCCTCCCCGCTCAACAGAAAACCAAGATCACAAAACCAGAGACGATAAACACACAATTACCAGCGTATTGAAATACATAGAGACAGAACATGACGACTTCGAATCCAGAAAATCAGCTCGTTCCACAAACCGAACCTCGCGTGCAGTTGGGGCGTCCCGGAAAAACCGGTTTGTACGACCCGGCCAATGAACACGAAAACTGCGGCATCGGATTTGTCGCCAATATCAAGGGCGAGCCCTCGCATCAGATCATCATGGATGCCGAGCGTGTCTTGCGCCACATGGATCATCGCGGCGGTTGCGGTTGCGATGCCAACACCGGAGACGGTGCGGGGATGTTGACCGGTTTACCGTACAAGTTCTTGCGCAAGGTCGCCAAGCGGGATCTCGGTATTGAGTTGCCTGAAGACGGCAAGTACGGCGTCGGAAATATCTTTCTGCCCCACGACGAAACTTTGCGTTATCTCTGCAAACAGACGGTTGAACAGATCATTGAAGAACAAGGGCAAACATTGCTGGGCTGGCGCAAAATGCCCGTCGATGCCAAAGGAGCCGACGTCGGTAAGACGGCGATGTTGTCAGAGCCTCACATTGAACAACTTTTCGTCGGTGCTGCCGATGGACTCGATAAAGAAGCTCTCGAACGCCAACTGTTTCTGATTGCCAAGCGTTCGTCAAACAAAATCCATATCGACGGCATTGCCAGCGAAACGCAGTTTTACATGTGCTCGTTGTCGACCAAAGTGATCATCTACAAAGGGATGCTCACCTCGGAACAGGTCTTCAAATATTACATTGACCTGCACGACCCCGACTTCGAGAGTCATCTGGCAATGGTCCACTCTCGTTTCTCCACCAACACCTTCCCCTCGTGGGATCGGGCACAGCCATGTCGTTTCATGAGCCATAACGGCGAGATCAACACTCTACGAGGCAACGTCAACTGGTTGACGGCTCGTCAGGGAGTGATGAAGAGCGAATTGTTCGGCGACGAACTGCAGAAAATCTTCCCGATTTGCGATCCGACCTGCTCCGACTCAGGAAACTTCGATAACGCGCTGGAAATGCTGCTGCATGCAGGCCGCGACATCCCTGAAGCGATGATGATGATGATCCCCGAAGCATGGCAAAATCATCACAACTTCTCGGAAGAAAAACGTGCCTTCTACGAGTACCACTCGGCGATCCAGGAACCTTGGGACGGTCCGGCTTCCATCTGTTTCACTGATGGAAAATACATCGGCGCGACTTTGGACCGCAACGGGCTCCGTCCGAGCCGCTTTTACGTCACTCACGATGACAAAGTGATTATGGCGAGTGAAGTGGGCGTGCTGGATGTCGAACCGAAAAACGTCAAAATCAAAGGTCGTTTGCAACCGGGCAAAATGTTCCTGGTCGACTTCGAAGCGCAACGCATCATCTCCGACGATGAACTCAAACACGATTACGCGACCCGTCGCCCGTATGCCGACTGGCTCAAGAATCAACGCATCACTTTGAATGAACTCCCCGCTCAGGATGTGACACCCAATTACAGTACCGACGAACTACTGAATCGTTTGCAGTCTTTCGGGTACTCCATTGAGACTTTGCAGTTCATGTTGATGCCGATGATCCGCACGGTGAAAGACCCTCTCGGTTCGATGGGCGATGATGCCGCATTGGCGATCCTCAGCGACCAACCGCGGATGGTCTATGATTACTTCAAACAACTCTTCGCACAGGTGACTAACCCGCCGATCGACTCGACGCGCGAAGAAATCATCATGTCACTCGAATGTTTCATTGGTCCCGAAGGGAACCTGTTAGAGACGACGGAAGAACAGTGTCATCGCCTGCTGATTCCGCATCCCATTTTGTCGAAGCCGGAACTCGCCTCGCTGAAAGCTCTCGATTACCGAGGCTGGAAAACCAAAACCATTGACATCACGTTTGATCGTTCCGAGGGACCGGACGGCATTCAGACAACACTCGAACGTATGTGTCAGGAAGCCGAACAAGCCATCACTGACGGCTACACGCTCGTCCTGCTTTCTGACCGAAATGTCGGTCAGAATCGCGTTGCTGTCTCTGCATTGCTGGCAACGGGTGCCCTGCACCATTACCTGGTCCGCAATCAACTGCGAACGAGAATCGGAATTGTTGTGGAAACGGGTGAAGCCCGCGAAGTGCATCACTTCTGCCTGTTGACTGGCTTCGGAGCCGACGCCATCAATCCGTACCTCGCGATTGAAGCACTTATTCAAGCTCGCGAAGATGGTTTGCTCGAAGAAGCTTACACGGATGAGCGTATCGTCGAACGCTATCGCAAAGCGACGAAGCAAGGCATCCTCAAAGTGATGGCCAAGATGGGCATCTCGACGTTGCAGAGTTACAAAGGTGCTCAAATCTTTGAAGCGGTCGGCCTGAACGCCGAAGTCGTTAATCAATGTTTCCGCGGAACTGCGTCTCGAATCAAGGGTGTCGGATTTGATGTCTTGGGGGACGAAGCGATTCGTCGTCACAATCTGGGTTACCCGGAACGAGATGAAAACCGTCTCCCCGTGTTGCCGAACCCTGGTTTGTTCGCCTGGCGTAAAACGGGGGAAAACCATGCCTGGAACCCGTACACAATTTCAGAAATTCAGAATGCCGCACGTACGGGTGACAAAAACGCCTACGCACGATTCGCCAAACTGGTCAACGAAGAAACGACACGCAAATGTCACCTGCGTGGACTTCTAAAGTTCAAAGAAGGAACTCCCGTACCGATTGAGGAAGTCGAACCGGCTTCGGAAATTGTGAAACGGTTTTGCACGGGAGCCATGAGTTACGGCTCGATCTCGGCAGAAGCGCACGAGACAATGGCGGTGGCCATGAACCGACTGGGAGGAAAAAGTAACACCGGTGAAGGGGGAGAAGATTACGCTCGCTTCGAGCCGATGGAAAACGGAGACTCGAAACGGTCAGCCATCAAACAAGTCGCTTCGGGCCGTTTTGGTGTCACAAGCTGGTATCTCACCAATGCGGACGAATTACAGATCAAGATGGCTCAGGGAGCCAAGCCGGGTGAAGGGGGAGAACTTCCCGGTCATAAGGTCAACAAGATCATTGCCGCCACACGTCACTCGACGCCGGGTGTGGGACTGATTTCACCTCCTCCTCATCACGACATTTATTCGATTGAAGACCTTTCACAATTGATCTTCGATTTGAAAAACTCGAATCCAGCTGCACGAGTCAGTGTGAAACTGGTTTCGGAAGTCGGCGTTGGTACGATTGCTGCCGGTGTTGCCAAAGGGAAGGCCGACAACATTCTGATTTCGGGTCACGACGGTGGGACCGGTGCTTCACCACTGACGTCGGTCAAGCATGCTGGACTGCCTTGGGAATTGGGACTGGCCGAAACTCATCAAACGCTCGTCATGAACGACTTGCGTAGCCGCATCCGATTACAGACGGACGGTCAGTTGAAGACGGGTCGCGACGTAGCCATCGCGACGCTATTGGGTGCCGAAGAGTATGGCTTTGCGACGGCTCCGCTGATCACTCTGGGATGTATCATGATGCGGAAGTGTCATCTCAATACCTGCCCTGTCGGCATTGCCACACAAGACCCCGAACTGCGTAAGAAATTCAGCGGCAAACCGGAACATGTTGTCAATTATCTGTTCATGGTCGCGGAAGAATGCCGTCAGATCATGGCCGAACTTGGCTTCCGCACGATTAACGAAATGGTGGGTCGTGTCGATATGCTGGAAACGAATACTGCCATCGATCATTGGAAAGCTCGCGGACTCGATTTCGCGGCAGTTTTGGCACCTGCCAAAAAACCTCACGAGAACGTCGACAGTTACTGCACGATGTCTCAAGATCACGGCCTTGAGGAAGTTCTCGATAATAAAGCGATCGAGAAATCCTGGGTGGCTATCAATGAAGGAACTCCGGTTGAGTTTCCGATTGAGATCGAAAACCTTGACCGCGCCTTCGGAACGATGCTTTCTCACGAGGTGTCCAAAAAATGGGGAGCAGCAGGACTGCCCGACGAATCGATTCGCATCAACCTGCGAGGCTCTGCCGGACAATCACTCGGAGCCTGGGGCGTCAGAGGACTGACATTGAACCTGGAAGGGGATGCCAACGACTATGTCGGGAAAGGACTCTGCGGAGCAAGAATCGTCATTCGCCCGCACGACAATTGCACTTTCGTTCCCGAAGAAAACATTATCATCGGCAATGTGGCTCTTTATGGAGCCACCGAAGGAGAAGCGTATTTCCGCGGCATGGCGGCGGAGCGTTTCTGTGTTCGCAACTCGGGTGCGCGAACCGTTGTCGAAGGAGTCGGCGATCACGCCCTGGAATATATGACAGGCGGACGGGCCGTCATTCTTGGCCCGACAGGACGCAACCTTGCCGCTGGAATGTCGGGTGGCATCGCTTATGTCTACGACCCGCACGAGAAACTGCTGGAAAACTGCAACATGCAGATGGTGGAACTCGAAGCGATGGCCGAAGAAGAGTGTATCGCCGAACTCCGCGAACTGCTGGAGAATCATTACCGATACACCGGCTCGACAGTCGCCAAAAATATTCTCGACAACTGGAATGTCGAACTGCCGAAGTTCAAGAAGGTGATGCCTGTGGATTACAAACGGGCACTCAAGGAACTGGCTGCAGAAACTGCGGCTGGCTAAACCTCGCTGTTCGACGGGTTAAACTGACAAGAGAACCAACACCACACACATCACGATAAAAATCGATCACGGATTAACTGACAATGGGTAAACCAACTGGCTTCAAAGAATACGCACGACGACTTCCCACCGATCGCGATCCTCTACTGAGGATCCTCGACTGGAAGGAGTTCCATGATCACTCCCCCGAAAAAGACCTGCAAGAGCAAGGCGCTCGCTGTATGGATTGTGGAGTTCCGTTTTGCCACACCGGCGGAATGATCGCCAACATGGCGGCGGGTTGTCCTCTCAATAATCTCATTCCCGAATGGAATGATCTTGTTTATCGTAATCAGTGGCGGGAAGCACTCGACCGACTTCATAAGACGAACAACTTCCCCGAGTTCACCGGTCGTGTTTGTCCCGCTCCTTGTGAAGGGTCGTGTGTGCTGGGAATTAACGAACCCCCAGTCACCATCAAGAACATCGAAGTCTCGATCATCGATCGTGGGTACGAAGAAGGTTGGGTTGTTCCAGTCCCTCCCAAAGAAGAGACTGGCAAGAAAGTCGCCATCGTCGGTTCCGGACCTGCCGGACTCGCTGCCGCTCAACAACTTCGTCGAGTCGGACATACCGTGACCGTCTACGAACGGGCCGACCGCATCGGTGGTTTGCTGATGTACGGTATCCCCAATATGAAACTGGAAAAGCATGTTGTGGAACGCCGCGTCAAACAAATGGAAGACGAAGGCGTGAAGTTTGTCACCAGTACTGAAATTGGAAAAGACATTACCGCCAAACAGCTGACAGAAGAAAATGATGCCGTCATTCTCGCGGTTGGTTCGACGAAACCAAACGACTTCTTTGCCAAAGCTCCCGGACGGGATGCGAAGGGTGTTCACTTTGCGATGGAGTTTCTGCATCAGAACACCAAATCGCTGATGGACTCAGAACTGGGTGACGGCAATTATATTTCTGCGAAAGACAAAGATGTCATTGTCATCGGTGGTGGCGATACCGGAAACGACTGCCTGGGAACGTCGATGCGACATGGCTGCAAAAGCCTGACTAACTTCGAGATTGTTCCTCAGCCTCCGTACGAACGATCTTCCAATAACCCGTGGCCTCAATGGCCCCGTATCATGCGGGTCGATTACGGACACGAAGAAGCCGCCGCCAAATTCGGTGACGACCCGCGTCACTTCAGTACTCAAACGATGGAATTCGAGACCGATGATGCTGGCAACTTGACTGGTGTTAAAACTGTCGAACTCGATTGGGAACAAGTGACCGAAGGGGGGCCTCCCTTCACACCGATTCCTGGAACAGAAAAAGTCTGGCCTGCCGACCTTTGTTTTCTGGCACTCGGATTCTCGGGACCGGAACAATTCATCGCCAAAGAGTTGGGGATCGAAACCGATGTCCGCAGCAACTTCAAAGCCGAGTACGGTCAATACGCGACCAACATTGACGGCGTGTTTGCGGCTGGTGACTGCCGACGCGGTCAAAGCCTGATTGTTTGGGCCATCAATGAAGGACGAGAAGTGGCACGCGAATGTGACCGCTTCCTGATGGGCAAAACTCAACTGCTGGGATGATCACGACAATTATTCTGGTGAGGTGCCTCACTCGTAGTCTTTTATCGTTTGAAATGATTTGACGAGCACCAGAAAAAGTGTGCGATGAATCTGGTTGCGATTACTCGGAGTCAGGAGTATTGGTATATCCGAGTCGCGAGCGGAGTGGGCCGAGAATTTGTTCGGCAATGGCGGTCACCTCTGGTGTGAAATACGGAGACTCTCGCCACACTCCCGATTTTCCTTTTCGGCGGAACTGCCCCTGTCCTGTTTTCTTGATTTTACTGAAGTCGTGATTTTCGACGACTTCGCGAGCGACACCCGGTTTCACTTCCACAGAAACCAATTCACCGCAGGCTATCAGTTGCGGGACAGGATCCTCGAGCAAACTTTCATAACTGACTTTGAGACGTTGAGTTTCAGGAAATGCCTCGAATGCTTCCGCGGCAGCCAGCGCAGCCGACCTGATATGCTCACATGTTCGAGTCAGATTTTTTTCGGAAAGAAACTCCTGAGATTCACGGAACTGTTCGTTCCAGGAACCGGGAGCTTGCAGATCGAAATAAGAATCAAGTGTATCAAAGGGATCGCGAGTCAAGAAAACCATCTTGCTGGTTGGAAACAAAGAACTCAGCCAGGCATACAGTTCTGGCGTGTTGACCTCTTTGACGAACAGTGCATGTCGGCCAAATGAAGGAAATCTTTCTCTCGCCATCTGGAAAAACAGATCGCGGAGCCCCTCCAGTAATACGGGTTCGTATCGTCGAGAATAAAAGGACGCTGGACGGTCGCGATCATCGGGCACTTCGATCGGGTGTCGTAACATGCGACCGAAGTAGGGTTCGTGCCAGCGACTGACACGAGGCAGACTTCCTAACATTTCAGCGAGCCACGTTGACCCGCTGCGCCCATAACCGATGATCCAAGCCAATCGATGCTCGGCGTCTCGCGGATCTTGTTGCTGTTCTTCGAGGTCGCGTAATGTCTGGATCAGTTGCTCGGACCGATGGTGGTAGAGATGCGAGGTTTGGGTGATTTCTTGAGCTCGACGAACTTTTTGCTGACGCTCTGCGGGGTTGGCAAGTGCCGTTTGAATGGCATTCGTTGCGGAACTCACATCCGAAAAATGATAAACCTCTTCCCCGAACAAATGCTTGACCTCACTTCGTTCGGGGCCCGTCAACAAACCGCACTGGCCATAGGCGGTCACCTCGAACACTCTCGGAGAAGGCGAATCAGCCGGAGTTTCGGACTCGCGAAAAAGATTGAGAGTCAATTTTGACTGGGCGTAGATGTCCCACTTTTCGGCTGTCGTTATGGTTTTGGAACGGAGTTCGACGGTGGAATATTTCTGAAACTCTTCCGCTCCACTTATAAACTTTCCCGCAACAAGCATTCGCAGGTTCTGCTGATCGCAAAACGCAGCCAACTCCAACAAGAACGGCAAACGATCTTCAAAAACAGTGCCGATGAAACTCAGGTCATAGACCGGGTTATCCAACGGCGGAAGTTCTGGAGGTGGCAGTGTGGCTGTGGGGAGATAGAAACATTCATCGCCGGCTGAATTGATTTCGTTACTGAATCGATACTGATATAGCGATTCTGTGGCGGGCAGATATTCATACGGATCATCGGTCGCAATCAAAACCGTGGGGATTCCCGCACGACGAATCGAAAGCGGGACGCGACCTCGCTCTCCCCGAAAATAGAGACCGTCGACAAAAATGACGCAGTCGATCTTGTTACTGGTATCGAGAGCCGTCCCGATGATCTCCGCGCAGACGGTCGGTACGCTGAGAACTTTCAACATCGAGAATGTCGGATACGGCAGCACATCGAGGCCAGCGATCTGCAAGCCGATACGATAGCCGTCCCAGACATCTCGTGTCGAGAAATTGGCGGAGCCGGAAACCAGCAGAACTTTACCTATCGCCACGCATATGCCTCACGTTTCAACATCGGTGTGGGAGTCAAACTGTTTTGCCGAGGCAAGATATCAATTATCGCCCCACACGGAAAAAGCAGATCACGTGTATCCGTAGATACCGTGACTGCCGTCGTTTAACGGTGCCATATTTTGTGGTGCATTCTGCATGGCGTCAGTTTTCAAAATAACACCCGCCGCGACTGCCGAAGCGGCGGATGAATAGATGATAAACTGACGCCTGGTCAGATGACTCTCTTGTTTATCTTTGTTATCGGTCATTGATCTCTCAAACTGTCTAATTTTTATTCGGAGTCAATGAAATCGTAAATGCCTTGGATCGCTTTATCCGTCGTGGCCGATTTCACCCAAACTGCATATTGATTGCTGGTCTTGATATAGACATCAATCGATTGATCGGGATTCAAATCTTGCGCCAGTTTTTTCGAGTCATCAGTGGGAGCCGTATCCGCTTTATTAGTCAGATGAATCTCGATAGGAGTTTCCCCTGAATTATAGAAGCGATAATAGACATCTCGACCAACACGTCGGAAGTCGGCCACCAAAAGTGCTCCATCAACGGCAGGATCGGCTGGGACATATCCACGGTCGTTCAAAGTATCAAATCGACCACTCCGAATATCGTGAAGAGGACTGACAAAGTCGTAGACACCTTCAGCGAGATCAGTTGCACCGGCTGCCTCAATCGTGATGGCATCTTCGTCCCCATGAACATCGATCGAGTAGGATGGATAAAGGACGTGTGTCGCATCCGTCCCATTGATGGTGAACGGCTTCCGGCCAGAATTAAAAACACGCAGGATCGCATTTCCTTTTTTGCCAGTGATGATTTGTTGTGTTCCACCTGTAAATCGAAAACGTCCGCTTCTGAGTGGCATGGCCCGGGTTCCTATCTATAGAAAAGTTGATGTGTGTTGAATTTGTGAAAAGATAGCTCTGAAAAGATAGCTGCGTTCAACCAGAATGGTTGAGTCTTCTATGAGGCGAACTCCTAGGGATAAGCTCGACTTAGACCCGCTGAACTTAAGTGTCAAGAAGTTCATTAGCAAATGGTCTGAAAGCTGGAGCAAGTTTACGGATTAGTCCGATTATAACGAACAACGGCACTTACTCTTTACCATCGCGGCACTTACAGCTACTCACGAGTTGTCCTCCAGACGTGAATGTCCCCTTCCAAACCTCCCGAGACGAGTGTTCGCGAGTCGGGCGCGATGGCGAGCGTGGCCGTGCAAAGTACTGATCTCATCACCCGACTCAACATCCCAGATCTTGAGCATATGATCGCGACTCCCGGTCACAAAACTTGAGCCGTCGAGGAAGGGCTGTATCACGGTCACCTCGGCACCATGCCCTTCGATCAGTCGAGGTAACTCTGACGAGTTGTTCAAGTCATAGATCTGTAAACCACCGTAAATTGTTCCCACGATGAGTGTGTCGTGATTGAAATTGAAGACGGCTGCCTCACCCTTCGTATCGATAATTCTCTGCAATTCCAAAGGCTGTTGCCCCAAAATCGCGATACGTCCATCTTCAAATCCGACAGCCAGTTTTTGAGTATCGTCTGACACGACGAGAGTGATCGCGTTTTTACCTTCCAAATCGATTTGCTGCTCGGGCTCACGGAGGGCTTTCAGATTGTACTGAAGCAATTCTCCCGTCCGGCTGAGTAGATATAGTTTTGCTTGAGACGATGAAACCGCCATACCCGCCAGTGACCGAAACGAGGTGACAATTTGCCCCATCTCTCCCGTCTCCAAATCCCGATATTCAATCGTCGGGCTGGGAACGCCACGAAACACTCGCCGATTGTCGGTGTCGAAGGCAAATCCACGAACTCCCAATTCTGTCTGTTCAAACAGGATCGATGAATCTCCGGTTCGCAGATCGAATTGTCGAATTTCTCCGGTTGGCCCTAATGACATCACACCGCCTCCATCGGCAGTGAATTGGATTTGACGGACGGGTGTGTCGTGCCAGAGAATCTGCGGTTCTTTCAGTTTGGGAACATCGAGCATCTTGGCCGTTCCGTCTCCACTGCCAATTGCCAGAAGTCGTCCATCCGATGACAACGTCGCCACCCCTTCTCCCAAACGGTGAGTGGTGAGACTCGCAATGGATTTAGAGGAGGTTGTGTCGTGAATTTCTAATGTCTGCACGGTTCCGGTACTGGCTAGCAGCTCATCATTTCTGAGAAAATAGGCGCTGCCGATTCTTCCCTGATAGGTGTATTTTTCGGTCAATACTTCCCCATCCGCACTCGAGTAAATCCGATAAAAGCCGTGTCCGCCTCCCACGGCAAGACGAGAATCATCGCTGGAAAAACAGACGGCGTGAATCGGTTCGAGATCACCGTCTGGTCCATTCTTGATTTCCAGGATCGGTTTCGGATCGGTGACTGACCAAAGCCGTAAGATACCCTGGTCGCCTGCGGTGACGATGCGAGTGCCGTCATGAGAAAACTCTGCCACATTTGTACCTTGGGGCCCCGAAGCAAGCTCGGCAATCAACTGTTCGGAATCGACATCCCAAACTCGTACCGCGCCTCTTGCCCCAAAAGAGAGAATCCTGCGCCCGTCGCGTGAGAAGCGGACTCGTTTGAGTTTAGGGCCATGCTTGATCGATTTTAGGGGAAGCTCCAAGTTATTAGGGTTCCAGAATGTGACGAGCCCCTGCGAATCCCCTGTTGCCAATTGCAATCGCGCCGGAGAAAACGCGACCGTTGTGAATTCATGATCGGCAGGACGTTCCCGTGCCAGCCGCTCTCCCGATTCGATCTTCCACAACGCACAATGCCCTTCAAAACCGACGGTCGCCAGTAATCGGTTATCGTTGGAAATCGACAGATCCACAATTTGATCGCCATGATTGACCGACAGCGAAAAGGTATCGAGTAATCGGTCGTAATAATGCCAGGAAAATTCCCGCATGTGGCTCAGTTGATCGCTGGAAGCGATCCTGTTGATTGTCGCACGAACCCCCTCCAGATCTCCTTGCACATAATTCTGGGATGCCAGCGACATTTGGGATCGGTAGACCGTTTCGTTGGCGAGCTTCGCACTTCGTTCTGCATTTTTCCATAAAACTGATGTCGCAATGAGACCAATCAATAAACTTGCCACCAACCCCAATGACAAACCTGAGATTAATCGATACCGCTTGCATGTTCGATAGGCTCTCTCAATAGGCCCCACCGGACGCGCGATGATCGGTTCACCCCGCTGAACTCGCTTTAATTCTTCTTTGAGGATCAGAGCCGAATCGTAGCGTTTCTCGGGATCGCGCTCGAGACATTTGAGACACAGGGTTTCCAGGTCTTTGGGGATGGAAGGGCGTAGAAGCCGGGGTGAGGGTGCATCTTGTCGCGACTTTTGGAACATCACAGCTTGTGTGTTGCCGCGAAAAGGGAGCTCTCCCGTCAACATCTGAAAAAGCATCACTCCCGACGCATAAATATCTGTCCGATGATTGGTCAGCTCATCCTCACCGGCTGCCTGCTCGGGGGACATATAATGAGCCGTCCCCACGATGGACCCTTTCGACGATTCGCTCTCTTCGGAAACACGCTTGGCCAACCCGAAGTCGGCGACATAGGGGATGCCTTCGCGATCGATCATGATGTTGGCGGGTTTGACGTCGCGGTGGATGATTCCGTATTGATGCGCGTGATGCAGTGCATCGCTGATCGTTACCATCAGTTCGATAGCCGTCTCCAATGTCGGTCGTCCGGCAGAGAGGACATCTTTGAGGTTTAACCCTTCAATATATTCACTGGCAATAAATGCCTGCCCCTGTTCGGTCTGTCCCGTCTCAAAAACCGAAACGATATTGGGGTGTCTCAGTTTGGCTGCACTTTGGGCTTCATGCAGTAAATCGGCAACCGAACTTTTGTTGGTGAAAGGCATCTTCAGGGCAACAAGTCGATCGAGATTGACATCTTTGGCCAACCAAACGACGCCAAATCCACCCTGCCCCAATGGTTTCAAGAGGCGGAAATGAGAGATCAATTCCTCGGGAGGGACGATAGATTTGTTACTTCTTACTGGAGATTGAAACTCGAAGGGGATCAAACCACAGTCAGGACAAAACACGCCTTGGGCAATTTGAGTCTTCTCAACACCCGATTCCTCAGCTTCGCGAAAGCTGATCGTCTCCATCAACTCGATCGGTTTCTGACATTTTGGACAATTGATTTGCACAGCGTTTCCTCGGCCCGATCGGGGAGATGGCTCAGGAATCGGCAATCTTCAAACAGAGACCGGGTGTACTCTTTGTAACCGTGCAGGTAGTCGCAAATCAACAGATTTGTGGAATGACCGTGAATACGATCATTTCAGAGCGAGAGTTGGAAATTGAGGTCTGTCAATTTTCCTTCTGCCGGAACCGTTGCCCGGAGTCCGGACGTTGCGATGTTGCCGTACTTGGCAGGAATTAAGTGCTCAGGCCCCGGGGTCTTGATGCTCACCACTGGAGGCCCCTTGTAATCGGCACTCTCTTCACTGGGAGCTGTGTTTTGTTCGGCCTTCACTTTG
>Ga0055584_100001628_pt1 | contig 21977 bp, 17 predicted proteins | sample OSDHelmetaG_FD_58716 | JGI IMG/M metagenome (GOLD analysis project Ga0055584, IMG submission 58716) | Pelagic marine sediment microbial communities from the LTER site Helgoland, North Sea, for post-phytoplankton bloom and carbon turnover... | ecosystem: Environmental > Aquatic > Marine >...
TGAAGTAGCCATCGCGCTGGTTGGAGCTAACTGCCAGGCTAAAACCAACGGTTTCCGAGATCGGCCCGCTGATATCGCCTTTGAGTATCCACTGGTTGTAGTTACCGTAGGTGAAGGTAGCGCTGCCACCATACTCATCCATGTTGGGCGCCGCAGTCACGATGTTAATGACGCCGGCGGATGCGTTCTTACCGAACAAGGAGCTTTGCGGGCCACGCAAAACCTCGATGCGTTCGAGGTTGGGTAAATCAGCCAGGGCCGAAGCCGACCTTGACCGGTAGACGCCGTCGACAAAAACACCGACGGAAGGTTCGATGCCGGGGTTATTGGCGCCATTGCCAAAACCGCGGATCACGAAATTGGTATTTCCCGTGGTTTGCAGTTGGGTCACTCTCAGCGAGGGCACCAAACCTTGCAGGTCGATCATGTCATTGATCTGAGCCTGTTCCAGGGTTCTCGAGTTCACCACGGTAACGGCAAGCGGCACTTCGGCCAGGGTCTGCTCCCGCTTGGTGGCCATAACCACAACTTCTTCCATGACGTCTGATTCCTGTGCCAAAACCGGTGTCATTAGCGCCACGGCAGCCAGGCCGAATCACATATTAATAGATTTTGTTCTAATCATAACAAACACTCCCGCTGATGTTTGCGAAGATGATACGAAATTGAGAAGTCACTGCCCACACATTGATCATACACCAAATTTTTCCGTGTGCCTTATGACCCGGCCTGACCCGGGCAGCTGGGATATTCAAGTGGAAATGCTGCCCGCTGACGGCGCCAAGCGACTATTATTGAAAATTCCGGTACATTGAATTGATGACTGCTTCTAATCCTTGCAGTCTGCAAAATGGAGACTCGAATGAAACTACTGCTAATCCTGACGCTCTTGTTGCTCCCATTACCTGCCTCGTCCAAACAAGAAAACAATTATGTCCCCGAGGGCTATGGCTGCATTTGGCATGATGAATTTGACGGTGTGAACTGCGGTGAAAAGGGCTGCGAAATCAATGAGGAGTACTGGCAGTTTCAAAACCTTAATGTCAATAACGAGAGAATGCTCTATACAAAACGTCAGTGCACGGATTATCCCGATAACTACAACACCTGTATTCGCGATGGCGTGCTCAGTATTCATGCGCGTGACGAAGGCAAATTGATACGTTGCGACGATGTTCACTGTGCAGACGATTTTGGCTGGAAATGCGAATCCGGCACAGGTTGCGCCGACCGTGAAGAGAAGTATACATCGGCCAGAATAATGACCAAGAACAAGTTTTCGGCGAAGTACGGCTATGTGGAAGTCGCTTTTCGCTTACCCTTCGCCCGCGACGGCAATTCTCAAAGCGGTTTATGGCCGGCATTCTGGATGCTGGACTCAACCATCGACGAGGGGCCCAGCAGTTGCGGTGGTGAACCGCTTGACCGGTCTTGTGAAAACCGGTGGCCCATCGCGGGCGAGGTGGATATTCTGGAGCATGTGTCGGCCACGCCCGATCTGCTGTTTCACAATGTCCACTGGGATCCAGGCGTCAACGGCCCTGGCTGGGACCATAAGTCCTGTGACAAACGGCCCAGCGATGTCTGCTCAGATGGAATGGGATGGGGAAAACGAAGTGACACGGGTTTCAAAATCGACTGGCGCGAATGGAATGTAATCGGCATTGAATGGCAGGAAAACGCGATCACGTGGATGGTTAACGGACGGGTCAACAGCACCATGGATACCACCGGCGAAGAAGAACTCAATCGAGCCATGTTCCCAATCATGAATTTGGCCGTCGGTGGAGGCATGGGTGGCGAGGTGGAAATTGAGGACTGGTCCGACGCCTTCCTCGAATTCGATTACATTCGCTGGTATCAAAAAGGCGCGGAAAACAAATGTGGTGGGGGATTCCAATAAGCCGTTGCGGTTTCTAGTCCGGGCGTTTCAGGGAACGTTGCGCCGTCATGGCGCTTTCCTGGACCGAGCTGCGGCGACGCAAAGTAGTGCGCGGGGCGGCAACACATTCGGAAGTTTGCCTGATATCTGATGTTGATAAAAAACTGGACATCATCCACGCTTTAAAGAACCATGATTGACAGCCCCTTTGAGTAAAAAACAAAAACAGGATTTAGTATGAATATACCTCGCGCCGGCAAACGCCTGCTCCTAGTACCTTTCACATCTGTTTTGCTGCTCACGTCAACAGCTGGCTTCGCCGACGAAGGTATGTGGACACTGCATGATTTTCCGACAGAAGCCGTGAAAACCCGTCACGGAGTGACTATCGGCGAAGACTGGTTGAATGAAGTGCAGCGATCCACCGCCCGCCTGGATGGTGGGTGCACCGGCTCCTTCGCCTCCGCACAAGGCCTTGTACTGACGAATAATCACTGCACCTGGGGCTGCATCAGGGACTTATCCACCGAAGACAAAAATCTTTCCAACGAAGGATTCCTGGCATCGACTCGTGAGGAAGAGCTGCAATGCCCGGGTGCGCGGGTCTCCGTCCTGCATGAAACCGAAGAAATCACCACGAAGATCCATGCCGCTACCGCCGGCAAGCCCGAGAAAGAAGCAAACGAGGAACGCAAAGCGTTACTTTCCCGCCTGGAAGCGGAATGTGAAGAAAGCGGAACCTTGTCCTGTGAATCTGTCAATCTCTATCACGGCGGGCAGTATTTCCTATACAAATACAAGCGCTACGACGACGTGCGCCTGGTGTTCTCGCCCGAACTGGCCGTGGCTGCTTATGGCGGCGATCCGGATAATTTCAATTTCCCGCGCTGGAATCTCGATATGTCGTTTTTGCGCGTTTATGAAGACGGTAAACCTGCTGTAACACCCGATTTCTTCCCCTGGTACGCGGCCGGCGCGGCTGCCGGCGAGGCAGTGTTCGTCTCCGGGCATCCCGGCAGCACAGATCGCTTGCTGACGACAACCGAACTGGCCTTCAGGCGAAGTCATTATCTTCCCCTGATGCTCGTTATGTACGCCGAATACCGCGGACGCATGCTCGAATGGGCACAAACCAGCGAGTCGGCTGCACGCCAGGTGCAGCAGCGGATCCTGGGTATCGAAAATGCCATCAAGGTCTGGAAAAACCAACTCAGGAGCCTGATGGACGAGGAACAGATCGCGCGCAAGATGCAGGCAGAACTGGAGCTCAAAGAGGCAGTCATGGCCAACCCCGAACTTGCTGAAGCCTATGGTTCAGCCTGGCAGGACGCCGAGCGCGCCATCGCGAGCTACAAGGGTTTTTTCGACCGCTATCGCTTCATCGAAGTTGGCCAGGGTTTCCAGGGACAGCTTTTCGACTGGGCACACACCCTCGTAAGAGGCACGCGCGAAATTGAAAACCCCAATGAAGAGCGTTTACGCGCCTACCGGGATACCGCCCTGCCAAGAGTGGAACAAGGGCTGTTCGCGGCGACCCCCGCTGATCCCGGTTACGGGCAACTCGGTCTCGGCTTCTCGCTGGACAAGATGAGGGAGTGGCTGGGTCCTGACGACGAAGTGGTCAGGGCGGTACTGGGCAATGAGAGCCCACGCGCAATGGCAGAACGGCTGATAACCGGCAGCCAGCTTGCCGATGCAGATTTTCGTAAGAAACTTTGGGAAGGAGGAAGCGCCGCGGTGCAGGCCTCGGACGACCCCATGATCGTGCTCGCCAGGCAAGTAGAGCCCTATGCGATGGAACTGCGGCGCCGCTACGACGACGAGGTCGAGGCGCCATTGAAACAGGCTTCAGAAAAGATCGCCAAGGCCCGCTTCGCGATTCTCGGCAAGAACGTCTACCCGGACGCCACTTTCACGCTTCGCGTCACCTTCGGCGCCGTGGATGGCTGGATGGAAAAAGGCGAGCAAGTAGTGCCATTCACCCGAATCGGCCGGGCATTTGAGCGCGCCACCGGTGAAGACCCGTTCCGCATGCCCGACAGCTGGCTGGAAGCCAAAGACCGGATAAACCTGGACACCCCTTACAACTTTTCATCCACCACCGACATCATTGGCGGTAATTCCGGTAGTCCCGTGATCAATGCCAGGGGCGAACTGGTTGGACTGGCATTCGATGGCAACATCCATTCCATCGCCGGAGATTTCTGGTTCGATGAGCGGCTGAATCGCACGGTATCAGTGCATGTGGCTGCGATGCTGGAAGCCTTGAAGGTTGTGTATGGCGCTGACCACCTGGCCGAGGAACTGGTGATCAAACGCTGACGATGCGGTTTTTCAACGCCCGTAGATGGCTACCACGGCTGACCGCAGTTCAGGGTCAGCCGAGCCCCAGAGACTATCGAACCGCGCTGTTAGCTGATTCAGGGGGGTTGCTCACAATGGCCCGTTATCAGAAGCCTTCGGGCAGTTCCATCCCGAGGTTTTCCAACAGGAAAGCCCACATATCCGAGTAGCCCTCGATGACCTTTTCAGTGGGCACACCGGCGCCGTGACCAGCCCGGGTTTCAATCCTGATTAGAACAGGTTCATCACCCGCCTGGGCTTGCTGTAACGCAGCGGTGTACTTGAAGCTGTGTCCCGGCACCACGCGGTCATCCGTGTCAGCCGTCGTCACCAGGATGGCCGGGTATTCTGTCCCTTTCTTCAGGTTGTGATAGGGGGAGTATTTCAACAGCGCTTCAAATTCTTCCGGGTTATCGGACGAACCGTAATCGTCAGTCCAGAACCGTCCCGCCGTGAAGTTATGGAAGCGCAGCATATCCATCACGCCGACCGCGGGGATCGCCGCAGCGAACAGTTCCGGTCGCTGGTTGACTACGGCGCCGACCAGAAGTCCGCCGTTACTGCCGCCAAATATTGCCAGTTTTTCAGGCGTTGTGTAACCCTCCGCAATCAGGTATTCAGCCGCGGCGATAAAGTCATCAAAAACGTTCTGCTTGTTCAGCTTGGTGCCGGCCTGGTGCCATTCTTTGCCGTATTCGCCACCACCGCGCAGATTCGCAACCGCATAGATGCCGCCCATGTCCATCCAGGTCAGGCGAGTGGTGGAGTAACCGGGTGTCATGGATATATTGAAACCACCGTAGCCGTAAAGCATCGTTGGCGTGTTGCCATCAGGTACCAAATCTTTACGGTGCGAGATGAACATCGGAACCCGGGTGCCGTCTTTGGAGGTGTAAAACACTTGCTTGACGATGTAATCATCCGGGTTCATCGCGACATCCGGCGTCTTGAACACCTCGACTTCGCCAGTAGCCACGTTCAACCTGCTGATGGCAGTTGGGCTGTTGTAGCTGGAAAACGCGAAGAAAGTTTCTTCGTCATCGATCTTACCGCCAAACCCGTATGCAGAACCGATGCCGGGCAGGTCCACGCTGCCTGATTCATTGCCATCCAGATCCATCACTTTGACAACCGTTTTCGCATCCTGCATATAAGTCGTGATGATTTTTCCTCCCACCAGGTTCACGTCATCAAGCACATCTTCGCTCTGTGCGATGACCTCACGCCAGTGTTCGTGTCCGGGCTGTTTTGTATTGATCGCGATCAGGCGGTTGCGGGGAGCGCCATCGTTGGTGCGGAAGTAAAGATCATCGCCGACACTACCGACCAAAGAATAATCATAGTCAAATCCTTCGATGATCATTACCGGTTCAGAAGCAGGATCAGTCAGGTCCTGATACATAATGGAGTAGCGGTCATCCGTACCGACAGAAATGGTGATGACCAGGTGTTTACCATCATCGGTAACCGACGCACGCGGCCCCCAATCCGGCTGATCCGGGTTGGCGTAGATAACACGGTCTTGCTCCTGTTCGGTGCCCAGCTGATGGAAAAAGACTGTCATATTCTTGTTCAAAGACTGAAATTTTTCTTCTTCGCTGGTGGCCGGATAGCGGCTGTAATAGAAGCCGGAACTGTCACCTGCCCAGGAAAGGCCGGTGAATTTGAGCCAGTCCAGGTGGTCTGCGAGTTCTTCACCCGTTTCCACGTTCATGACTTTACCGACGCGCCAGTCTGAACCGCCATCCTGGACCAGGTAGGCCACGTGCTTGCCGTCAGGGCTCGGGAAGTAAGAGGCCAGCGCAATGGTGCCATCCTCCGACCACGTATTCGGATCGATCAATAACTCTGCCTCTGCATCGAGGTCAGTCAGCGTATAGATCACGTCCTGGTTCTGCAGGCCATTGTTGTAACTGTAGAAGTAACGCCCCGCTTCCTTGACGGGTAGCGAAAAGCGTTCATAGTCCCAGAGCTGAGTCATGCGCGCATTGATTGGGCCTCTCTCCTCGATGGTATCAAGGTAAGCAAAGGTCACCTGGTTCTGCGAATCCACCCAGCTTTTGACGGCCTCGCTTTCCCGCACATCATCCTCCAGCCAGCGGAAGGGGTCCGCCACCTCTGTGCCGTGATATACGTCAACGTGGTCAACCTTGTCGGATACCGGGTAAGCCAGTTCGGTGGAGGGTGCTTCAACGACTTCTACAGGTGCCGCTTCACGCTCAGAGCAAGCAACGAACAATATCGGCGCCAACGCCGCGAGGAGTAGCTTTTTCATGGTTGTTTCCTTTCTGATTTGATCTGGAATTTCCAAATGTAGGAAGTTAATTGCGGTATTCTTCCAGATTCGCTCATCCGGATACAGTGCTTTTCGTTTAGGATGTGAAGATGGATTACTTAGAGATGAACCGGGAGTCCTGGAATCAGCGCGCTGAAGTGCACTTTGGTTCGCGGTTTTACGATGTTGAAGGCTTCCTGGCCGGTCATAACTCCTTGCGCGAGATCGAGCTTGCCGAACTCACTGATGTAGAGGGGCGACGACTGCTGCACCTGCAATGCCACTTCGGGCTGGACACTCTTTCCTGGGCCAGGCTTGGGGCGGAATGCACCGGCGTGGATATTTCTCCGGTTGCGATTGACAAAGCACGGCAACTCAATCAGCGCGCCGGTCTCAATGCACAATTCGTCTGCACGGACGTCTACAACTACTCGCGCGGTGACGCAGCCCCGTTTGATATCGTTTTCACCTCCTACGGGACGGTTTGCTGGCTGCCCGACCTGGACCAGTGGGCGCAGCTTGTCGCATCAAACCTCGTTGCGGGTGGAACGTTTTACATGGCGGAGTTCCACCCGGTTTATGACCTGCTGACCGGCTATTCCTACTTTGAACAGGACGAACCGGATGTCGAGGAAGAAGAAACGTATACCGAAAACAGCGGCGACCTGAAAACCCCACTGGCGGTCTGGCCTCATCCAATGGGCCGGGTGGTTAACGCCCTGGTCGACGCCGGCATCGCCATTCAACGTTTAAATGAATATCCGTTCAGCCCCTACAACTGTTTTAAAGGCATGGCGGAACGTGAGCCGGGACGATACTACATCACCCATGAGGGTCAGGATGTGCCCCTGGTTTATACGATTAAAGGGCAAAAGGTCTGAAGCCTTTGAGGCTTACCTGTTGCCGCGCAAGTACAGTCGTTGCTTGAATGTTAAGCTTGATAAAGGGGGTATACCTCAAAATCCGAAATGGGAGAAAACCGATGAACCTTGTCAGAAAATTAGCGACCATTGCCTTTCTTTTTAGCCTGCTGGTAATTCTTTCAGCATGCGAACCCGGAGTTGGTAGCGACGAGTGGTGCGGCGCACTGAAAGAAAAGCCCAAGTCCGACTGGACCGCGAGCGAAGCGGGTGATTACACCAAGTATTGCGTGCTGGGAGTGGCCGAGCCAGGCAGCGACGAATGGTGCGAGAAAATGAAAGGCAAATCTGACGATGACATGACGGTCGAAGAGGCTAAAACTTACGCCAAACACTGTTTAATCAAGTGATCGCAGGTGTTCGGCATCAGCCGGGGCAAGATGCATCATGGGGGAGCGGCGTGCGAACCGTGGTTATTCTACTCCGATGATGCAGTGCCGATTTCTTCCGACGGTAAGAACGGCTTGACGCCAACTGCCTGGTACAAGGCATCCGGTTGATATGCCGTCTTCCCTTTCATCACCAGCGTCGCGCGTCGCACGGCGTTGATGTCTTCAAACGGGTCACCTTCGACGAGAACGAGGTCGGCCTGCTTGCCGACGGCGATGGAGCCCGTGCGGTCGCCCGCTCCCACCAGTCTGGCGGAATCCAGCGTGGCGATTCGTAACACCGCGGCGTTGGGGATGCCGGCTTCGGTGTAGGTTTCCAGCTCACGGTGCACCGTGAAGGCCGCTATGTTGTCACTGCCGGGAACCAGCTGGATGCCGCTGTCGTAGAGCAACTTCAGCATGGCTGATTGGGCCCTGGCAGATTCCGCCCAGGCCTCAGCCACTTCAACGATATCCATCTCGGGATTGTACAGCCGTCGGGACACGCTGGGGGGCAGGTGATCGATCACGGCTGCAAACGTCGGATCGGGTTGACCCGGCAAGTGACGCAGCATGGTATCGAAAATGGCCGCAGTGGGGTCAATCGTTACGTTGTTCTCTTTCAACAGCGCAATGTATGCTTGCATTTCCTCGCTTTGCAGGTCGAGTTTTCCAGCCTCATCGCCATACAGGGTGAAGCGCAGTTGCTTGCGCGTATCCTCGCGATCTCCGGCCAGGAAATTCAGAAACACCATGTTGATATGCTGAATTTCATCGTAACCGGCCCGCACCGCCTGCTCGGCCGACATGAACGCGGGAATGTGTCCGCTGACCCTCATTCCGTGTCCGTGTGCGCGCTCAGCGATCGGCGCCACCCACTCCGGCTCGATAGAGCTGTACAGCTTCACCTGCAGGTAGCCGTTCTCCGCAAAGAAGTCCACGCGGCCCAGGGCATCATCCAGGGATTCAGCGGCCCAGCCTGATGCGAAGGGTCCTGCGCGATCCATGAAGCCGGCCCGGTAAGTCGTGGGACCAATCACCTGCCCGGAGTCAATCTTCGCCGTCATCTGCATGACGGATTCATGCTCACCACCGATGTCCCGCACGCTGGTGATGCCACCGGCAATGTTCAGGATGCCATCGGACAACGAGAAATGGCCATGCATGTCCCACAGTCCTGGGATCAGTGTCTTGCCGCTGCCTTCGATTACTGTCGCGCCTTCAATTTCCAGTGGCAAGTTGGACACGGCCTCTATTTTCCCGTCTCGCACCAGCACAAAGTAGTTCTCCAGCCGCTCAAGCGCTTCGACATCCGCAACCGCCACATTGGCGAACACCACATCGCCGGTCACAGGAATAGCCAACTCACCGGCGATCGATTCAACCAACTGAGCCGAGGTTTCCAGCTGGATGGCATCCAGACCTACCAATACCTCGGGCCCCCAGCCTGTTGGAACCATGCCCATCCATCCGGCGGAACTTGCCACGCGCAGATTCATGTCATCATCGAACCAGGCGAAATTCGGTGTGAATCCCGTGCCAAAAATAGCCCATAACGACAACGTGACCGATCCTTCAGGGGTTTCCACTTCGGTGCGGGTCATCTTCTCAACTCGAGCCCGGCCCTGCGGAAACAATGCCAGCTCGCCATTTGGATTCCTGGCCGCCGCCTGCACCATGGCTTCCAGGGCGCCCACGGACGCCCACTCGGTCGGCAGGTAGAAGGCAGCTTCACTGGATGTGATTTTGCCGCCCTCACCCACCGTCTTCCAACTGGCCTCACCGCCCTGCCATTTAAAACTCTCGTCGATGGGTGCGCCGAATGGAGACACACCGGTAATGGTCTGTTCGATCACCATGCCGCTCTCATCCAGTTGCAGGGTCGAATTGAGCGTGTATTCGCGGTTGTTCCAATGGATGAACGATTCGTTAGCCACCCGGTCATCGGCACTGCGCGTCAACGTGGTCTGTCCCGCGGGCGTGGTCTTTTCCATGTACCAGTCGAATTGCCGGGTGATGTCGGCTGAGTCATTCCTGGTCGCAGCCGAGCTGTCGGTTACCGGCTGACTCTCTGCAACGACCTGGGGCGACTGTTCGGTTTCATGACTGCACCCTGCCGTCAAAACGACAACTCCGGCGAGCAGCGCCCAGTACTTTGTGTGGATTCGCATTATTACCATTCCTTGCTTGAAAACGTGGGAACTTCAGCCCGCTTCATTGGCGGGATTCACGCAGTAAAAGAGCGTTCGCTCTCCGTTGTTGACGTCCAACTGCTGTTCGATCGTGTAGAACTTTTCCAGGCTGGCCAGTAACGATTCCTTGCTGTAATCGGTGTACTTGTCATCCTTGTTGCGCAGCAGGATTTGAACTTTATCATCCTTCCTGGAGACGTACTCAATCACCAGGCGGTCGGTCAACTGGGCCAGCCATTCGATGAATTCGGCGAGTGGGATGTTCGCGGTAATGACCACATGGTGAATCAGGGCCAGGCAGAGCACCAGGTCCGGCTTGCTGCGGCTTTGCAGGTCGCTACGTTCGCTGTTCTTCCAACCCCAGTTTGGCGAAGGGTCAGAAACATTCTGCAGTAAAGGAAGTACATTTGAGGGTATATCTGGATTCTGAAACAGGCGCTCTACGGCCAAGTGGTCAATATCCATCGCAACCACTTGCCGGCACAGGGGCGCAGCGACCTTTGAAAATTGCCCGGTGTTGCAGCCGATATCCCAAACCGTGCCGGGACGGCTTTCACTGATGGCCTCGCGCACAAAATCTTCTTTCAACCGGTGATCATGTTCCGAGTAATTGTGGAACTCGGCGTAATCTCCCCACTCAGAACCGGCGCCTTCCCACGCCAATCGCTGCACCAGTTTCTTCATCTTCCGGACATTGACCAGGATTAGCTCACGATTAAAACCGGCAGACTTCAAATGGGAACGCACATTATCTGAGGAGCCGCCATAACGGCGATCCAGCTTTGCCTGGAGCCAGACATGGCTCAACACGCCTTTGCGAAACCGGTCCCGGAAACCAAACAAGGCAGGCGCGGTCTGCACACCGATGCCATCTATGCTGCCGCGCATGAACGGTTGGAAATTGCAGTTTTTATAGCTCTGGACCAGCAATGGAAACAGGAACATCTCGCAGAACTGCCGGTACCCCGTCCACGGCTCACCTTCCTGCAATGGCTCGAAGGAGGGTATATCGATGAACACCGGTTTGCGGTCCACGAACTGGATGTTATAGGGCGTTGCGTCTTTTAAAGTGAAGCCGTTACTGATGGCCTGGCCTACCAGGTTCAACTGGAGCAGCGCGGCGGAGCGGAGCATGCCGAAAGACCATTCGTAGGGATAGCTGACGACCGGGATGGTCTCGTGTTCGAGAAAACCAGCCCACTGTGATTTGATAACTGCAGGTAAAGGGTTTTCCTGGTCAGGAAGAAGCCGGGTGCCTATAATCTTACCTGACTTTAATAACGCCTGATAAAACTCTGTTTCTGCAAGCTTTTTATAATTCTCGAGTGCCGTTGAACTCAAGCCCCGAAATATTCGATTCTGTTCCCGGTAAACACGACCATCACGGTCGCGAAATGAGCCTGCGACGAGCAAGGCTGAGCCCTTATCCATGAATGATCAGTTGAATTCGTTTTCTGGTTTGTCCTTACCCCGGAAACCCAAAGCGACCCGCAGCTTGTGCCAGTACAGCTTTAATGCCACGCCAACCGCCGCGATACCACCCAGGATGACCTGCAACATCATGCTGCCGGTGCCCGGATCCAGGTAAGCCAATACGGGTTCAGAACTCAGCAACAGAGCCGCCCATATAAGCAACTGCCCAATTATTTTGATCATGAAGCCTCCAGGGCGAGTATTCGTCGCCCGCTTTCTCAAACAGGGAAATCGAAAAGATGTGTCAATTATATTTCAGAAATTCTGCAGAGTCTTGTCTTTATTGCCAAAACATGACTGCCAACGGATGAACGATCACTCCCAGGAGTATCCTTTCTCCCGCAAATGAGCCTGTAGAATTTCCCGAGCCTCGCTCATAGACAGGTGCTCATCACAAACAAGATTTGACCCGGCGATGCTCGCCGTGGACATCTCCATGGTATTGACCAGAAGCTTGAAACCCTGGTTACATTTGATCAAATACAACCTTCCCAGGGAATACCAGGGGGGCTGAGGATTACGGACCGCCCAGCGATCTTCGTCGGCAGTTTTGTCCGCCTTGCTGCCGCTGGCAAAAATCAGCCGGTTGATCCAATCCTGATTTTTTGAATCCAGCATGGATCTGCCTTCCATCCAGCCAGGAGGCCGTATTCCAAGAAAATCCAGTACGGTTGGCGCAATATCCAGCCGTTGGGTATTACCAGCGATGGACCCCGTTCTGGCCTGTCCCGGAAGACGCATCATGAAGGGCAGTCGATCAAGCACACGGTGCTGAAAACCATGGTCAGAAGAAACAATGAGGATAGTGGATTCCAGTAAGCCGTTGTCCTCAAGCAGTTGATAGGTCTCTTCCACGTTGCGGTCAAAGTCCATGATGGCATCATCATAACCACCGATGTGCCAAAGCGTTTTGTAATCTTCATCGGTTGAATAAACACGTTTCGTCGGGCGAAATTTCTCACCATGCGTTCCCATCATGTGAATGTGCAGGAACAGTGGGCGTGATGATTCACTGATTAAACGCCGGACTTCCGCCATTCTTCCATCGTCATACATCCACCGACGGTCCGGCTCATTCACTTCCGCCATCGGGTTTCTCATGGGCTTGTCTTTCCAGACATGGTTGAACCGCTCAGACATGCGTTCTGATATCCGGTCGAGTAACAACGATGCGGGATTCAGCGCCGGATATTTCCGTATGGTTGCAACCAGCGTTCCGCCAGTGTCCTTCAGATGGCGCAAATTTGCTTCGTTGAATCCACCGCGTAAATTCAGATCATAAGGGTCGGCATAATGCCGCATGCTGATATCCGCGTTGTAATACCCCAACTTCCTCAGAATTCCAGGCAAATGCCGAAAGCTCTCCACTCCGCGCATCGCATCGGGAGGATAAACAACCCGGGTGGTTGTCGGCAGCCTTCCGCTCATCAGGGATATAACCGAACCACCGGTATCGCTGCCATTGGAAAAGTGATTTTCAGCCACCAGGAATTCGTCTTTTACGCGGTCCATAAACGGAGTGGTGGGCCGTTCATAACCATACAGCGACATGTGCCCGGCCGAGATACCATCGCCGGAGAGAATCACTATATTGGGTAAATCCCGACTGCTTCCGGTCAACTCGAAGTCTTCATCGCTCGAGACAGAAACGGTAATTAGCAACAGGGGAATACTGCATGCCAGCAGGATCAGTACCACGATCGTGAGGCTTTTCAGAGCACTCGAGGAATGGCGTTCAAGCAGAATGGAATGCAGCAGTCGCGCGACGAAAATAGCGAAAAAGAGTGTCGCCCCGCGATAAGCCCAGATAGCGAATCCCGATGCGTCCCTCACACCCCAGCCAAACAGGGTCAGAGTAAAGTTATCCATAACCACGATCAGGGTCATGGCCAGCAACAGGATGAGAGGAAACAACGCAACCGTTGAAGTCAGCCTGCCATTGGCGGACAAGCGACGCAGCAACAGCGCAACCATGGAAAACGGCACTGTAACCATCAGCAGTGAGACAACCACGATCAAGGAGGTGCTCGATAGCACTGACAGTTTTTCCCAGGGGGAATAAAGACTCATGAATGAAGGCTTGGTGGCGAAGAACAGCCACTCCAACACCACCCAGGCTGTTCCGCTGACCAGGACCAGGCTGGCTAATCGCGAAGTTTTCATATTATTTGAGTACGGTGACAATCCGTGAAAGTGCCTAGGATACGGGTACTGCTTGCTTAACTCAAAGTTCCTGTGAGCCAAAACGGTTAGCAGCCAAGGTAAGTAGCTGTATAATTTTTTATCCATCCATTTTTGTCGCTTATCGAGTCACAAGAGACGGTCATCATCCACAACGAAAAAGCCATCTTCCTGAGCTATTCCTCCGACGATACGGATGCCGCACTGCGGATTTGTAAGGCGCTGCGCGATAAGGGTCTGGAGGTGTGGTTTGATCAAAGCGAACTGCGCAGCGGCGATGCCTGGGACGCCTCGATCCGCAAACAGATCAAGGAATGTGCGTTGTTTGTGCCGATTATTTCGGCCAGCACCCAGGTACGGGAAGAGGGCTATTTCCGCCTGGAATGGAAACTGAGCATCGACCGTTCTTACTTGATGGCGGATGACAAGGCTTTCCTGTTTCCGGTGGTTATTGACGACATTCCTGAGCAACAGGCACGCGTGCCGGACAGGTTCCGTGAACGGCAATGGACGCGATTGCGCGATGACAAAGACCTGGCTGTATTTGCCGAACGGCTGAAGCTGTCGCTCTCCGGCAACCCGGCAGCTGTCGCGAACCCGACGTCACAGACAGCCAAAAAGCCCTCCCATGACAAGACCGGGTTCTGGGTGGGTGTACCGGCATTCAAGCACCTGCAATCCAACCCGGACCTCGTTGCCCTCGCCGAAGGCATGGTCGAAGACATCGTGACCGGCCTGTCTCGCTTCTCTTACCTGCTGGTTGCAGGGGGACCCCACGTTGGCAGAAAGGATCTTAAAACCCGCTACTTGATGGACGGAAGCCTCAGGCTGGCCGGTTCCAGGCTTCGTGTCGCCGTGCAACTGGTGGATACCGAGACGGGCACGCATTTGTGGGCTGAAACCTATGACCGGACGTTCAGCCCGGAAGCGGTATTTGATTTGCAGGACGAACTGGTGCCTCGCATCGTCTCGACCATTGCTGACATGAATGGGGTCTTGCCCGAGAGCATGAGCGAAACAGTACGCCACAAGCCTCCCGAGCAGTTAAGCCCATACGAAGCGGTGCTGCGCAGTTTTGTTTATTTTTGGCGTCTCACGGCGGAAGAATTTGAAGCGGGCCGAACCGGGCTGGAAAGAGCAGTAAAAGAAGAGCCCGCTTATGCCGACGCCTGGGCCATGCTGGCCCTGTTGCTTGCGCAGGCTCATGGGCAACGTTTCAATCCGGAAATTGATTTCCTGAGCGAGGCCGAGTCGGCTGCCCGGCAAGCCATAGCTGCCTCGCCCACCAACCACATGGGCTGGTTTGGCCTGGCCCAGGCACTTTTTTTCCAGCGGGAATATGAGAGCCTGCGTAACGCGGCTTTCAAGGCAGCGGAACTGAACCCGATGGACGGCAATACGATCGCGTTTCTGGGTGAGCTGCTTTCTTATTCGGGTGAATGGGAGGAAGGTCAAAAATTCTCGAGACGCGCCAAGCAACTGAACCCCAACCATCCCGGCTGGTACTGGATAACCGATTATTACCACGCCTACCGCCAGAATGATTACCGGGGCGCGCTCAGCTGTGCGCTGAAAATCAATATTCCGGGGCACTGGGGCAGCAAATTGATGTTAGGCGCAGCCTATGGCCAACTGGGCGAAACCGAGCCGGGTTACAAAGCCTTGCGGGAACTGGAAGCAATGAAACCGAACTTTGCACAATCCGTGCGCAACGACCTTGAGCAATGGTTCACCCCTGAGTATACAGACCATCTGCTCGATGGATTGCGCAAGTGCGGTTGGAAAGTGTGAAGCGGAAGCTGGCAATCCACCAATAAGCCTACTCAGAATTATTCTTCCAGATCATCCTCTTGCTCCGCGGCAGTAGCTTCCAGAAACTGCTGCTGATCACCGTAGTAATCATCAATGGCGTGTTCGGACGACAGTGGGCTGAGGTAGTGTTTCGCGTCCAGACCCTCCTCGTTCATGGCCAGGCCTGTCAGGCATGCCTTGACGATATGGGCGCTGTTCAGAGAGGTCTTGTAAGTGGGATCCAGCGCCGGGTGCAGTTCAACAAGGTCGAAACCCACCACATTGGATTCAGCGCACAGGCGGCGCACGATCATGATCGCCTCGCGCATGGTCAGTCCGCCTGGCACCGGCGTGCCGGTCGCCACCATGAAGGCCGGGTCGAGGACGTCGATATCGAACGATATGTGGATTTTACGGCCTTCTTCGGAGGCCTCGGCAACCACGCGGTCAATAACTGCCGGCCAGCCCCGCCGTTCAATTTCAGCCATCGTGTGGTAACGCATTCCCTGTTCGCGCATCCATTCGAAGCCGGACTTGTCAGGACCTGCCGAACGAAGCCCGACCTGGATGTAGTCGGCGGCCCGGACATGGCCCTCGTTGATCAGGCGGTAGACCGGATAGCCATGGTTGATCAGGTGACTGGACCAGCCCCACCAGGCATCGTAATGTGAATCGAAGTGGATGACGGAAACTTTTTCCTTGCCATAAACATCCGCCAGCGCGGCGACATTAGGATACTCGAGCGAGTGATCACCGCCGACAATCATCGGCACCGCACCGGCTTCTACGATCTCACGAACGATCTCGCGGACATGACGCATCGACCGCTCTGTGCTGGCATTGTCGACTGCCACATCACCGTAATCAACAACGTTTAGCACCTCACCCGCCTCGACCTGGACATACTGGTCCAGACCACCCATCGGCCAGCCATAAAGGCGAAGCTCTGCAGTCGCCCGCTCGCCTGAATCGCGCCACCTGGAGCCCATGTTCAGGGGCGCACCCAAAATGGCCACATCGATCTCACCAGCGACCAGGTCTGCCTTGGTGAGCGCGAGCGGAAATCCGCCGAACGTGGGCGGACCACCTTTCCCATTGTAGCGACCGAGCGGAATCGGCCCGGGCTCACGTTGCGGATCCATCGAGCGTGGACGCAAGGTCCGCCAGGCATTGAAATCGGGTGACGAGGTGTTGAACGGAATGCTTGGCGAGTCACGCCCTTCAACGTATCGTTGATGCTCAACGGATTGCTGCATCGCATTAACCCATGCTTTGACTTCCGCGGGTGTTCGCTCCTGCAGCTCTTCCACCGTTTCTTCCGCGGGGCCGGTAAACGGCCGGGCGTCACTACTGAGCAGAAATTCACGTTCCTCCGGTGTCAGCAACTCCAGCTTTGGCGCCACGCTGTCAGGGAGCTCGATGGGTGGTTTGTCCTTGCGGCGCGGATCAGCAGTATCAAAAGGATAGGAATCCTGCCCCACGACGTGTTCGGGAGTCTCTGGTCCGGCTGTTGCGGATGATTCATCCTTCGCCCAGGAAAGCGGTGTGAGCAGCAGGGCCGAGGCGATCAGCAGCGCCCAAAGGCTATAGACACTTTGCTTCATAACAAAATTCCCGGGCGCAGAGTCTGAGCGGTCACTGGCCATGATCAAGCGCCAGTGGATTGACATAGTCCGGATCGAACCCGGCCTTGCGCACCGCCATGCCGGCCAGGCAGGCATTCAGCAGTGCATTCGCATTGGCCACCGATAAGCGCGACAGGTCCAGCATCGGCGCCAGGTCGGTCACTGCAAACCCCACGACAGTTTTTTCGGCACACACCTGCCGAATGGCCTGCGCTACTTCCGCCACCCGCAGGCCGCGTGGTTCGAGCCGACCCGCGGCAACCAGTTCGGAAGGATCAATGACGCTGACATCGACGGAAACGAAAAACGCCCCAGGCCCCTTTTCGATCTCTCTAAAAACCCGTTTCGCTACTCTGCCGAACCCGCGCCGCTCTATTTCCGCCATCGTGTGATAGCGAACTTCCTTTCCGCGCAACCAGCGAAGTGTCTCCACGTCAACTGCGGGGCCACGCAATCCCACCTCCACAGTCTCGCTGCCCTTCACGATGCCCTCTTCAAGCAACCGGAAAATGGCCTGAGTGTCGGAAATCGTATGATCACCGGACCGGTCCGCATCCGGGTGCGCGCTGAAATGCAGCAGTCCGAAAGTGCTGTTTCCGCGCTGTTGGGCGACGCCTTTAACGCCGGGATAGAGCACCGACGTGTCCCCGCCCACCAGCATGGGTATGGCACCCGTCGCGGACGTTTCAGCCACCATCGCCGTGACATGGTCGACGGTTCGCTCAATGCTCATGTTGTCGATCGTGAAGTTTCCGTAATCGACAATGCTCAGCACGTCAAACGGTTTGAGCAGGGATTTCACATCCGGTGTAGTGAGGGTATTCAGGGCACGCATTTCGTTCGGCGCCATTCCTGCATCGCGCCGCCCGCTGCTGTTGTTGCTGGGCACCCCAATGATGGCCACGTCCACCTTACCCGTGGTCAGGTCTTCTGGCCAGACGGCAACCCGAGCTCCACCGAACGTGGGAACTCCGGAGGTTGAAAACAGGTATCGGTGAACGCTGAACGGGCCCGGCTCACGTTTCAGGTCCCGCAGCGGCACCGGCGTCGGCAGCGTGCCCCGGTTGAAATACTGTGATTTGAGGTTGAGCGGAGACGCTCCCATGTCGCGCTTCGGGTCATACCCCATTTGCCGGGCGAGCGACATGACATCGTCGACCATGCTTTGCAGGCCTGCTGCGTCTCGCGTGGCCAATTCGTGCTCGAATTGCCGCTCAGGCATGTACTCGAAGACGGCACCCGAGGTGATGAACTCCAGTTGCTGGTCATTCAGAGCGCTGGCCCGCTCCTGCAGCCCAGGCGGAATCTTCCACTCGGCCAGCGCCGTTTCGACCAGGCTGAAAAGGACGATCAGAAAAAGCGCAACCAGGCCAGGAGGATTCGGAACGGCTCGGTAATTCATGTCCGTCAATGGCCGGTGACGGCGTTGATTTGAACCTTTTTTTTGTTCTTCATTTTTATTTATGCACTCCAAAGTCCAACGAAGTATAGGGCAAATTTCTGGTTTTGGCTTAATCCTGTTTTGAGGACTAGAATAGAGGCTGGGGGGCGTCTTTCTTTTTACAGGAGTTAGACATGAGATCTTTTTTACTGATGACGGGCAGTGGCCCTCTTAATATCCTCACCTCGCACGGCTCCATTGAAAATCCGGTTTTGCTGGACAAGTTGCTGGCAAAAGGAATCGACAAGTTCATTGCCTTCGAAGTCCCATACGAACTGGCAAGGCAACGTTATGGCGGACACTTCAACGTGGTCGCCAACGACCTGCATGAGACCGACGATTTGCGAATACTGGATTATAACGGCGACCGGGCATTCCGGATGTTCACGTTCAGCGAATTGGGAGATGCGCATGTTCACGAACCTGCCGCGCTGGAGCAGACCGTGGGCTGATTTTTGTGGTTTTCGGGGCGCACAGGGCAGTTTGATATACTCACGGGTCAGCGCCTCAAATCCCCGGAGCCACCATGAAACAGAATGTCCACAATTTTGAACGTATCGTTCGCGTCGTTATTGGGCTGGCCGTCGTCAGCCTGGTGTTCATCGGCCCGCAATCCCAGTGGGGCTGGCTGGGCCTGATACCAGTCGCCACCGGCCTGACAGGATGGTGCCCACCCTACGCAATGCTCGGAATCAGCACCTGCAAGAAACCTTGAAAACATCCGAATGGACTGACGGCTAATCGGCCGTCACGATGGATAGCACGGGTGGAATCGGGGCGGAGGCCATGATGAAGAAGTCAGACCATGAGCTAGGCATGGACCGGGAAATAACCCGGCGGGAGTTCATCCAGGGTGTCTCGTTTGCATCACTTGGGCTGACTCTGAATTCTGGGGTTCTGGCAGCCGGAACGCCCGGCAGCCCGGACTCTGCCGACAAATATTATCCGCCGGTATTAACGGGTATGCGCGGCTCCCACCCGGGCGCGTTCGAGGCGGCCCACGCGCTGGCGCGGGAAGGCAAAAGGTTTCCTGACCCGGTGGACCTGGACGAAAAATACGACCTGGTCGTCGTGGGTGGCGGCATCAGCGGCCTGGCGACGGCTTACTATTACCGTAAACAATTCGGCGCCGACTCCCGCATCCTGATCCTCGAGAACCATGACGATTTCGGCGGCCACGCCAAGCGCAATGAATTCCACCAGGGCGGCCAGATGCGTTTGTCATGGGGCGGCACCATGAACCTCGAATACCCCGAGTTCAGCGAAACCGTCAATGCACTGCTGGCGGACCTCGGGGTCGACATCGATGAACTCCTGGAAGGATACGATTTCGCCTACGGCAATGGCCCCAAGGGTAGCCCATGCACGTATTTCGACGCGGAAACCTTTGGCCGCGATGAATTGATCCAGGACTTCAGCTTTCGCAAGTACGACAACGATGTCCGCGCGGAAATGATTGACCGGTTTCCGGTCAGTGAGGCCTCGCGTGAGTCGCTCAAGGCCTTTTACCAGCGCCGGGAGAACGTGTTTGAGGGTAAATCCGAGGCCGAAGTGGAAACGATGCTGAAGAGTATCAGCTACACCGATTTCCTCAGGAAATACGGGGGACTAACCGATGAGGCTGCGGACCTGTTCATCAAGACCACCCACGGTTACTGGGGCGTGGGCGCCGACAGCCTGTCGGCCGCTGAATGCGTCGGCGCCGGCCTGCCCATCATGCACCTGCTGGGCCATGCCGATCCGAATGGCAGCGGCGAAAATAATCAAGGCGGTAATGTTGCCATGTTTCCCGACGGCAACGCTTCCATCGCGCGGCTGCTGGTTCATTCCCTGGTTCCGGAAGCCGCACCCGGCAGCAATGCCAGCAACATTGCGATGGCAACGTTCGATTACTCAAAACTCGACAGGCCCGGACAGCCGGTTCGGCTGCGCCTGAATTCAACGGCCGTGAACGCCGTTAACAGAGAAGGCGGCACCAGTGTGTCCTATGTAAACGGCGACCAGTTGGTGCGAGTGAAGTCCAGGCATACCGTGTTGGCCTGTTACCACGTCATTATTCCGCACCTGTGCCCGGACCTTCCGCAGTCACAGACCGAAGCGCTGAAATACCAGGTCAAACGCCCCCTGATCCTGACCAATGTGCTGCTGAAGGACAGCAAGGCGTTCGACCAGCTGGGCATCTCGGGCGCCTATTGTCCCGGCCGTCTTCACGGGATGGTCTGGCAGGTGAAGGGTGTGAATACGGCCGGCTACCGGCTCGGCTGGGAAGACGATGGCCCGGTACCCATCATGTTCTGGGGATCGGTTGCCCCGCCCGATCCCGGAGCGCACATCAAGGAGCAGCACCGTGCTTCGCGCGCCTTGCTGCTGGCCATGTCCTTCGAAGACTTCGAGCGTGAGGTACGCACCGTCCTCGACGGCATGCTGGGTTCTGCCGGGTTCGATGTGCAAAAGGATATCCTCGCGATCACCGTCAACCGCTGGCCGCACGGCTATGCTTATGACTACCTCGACCTCTGGGACCCGGAATGGCCGCCCGGCCAGGCGCCGCACGAGATCGCACGCAAACGGTTCGGCAATATCGCCATCGCCAATTCAGACGCCGGCGCCAACGCCTACACGCATGTCGCCATCGACGAGGCCTGGCGCGCAGTCGAGGACTTGAAAGCCTGAGAGCTAGCCAATTTCAAACGAAAGCGCAAGAACGTCCCACAGGATGCCCGCCAGAAACAGCGGCACCAGAATAGCGTGCAGAATCCGATTTTTTGAAAGCGCCAGGATCACGAATCCAGCGAATGAAAAAAACGATGTGGCGTTATCGACCCTGAAAAGGATATCGCCTGTGACGATTGGCCGAAACAGGGTTGCCAGCGAGACCGTGGCGACTGCCAGCCACCAAACCGGCCGCATGGCGCCATAGTAATAATCCCTTATATCAGCATCCCGCATAGGCTGAGGAAACAGTAAGTGGGTAATCAGGAACAGGCCGACGGGACCGCTCAACATGAGCAGCAGGCCCGGAAACGTCCAGCCAGGAACTCCCTGCAGATCCCAGATCTCCCACCATTGCTGAAGCAAGGCGATCATGACGAACACTATGAGCACCGAATGGACCCAGTATGTCCTGACCGATTTCCTGTACCGGATCATCTGGCCGACTCCCTTCAGCAACTCGGTGATGCCCAGGCCGATGATGATCGAGACCAGGACCATTAGAAATTCGAACAGGCTCATGCGATTAAATCCTGCAAATCAGTTTCAGTTATCCGCGAACGGTTCGGTCTGGAAAACATAAATGACTCATCCATTCATTCCCCCAGCACACCCCTGATCGGCGAAGCGGGCCCATCGGCTTGGCGTTTCAGGAAATCCGAAAACGACCTCCCTGCCCTTACCTGTTCCAGCCAGTCCTCCGGATCGTATTCGATTCCCACCGGGTTGTCGGCCATGTCCGGCCCGCGCATGAATTCACCCGCCTCGTCCATG
>Ga0055584_100001629_pt1 | contig 21973 bp, 15 predicted proteins | sample OSDHelmetaG_FD_58716 | JGI IMG/M metagenome (GOLD analysis project Ga0055584, IMG submission 58716) | Pelagic marine sediment microbial communities from the LTER site Helgoland, North Sea, for post-phytoplankton bloom and carbon turnover... | ecosystem: Environmental > Aquatic > Marine >...
AGCGAAATTACCTAAACCAACCTTCATAAGGGCTGGTACAACTTTTTAATGCAGGTCACCTTGTACGAAGCTCTTTTTCTAACTCTTAAAAGAAGAGCGAGGTTGAGCAGGCCAAAATTACACCTGCACTGGAGAAGAAACAAGAACGGTATTAACTTTGTTTAATAAGAAGATGAATTTTTTTTTTGGCAGATACCATTAAGTTTATGGTAACGACATTTTGCCCTTGTTTTATTGGTTTATTTTATGAAAAACCAATGAAAATTTCGATTTTCAAGCGAACGTGCAGTTCTGTGCATAAGAAAAAATACCATAGTTGTACTATGGTTGACTGAGAGCAAAATCAGCGACGCAGACGCTCAAATCGGGCTAATGCCATCAGGGGGAAATAGGTCCGATAGAGGTGATATTTGAGATAGAATACCTTGGGGAATCCGGTCCCAGTAAACGGTTCTTCGTCCCAGTTTCCATCCGTATTTTGAGATTCCAGTAGAAAGTGAATCCCACGTCGGACCGCAGCAGAATCGATTTCTCCAGCTGACATCAGCCCCATTAATGCCCATGCAGTTTGTGAAGGAGTCACGATTCCCTGACCGCGTAAATCAGGATCTGCATAACTGTCTGCTGATTCTCCCCAGCCTCCTGATGGTTGTTGTTTTGATTTGAGCCAGCCAACGGCTCGGACAATTCGGGGATCATCTGCGGGAATACCTATTTGTGTTAGCCCAGTGATGGCCTGCCAGGTTCCATACAGATAATTCACTCCCCAGCGACCATACCAACAGTGATCGTTTTCCTGCTCACTCCAGACATATTCAACGGCTCTTTGGGAGGCAGGATGGCTCAGAGGCAGTTGGACATCAGCAAAAGTTTCCAAGACACGGGCTGTCAAATCAGCAGTACTGGGGTCGACCATCGCGTTATGGTCGGCAAACGGGACTTGGGTAAATAGTTCTCGGTTATTATCTCGGTCAAAGGCACCCCAGCCGCCATCTTTATTTTGCATACCCAGCAGCCATTGGATTCCGCGTTGAATTGCTCCGATCATCGGGCGTAAAAGTTCGAGATCGGCATAGGCCTGTTCTCGTGATTCGCTGCGACCGGCAACAATCGCTTCAGTATCCAAGTCTTCTTCGTAGGGGTTCCATTCCGGAGTGACCAAAAAGTCCGTCATCCATTGATCATTTTTTAATGATTTGGGCATACAGCGGCGGAGCGCGATTATGACCATCGCGGTATCGTCGACATCGGGATAAAATTCATTGTTGAATTCAAAGTACCAACCACCAGGTGTTTTTGATTTGCTGGAATTCACCCAGTCGCCTGTTTGTCTGGCTTCCTGAGAAAGTAGCCATTTCACACATTTTCGAATGGCAGGATGCCGATTGGAAATGCCTGCTTCGCGTAAGGCGATTGTACTCAGGGCAGTATCCCAGACCGGAGACTTACAGGGTTGGAGACGAATACGATCTCCTTCCCGAATCTGTAATTTTTTTAACTCGAGTAATGCACGCTGGATATCAGGGCTGCTTTCCTTTTCTCCCAGACATTTCAGGGCAATCACCGTCCAGATGATGGGGGGAAAAATAGCACCCAGTCCATCACTTTGTTCAAAGCGGTCTTTCATCCATTGCGAAGCTTTTTTGACGGCTTTTTTACGGAGCGGTTTGAGCCCCAGATTTTCTGCGACTTTGATGCCGTGATCCACGATTTGAAAGAAGCGGTGCCAGTTTAGCCAGGTTTTCTGCTTGAGTGAATCAAGGGTTTCTGATTTCGGCATAGTTTTAGGATATGCTTCTGGATCGCCATTGAACAGTTCAGTAATCCCCTGCTCAGGTGGGAGAGTGATAGAAGGACGATAAGCCCAGAGAATGCTGAGGGGAACCAGAATTGTGCGGGACCAGGCTGACATTTCAAAAATATTAAAAGGCATCCAACGTGGAATAAGCATCAATTCCGGTGGCACTGCCGGGCACGCGGCATAGGGAATCACTCCCAGTAATGCGAGGTAATAGCGCGTGAAGCTGTTCACCGCTTCGACACCACCGGCGGCAAGAATTGCTAGTCGCGCACGTTGCATATATTCGGCGTCTACGTCATGCCCGGTTAATTTGAGCGCGAAATAGGCTTTGACGGAAGCACTGATTTCAATCGGCCCTTCCGGATACATATTCCAGCCACCGTCTGGCATTTGTGTATCCATCAGATAATTGGCTGCCTGAATCGCATCTTCCGATGTTTGATTTCCCAGGAAGGTTAACAGCAGGATGTATTCCGATTCCAGAATGGAATCCCCTTCTAATTCCCCGACCCAGTATCCGTCGTTGTGTTGCAGAGAAAGGAGATAGTCGCGAGATCTGGCAATGCCTTTCAGCAGATGCTCAGGGTGATCGAAGGGAGCTGTTTCTGTGCTGGGAAAGATTTTGAACGTCGGGGCTGTTTCTTTTCCCGTCACAGGATGATTGGAGAAGTCGCTGGCTCTCAGTCTGCCTGAATTCATTTCAGGTGCTCCCTGACTCGGTATGATTCGGATTCCATTCCCTGAGAGCGAGCTTGCCTGACGCGCGCACCGCATCTCGAAGTTGAGATCATAATGAGGTACTGGTTTTCTTACAACCTCAATCCACATAAGGAGTTTGAAGGAGATTTCAAGTTCAGTACTGCCAGCGGTTTTAGTTGGCTATCAGGATTCGCTTCGTGCCGCCATTGAAGGTGTTTCGCTGCTAGCCTCCATCTCGTGGCCAGAAATAATGACATCGAAGCCAAGGTCGGCAATCATTTCGTAATCGGCATCAGCCGATTGCCCTTTGGTTGTCAGATAGTCACTGACAAACATGGAGTTAGCGGCATATAGACCCATTGCCTGCATGGATCGCAAATTGACTTCACGACCACCGGCAATGCGAATTTCAGTTGCAGGATGCGCCATTCTGAACAGGCAAAGTGCTTTCAGGCAATAGCGTGGGTCGAGTTCATCTACCGCTTCCAGTGAAGTGCCTTCTATCGAATTCAGGAAGTTGACTGGTATCGATTTTGTTTGCAGTGTGCGCAATTCGAAAGTGGCATCGACAATATCTTCCGGTGTTTCGCCCATTCCAACAATCAGTCCGCTGCAGAGTTCCATGCCCGCATCCTTGGCAACTTTAAGAGTTTGCAGGCGATCTTCATAGGTATGCGTAGTACAGATTTTCTCGTAGTATTCGCGGCTTGTGTTGAGATTGTGATTGATCCGATTGACACCCGCCTGTGACAGGCGTTTCGCTTGCTGTTCTGATAAGAGTCCCAGGCAGCAACAAATTCGCAGGTCAAAAGAGGTTTTTATTTTTTCAACAACAGATGCCACATGCTCTACTTCTTTATCTGTAGGACCGCGCCCGCTGGCAACGATGCAATAGGTACCAGCCTGGGCTTCATCAGCGGCTTTCGCACCGTCGATCAGCTTTTCTTCATTCAGCATGCGGTACTTGGGAATATCTGCTTTTGAACCACGGGCCTGTGAACAGTAGCCACAATCCTCGGGGCAAAGACCGCTTTTAGCGTTTTTCAGGTAATAAAGCTGCACCTGTTTGCCAAAATATTTTTGGCGTACTCGATAGGTGGCAGCCAATAATTCCAGCAAATGATCATCAGAAGAATGTAATATGTCTAACCCTTCATTACGGCTAATCTGATAACCGGACAGCACCTGATCAGCCAGTAGCTGCCAGCGGGAAGGTGATGAAGTAGCCTGAGTGTTCATCAAATATCTCTTTCAGAGCAGAGGAAGCAATTGTGTGGATAACCGCGCGTCTGGAATCAGCCTTGGACCCCGTATCGAGTTTGATCAATGTGGGAAGTTAATTTTAAGACGCGTATGGGCAATATGATAGGCGAAACAGGAGAGAGTACAAGTAAGCGGGATACCCGAGAGCAAGGAAGATTTACAGAACCATCAATTCTGATTAATAAGACGTTCGAATCCATTTCTGGCTGACATCGCCTTCATTATCGCGGAGAGTGAACATTTTGTCTTCGATGGAGTGGATTTCTCGCACGAATTCATTTCCCCATACCTGATTGATGTATTCCAGCTTATTCTCAGGGCTGCCACCCACTGTACGCAAGGTAAGTTTGGCCGCGTTCAGGCTCCATTTAATATTGATTGTCACTTGATTTCCCAGCATAGCTTTCCAGATACCTTGGGGCTCAATGACCATCGTGGCTGTTCCATTTTCTTTGATGGTGAGAATCTGCTTTCTGGTACTTTTAGTTTGTTCCCACTTGCCGACGAGTTTGTCAAGAATTTCTTCAGTTGAGAAACCTTCAAATGAACCTGCAGATTCCGATTTCTGTGAGGACTGCTTGGGGATGAGCTCGTTGGATGTGATATCGGTATTCTGTGATGTGATGGAGTTCACATTCTGCGCGATTCGCGCTGGGATTTGTTGTATATTTGGGTTTTTCAGCTCTAACGTGTTGCGTTTTTCCTGAGCGACGCTCTGTTCGGTATTCCGTGTTTTTAACAGGAATAGTACGCAGACTCCCATTAAGAGAAAGAAAATAATTCCCGTTTTTCGCATCCGAGGTATCCTGCTAGATTCACGAGACCAATATTGGTAGCACAACTATATCTTATTTTCGGCTTCAGTGAACGCCAAGATTTCTTAAAAATATCAGAATCGACAGTTTCTCAGAGGTATTCGCTGCAAAAGAGTTACCGGCCAATACTTCCATTCATGCTTTTTTTCTTGTTTGTGGTATGGAAGTGAATATGACTCTCTCCAATAACGGCAGAAAGCTGGGATTCAAATTCCTGACTACAGGAAACTCGAAGATTTCCGGGAGGATTCAAAACATACCGCAACTGTGTTTCAGATTGGTTCTGGTCTATGGAATCCACGACGAGCAGGACCTCTGTCTGACCCGGAAACTGGGTCAGGACATCGTGAACGTTTACCATATCCTGGCGGGAGTGGACACCTCGTTTAAAATTAATGGCCAAACGGTTGGTGAACTGTTTGCGGGCATCATTCAGAGTCAGCAGTTGATCGACTACGACATTTGGTTCTCTGCCCCGCTTATCAATTTTTCCTTTGATGATCACCATAGCTTCCAATTTTACCTTTTCACCCATACGTGAAAATTGTTCCGGCCACATGATGCAGCGCACCAGACCATGTGGGTCTTCCAGATCAAAGTTGACATAGCGGGTATGACCGTTTTTACTTGCTTTTTTTGTAGCTGCATTTTTGATGGATGAAATCATTCCGGCGAGGATTACTTCTTCCCGATCTTCCATTTCTGACAGCTCATTGGTTTGGTTTTGTGCATATTGAGTCAGAGCATTTCCCACTTCTGCTAAAGGGTGTGAAGTGAGATAAAAACCAAAGACTTCTTTTTCTGCAGCAAGCTTTTGCGCACGAGGCCAATCATCCGCTTCCGGAAGCATATATTCATCATCGTTTGCTAAATCTTCGTCACACTGGTCATCACCAAAAAGACTCTTCTGTCCGCGCGCCCGGTCACGATGAAGATTAATGGCCGACTGAACCGCACGCTCGACTGATAACATTAATTGAGCCTGATTGCCTCCCAGGCTACTTAACGCTCCGGCTTTGATCAGAATTTCAATCGTACTCTTATTTAGCGTTTTGGGGTCGACACGTTCGCAGAGATTAAAAATACTCAGGAAGGGACCATTTTCCTCTCGTTCTCTGACAACGGCATCGAGAACCTGTTCACCCACCCCTTTAATCGCGCCCATACCAAATCGGATTTTCTCATCATCCACGCTGAATTCCACTTCAGAACGATTGATATCCGGTGGCAGAACCTCAAGTTTCATGCGACGGCAGTCATCCACATGTTCGTTGATTCGTTCGTGGCTCTCCATTCCACAGGAGAGCAAGGCTGCCATGAATTCTTTGGGATAATGAGCTTTGAGATATGCGGTTGCGTATGCCACACCTCCGTAGGCAGTCGAGTGGGATTTATTAAAGCCGTACCCGGCAAATTTTTCGATCATTTCGAACAAATCAGTAGCCAGTTTTACATCGACATCATTTTCTTTGGCGCCAGCAAGATACTGGTCTCTAAAATCGGCGATGATTTTCAGCTTTTTCTTGCTGATCGCTTTAATACAGCGATACGCGGCAGATAGTTCGATGCCTCCCACGCGGTTCAGGATCCGCATGACCTGTTCCTGATAAACCATCACGCCGTAGGTTTCATCTAGAATTTCATCTACAATCGGATGGACTTTTGGGATCGGAATGCGGTTGTTTTTCACGTCCACGTATTGCATCACCATCCCCCCCTCCAGAGGGCCGGGGCGATATAAGGCGGAAGTCGCGATAATGTCTTCAAACTTGTCCGGCTTCATCTTGGTCAGCAGGTCACGCATCCCTCCACTTTCCAACTGGAAGATTCCTTTGGTTTCGCCGCGCTGCAACAACTCAAATGTTTCTTGATCATCGAGAGGTAGTTTATGAGGATCGATTTCGATGTCGCAGTGTTTTTTGACGTTTTGAACGGCTTTGTCCAGAATGGTCAAGTTTCTCAGACCGAGAAAGTCCATCTTGAGTAATCCCACTGCTTCAACAGTCGGACCATCCCATTGAGTTATGATGTCAGTCTTTCCAGTGATAGTCTGTAGCGGAACCACTTCGGAAAGAGGTAAATCAGCGACCACGACTCCCGCAGCATGTGTGCCTGCACTGCGGCTCAACCCTTCAAGTTGCATTGCTAGATCGAGGAGTTGATTGACCTGCGGATCTTGATCGTAGGCAGCTTGTAGATCCGGACTTTCTTTGAGTGCGTCTTTGAGTTTGATGCCCAGCGTTTCGGGAATCATTTTGGCAACTTCGTTCACTCGTGCTAAGGGAACTCCCAGTGCGCGACCCACATCTCGAATGGCGGCTTTTGCTTTCAGCGTGCCGAACGTACCAATCTGTGCTACGCTTTGCTCGCCATATTTTTGCTTCGTATAATCGATCACTAACTGCCGACGATCGCGGCAGAAATCGATATCGATATCAGGAGGTTCGCTGCGGCTTGGGTCCAGAAATCGTTCAAACAGCAAATCATATTTGAGTGGGCAGACCTGTGACATGCCCAACAGGAAGGCCACGATAGCCCCACAGGCAGAACCGCGAGCCGTACAGGGGATTTTTTGATTTTCTGCAAATTGGACGAAGTCCCACACAATCAGGAAGTAACTGGCATAACCCATCTGCTCGATCACATCCAATTCGAGGTGCAGGCGATCCCAGTGTGCCTGTGTCAATTCTTCACCATATTTCAGAGGCAATCGATCTTCACAGAGTTTACGCAGATATTGTGTATCGGTCAGGCCTTCGGGGGGTTGAAAAACCGGGTAGTATTTTTTATCCGACATCTGGATATCAACTCGCTCGGCCAGTTCTTGCGTGCGGGCAACCGCGTCTTCCATGCCTGGAAATGCTGCATACATTTCATCCTGTGTGCGAACAAAGAATTGATCGCCAGTCATCTTCATTCGTTTTTCATCACTGACAACAGAACGCGTGTTGACACACAACAGCACGTCCTGTGCAAAAGCATCCTTTTGATCGACATAATGCGCGTCGTTGGTTGCGACGAGTGGCAAGCCCATTTTATTAGCCAGTTCGACTGTTCCTTCCAGGCATTGTTTCTGGATCTCCAGGCCCGCATTTTGGATTTCCATATAAACACGGTCGCCAAATACTTTTTCATACCAGGCGCACAACTTCTCTGCTTCCTCCCAGTCTTCTCCCAGAATATGATGCGACAGCTCACCCGCCGCACAGCCAGTCAGCAGGATCAGGCCTTCGCTATGAGCTTCCAATATTTCCTTATCGATTCGGGGTTTGTAATAAAAACCTTCGAGATAAGAGGTCGAGGAAAGCTTGATTAGATTTTCGAAGCCTTTACGGTTTTGTGCCAGTAATGTCAGATGGAAGCTGGCCTCTTTCATCCGGGAAGCCCCTTTTTCAAATCGACTTCGTGGTGCGATGTAAGCTTCCAGCCCCAGGATGGGATTGACTTCCTGGCTGCGGCACTGTTGATAAAAGTCCATGGCCCCATACAAATTGCCGTGATCAGTGATCGCCAGCGAATTCATACCGGCTTCTTTCACCTTGCTCACCATTTCTGGGATACGACTGGCTCCATCCAGCATGCTAAAGTGAGTATGACAATGCAGATGAGCAAAAGGGCGTGTGTCGCTCATAGTATTCCGTGCTCCCGTATATTTGTACGCCATCCAGGCAATGATTAGCTTGAGCTGTGAGAGATATTTTCAGAATCTGGAGATTGGAAAGATTTCAAGTGCCTCCCTTATGAAGAGTGTATTTGGATTCTCTGATTTGTCAATCAACCCTGTGGCTTTGAAAAGATGGTTGATGATAAGAAGGCCCATTTTTTGTTTGAGTGTCGGACTGAATTTAGAGAATTCTAATTCAATCTGGAATGATTCAGGCGAACCTGAATTTAAATTCGAAGTAATTCATCCCTGCAATCTGTGAAACTAACTAATCCAGAAATTGATATACCAGTTCACACCATCAGAGAGGGGGGAGATCAGATCACAGGCCAGCACGAGTGGCGTGTAAAAAGTAGCGAAGAACGGGGAACTCATTGAATTATACGAAGCATACCATTGCCAGAAGAAGGGACCAATGGAAAGCACATATAACATCATCAGGGTGGTGATCTGAATCAGAGATGTGATAATATACTTACGCCATGACCACTTTTTCGGAGGCTTCAGCTGTTGCTCTTCAGGCTGAGCAGGAGATTGCTTTGGGTCACTTTCCATATCATACATTCTACACGCGAGAGGCAATCCGGGTCAAATGTCAGACTACTGATGGGTCAAGCCAGCTTTTGTCATTCAACAAAAATGGAGCAGCTCACCAGCCTGAATGCTCCTGTGACTAAGAGTTTATCGCCCGACTCGATTTCAGTGTCTGGTTTTTCGTTCAATATGATCACAGATGAAGCTTAGCTGGGACTTGCAGGATCCACATGTTTTAATGCATTTACGATTTTTGTTGAGCGGGTCCCCTGCCCTTTAAAATGAAAAGTGCGTGCTGTTTCTGTTGTATGTTTGATTTCGATCTGAAGCAAATCATGCGGTAAAACTTCGATAACTTTGTCAGCCCACTCAATCAGACAGACACCATCCGCGTACATTAGATCATCGGCTCCCAGTTCCAGAAATTCATCAGTATCCTTCAAGCGGTAGGTATCGAAGTGGTATAGGGGCAGTTGCCCCTGGTATTCCTGAATCAGAACAAAGGTGGGGCTGTTGACTTCACTGCGATCAACACCCATTGCTGAGGCGATCGCCTGGACCAGACGGGTTTTACCAGCGCCCAGGTTGCCATTTAAGGCAATCACCGTACCTGGTTCAAGTAGTTTCGCCAGCATGGTTCCAAGTCGCATCGTCTCGTTTTCACTGGTTGACTTAAAACACCACTCTATAAGAGCGTTCAAAGAAGCACTTTCCTGAAGAGGTTGAATTGATGTTTATTTAAAAGATACTATAGGTATAGCTTTTTGATGGCGAAATCACAATACAGGACATTTTAAACCAGTTTCAGAAAATGTCGCAAAAACAGCAAGAGTAGTCTGTGAACCTGATTCCCCTTCTGATGCTCTTCCCAGTAGAATGATGCCTGTTTTCTGCTCGTATTCCCACCTTAAAGTTTATCCTGAAAATGTCTCACGCCTATCGTTGTCTGATCTGTCTCACTCTGACTCACATCATCGTTGATGCTTCAGCAATTGTTGTGGGACCTTTGTGGGGGGAGTTAAAACGCGTACATTCCTTGACTGAAAATACATTGTTTATGGTGTTGACTATTCATGCTCTGGCCTCATCTCTGGCACAACCAGTGTTTGGATATATCCGTGATCGGTATCCCATTAAATCCATTTTATGGATTGGCCCGTTGCTGGGAGCAGTCATGATGCCTATGGTCGGGCCAGCCAACAATCTGATTGTCTTGAGCCTCGCACTTTTATTGGGTGGAATCGGAATCGGTTCTTTTCATCCGGAAGCAGCAGTTGTAGCGGGTACTCTGATTCCAGAACGCCGTACTCGCAGTCTCTCGCTGTTTATGTTTGGTGGTGCAATGGGATTAGCTCTGGGCCCCATCATTTGTGGTGCCGTCGTGTCTGCCTGGGGGCTTTCCAGTCTTTGGGTTCTCGCTCCTTTATACGCAGGACTGATTCTGTTCCTGTATCAATTCGGTAAGCCTCCTGCCAAATTGTTTGAACGAGACCGAAAAAAACCAGCTCAGTCATTATCACAAATGCTGGAAGGTAAAGTCTATTTGGCCTTTTTTTTATTCTTAGTCTGTTCCCTACGACTGGTACCTAATATGGCGATGGATAAGCTGATTTCTTTCATTCTCGAGAAACAGAACGCAACCGCAATTCAGATCGGTATGATGCAATCTGTGTTTCTGTTTTCTGCCAGTGCGGGTATGTTATTGATGGCATTTCGTTTTAAGTCAGGGCATGAAAAAGCATTTATGATAGGTTGTCCGCTATTGGGTATTCCCTTGATGGTCGTTCTCGGCTGGGAAGGTTGTCCGACATGGCTGATGACATTGATGTTGATTCCCAGCGGATTGGTATTGTGGGGCACCAGCCCGGCGATGGTTTCCTATTCGCATCAACTGTTTCCCAAAGGAGGCGGTGTTGCCTCGGCAATAACGATGGGTATGGCTTGGGGGGGAGGGGGAATGATTCAGGCCAAAATAACTAGTCATTTTGTCGCGCTCGATGTTCCCCACCAGGCTTTTCACGCCATTATTCCTTGTCTGATTCTGGCAACTTTGGGCGCGATGTTGTTGCCTTCCATTTCCAGCCAAACTAAACCAGATGCAGAAGTCGTATAATTGGATTACTTAGTTAGTCATTCATTTTTTACTATGCAATGCCTGAGGTGCAGTAGGAAAAGTACATCGACAGAGTTAAAGTGCTGATTCACCTTGGAGACTGAGAAAAATCGACAGTGAAAAAACAGGAATTTGTTAAATTTCGTCTCTTTTTCACCAAATTGGCCAGCGTAAACGAAATAATATTAGTTCTGTTAGAAAACTGGCATAGACAGGTTTGGGCTCACACAAGATATGGTATCTAGCAGAGAGATTATCAAAAGATTCACTCAAAATATCCGATTCACTGGACAGCCTCTTTTCAGGTGACTAAGATCCGCTCACTCAAGTGAATTGAAATGATTCAGGAATATTCACTTGAGGTTACTGTACTTTATCAGTAGCAATCGGACCGAAGGAACGGACCGCTATAGAGAGAATGGATTCTATTTTCTATTCGTTCGATGAGGGGGGAATTTCATCCACTCGAGCGCACTTCTATTGCGAGCTTATCTGCAGTTTGTTTCCACTGGTCTCATGGTTGGGGAATTTTCGTAGTTTCCCCAGAATGTTTTTTGACCGCACAGGAAGTGCATTAGAAGTGAAGGATGGACCCAATGTCTAAAAAACCCTTGATCGGAATTACCGGAGACTTTCGTCCCGAACAAAAAGAGTCGCAACCTTTAAGCTGGTTTTATACTGGCTACTATGATTCCGTGACTGATGCAGGTGGAATACCTTTACTGGTACCTCCTTTATCAGATGATGATGATTTAAAACAATTTCTGGAACAATTGGATGGCCTGGTGCTTTCCGGTTGTGCATTGGATTTGGATCCGATTCGTCTTGGATTTGAAAAGCACCCTGCTTCCCGCGCCATGCCTCTACGCCGTGAGGATTTTGATAGACGAATCTGCACAATGGCAATGGAAATGAAAATGCCTCTGTTGGCAATCGGGGCGGGAATGCAGTTGATGAATGTCTTGAGTGGGGGAACTTTGCACCAGCATGTCACAGAAGACGTTCCCGGCGCCATGTATCACCGTGACGGAGTCGAGGCCAATCTAAGGCACATTATTGATATCGTACCTGGCACACGTGTGGATAAGATGTATGGACCTGGCGAAATTCGAGTAAACAGTCAGCATCATATGTCGGTTAAATATATCTCAAAAATGTTTATTGTTTCAGCCACTTCTCCAGATGGCGTTATCGAAGCGATTGAGATTCCCGATGAAGACTGGTTTTGTGTGGGCGTTCAATGGCATCCACAAAATCATTCTGCGTCTGCTTTGGATATGCAGGTCTTCGAAAACTTCCTGTCCGCCTGTGAAGAGCCAGAACCACAAATTTTGCAAATGCCTGTCCGCAAAGCTGCTTAGACCAACCGCGATTTATTGACAGCGCGTAATGACTTATTAGCGGAAAACCCTTCTGCATAGTGTCATAGTGAAACAGTGAGTTTGAAATCGGCAAGTCAAAACGACTTGCCGATTTTTTATTTCCGGGCCTGACATCGGGAATATTTGAATTTGTGACGGTTAATCTGACGATAACGAATGTATGCGATTGAATATCGCGATTACTGACGATCCATCATATGAGATTCTGATCCTTAGATACGATGTAAATGAATGTCAGGAAACAGTTTAACAACGGAAAATGAACTGAGACCTGTCAATAGAGCCTGAAATGAGACTATGACGACAGCGCACTATCGAGTCGATCTTAATATATACAGCGGTCCATTGGACTTGCTGTTATATCTGATTCGGCGAAATGAACTGGACATTCTTGATTTTCCAATCGCTTCCATTACTGCATCATTTAATGAGTTTCTTGATGTATTGGAGTTGATAGATTTGGATATCGTCGGCGATTTTATCGTGATGGCCAGCACATTGACAGAGATCAAAAGTCGTATGGTTCTGCCAAGGGCAGAAGAGGAAGAAATTGCAGAAGTTATTGATGATCCACGCAGTGATTTAATCCAACAGTTGCTTGAATATAAAAAGTTCAAAGATGCTGCCACGGCGTTAGAAGAACACGCAGCGGAATGGCAAGAACATTATCCACGATTATCAGACGAGCGACCCAGGTCGGGCAAAGATCCTTCAGAAGATCTAATTAAAGAAGTGGAACTTTGGGATCTCGTAAGTGCCCTGGCGCGAGTGGTGAAGCGTAAGGAAGTGGAAGAAGAGTCCAGTATCACCTATGATGACACTCCCATTTCGACATATGTCGAAAGGATTGCTGCGCGTGTACGTGGAGAACAGCGGGTCGCATTCAGTGCGTTTTTTGAGGGCGAAAAACTTCGCAGTCGGATCATAGGAATCTTTCTGGCCATTCTGGAATTGTTGCGTCATCATCAGTTTCGGGCAGATCAACCAGGCGATTATGGTGAAATCTGGGTGATGCCACCTCTTGCTGCAGGGGATGAAGTCGAGGAGACGCACAAACTTTCTGCTGCCGAAGAAAATTTGATGCCACCATCAGAGATTAAGCCGACGAAAGAAAGCTCGTCTGGTGAAATAGCTTCAGAAGACTAAGTCATCGTGCATTGCCAAGTGTCTCAATCGCAGGGTGATCGCATTTCTGTGTCCCCCCACTTTTGTTCAAGAAATTGAGGGATGCTTTAATCTCCGCTTTGAGTCCCTTCCCATGGTCGAAGCTGTTTCTCTACAATAGACAATACCATCCCCGTATTCCCTCTGCGTGTAAGAAGTATTCTGCTGTCAATTCGCAGAATCAAAGGAATGAGAGACCATGTCTGTTTTTCAACTTAAGAGCGATTTTCAACCCTCGGGTGATCAACCTGCTGCCATTGAGTCGTTACTGAAGGGGATTAAAGAGGGCAAGTCAGAGCAGGTTTTGCTGGGAGTAACAGGTTCAGGTAAAACGTTCACAATGGCGAATGTCATTGCAGAGTTGGGGCGGCCAGCTCTGATTCTCTCACATAATAAAACTCTTGCCGCTCAATTGTATTCAGAGTTCAAGGAGTTTTTTCCAGACAACGCCGTCACGTATTTCGTTAGTTATTACGACTATTATCAACCTGAGGCTTATATTCCGCAACGCGATATTTACATTGAGAAAGATGCATCAATCAATGATGAAATTGATCGCTTGCGATTACTGGCAACTAGCGCTCTGGTAAGTCGGCGCGATGTCATCGTGGTAGCGAGTGTCAGTTGTATTTATGGTCTTGGGTCTCCCAAGGACTATCTGGAAATGATGATACCACTCAGAGTGGGAAATGAAATTGACCGGGATGAGATGCTGCGTAAATTAATTGACATTCAATATGATCGAAATAATATTGAGCTATCGCGCGCGAAGTTTCGTGTTCGTGGAGATGTTGTTGAATGCTGGCCGGCGTATGAAGAATTTGCCTACCGTATTGAGTTTTGGGGAGATGAAATTGAAAATCTCGCAGTGATAAATCCTTTGACGGGTGAAGTTCTGAGGGTGATTCAAGAAGCTTACATATATCCGGCCAAGCATTTCGTATTGCCACAGGAGCGTATTGATTCAGCGATTAAAGAGATTCAAGAAGAATTAGATGAGCGGCTTCAAGTACTGCAGAGTGAAGGAAAATTGCTGGAGTCCCAAAGATTAAGTGCACGGACGCGATACGATATGGAATTACTCGAAGAGGTTGGCTTTTGTCCTGGTATCGAAAACTATAGTCGTGCTTTGGCGGGAAGAAAACCAGGGACGCCGCCTGATACGTTACTGGATTTTTTTCCCGATGATTTCCTGATGTTTGTGGATGAATCACATGTGTCTGTTTCACAGGTACGTGCAATGTTTGCAGGAGATCGGTCACGTAAAACAAACCTCGTAGATCATGGGTTTCGTCTACCGATGGCACTGGATAACCGCCCGCTGACATTCGATGAATGGAATGCTCGTCGCAGGCAGACGGTCTTTGTATCAGCAACACCCGGTGACTGGGAGTTAGAGCGTGTAGAAGGAGAGGTTGTACAACAGGTGATTCGCCCGACCGGTCTGATAGATCCCGTGATTCGAATCGTTCCAGCGCGTGGGCAGGTTCCACATTTGAAAGATGAAATACTCAAACGTGTGGAAGTCAATGAACGCGTGCTGGTTACAACTCTCACGAAACGACTTGCGGAAGATCTTGCAGCCTATTTTCAAGAGCAAGGCATCCGCTGTGCATGGATGCATTCTGAACTGGACGCTTTTGAGCGAGTCGAAATATTGAGGGGACTGAGAGAAAAGAAATATGATGTTCTAGTGGGGATCAATTTACTCCGCGAGGGGCTGGATCTCCCGGAAGTTTCGCTAGTAGCAATTCTTGATGCTGATAAAGAAGGGTTTTTACGAAGTGAAACCAGTTTGGTTCAAACGATTGGCCGTTCCGCCAGGCACGTGAATGCGGAAGTGATTCTATATGCAGATAAGATGACACCCAGTATGCAAAATGCGATAGATGAGACAGAACGTCGCCGGAAAATACAGGAAGATTATAATTCTGAACATGGAATTACGCCGGAGTCAATCAAAAAAGCGATCAAGCGAGGTATTGAAGGAGAGGCGGAAGCTCAGCAGTTTGTTCGAGAATCTGTAGGCTTTACTGATGAATCAGAATACATTACGCAGGAGTTTTTGGGAGAACTAGAAGCAGAAATGCTGGAAGCAGCAGAAAAACTGGAATTTGAACGCGCTGCAATATTACGCGATCGGATTGACAATCTCAAAAACAATGATGGCAAATCAAGCAAATCAAAAACTGGAAAATCAACACGCGCCGGAAAAAAAAGAAAACGACGCAATAGATAGTCTGGATGCGTTTTAATTGGCAGTGATCAGTTTTTTGAGAACCGCCCCAGTATAAGATGTCGAGTGCTGAGCAATTTCTTCTGGTGTTCCTGTTGCAACAACGTTACCCCCTGCTTTACCCGCTTCAGGGCCCAGATCAATAATATGATCGGCGACACAAATGATATCCAGATTGTGTTCAATAATGATAATCGAGTGCCCCGCCATCAGTAAATGATCAAAACAGTTCAGCACCTGTTGGATATCAAGTGGGTGTAGACCACAAGTGGGCTCATTCATGAGAAACAGTGTTTGGCTGCGACTACTGGTGGTCAGATAGGCTGCCAGTTTCAAGCGTTGACTCTCTCCACCAGAGAGTGAAGAAACAGGTTGGCCTAGTGTAAGATAGCCTAGCCCCACGTCTTTCAATCGTTTCATTTTCTTCTGCAATGCCGGTTGGCCTCTGAAAAAAGGAAAGGCTTCATCAACAGTCAATTCCAAAACTTCAGCAATATCGAGTTTACGGTACTTAATTTCCAATAGTTCACGTTGATAGCGTTTTCCATGGCATTCCTGGCAAACCATCGTGAGATCAGCCAAAAATTGTAGATCAACTTCCGTAAAACCTGTTCCTTTACATTCAGGGCAACGGCCACCGTTTTTACTGTTAAAACTGAAATGTGTGGGAGAAAGATTGCGTAATTTTGCATCGGTTGTTTGAGCAAAAACTGCTCTGATATCATCGAATAAATTAAGATAAGTAGCCGGAATACTTCGAGGTGTCTGACCGATAAGTGACTGATCGAGCAAAATAACCTCATCAATCTGGCCCGCTCCCTTCGCGGACTGACAGAATCGGAAAGTTTCTTGAGTCGTCGTTTCGGCCAGAATATCACAGAGAACCGGAAACAAAGTTTGCTCAATCAGGCTACTCTTGCCACTGCCGCTGAGTCCAGTGACAACACACAGTTGTTTCAAAGGAAATGATACCGTGATGTTTTTCAGATGATTCCTCGTCACTCCAGTAAGTGTAATCAGCTGTGGGTCTGGAATTCTGGATTGTGATTTGAGAACTGAAGCTGAAGTCGATTTCAGGAATTGGTTCGTGGGTGAACTGGTAGAAGATAGTAATTGCTGATACGAACCCTCGAAGATGATTTCTCCCCCTGCTTTACCCGCAGCGGGTCCCAGTTCAACGATATGGTCTGCTGCTTGAATAAATTCAGTATCGTGTTCTACTACAACCAGAGTGTTTTTTAAATCGCGGAGTTTCTTGAGTACGGTAATGACACGGTGGTTTTCAGCATTGTGCAGGCCCGAGGATGGTTCATCCAGAATATAGAGCGTGTTCACCAGGTTTGATGATAAGAGAGACACCAACGCAATTCTTTGAGATTCACCACCTGAAAGCGATATCATAGAGCGGTTCAATGTCAGGTAACTGACTCCCAGTTCGCTTAATAGCGAGAGGCGATCGTTAATCTCGCGGAGCACTGGTGAAAGTCGGTCTTGATTCGAATCTTTCAGATCTTGTGTAAAATCCTGAAGCCATTGGAGTAAAACTGGAATCGGAAGTCGACAGAGTTGATTGATATTGTGGTTTTGAATCTGTACCGCTAATGCCGCTGGATTCAGACGACTACCATCACAGGCCGGGCAGATTTGTGAGTCCATAGCATGGTTCTGCGGATCAGAAGTGATGCCTGATCCTTCACAAACAGGACAGGCACCTGTGGGGCTGTAATAATTAAAGAGTTGTGGTTCGGGCAGAATAAATTCTTTCTGGCAGAAGTGACAGATTAGCTCAATCGAAAAGTCATACCGAAACCATTTCTTCCGATCGAGTTCCAGAGAAACAGCCATTTTTTGTTTTGACTGGTTTTGTTCAACGAGTATTGTGGCTTGCCCGGGAGATTTTTCAAAGGCGAGTTCCAGGCTGTCTAAAACACGTTGTTCATTGAGGACTTTTGTGTTCAAGCGATCTAGAACCACCAGTAAAGAATCCCATTGATCATGAATCTGAGGTAGAGATTCAGTCAAATTGACTGTCTCATTGTTTGCAATGACGCGGGTCATTCCCTGATGAATCAGGTCTTGAATGAGATTGGTCGAAGTTTCCTCAGCGGCCTTTTGAATCGGGTAGCAGATCTGGAATTTGGTATTGTCAGATAAGCTTTTTAAAAAAGAGAGCGCCGATTCAGGAGATTGAGGAGTAATTGACGATTGGCATCCCGGACAGACGACTTGTCCAGATGATACATAAAGCAGCCGCAAGTAATGCTGGATACCGGATGTAATGGCAACTGTGGGTTCGATGCCCCTTCCGGATGAGTGGTTTTTTCGGGAGTCTTGTCTGAGTGCAATGGCTGGTGGAACGTTTGTGATGTGATCAGCCTCCGGTTTGGGAAACTGATTTAAAAATTGTCGCGCAGAAGGGGAAAGCGTTTCGATGTACCTTCTTTGACCTTCGGCGTATAGCGTATCGAAAGCCAGGCTGGTTTTGCCGGAACCGCTGACTCCACAAACAACGGTCAGTTGATTCAGGGGAATATCCAGATCGATATTTTTCAGGTTATGAACCCGAACACCGCGCAATTGAATCATTGATAACAGTTTGCTGGAAGAAGATCCGCCTGGTAACTGTTTATTCATTCGCTGTTAATTTCAAGCAGCATCCGAGGCATCCAGATAATTGCTGATCCGGCTTTTGGGAGAAAGGCCGGGGGCAAAATCCTGTTCAGCACGTTCCAGACGGTATTGCAGAACGTAGGCATCTTCTCCCGCATCTTCAAAATAGTTTCGCAGTACCGAGACGGCACGGAAATCCATTTTACGGAAAAATAATTGTGCTGGCAGATTTGTTTCGCGCACTTCCAGTACAATTTCACGACGCCGTTGCTGAGACAGCTTATCTACGACACGTTGAACCATTTGCCGTCCGATTCCTTGTTGCCTGAATTCAGGAGCGACTGCGAAGTTTAACACCTGAATCATGGACTTATGGAGTTCGTAGATCATAAACCCCACAATCTGATTATTGTGTTCTGCCACCATTCCGATGCAGTTTCGCTGTCTGAGACAACTCAGAAAATACTCTTCCGTCCAAGTATATTCAAAGCTTTCCTGTTCAATGCGAAGGACCTCCGGCATATCTCTCCGGATAAGCCAGCGGATTTGAACCATTGTTCCTTGGTTTGAATGTTGATTGAGACTCATAGTGGCCTTCCTGCTACTGATAAGTGCTTCAATGATTGCCTGAGATTGTTGCTTTATTCTTCATGAATGGCTGCAACAACCTGGAATAAAGTAAAAGAAATAAAATTTGGATTGGGCGTCGGAATATGTATGTCATGATTGAAGATGTGTTTCAGATTGGGCAGACGCCTAAAACAGCGAGGACGATTCGGGAAACTTATCAGATGTCGGAATCGGCGCACAGGGGAATTTTTTATTTTTTATCAAATTGCGATCGATAATTGATTCGCACCTTTCACTATTTGCAAAAATACTGAGTCAGATGAATTCTGACTCGAGCGAGATCATAGATTTCGCAAAGACAGGCTTATCCTTTGGGAGGCAAAGGCATTCGCTTTTTTACAAGTAGATGATTGATAACCTCTTCGACTCCGGTAAGTGCCTGGATTCTCTTGCAGATGTCGGGACACTCCCCTTCAAATTCGAGAACTCCCTCCAGGCATACTCCATTCTTAGTGCGATGTACGACTAATGATTTTACGTTAACATCAGAATCAACAACTAAGGCGTGCTGAATTTCACATTCCAGAGAATGGGGAGCACCAAATTGAAGCGAGGAGCTACGAGCCGCAGTCTTTGCAGGAATGGGTTTAGGGGATCGAACGAGAGATTTCTTCTTCATGTGGCTGTTCCTTTCACCACTAAAAATACGGTCCATCTAAAATATCTCGGGGGGGATAGTACCCGCTAGGCGTAATCTTAACATTCAAAAAGAAAACGCATAGATTGAAAAAGAGATCTTCTTCTAATATTTAGAAAAAGCTATCCTATACTTGAAATGCGGCATTGAGGGGGGATAGGCTATTTTGCAGTGGTAAGAGTGCATAAAGAATAAGGAATTTGATTGATCGTATAGACGGCTTCCATGTAGTAAGCCACATGCCCTTTGACTGGCTTTTTTATTTTGGTTGCATACCCAGTGTTTCCTGGTTTTACATTTTTGGAAGACCATTTGGAATTCCGGAAGTCTTTATTCTCCGAGTAAGCACTCCATACTCGTACCTGATCAGGTTTCTCCGAGCAACTGAGTGTTAATTCATAGTCGCTGGAATTATCCCATTGCAAGTTGGGAAGTTGTTTGCCAGTGGCGGCATGAATGAAAAAAGCACCGAGTGTCTGGAGCGCGTATTCAACTCCTCCTCCCAGATTATGTCCAGCGTTCGGAACCTGCAGGATATATTTTGGGCCCACAAGATCCGACCAGTACAAGCGCATGGCATCGACCACCCAGTAGGGATCATTGGTGCCATTTATTAATAATTTGGGAATCATTATCTGTTGGCGATAGGTATAAGGGTCCATCATTAAACGCAAGTGCTTTTCCCGTACATTTTCTTTCCCTTCCACAATGAGCCCTTTACTGGTGTAGTCGATAATTTGTTCGCTGTATTTCCCCCATGTCGCAATTTGGTGTTTCATCTGTTTACGGAAATTGAGTACGTCAATTACAATCGGTGCGGTTGCAATGATTCGTTGGTCCACAACTGGTGTCAACCAGCTGGTCCATCCGCGTTTCGACGCACCGGTAATAACAAAACCATCAACGATGACATTTTGCTTTTCCCTGACGATTTCCTGAATGGCATCCATTGCCTTCACCGCGCTTTTGGCCATCGGGAATAGAAGAGGCCAAGTTTCATCTCCTGTTTTAAGATAGCGCAACCAGGTTTCGGTAATCAAATCATCTTCTTTTTTACCATCAAAGAGTGGCTGGTTAGGAACCTGTGTCAGTAGCGCAATTCGGGCGCCGGTTGCTTTTGCTAATAAAAAAGCTGGCTTGAGTCTCTTTTCATTGGGGCGGGAGCCGTTACTGCCTCCGCTCACGAACAATAAAACCTTGCTCTTGATGCGAACATTATCTGGTTCAATCAGGTAAAGCCAGTGTTTCCATGTAAGTCCCTGCCAGGTTTGAGATGTCAATTCAACGGGATAAGTGGTGACTCCATCATGCGAAAACGAGTCATGGATTTCCCATTTGTATGCCGGTTCTTCACGTTCGATATAGTTGAAAAACGCTTTTGGGATGTCATTGGCGTTTCTCAGTTTGGTTGGGATATTAGACTTCTCCGCGGTAAATGAGGTGGCGCAAAGTGTTGTCACAAACAGGAATGTGAGGGCGCGTGCAAACATAATCTTATCCCGGTTTCTAGGGGTGTCGCGAAAGGGCTCTGATTATTCTCAGACGAGAATTCGAGTTTATTCTGAATAAATATTTAAATGATGATGAAATGTCATTTAGTAGTCAGTTCAATCGTTCCCAGGTCGCTAGGCTTACCCTTAACTACTTTGACAGAATATTCAGACGTTTTTGGGTCGAGATATTTCTTCTTTAATTTGTCTGGGGCGCCGTATCCACCACTCATGAGAGATCGTTGCCCCCACATGAAGATTAACTTGTAGTCACCTTCGGGGGCACCATCTCCCGCTTCATAGGTGCTCAGTGAAAATTTTCCCTCTGGATCAGTGAATCCGGCAATGGTAAAGGTTTCATTAACTCCTTCAGGGGTCTCGGGGATTGCTTTGATCTGCAAATCTCCCACAGGTTTTCCATCGACATGGATGATGCCTGTGATGGGTGAAGTTTCTTCGCGAGGACCGCCCCGTTGTTCTTCGCTACACCCAATACTCAGTAGTAAAAACTGTGTGAGAATTAATAGAGATGATTGTTTGAAAAGTGTTTTCATGGCTGGCAAACTCATCTTTTGTTGTGTCTAGCGTATATTTGATTGTTTATTAAAAAGGATTAAGTTATCAATTTCTATCGTGATTCCTTAAGAGCTTAGAACTCTCCAACGACTTCTCCACCCTGTTGGGTGACTAAAGATGCAAGAATATATTGCGAGAGGTTAGCGCTGAGGAATCTAACACTGCCATCTCCCAATAAGCAGTGTGCACCACCTGTATGGAATGAATACAATCCTGCACCACGGGCATTGGAACAATTGATAGCACAAGGCCCCTCAGATCCAGTACCATCATAGAGCCGTCCACCGATCCAGCATTCACCTGACCTTCCCCCGATGTTAGTACCAGCCTAAGTGAGAGAATCGGGGTTCATGGGGTCG
>Ga0055584_100001630_pt1 | contig 21968 bp, 20 predicted proteins | sample OSDHelmetaG_FD_58716 | JGI IMG/M metagenome (GOLD analysis project Ga0055584, IMG submission 58716) | Pelagic marine sediment microbial communities from the LTER site Helgoland, North Sea, for post-phytoplankton bloom and carbon turnover... | ecosystem: Environmental > Aquatic > Marine >...
CTCGAAGGCGTCGCTGCCGAAGACGGGGTAGTTGTCGGGGAAGGGGATGCCGATGCACTCGGAGGCCTTCCTGACGTAGTCGCCCAGGGCCGTGAGGTCCCGGTCGATCCAGCCGACCAGGCCGAGGTTGACCAGGAGCATGTCCATCTCCGTGTTACCGGCGCGCTCGCCGACCCCCAGCGCCGTTCCGTGGATCCGGCTCGCGCCGGCCTCGATCGCGACCAGGGCGTTGATCAGCCCGAACCCGCGGTCCCGATGGCCGTGCCAGTCGATCTCGACCTTGGCGCCCCGCTCGTCCGCGATCTCACGGACGAACTTGAGCAGGCGGCGGACCCCGGTGGGGGTGGCGTGGCCGCAGGTGTCGCAGACGCAGAGGCGAGAGGCTCCGGCGTCGATGGCGGCCCCGTACAGGGCCCGCAGGGTCTCGGGCTTGGCGCGGGTGGTGTCCTCGGTCACGAACATGACCGGCATGTCCTCCTTCACGGCGAAGGCGACCGCCTCGCTGGAGAGCTGAACCATGCGCTCCAGCTCCCAGTTCTCCGTGTAGAAGCGGATGGGGCTGGAGCCGATGAAGGCGCAGACCTCGAGCGGCGCGCCGATCTGCTGCTGGATCTCGGCGGCGGGCTCGATGTCGCCGATCATCGTCCGGCACGCCACGTTGGGCGTGATGGCGAGGTCCTTCATGGTCCGCGCGAGCTCCAGGATGTGGGTCCTGGCCCGATCCCCGGCTCCGGGGAGCCCGATGTTGGCCGCGTCGATCCCGAGGCGGTCCATCATCTGGACCAGCTCGATCTTGTCCTCGAGGCTCGGATCGAGGGCGCTGGGGCTCTGCAGGCCGTCTCGCAGGGTCTCATCCACGAGCTGGATCTCCCCGAACCCGGCCGGGTCCTCGTCGTTCCAGTCGTGGATCAGCGAGTCGTTGTCCTGTCCGTTGGTTTCCATCATCAGCAGTTGGGCAGGAGCGGGATCGGGGAGTTGGTCGCCCCCTGCGCCGTCTCGTATCTTAGCCCTTCCTCCGGCATCCGTTTCGCGTCCCCCCGGGACGCGCCCGGATCCCAATCCGTCGCCCGCCCGCCCCTCGCTCTCCGGCGTCCGCTCCGAGCCTCCATGACCGCCCCCGACCCGAGCCTCGAGGCAGCGGAGACCGCCTTCCGTGAGGTGCTCGCGGAGTCACCCGCGCGGGCCGCGGTGCTCCTCGTGGACATCCACCCCGCGGACGCCGTGGAGTGGCTCCGGGATACGGAGGACCGGGACCGCAGCATGGTCTTCGGGGCGCTGTCCCCGACCTGTCAGGCGTCGATCCTGGAGCACGCCGACGAGGCCCTGACCCAGGAGCTGATCGCGCCCCTCGACGCGCGCCTGCTGACCCAGGTGCTGGAGGAGCTCCCCTCGGACGAGGCGGCGGACGTCCTCATCGAGGCCGATGACCGGGTCGCCAACGACGCGCTCGAGCGCCTCTCGCCGGCGACCGCCGAGTCCCTGCGGACCCTGCTCAGCTTCGACCCCGAGAGCGCGGGGGGGATCATGGCCACGGACTTCGTGGTCACCCAGCCCGGGGAGCGCATCGGCGACGTGGTCAAGAGCGTCCGCAAGGGCGCGGAGGACATCGAGCCCGACGTCGGCGTCTTCGTCCTCGACCAGCAGCGACGCCCGATCGGCTACCTGTCCGACCGCGCGCTGCTGACCCACACGATCCACTCGCCGGTCGAGGAGGTGATGTGTGAGCCCTTCGTGGTCGCGGTGGACGAGGACCAGGAGGGGGTCGCCCAGCTGATGGCGAAGTACGGGCTGCAGTCGGTGGCTGTGGTCGACGACGCCGGCGCGCTCCTCGGGGTCATCTCCGCCGAGGACGCCGCGGCGATCCTCGAGGAGGAGGTCGATGAGGACATCGCCCTGCTGGTCGGCGTGGGCGCGGACCAGCAGCAGACCCGCCTCCCCGTGCTCGTCCGCGTGCGGCAGCGCCTCCCGCTCATGGGCCTCACGGTCTTGGCCGGCCTGGCGAGCGCCAAGATCCTCGCCCTCGCGCTCGGTCACGGCTCCGGAGAAGAGGGCGGCGTGCAGCAGGCGATCCTCCGCTACCTGCCCCTCATCGTCGGGCTGGCCGGCAACGTCGGGATCCAGTCCTCGACCATCTTCGTCCGGGGCTTCGCGACCGGCGAGGTGGACGAGGATCGAGAGTGGCCGGTGTTCTTCACCGAGTGGGGTGTCGGAACGATCATCGGCGCGCTCTGCGGGGTCGCCACCTGGCTGGTGGCCGGGTTCATCGAGTCGAGCACCCCCGGCCTGGGCGCCGCGGTGGGCTTCGCGGTGTTCGCCGCGGTGGCGTGGGCGGCGATGCTCGGCGGCATCGTCCCGATCGCGTGTCGGGGCCTCGGGATCGACCCCGCCGTGGTGGCTGGCCCCTTCCTCATCGCCCTCTCTGACGTCTCAGGGTCGGCCATCTACATCTTCGTGGCGCGCGAGATCGCCATGCGCTGATGGGGTCCGGGCACGAGGAGGCCCCGGTCGCCGGGCGTCGCTCCCGCCTTCTCTGGCGGGTGGCGATCTCGGTGCTGTCCCTGGCCGCCGTCTTCACCCTCTTCAAGCGGGAGGTTGGCTGGTTCTTCCCGGTGGTCTCCGGCTCGATGGAGCCCACGGTGGAGACGGGCGAGTGGGTCTTCCTGCGCTACGGCGTGGACCCCGTCGAGCGGTTCAACATCGTGGCGTTCACGGACGTGGGCGGGGGCGCCTCCGTCAAGCGGATCATCGGGCTACCAGGTGAGGTGATCGCCCTCGACCCGACGGGGGACGTGCGAGTGGAGGGCAGTCCCCTGCGGGGAGAGGAGCGGCGGCCGCCGCTGGTCCCGGTCTTCGACTCCAGGCTTCAGTCCGTTGACGAGCACTGGCGGCACGGCGGGGCCTACGCGGATCCCTGGTCCCAGGTCGGCGGACCGGAGGGTGGCCCGGATGAGATCTGGGAGATGGATGGCAGCGCGGTGGCGCGCTCGGCCAGCCTCGGGCTGATCGGCTTCCACGACCGCGTGGACGACGGCGCGCTGCGCCCTGATGGCTCGCTCCAGCGGGGCCAGCAGGTCGTGCATGACGTGGCCGTCTCGTTCGAGATCAAGCTCCTCGACGCTGGCGGCCGGATCTGCGTTCAACTCATGGAGCAGGGGGATGTCTTCGAGGTCTCCGTGCCCATCTACGAGGGGGAGGAGGAGGCTCGCGTCGACCTGTTCCGGCGCAAGGCATCACGGGAGCCGGTGGAGTACTTCATCTACGGGCGGACGCCGGTCCCCATCGGTGAGTGGATCCCGGTGCGCTTCAGCAACATCGACAACCTGCTGCGCTTCGAGCTCGGGGACTTCGAGCTGGAGTTCGACTACGACTACCGCGGCAACACCCTCCATCCGACCGCCTTCGACATGGGCGCGGTCAGCCTCGGTGAGCGGGTGCGGTTGGGGGGGGAGGGGGTGGTCCTCCAGGTGCGGAACATCCGAGTGGAGCGAGACTTCCACATCTCCGCCCGCGGGGCCTTCGGCGCGGGGGCGCCGCTCCAGCTGGGGCCGGACGAGGTCTTCGTGGTGGGGGACGCCACCGCGGTCAGCCGGGACAGCCGGGACCGAGGCCCCGTGTCTCGGAGCAGGATCTTCGGCCGGGTGGACGCCGCCGTATGGCCCCTCAGCAGGGCCAGGTGGCTGCGCTGATCGCCCGCGCGGCATCCGGGCGGGCGATGGCCGATAAGTCCTGGAGATCCCGTGGAACCCCACGGCCACCCGGCGGTTCCACCGCCCCGTCATGACCCTGCCCAAGGATCCAGCCCAGCGCCCCCGCGGAGGGGGGGCCCAGGAGAAGCGGCCCGACCGGGGCGCGGAGCTCATGGTGGCCTGGCAGCAGGGGGACGACCAGGCGTTCCATGAGCTCGTGGACGCCTACTCCGGGCAGGTCTTCGCCCTCCTGACGCGGTTCCTCGGCCGCCGCCACCCGAGGCGAGAGGACCTCGTGCAGGAGACGTTCCTGCGCCTGGTCCGCGCCCGCGACCGATACACCCCCAGCGCCCGCTTCTCCACCTGGCTCTACACGATTGTCTGGCGCCTTTGCATCAACGAGACCGAACGTTCGCGGAGCCGCCGCGAGCTCTCCATCGACGGCGCGGGGGAGGATGGCCAGGTCGTCGAGCTGCCGGACAGCGTGGAGCTCGACCCCTTCGACGGCGTGGCCCGGGCGGACGTCATCAAGGAGGTCCGGGCGGCGATCGCAGCGCTGCCGGACAACCAGCGCATCGCGATGGTGCTGGCCCGCTACCACTCACTCAGCTTCGCCGAGATCGCGGACGTCGTCGGGTCCTCCGACAAGGCGATCAAGTCGTTGATTCACCGCGCCCGAGAGACGCTCCGGGCGCGGCTCCAGCCGCTCTTCGAGAGGGAAGCCATATGAACCCCCGACGTGAACAAGACGAGGGCGCTCCCCGCGACCCCCGGAACGAGCTCGACGAGTTGCTCGGGCTCGACCCCGAGCCCCGGCTGCCCGACGTGGTGCGCCAGAGGATCCACGACCAGCTCGCGGCCGAGAACGACCGCATGCTGGACGCGGTCCTCGGAATGGACGAGGTGACGGCTCCGACCGACCTCGGGGACCGTATCCACTCGGCGGTCCGTGCCGAGGCGCGGCGGCGTCGATCCCGGCCGTTGGGTTGGGTCGCGGTGGCCGCCGCGGCGAGCCTCTTGCTCGCCGCGTCGCTCGGCTGGGACCCCCGCGGGCGGAGCGCGGAGAGCGGCGCGAGCGGCGGCGAGGGAGCGGTCGCGGCCCTTGATGTTCCCAGCGCGGAGCTGCTCGCTGTGCTCCCCCTGCTGGAGTCCCTCGAGTTCCTCGAGCAGGAGTTGGACCCCTTCGAGCGGGAGGTCGCGCTCATGGTGGACCCCCGTGACACTGTCCTCCTTGAGCTCGTGGAGCTCGGTGGCTGATCCGATGAAGTTCCGCTGGATCTGCACCTGCTGGCTCGCCCTGGGCCTCCTCTCCGCGGCATCGATCGCGGCTCCTGCCCTCCAGGGCGGGTCCCTCGAGGAGGCCGCGCGCTCCATGGACGAGGGCCGGCAGGCCGAGCTCCTGGAGCGCTGGCGGTCCATGGATGACGCCACCCGGGCGCGCATGAAGGCGCGCTTCGACCAGCTCCAGTCGCTCCCGCAGGAGGAGCGGCAGCGCGCTCTGGAGCGTGGACGTCGGTTGATCGAGGAGCTCGAGGCCACGGAGGAGGCCCTGGACCCCGAGCAGCGGGCCGTCCTGGATCGGTTGCCGGCCCGGGAGCGGCGGCGGGTGGTGCGCGGTCTGTTCGGCGACGAGGCACGCGGGACGGCGGCGCTCCTGCGACGGATGCTCACTGAGGAGGAGCGCGCGCGGCTCGAGTCCCTGGGGCCGGACGAGCGTGACGCGGTGGTGGCCCGCCTCAGGCGGCGGGCCATGGACCAGGCGTTCAAGGACCTCTCCCGCATCGGGCGCGACCTCGGACTGAGTACGGAGCGGCTTCGGTCCCTGCGTCAGCTGCCGCTGGAGGAGCGACGCGTGGCCCTCGTCGCCGAGCTGCGGATCAGATGCCGGGAGTACGTGGCCGGGCAGGGGCTCCCCCCCGGATTCACCGAGGAGGCCTGGGCGCACATGGAGTCCCGATCGGACGAGCAGTTCGTGCGGGGCCTCGCGCGGATGCTGCGGCGTGACCCCTCCTTCGGCATCCCCCCTGAGCGTTGGGAGAAGCTCCAGCGCAAGCGGGCCCTTCAGGCGCGGCGGTTGGCGGCGCTCTCCGAGCCCTCGATGCAGCTGCGGTCGGAGCGCCCCGAGCTGGCGGGCCGCGCCCTGCGACAGGAGGCGCTCGCCAGCCGGCGGGCCGAGGCCGTGGCCGCCCTTGTGGCCACCGGGGGCCTCGGCGATCCGGAGCAGGAGCGCCTCAGGTCCCTCTCGTCCGAGGACCTCTGGTCGGTCTACAGGGCGTCGCTCGAGCGGCTCGGGCGTGGCCTGGACGGACGCTCCGCGGTGACCGAGGCCATGGTCGTGACGTCGAGGCGGAACGGGAAGGAGCGCCGTGGTGATTCACGCGGCGAAGCGAAGGGCCCTGGCCGATCCCGCAGCAGGCGCTGAAGCGGCGGTCCCTCGGGGAGCGGATCTCGGTTAGCTTTCCGTCGTGCAGCTGGACCCGCCGACGCCCTCGCCCCTCGAGATCCCCTTTGTGGGGATCGACCGGATGCCGCCGGAGGAGCGGCGGGCGGCGATGATCGACCTGCGGGCGCCCACGGAGTTCGCCGAGGACCACGTGCCCGGCGCGATCAACGTCCCGCTCTTCGAGGACGACACCCGGTCCTATGTGGGGCTGCTCTACCGCCAGTTCGGGCCGGAGGCGGCGTTCCAGGAGGGACGCGCTGCGGTGGTCGAGGGGGTCCAGACCCTCGTGGGCAACATCCTCTCGGCGATTGGACGTCCGATGCCCCCGGATGATCTGCGGGGCCGTGTGCTCGAGCTGACGGGCGGGGGGATGGCTCGCATGGAGGGGGCCCTGGAGCTCTGTCCCGCGGGCGACCTCGACGACGACGCGGTCGTGTTCTCCTGCGCCCGTGGCGGGCTCCGGTCCCGGAGCGTCGTCGCCCTCATGAGGTCCATCGGCCTCGACACGGCGGTCGGGCTGGAGGGCGGCTATCGAGCCTATCGCCACAGCGTCATGGAGCGGCTGGAGGCCTGGGAGCCGCCCGAGATGGTCGTCTCCTTGCGCGGGCTGACTGGCGTGGGCAAGACCCTCGTGCTCCGCGCGATCGAGGAGCTGCGCCCGGGCTGGACGCTGGACCTCGAGGGCATCGCCGGTCACCGGAGCTCGCTGCTCGGGATGGTCGGCCTCGCGCCCGTCTCGCAGAAGGCCTTCGAGTCGGGGCTTTGCCGCCGAGCAGAGCGCGGCTTCCCCGCAGGGGTGATGGTCGTCGAGGGTGAGAGCCGCAAGGTGGGCGACGCCGTCATCCCGTCGTCCTTCTGGGCGGCCATGGGGGCTGCCACCAACATCGAGATCACCGCGCAGACGCCGCGCCGGGTCGAGGTCCTCTCGGAGGACTACCTCGCGGACCCGGCGGCCCTCCCGCTCCTCCGGCGCCAGCTGGAGACCGTCTCCGAGCGCATGTCCGGCGCTCCAGACCTGGCCGGAATGCTGGACCGAGGCGAGATCGGTCCGCTGGTGGAGCTACTGCTCGAGCGCTACTACGACCCGCTCTACCGCCGCAGCGAGGCGGGCAAGGCGTACGCGGTGAGCATCGACGCGGAGCGCGCCGAGGACGCGGCAACGGAGGTGATCCGGTGGGTCGAGGACCGGCTCGAGTCTGTCCAGTCCTGATCCTTTGCAAGGCCTGAACCTGTCAGGGCAGTGATCCCGAGCGTTGGGGGTGGCGGGGGCGAGCCGGGGCGTTTCTCCTGCGGGCCAGCTCGCGCCACGACCCCGATGAATCCGATCCTGCTCTTAATCGCCGCCGCCCTTCCCGGAGCAGGCCTGGCGACCCACGTCCAGCCTGTGCCCCTCTCGGTGGTCCAGGACATCACCGAACTGATCGCCCAGCTCGAAGGGGGCGAACCGGCCCAGAGGCTGGCGGCGGCCCAGCGGATCAAGGGCCTTGGCAAGCGCGGGGCGAAGGCGGTCCCCGCGCTCATGCGGGCCCTCTCCTCGGGCGACGGTCCGCTGGTGGACGCAGGCGTCGAGGCGCTGGTGGCCGTCGGGCCGAAGGCGCGGGCGGCCTTGCTCGAGGCCCTCGAGAGCGGGAGCTTCGATGGCACGCCGATGCCCCCTGGCCCTGTGGCGGGCGCGCTCCTCCAGCTTGGCAAGCGCGCGCGGCTCGCGGTCGACGGTTACATCGAGGCCGCGGAGCGCGGCCCGGCGCTGTTCCAGACGCTGGAGGAGCTCGGCCTTGCGGGCCTGCCGTTCCTCGTCGAGGCCGCGGCGGAGGGTGGTGAAGCGACGCCCGATGCGATGCGGTCGATCCGCCGCCTCGCCGCCCGCGAGGTGCGCACGGTCGAGCCGCTCGCCAAGGCGCTCAAGCGGGTGAACGACGAGGACCTCGCGGGCGCGATCACCGTGAGCTGGACCCAGTCGCCCGGTCGCGCCGACCTGGGCGACCTCGGCCGATGGATCGAGAGCGAGCGGCCCGAGTTGGCTGAGACCGGGCTCTGGGCGGCGGGGCTCATGGGCGGCGGCGCAGCCTCCCTGGCCGCCCCAGCGCTGGCGCGAGCCTTTGACTCCGACGTGCAACTCCGCCGTTCGGCGCTGTGGGCGGTCGGGTCCATGGTCACAGCAGACCCCGGGGTCCCGGTGGACGTGATCCCCGCGAGCTTCCCCGGAGCGAGCGCGGCCGCGCGCAAGCGCGTTGAGGCCGCTGCAGAGGGAGACGCGCCGTTCATCTGGCGGGAGGCCGGGAAGTCACTCGGCTTCCGTGGGAGGGTTGGTGATCGTGCTCGGAAGCTCTGGGCGATCGCGCCGACCTGGACCTCCTCGGTCGAGTCCTATCCCGCCGCGCCGGACCCCGCCGCTGCGCCCGCGCCCGTTCAGGCGGCCGTCGGTCGCCTGATCTCCTCCGCCTCGAGCTGGGCGGCTGATGCAGGGACCGAGGTCGACGCTGTCCTCGCCTCGCGCATCCTCAGTCAGGCAGGGGTGACCTCCGAGGCTGCTGTGGCGCTGTGGGCCGGATGGCTCGGGACGGAGAGCGCCGACCTTCGCCGGGAGGCGCTGGTGGGGATGCGCTCGATCGGGCGCGGGGCGATCGAGCACGAGGCGCTCGTGATCCAGCAGCTCGCTGATCCCGCCACCCAGGTCGTCGCGGCGCAGGTGCTCGCCGCCATCGCCACCCCCACGGCGTGGACCGCCGCGGTGGAGGCCGTCGCGGCCATCGACGGCAAGCCGCCGTTCCCCATGCTCGCGGCCATCGGCCGCTTCGACCTGGCGGCGCTGCGCCCCGGGCTGGAGCGATTCCGGGAGCTGTACCGAGAGGGCCACTACATCATGTCTGCGCTGTTGATCCGCTTTGGCGACGAGGTGGTCGAGGACTTCGCCTTCGAGCTCGGCGCCGGGCTCGCCGACCGTCGAATGGTGGCCGCCGAGTCCCTCGGGCACATGGGCGCGAGCGCTCGACCGGCGCTCCCCAAGCTCCGGGCGCTCAAGGAGCGCAGCCCGATCGCCCAGAAGCTCCTGGTGGACGCTATCAGCCGGATCGAAGCGGGCGGTTGAGCGCCGCCGCGACCTGGGCGAGGTCGTCGAATCGGAGGTCCACGGCCCGTGAGAGGCGCGGATCCTCGTCGGACCGCCCGCCGTGTCGAATGAGGCCGCTCTGAACCCCGGCGCGCCGCGCGCTCAGGCAGTCGTCCACGTCGTCTCCGACGAAGAGGACGGTCTCGTGGAGCGGCTCGTCGTGCTCGTGCGCCACCACAGGCGGGAAGACGTCGTCGAGGCTCCAGCGCCGGATGATCTCATGAACGGGTTCATGGGAGGGCTTGTTCTCGAGCTCGCGGTCGAGGTGGGGCGAGTGGTGGGAGCGCGCGATCTGGACCCGGAAGAGCTCACCGCTCGGCTGGAAGCCCCTCCCCTGCAGGAGGCGGTCGAAGGCCTCCAGCGCCTCGCCGTTGTTGCGCGTGCAGATCGCGGTGTCGAGCGACCGCCCCCGCTCCTCGAGCGCGGTGACCAGCGCGGTGAAGCCGACGCCGAGCTCCATGCGCTCGAGGGCGACGCGTTCCTCCTCCCAGACCATGGCCTCCATCCGGGCACGCTCGGCGCCGTCGCGCGCGTTGGCGGCGATCCAGGCCAGAATCGAGCCCGAGGACGGCATGCCGATCTGCGCTCGTATCCGGTCGAAGCGGATCGCCCCGGGGGCGGTGAGCGTGCCGTCGAGGTCGAAGATCACGCCGGCGAATCGAGGGCTCATCGGAACCTCCTCCACGGCGCGGTCTCGCAGGCGGCGATGAGGTCCTTGAGCGGATAAGAGGTCCCGCGCCAGACGACGGCGCGGGTGATGAGGGCCGTGAGCGTCGAGCGCCAGAGGGTGATCAGGAAGAGGGTGAGGCCGAACGGGAAGAAGGCCGCGGCCGCTGCGGGGAGGCCGGAGCGTTCGGCGGCCTTCCAGGCGGCGCGGAGGTGGAGGAGCGCCGCGAAGGCGGCGAGGCCCCTGGCCATGGGGCTGACGCCAGGAGCCCACGGGAGGACAAAGGGAGCGATCAGGAGCAGGCCGATGAAGGCGGTCGCGCCGAGGACGGCGGTGAGCCGAAAGTCGACGCCAGCGAAGGCGTTCTTGACGAGGCCGCTCATCATCGAGCCCAGGCTCGGGTACCACTCGATGTTGATGAGCGCGCTCGCATAGATGAACTCCGAGCGGCCGCCGGCGGACTTCATCATCCGTCCGAGGCCGAGGTCGTCGATGACGCACATGCGCAGGGCCGAATGACCGCCCGCCTCCAGGTAAGGGCGTCGCCTGACGAGGTTGAGGGCGCCGATCCCCACCGCGGACCGGGTCCCATGAATCGGCGTCCGCCAGGGCTGGGTGAAGAGCCCGAACAGGACGCCGAACGCCGCGATCATCCCAGCCAGGGTGAACGAGCCCGTGCGGATGGCGGGGCCCCCGGTGAGGTGATCGAGCCCGCCGTCCGCTGCGTACCGGACCGCGCTCTCGACGGCGCCTGGGGCGAAGACGACGTCCGCGTCGGTGAACAGGATCCAGTCCACCTCGCCGGCGGCCTCGGCACCCCTCGCGAGGGCGTGGCTCTTGCCGAGCCAGCCGTCAGGCAGGGTGTCGATCCGGACCGAGCGGAGGCGCCCGTACTCGGCCTGGAGGTCGGCCAGGATCCGGGGGGTCCCGTCGGTGGAACGGTCGTCGACGACCACCACCTCGGTCGCGGGCCCCAGGCTGTCCAGGAGCGAGCGCAGGGCCGGTTCGATGGTCTGCTCCTCGTCCCGGGCTGCGATCACAACGGCGACGGGCGGGGCCTGGAGGTCCTCCGGGTCCGGCCGGAGGGGCCTTATTCGTGCCATCTTGGGCGCCACCCACAGGGTCCCGAGGAGCGCAACTAGCGCGAGGATGGCAGCGAACAGCGTCATGTCGAAGAGTCCATCCCCTCCGGGGACGTGCCCGGGGTCACCCGCGGGCCCCCGGTGCTAACCTCTTCGGCCCCCAAGCGCACCCAGTTCCTCCTCCGCCGTAGCGAATCCATGACTGTCTCCACCGATCACACCACGGACGCCCCCCAGCCGAAGTTCCGAAAGGACTACTGCCCGCCGGACTTCCTGGTGGACTCCGTGGACCTCGAGTTCGACCTCGAGGAGGAGGGCACCACGGTCCGGGCCCGGATCGCGATGGTGCGCAACGGCGCCGCCGACGCGCCTCTTGTGCTGAAGGGGGAGGAGCTCGAGACGCTCTCGGTGGCGGTCGATGGTGTGGAGCGTGGGGCCGATGGCTTCACCGTGAGCGGGGACGAGCTGGTCATCCCGGACGTTCCTGACAGGTTCACGCTGGAGACGGCCGTCAGGATCCACCCCGAGAACAACACGAGCCTCATGGGGCTCTACAAGTCGAGCGGCAACTTCTGCACCCAGTGTGAGGCGGAGGGTTTCCGCCGGATCACCTGGTTCCTCGACCGCCCGGACGTGATGGCGACCTACCGGGTCACCCTCACGGCGGATCGCGCCAAGTATCCGGTGCTGCTGTCCAACGGCAACCGCATCTCCGAGGAGGACCTTGACGATGGCAAGTACCGGGTCGTCTGGGAGGACCCCTTCAAGAAGCCGAGCTACCTGTTCGCGCTCGTCGCTGGGGACCTGCACTGCCACCAGGGCGACTTCAAGACGATGACGGGGCGGAGCATCGAGCTGGAGATCTACGTGGAGCACCGCGACGCGGACAAGTGTGAGCACGCGTTGGGATCGCTGCAGCGGTCCATGAAGTGGGACGAGGAGCAGTTCGGCCTCGAGTACGACCTCGACCTCTACATGATCGTGGCCGTCAGCGACTTCAACATGGGCGCCATGGAGAACAAGGGGCTCAACGTCTTCAACTCCAAGTACGTCCTCGCCCGGGTGGATACCGCGACGGACGCTGACTTCGAGGCGGTCGAGGCGGTCATCGCGCACGAGTACTTCCACAACTGGACGGGGAACCGCGTCACCTGCCGTGATTGGTTCCAGCTCACGCTGAAGGAGGGGCTGACCGTCTATCGGGACGCGCGCTTCACGGCGGACATGACATCGGAGGCCGTGAAGCGGATTGATGACGTCGCGGGCCTCCGGTCCCACCAGTTCGCCGAGGACGCTGGACCGATGGCTCACCCTATCCGGCCCGAGCAGTACATCGAGATGAATAACTTCTACACCTCGACCGTCTACGAGAAGGGAGCCGAGGTCATCGGGATGTACGAGACGCTCCTGGGCCGGGACGGCTTCCGGAAGGGGATGGACCTCTACTTCGAGAGGCACGACGGCCAGGCGGTGACCTGTGACGACTTCCGCGCGGCGATGGCGGACGCCAACGGCAAGGACCTCGCCCAGTTCGAGCGCTGGTACCTCCAGAAGGGCACGCCGGGACTGCGCGCGCAGGGCTGCTATGACGCGGACGCGGGCACCTACACCCTGGAGTTGACCCAGTCCGCGCCGGAGAACGAGCCGGCCTTCCACCCCACGCTCATGCCCGTGGTGACCGGCCTCCTCGGCCCGGGAGGGGAGGCGCTCCCCATGGCGCTCGAGGGCGAGGATCCCTCCGCCGCGCCCACCGAGCGGGTCCTGGAGCTGACGGGTGAGACCCAGTCGTGGACCTTCCACGGGGTCAGCGCCGCGCCGGTGCCCTCGATCCTCCGGGGCTTCTCGGCGCCCGTGCGGCTCGAGGTGGAGCGGACCCGCGCCGAGCTCGCGTTCCTCTACGCCCATGACTCCGACTCGTTCAATCGTTGGGACGCTGGCCAGACGCTGCTGACCGAGGTCATCCTGGACCTCGCGGCGCGGTCGAGCCGCCGCGAGGAGCTCGTCATGGACAGCGTGGTGATCGACGCGGTTCGGAACGTGTTGGCCGACGAGGCCCTGGATGGTTCGCTCAAGGCCCAGGCCATCTCGGTCCCCGGGCTGAGCGTCCTCTCCCAGGCCACGACGCCCGTGAACCCCTCGGCGCTGGTCGAGGCTCGCGACTTCGTGGTGAGGTCTCTGGTGCGTGAGCTGCGGTCCGAGCTCGTCGCGGTTCGCGAGGCGGCGAAGCCGGCCGGCGCGTACCAGGCGGACAAGGCCTCCATCGCCGGCCGCCGCCTCGCCAACGCCGCCCTCGGATACCTCAACGCGGTGGATGACCCAGCGGCGCGAACCATGGCGGCGGAGCAGTTCGGTGCGGCCGACAACATGACGGACTCGCAGGCGGCGCTCGCCTGCCTCTGCCAGCACGCTTGCGACGAACGCGACGCGGCTCTGGCCTCGTTCTATGACTGCTGGCGGGACGACGCGCTCGTGATGGACAAGTGGTTCTCGCTCCAGGCGGCCTCGCGCCTCACGGGTGCCGAGGCGATACGCTCGCTGCGCGGTCACGCGGACTTCAAGCTCGAGAACCCGAACCGCGTCCGGTCCCTGGTAGGCGTCTTCGCCATGCAGAACTTCCGCGGCTTCCACGCCGAGGACGGCTCCGGGTACGAGGTCCTCGCCGATACGGTCATCGACCTCGACCCGAAGAACCCGCAGGTAGCCTCGCGGTTGGTCCGAGCGCTCAACCCGTGGCGCCGATTCGAGGCGCCCTGGGGGGGCATGATGAAGGCCCAGCTCGAGCGGATCGCCGCGCGAGAGGGCCTTTCGAAGGACGTCTTCGAGATCGTGACCAGCGCCCTCCAGAGCTGAGGGGACGTCGGCCAGGCCGGAGGGCTCGCCCCTCCGGTCGACTCAGAGCTCCTGGGAGATCGACGTCACCCGGACGCCGTAGCTGTTGTCGATGGTGACCACCTCGCCCCTGGCGATCACCTTGCCGTTGACCAGCACGTCCGCGGGCTCGTGAGCCTCGCGGTCGAGGGGCACGAGGCTTCCCGGGCTGAGCTGGACCAGCTCGCCGAGGGTCAGGTTGGCGCGGCCGATGCGGACGGTGACCCGGACGGGCACCTCCATGAGAGCATCCATGCCGATGGGGTCGCCGTTCGCGTCCATGGTCCCGGCCAGCTCGCCGATCTCGGCGGCCTGGACGGCCACTGACTCGGTCGCCTGGTCGATGGCGTCTTCGAGGTTGACCTGTTCTTGGTTCGTGGTTTCTTCACTCATGGGATCAATCAGTCGTTGGGCAGGACGGGGGGCAGGACAGAGCCGACCTCGTCCAGTTGGATCGCGAGCAGGCCTTCGTGGGCGCCGAAGCGTCCCTGGGCACATGTGGTCTCTTCGACCTCGAGGGTGATGGCGTCACCGAGGCGCGCGTCGAGGGGAATGACGTCGCCCACCTCCACGCCGAGCAGCTCGGCAAGGGGGACGAAGGTCCCCCCGAGCACCGCGTCGACGCTCATTTGAACTGGCGCGAGGTGGGAGGGAGCGGCCGCCTGCTCGGAGTCTTCACTTCCCGACTCGTCCCCGGGGATGCCGGGGATGTAGATGCGGATGTCGCTCGCGTTCCCACCATTGTCCTCGAAGGACAGGTGGATCAGGAGCCGCCGAGAGTCTGCGTCGGGCCCGAGATCCTCGAGCGTGGTGAGCTCTTCAGGCTCCTGCCAGATGGTCCCAGGCTGCAGGTCGAGCCCGAATTCATTGAGGATCAGTCCGACGACCTGATCGAGCATGCCCGCGATGACTCGGCGCTCGGTGCGGCTCAGGATCGGGTCGAGCGGTCCCTCATCTTCGGGCTCCGCGCCCTCTTCTTCAGCTTCGACCGGCGGCAGGTCCGGGCCGGAGAGGATGAGGTCGCTCGCGATCCTTCCGGCCTCGGGGTTCCATACCACCCAGCCGAGCTGTTCCGCGGTGTGGAATCCGTGGATGAGAAATGGGTCTTCAAGGTCGTCAAAGAGGCCCTGGGCGTTCACCTCGCTGACCTCTCCGATCGCGAGCACCGGGTGTCCGCGGAGCGGGCCAGCCAGGAGGTTGGCCATGGACTGAAGGCGCGCGGAGAGGGTCTTTTGGATCCGGTCGATGCGGTCTGCAGACAGGGTGCGTGGCTCGGTGAAGTCACGGGGAACTACCACGGAGACGTGCGAGCTTTCGCCCCCGCTCTCCGAGTCCATGGTCGCCGCCAGCGCGGCTGCTTCTTCGGGTTCCACCATCGTTCTTCCTGCCTGGATGCTCGTTCCGCAGCCTCTACTGAGCCGTGATCGTGCCCGTGATCAGCCGGCGGATCCGGCCCTTGACACCCATCCGCACGCTCCCTTCGAAGTCGCCGGCGACGCCGGTCATGTCCACGTAGATGACCCTCCCGTTACGGTCTTCGACCATCAGGTTGGTCTCCGAGCCGTTGAAGAACTGGACCGGTCCGTCTCCGTCGATCTGGAGGGTGCCCCGCACCGCGTCGATCTTGATCTCGTGGGCGTAGTAGTCCCCCCGGAAGGTGCCAGCGGTCGCCTGGCTGTCGCCCATCATGAGCCCGCTCTCCGGGTCTCGACCGTGGGACGTCAGGGCATCGCCGATGCAGACGGGGAAGAGGATCGGCTCGGCGGCTTGCCGCAGCTCCTCGTTGAACTCCTCGGGGTGGTCGTAGATGTGGGCCAGCTCGTACTTGAGCGCCGTCCGGGTCATGGCCTGCTTCATGGCGATGATGAACCCTTGCTCCGTGCGGCGTTGGGACGGGTAGGCCGCGTCATACGCGAAGACAAGTGAGGTGGGCTCGAACTTGATGTACCTGCTGAAGTTGTCGTCCTGGGTGTTCGTGATGACGTTGGGCTGGTCCTCTTCCTCGAAGAACTCGAACTCGAACGGGCCCGCCATTCGCGGGTCCACCTCCTTGGAGGGGATCGCCATCATCGCGAGCGCGGAGCCCGTGGCTACCAGCGCGACGAGCCCGCCGATGAGCTTGATGGGACCGCGGCTCTTCTTCGTGGGCGGGGTCTCGCCTTCCGTGGGCTGCTCTTCAGCCTCGTTGTTCTCTTCTTCAGCCATGGTGGAGTCTCTCTGTCTTCAGCGGCCGTTCAGCCACCGTCGTTCTGACGTGAAATGAGGCGCCCGTCGACGCGCGGGGCAGTCTTGGTGGGGTCGTTCGACTGATCAGCCCACGTTCTCACGAGGACCTTCTCGGCGTCGAAGCTGTGTTCGTTGATGAGGTATGCCTCGACGGCGCGGCCCCGAGCGAGAGCCAGGTAGCGCCCCCCGGAATCGCTCCCCTCAGGTGCAAACCCCTCGAGCACGAGGGTCTGAGCGGAGCGCGGTCGAAGGGACTCAGCGAGGGCGTCGAGGTAACGCTGAGAGCTGTCATTCAGCTCGTGTTGACCCCGTCCAAAGCTGGCGATCCGATGCTGTCGGACCTCGTCGTGCGGTGAGAGCTTCTCGGCGCTGCTGGCCCTGATGAGCTCCCTGAGCGCTGCGTCCTCGTGGACGGCGCGACGGGCGGGGTCGTCCTCCGGGGGGAGATTGAAGCGGCGACGCATCTGCTCGAAGATCGCCTGCTCCTGGTGCCCCGAGAGAACACCGGTCAGGCCCATGGACCGAACCGTGACCACGAAGGACCCCAGGCCGCGGGCCATGAGGCCGAAGTTCCTCGTCTTCGACATCGCCACGAGGAGGATGAAGAAGCAGAGGATCAGCGTCATCATGTCGCCGAAGGAGACGAGGTACGCAGGAGCACCCTTGCCCTTGACCTTGCGGACGATGACCTTCGGCTTCAGCCGCTTGTGCGCGTCGGAGGTCATCGCTGGCTCCTCTCCTTTCGTGCGAGGTCAACCTCGCGGCTGATGGAGACGAGGCGGAGCTCGACGCGTCGGTTGAGCGTCCGCTCGCGGGCGGTCTGCGCCCCTTCCGCTCGCGGGTTGGAGCTCCCATGGGCCTCGAGGGCGATGAGGTCCTTCGGGTAGCCCCCCTCGTCGGCGAGGACGTCTGCGGCGGCCTGAGCCCGCGCGAGGGAGAGTTCGTCAGCGTTCCGGTGGCGGCGGGTGGCCAGGAAGCGGTCGTCGGTGTGGCCCTCGATGACGAGCTGGACGGGGTAGAGCGGCGTCAGCTCAGCCAGTTCATTGAGGGACTTCCGGAGGGCCGCAGAGGGGGTCGTTCCCCCGGGCTCGAAGCTGCAGCCTGGCCCGAACGTGATGCGCAGGCCGTCCTTCGCCTTCTGGATCTCGACCTCGATCTGGTCGTCCTCCAGCGCCTGCCCCATCTCCTCCATGTTCTGCCGGAGGTGCTGGACCGGCCGCGTATGACGGAGCCTCGACCCTCGGTGGATGTCCATGGCGAGCATCAGGTCCTCCTGGGGCGCGATCATGGTGTCGTTCGCGCTGCCCCTGAAGAGCCCTGAGGTGGAGAGGATGTTCTTGGGGTAGGTGAAGGCCTCGTACGGGCGGATGCTGGAGAACGTGTAGAGCAGGATGAAGAACGTGACGAGCAGCGAGACCATGTCCACGAAGGTGGTGATCCACATCGGCGCACCGTCGAGGCCGTCTTCGACCTCCTTGATCTTGATCTCCCGCTGAGCCATCTGGGGTCACCTCTTGGCGTCGACCAACTCGCGCATCGGCGGCGCGAGGAAGCCCTTCAGCTTCTCCTTGATCAGCTGCGGCTTCTCGCCGGATTGAATGGCGACGGTGCCCTCGATCATCAGGGCGCGCAGCTGCTGGTTGGTCTTCGCGACCATCTCCAGCTTGCCCGCCATGGGGAGGAACACCATGTTCGCGCCCATCGCCCCGTAGAGCGTTGTGAGCAGCGCGGTCGCCATGCCGAGGCCGATCCCGTTGGGGTCGGAGAGGTCCTGGAGCATCTGTACGAGGCCGACCAGCGTGCCGATCATCCCGAAGGCCGGCGCGAAGGCGCCCAGCTGGTCCATGATCTTCTTCCCGCTGGAGTGACGGGCGTCCTCCCACTGAGCCTCCAGCTCCATGATGTCGCGGACCGTGTCCGCGCCGAAGCCGTCGATCACCAGCTGGATCCCCTTCGCGAAGAACGGGTCGTCGACCTGCTGGAGCTTGGTCTCGAGGGCGAGCAGGCCCTCCTTGCGCGCCAGGTTGGCGAACTCGACGATGCGGTCGATCTCCTCGTTCGGCGTCGGGGCCTTACGGACCGCGGTGACCATGATGATCTTCGCCACCGGCTTCAGGTCGGAGAGCGGGAACGCCAGCATGGTCACGGCCGTCGTCCCGCCGAAGACGATGATCATCGACGGGATGTGGATGAAGACGGCCACGCCTCCAGGTCCGATAGACATCGCGCCTAGGACGAGGATGAACGCCAGAACGACGCCGATGACGGTGTTGAAGTCCATTTGGGGTGCGGGGACGCGCTCTCAGCGCCTTCTGCTATCGACGGGTCAGGGAGATCGCTTGATGGATCTGGTGAGCTGCTTGGAATTTTCTTCAGGCCCTCAGGGGCGCTGAGGGGCCAGGGAGGACGCCTCAGCGACTGGCGGTCTGGGTCTTCGAGGCCAGGGCCTGGCTGAAGGCGTCGTAGTACGCCTTGAACTCGTCCGGCTGCTGGCTCTCGATCTGCTCGAGGAGCTCGGTCTGGCGGGCTGCGTCGAGGCGGACGAGGATCTGGGCGGCGCCTGCGGGGGTCTCGGCGTTGAGGAGCATCCGAGCGGCCGTCTCCGCCTTGTTGTCTGCGTACACCTGGACGAGGTTTGCGAGGCGCGCCTCGGTCTCGGCCCTCAGGTCGGCCCGGGCCTCGGCGACCTGCATGCTCTTGTTGTCGAGCTCAGCGCCGCGCGCCTCGTTGTTGTCGCTCTCCGCGAGGAGCACGGACCGCTGCTGCTCGAGGGCAGTCTCGAGGTCGGTGAGGTGTTCTCGCGTCCGCTCGACCTGCGCCTCTCGCTGCTCCAGCTCGGCCTCGCGGGCCTCGAGGAGGAGGAGCTTGGTCGTGAGCTGCTGCTCCAGGTCATTCAGCTCCGCCACAGAGAAGGGGCTGGGGAGCGAGAAGGCGCTCAGGGCGACGCCGGCGTCGGTGAAGACCTGGCGATTGCCCCGTGAGTCCGCGGCGCGCTCCGCCTCGGCGGTGACATCCTCGGGCGCCGGGGTGGGCTCTACCTCGGCCTTGACGTTACTCGCGAAGAGCGGGCCGACCCCCTTGAGGTCCTGGACCGGCGTGCCGCTCAGGACGATGTAGCCGATGAAGGAGGCGCCCATGATGGCTGCGCCGCAGATGCCGTACGTGACGTAGTTGAGTGCGTTCTTCATAGTGACTTGCCGCACTGGCGTGCGATGTGTTCTTGCCGATCTCGGTCTTCTCTGCGGCGCCGCTTCTTGCGGCGGGCTGCCTTCCAGCGCTCCTCGAGTCGGCGGAGGGCTTCAGCCTCGCGCCGGCGCTGGTCGTAGGGGATACGCGCCTCTTCAGCGCGGAGGTCTGCCTCTGCGACCGCGCGCTCCTGCTGGAGCTTGCGGTCGCTGAGGTGGTCGAGGGTGGCCTCGGCGGCGAGACGCTCGCCGGGGTTGATGGAGGCGCCCTGTCGGGAGGAGAGGTCGCGGTGCGCGGCCTCGAGCGACTCGCGGCCCGTCGCACGCTCCTCGCGAGCGTCGAAGACCGCCTTGAGCGTGGCCGCCCAGCGGAGCTTCTCCTCCTTCTCCTGACGCTCTCGGAGGCGCATCAGGCGGTCCAGGCGGAAGGCACTCACGCCGTCGCCGCCTCGTCGGTGTCGACGATCAGGCCGAGGACCTCGACGGTCTCCGCCAGGGCGGTCGGGTCGTCGACGTCCTGGCGCAGGAACGCCTCGATCATGGGCATGCGCTCGAGCGCGACGTCGAGCATGCGATTCGAGCCGGGCTGGTAGGCGCCGACATCGACCAGGTCGCGACCGTCACGGAAGGCGGCCAGGAGCTCACGGATGGCGCGGGCTCGGGCCTGGTGTGGGCCGTCCGCCAGCTTGGGCATGAGCCGTGAGAGGCTGTCGAGGACGTCGATCGCGGGGTAGTGGCCGGATCGCGCGAGCTCGGGTGAGAGGCTGATGTGGCCATCGAGCAGGCCCCGGAGGGCGTCGGCGACAGGGTCGTCCTCCTCATCGCCGTCGACGAGCACCGTGAGCAGGCCCGTGATGCTCCCGGATTGCAGGCGGCCCATGCGTTCGAGGAGTTGGGGAACCGTCGCGAAGAAGCTGGGCGGGTAGCCCCGCACCGTCGGCGGCTCGCCAGCCGCGAGTCCGACCTCGCGCGCGGCGTGCGCGAAGCGCGTGATCGAGTCCATGACGAGCAGGACGTTCTTGCCCTGGGCCTGGAAGTGCTCCGCGATCGTGATGGCGACCCAGGGGGCCGTGAGCCGCTCGAGCGGGGAGCGGTCGGACGTCGCGGCGACGAGGACCGTGCGGGCCATGGCGTCGCCCACCGTGTCCTCGACGAAGTCCCGGACCTCTCGACCTCGCTCTCCTACCAGGCAGGCCACGACGACGTCGGCCTCTGTCCCGCGGGTGATCTGGCCCAGGAGGGTCGACTTACCCACGCCTGCGCGGGCGAAGATCCCGACCCGTTGGCCGCAGCCGAGGGTCATGAGGCCGTCGATGGCCCGCACGCCGGTGGCGATGGCCTGGTTCACGCTCGCGCGCTCCAGCGGCATCGGGGCGTCCTTCCGGATGGGGCGACGCTCTCCGTTCTCGGGCGTCGGCTTGCCGTCGAGCGGTCGGCCGAAGCCGTCCACTACCCGCCCCAGGAAGTCGTCGGAGACGTTCAGGCCGAACGCTCGACCGAGGCATTGCACGGACTGGCCGGGCGCGAGGCCCACCAGGTCGCCGTGCGGCATGAGCAGGGTTCGGTCACCCTTGAAGCCGATGACCTCGGCCTGGATGGGACCCATGAGGCCCCGGTCAATCTCGCACAGGTCGCCGATGGCAGCGGGGATCCCGGTGGCCTCGACGAGGACACCGGCGACCACATCCACCTGACCGCGATAGAGCGGGCGCTCCGCCGTACGGATGGTCTGCGCGCAGCGTTCCAGGTCGAGGAGGCTCATCGCACGATGTCCTGGAGCAGCTGCTCTCGAATGTCCTCGAGGACGGCCTCGGGCTCCCTGACGAGCAGACCTTTTGGGGTCTCGAGGACCACCGTTCCGGGCGCGATCTCAGGGTCAGCCGCGATCTCCGTCTCGTCTCTGAACGTCACGCCCTCGAGGGCCGCTACGTCGTCGGGGTGCAGGTGCACGACGCACCGGCCGCGCTTGATCTCGGAGGCGGCCAGCGTCGAGCGCACGATCTCCTCCAGCCCGTAGTTCTGCTCGTCGATCTCGACGCGCAGGAGCTGGCGGGCGATCTCCACGGCGAGGTTCACGGCGTCGGACGCGAGGGCCTCTTGCGCGACCTCCCGGGCCTCCGTGAGGTCCTGGCCAGCCTGCTCGAGGGCGCCGCAGGCGCGCCGGACGGCCTCGGTGTGGGCCTGGTCGCGGGCCGAGGTACGGAGCTCCTGGTGGAGCGCCTCGCTGGTCCGTCGGACCAGCCCCTCGAACGGCAGGGAGCTCGCGAGGGCTGCCACGGGGAGCGCGGCCGATTCGATCTTCACCTGGTGTGAAGCCGGGATGGGAATGGAGCGGAGCTTCAGCATGACTCAGTCCACCAGCTCCTCACCCGCACGGGCCGGGCTGAACTCGCCGCTGTCCATTAGCGCGCGGACGGCCGTCATGATCTCGGACCGGGCGAGGAGGACATCGCTCATCGGCATCGATCCCAGGAGCTCCTTCTCGTCGATGACCATCTCGCGAACTCGCGAGGAGAGGTTGTTCATCACGTTCTCGAACACCGAGTTCGAGCAGGCCTTCAGCGCGATGGAGAGCGTCCTCGTGTCGACCGAGGCGAGGATCTTCTGCATCGCTCGCTTCTCGATCGAGGCCAGGTCTTCCCAGGTGAACATGAACTCGCGGACCTGGCTGGCGACGAGGTCATCCTCGGCCTCCAGTCCGG
>Ga0055584_100001634_pt1 | contig 21918 bp, 14 predicted proteins | sample OSDHelmetaG_FD_58716 | JGI IMG/M metagenome (GOLD analysis project Ga0055584, IMG submission 58716) | Pelagic marine sediment microbial communities from the LTER site Helgoland, North Sea, for post-phytoplankton bloom and carbon turnover... | ecosystem: Environmental > Aquatic > Marine >...
GAGCATCCCGCTCATCGTTGCCGCCCCCGGAAAAGAGCCGGGCGTGAGCCACTCGCTCGTCGAGCAGATCGACCTCTACCCGACGCTCTTGGAACTGGCCGGACTGGATGCTCCCAAGCATCTTCAGGGCCGAAGCTTGTCAAAGATCCTCAACGATCCGACCGCGCAAGTGCGTGACGCCGCCTACACCTTGCGCAGCACTTCACATCTTCTGCGGACGGACAAATGGGCCTACCTGCAATACCCGAAGAAGGGCGGCGAGGAACTCTACGACATGGTCAATGACCCGAAGCAGTTCACCAATTTGGCAGACGACTCACGGCATGCCGAAACGAAGGCGCGTTTGAAACAGCGCTTGGTCAGAAAGTTGGCGGAAATCATTCGGTAGCCGGGAGAGACTGCCAGGCAAAGCGATGAAGGTAGAGCCGATTAAGACTATGAGTAAGATGTTCGCTGCAGCCGTCCTGGTCGCATCTCAGTTTATTGAAGTCGACGACAAGAGTGGGGCCATTTTGAATGTTGAGTTCACAAGAAAGTAAGACCAACCAAACGTTTCAGCAGAAGCACGATGTCTGATTCCGATGACGAATATCTTCACACCTCCAGCGACGGCATGACGCGCTGTTCATGGGGAAGTGATCCCGCGGACTACCGGCGATACCACGACGAGGAATGGGGACGTCCGGTCACCAACGACTTCCGACTATTCGAGAAAATTTGCCTGGAGGGATTTCAGTCGGGCTTGTCCTGGCTGACCATTCTGCGCAAGCGCGAAAACTTTCGGAAGGCGTTCGCTGGTTTTGCTTTCGACAAGGTTGCGGGCTTTGACGAGGAGGACGTATCACGGCTGCTTCACGACAAGGGCATTATCCGTCATCGGGGAAAGATCGAAGCGACGATCAACAATGCCGGGCGAGCCCTGGAGCTGGTCAATGAATTTGGCAGCCTGGCCGCCTATATCTGGGAATGGGAACCGGGCTCGACCGAGCCTCACGCGGGAAAAGACGACCGGGAACATCTTATTCCAAGCGTCACGAAGACCTCCCTGGCACTCAGCAAGGATCTGAAGAAACGCGGCTGGAAGTTCTTCGGCCCGACAACCGCCTACGCGTTCATGCAGGCGATGGGCATGGTGAATGACCATCGGGAAGGCTGTGCCATGAGGGACGAGATCGAATTGTTGCGAAGCAAGTTTGTCCGCCCGCAGAAATGACGCGTTCAAGATAAGGTTGTTTCACGAATGTAGTGTATTTTCATACGGCTGTTCAAGAAACCGCTGTTCTCCCTCCTCATCCTGGCGAACTTCCTTCGCTGGTCAAAGAGGGGACTCAACTCCGCATAAATGATCGAGTTGATTGCCAAAATATTTTCCTCTGCAAGCCGGGTGATCTGGTCCACCGACCATTCGAGCCAACTTTCGTCCTCTGTTATCGCATCAAGGCTTACGGAAATATCAACGAAGATCAGCTTCATTCAGCCGCGGGTTTGTTTCAACACGCCGGAGGTGCTGAAACTGCCATTCCCTTTGCCGCGAAGCTTCCGAACGATATCCGCACCCTTACTTTTGGGCTCGTCACGGGTGAGCAACGCACCGGCATTGGTGACGACACACTTCACCGCCACGCCCGGTTTGATGCCATGGCCTTCTGCACCTCCTTGGGCAGGTTGACTTGGTCTTTCTCCGAAACCGTCATGAACAAAAGTTACCACGCCACCAGAGCGCGACACGGACGGCTACGTCGTCGTCGCCGGCGTACAAGTGCTACCCGAGGTTGATTGAACGAGCGCCGAAAATAAATTCCATTTAGATTGTCGTGATTCTTGTTTGGCGGACGATACGTGGGTGAATCCGTCTGTCAGAACATGCTGAAGGAATCAGATATCATCAGGACATTGCTCCGGGATCGGGTGAAGATTCTCTCGTACTTGGATTCTTTTCTCGGCGACTATCAGATGGCTGAGGACAGTTTTCAGGAGGTTTGCGCTCTGGCTGTGGCCAAAGTGGATTTCTTTACGGAGGAGACGCATTTGTTGCGTTGGGCTCTGTCCGTTGGGCGCAACAAGTCGATTGACGCGATGCGGCGACGGAGCCGGCAGCCTTGCGTGTTGGACGATGAAATTCTCGAAGAACTGGAGAGTCAATGGATTGCGGAATCGTCCCTTCCCTTGGGCGAGGATGTTGAACGAATGGAGATTCTAAAGCATTGCCTGGGCAAGCTGAGCGAGAACAGCCGGCGCATTGTGGATCTCCGGTACGTCGATGGCCTCAAGTCGATGCGGATCGCGGAGATATTGGGACGTAAGGTGGAGTCCGTTTACCGCGCGTTGACCCGGGCGCACGTCGCGTTGCGGGAATGCATGGAGCGGCAGGCGGCCGCGCCCCGTAAACCCCAGAAAGAAACATGAGCAACGAACACGAGAAGGCCTCGGAAGCAGAGGACGACAAGTTCCTAGAGTTGGCATTGCGGTATCAGGATAACACGCTTTCGCGGGAGGAATTGGAAACGCTCAACTCGGAACTGCGGGCGAATCCGGAGAAGCAGGCTGAGTTCACCCGTATCTGCGGTATGGGGAGATTGGTAAAGGAGGCGAACACACTGCCGGCTTCACATAGAGCGGAGCGGAGCGGTCAGATCATTCCACTCCCCTCGCGATTCGCCTGGATCGAGCACGCCGGATTCGCCGCGCTGCTGATGATTTCGCTGACCATGACCTGGCTCTACCTGAATCGCTCAAACGAATCGAACAATGCCGGCCAGCCGGGTGATCGGTCGGTGGCCCGGTTGGAGCATGTCAGCGACGATGCGGTGTTTGGCTCGGATCACGGCTTCGCCCGGAGCGAGGGAAGTCTTCTGCCAAAGGGATGGCTGCAGTTGGAGAGCGGCACGGTCCGTATTGCCTTCGACAGCGGCGCGATGGTGGAGGTGATCGGGCCGGCTGTCTTTGGAATCGACTCGGCGATGAGGGGCTTTCTGGATCATGGCCGCGTGCGTGTTCATGCGCCGGAGGAAGCGCGCGATTTCATTGTGGGAGCCGCTTCGATGGAGGTGGTCGATCTGGGAACGCGCTTCGAGATGAGCGTGGATCCCGCGTCCAAGGAAGCTGAGGTCAATGTGACGGAAGGATTGGTGGACCTGCACCTGGGAGGCGAAGGGACGCCCCGCCGAATCCGTTCTCTGACGGCAGGGTTAACAGCCCGGGTTGATGCGGCGGGCGAGGTGATCTCTGTGGATGGGGAACGGCTGAATCTGGGCGTGGAGGGGAGTTCGGGACTCCTGGCGCATTGGCCGTTGGATGCCCTCGGCGCGGATCGTGTGCTGGAAGACGCATCCGGACTGGGGCGCAACGCGATTTTCCAGGGTGACTCCACGGAGGTTTTGGGCGACGGGAAGTCCGGTGCGGCCTTGGACCTGACGCGTGGAGGGTACATCGACATCAGTGAACACGTGCCGATCATGACCAGGGTGAATGCCTTCACATTCTCGGCCTGGGTGCGCAACGCCAGGGATATGGTTTTCTCCTTCTCGGACGGTACGCCGGCCAACCGCGTTCAGTTTGAATTGTTGGGCATGAGCCTGCTCTATGGTTGGAGGTCGGGATCCTCCTTTGATCATATCCGGGGACGGGTCCCCCGGTGGGGACGGGACCGCTGGTTTCACGTCGCCGTGTCGATCTCCGGCGGCGTCGTGACCATCTACCGCAACGGCGAGATCCTGAGTTCGCGGGCGAGCGGTGTGAAGATCAACACCAAGCCGATGTCGCTCGTCGATGTCGAAAATCCTACTTCCGCATTCGTGGGTTACCTTCACCGTAATCACGTGGACAAACCGCAACGGCTTGGCGGACAAATCGACGACATCCAGATTTACCGCTACGCCCTGGATGCCGAGGCCATCCGTTTCCTGTACGAAAACCCTGGAGTCAGCTGGAAGGGCGCAGACACTCCCCTGTAATCCACTCGTGACACCCATTTTGAAAAATGAAATTGTTCAATAGCATCCATCAACTGGGCCGGCCGCTTCTCGCGGCGCTGGCTCTTCTTGCGGCGCTCCCGAATTCGGTCTTGGCGAAAGACCCGGGAGGTCGTCGTCCCAACATCATTGTCATGATGGTTGACGACATGGGCTTCGCCGGACCGTCGATCGCGCCCTACGGCAATTCGAATTACGAAACGCCCGGCATGAATCGGCTCGCAGCCGAAGGGGTGTTGTTTACGGATTTTCATTCGTCGGGAGCGGTGTGTTCACCGACGCGGGCGGGACTCCTGACCGGTCGCTACCAGCAACGCGCGGGCATTGAGGCGGTGATTCATCAGCGCGCCGACCATCCGGAGCATCGGAAGGGTTTGCGAAAATCAGAGGTGACCTTTGCGGAGCTGTTCAAGCGCGCGGGCTACGCGACTGGGATTGTTGGGAAGTGGCATCTTGGGTATGCCAAGGAAAACGGGGATTTCCATCCGCAGAACCATGGTTTCGATTACTTCAAGGGTTACCACAGCGGCAACATCGACTACATCAACCACTGGGGAGACCATCAGGAGCACGATTGGTGGCATGGAAAGAAGGAGACGGTGGAGGAAGGCTATACGACCCACCTGATCAACCAGTATGCGTTGGAGTTCATCGAGCGAAATAAGGAACGGCCCTTCTGTCTTTACGTCGCCCACGAGTCGCCGCATTCGCCGATCCAGGGTCCGGGAGATCCGATTCAGCGAGGCCCGGGAAAGGAAAAGCGGACCACGCCATTGAAGGAAGCGATGAAGCGGATGATTCTCGAGATGGACAAAGGGGTTGCCCAAGTCCGCGACAAGTTGGTGGAGTTGGGACTGGAGAAAGACACGCTGTTCCTGTTCTTCTCCGACAATGGTGACGCTCGGAATACGGCCACCGGTCACCCGTCCCACCGCGGAGGCAAGGGAACCGTTTACGAAGGGGGCACCCGTGTTCCGGCGATTGCCTGGTGGCCGGGGAAGATTGCGGCCGGGACATCGACGGATGCTCTCGGCATTTCCCTCGACGTGATGCCGACGATTCTCTCGGTCGCCGGCATCAAAGCGCCATCGACCCGACCGCTGGATGGGGTCGATCTTTCGCCCGCGTTGTTCGGGCAGAACGCGCTCTCGGAGCGACCTCTTTTCTGGGCGGCGTTGAGTAATGGAGGGCAGCGAAGCGAAGCCATGCGAGAAGGTCCGTGGAAATTGGTGGTGCAACATCCGAAGGCGGCTCCCGGAACTTTCGACAACGAGAGAGTGGAGCTCTTCCGTCTCGATAAGGATCTTGCCGAGGAGAACGATCTCGCCGAGCAAGAGCCGGAGCGCGCGGCGGCAATGCTGAAGCGGGTGAAGGTCTGGTATGCCGATATCCAGCGGACGGGGACTCCCCAGCCCGGCGGTTGGCTGAGCGAAGTCGGGAAGAAATGGCAGTCGGCGTCCCGGAAACCGGTCGCGGCCAATCGACCCAAGTCAGACGGCCGGCCGAACATCCTTTTCATCTGCACCGACGACCAGGCGCCCTGGGCCTTGGGCGCTTCGGGCAACCAGCAGGCCATCACGCCCAACATGGACCGGCTGGTCTCGCAGGGCGCATATCTTGTGAATTCATTTGTCACGACGCCGGTTTGTTCGCCGTCTCGAGCCGCGACCTTGACCGGCTTGTATGGTTACGAAGCCGGGGTGCGCAACTGGGTGCAATTCGGGAAACGCGCAAACGGACAGGGAATCAATCCTGAATCCGTGACGAGCGCGGAGTTGCTCAAGCAGAATGGATATTCGACCTCGCTGATTGGCAAGTGGCATTTGGGAGAAGAAAAGGAGCACCATCCCAACAATCATGGTTTCGACTACTTCATGGGACATATTCAGGGTGGCTTCGCGGTAAACAATCCGACGTTCCAACGCAACGGCGAGCAAATCATATTCAAGGGACTGACCGCAGACATCCTGGCCGACGACGTGATCTCGCGGTTGAAAGCTCATGCCGGCGACCGGCAAGAGCGCCCGTTCTTCATCGCCTGGCACACCCGCGCGCCGCACACCAAGTGGCTGCCGGTGGCGCCGGAGGATATGGCTCCTTACGATCGACCCGGCTTTCGGGCCGACGTGCCTGACTATCCGGATCTCAATCGCGAAAAGGTCGACCGTTGGATGAAGGAATACTTGGCATCGACGCGCAGTGTGGACCGAAATCTCGGCCGCGTCATGGAGGCGCTCAAGCGCAACGGCCTCGATGAAAACACGGTGGTCATCTTCACCGCGGATCATGGTTACAACATGGGGCATCACGGTATCTGGCATAAAGGCAACGGGCACTGGATTCTGAATCACACCGTTCCCCGCCAAGGGAACATCGGCGCGAACCAGCGTCCCAACATGTGGGAGAATTCGATTCGCGTTCCTTCCTTTGTGCGCTGGCCGAATCACATCAAGCCGGGGACTCGGATCGAGGCGGATACGAGCAACCTCGACTGGTTTCCGACGATCCTGTCCATGGCCGGCGTGAGGCAACCGGATGGCGTTCGCGGCGAAAACCTCGTGCCGTTGCTGACCGGGAAGGCGACGGATACCAAACGTGACGGCATATTTTCGTTCCTGTCCTTTTACGAAGAATACGCCCGCGTCTTCATTGGCGAGCTGCGCATGTGGCGCACTGACCGCTGGAAGTTGGTGCGGGATTTTCGCAATCCACACCTCGATGAACTCTACGACTTGAAGAATGATCCGAATGAAACGCGGAACGTGGTCGGCAAGCCGGAACACAAGGCCGTAGTCGCTGAATTGCACGGGAAGATTCTTGTGGAGATGCGCGCGAGCGACGATCCGGCCCTGCAATACCTCCCGCCCCGGGTCGAAACGAACTTCTTCAATGGCAAGGACCTGAGCGGATGGAAGGGCAACGAGGGATTCTGGTCAGTGGAGGACGGCGCCATCGTGGGGCATTCTGATGAACGGGTGGCGAAGAATGAGTTTATCTGGTCGGACGCGCCCGTCGGTAATTTCCACCTGTCGATGGATGTGAAGTTGACGCCGGGCAATCGCAACGCCGGAATCCAGTTTCGCTCGAAGCCGATCAATGAGCACGGTCAGGCGCACGGCTACCAGGCGGACGTCGGTTCCGCAGTGTGGGGCAAACTCTATCACGAGCACGGTCGCGGGAAGCTGGACTGGAACAATCGGGCGAAGGAAATCGTCAAGCCTGAGGAATGGAATCGCTACGAGATTCTCGCCGTCGGCGACCGAATCTGGACTTCAATCAACGGCCAACTCTGCGTCGCGGTCAAGGATCCGCAGGGCGAGCGATCGGGGCAAATCGCGTTGCAGATTCACTCTGGTTTGCCACAGACAGTGCATTACCGGAATCCGACGCTGACTTACAATCCACCGGTCGAACTGGCCGGGATGAAGGAGGTGGAATTGGATGCCAAACTCACGGCGCTCGCGAAGCCCATTGCCAAACCGGCGCAGGCCAACCCAACTCGAAGCATCAAGCCGCGTGAACCAAAGACGACAGCGAAGGCAGGCACACCCGTTTGGCCGAAACGAATCGCCGCGACGGACGGACGAAACATCTACGCCTACTTCGGTTCGCACGGGCTCCACTGCTACGACGTCGATGGCCGATTTGTATGGAAGAAGGATTTCGCAGCGCAGCCCATAAAGTTCGGGGTGGGCGAAGGAAGTTCACCGGCGCTCTACAGGAACACGCTGGTGATTCCCGTCGACACGCAACAGGACTCGTACGTGGTGGCGATCGACAGGAGAACTGGTGAAGAAATCTGGAAACAGGATCGAGACGAGGAATCCAACTGGAGCACACCGAGCATCTTCACGCACGAGGGGCGGCGCCAGGTGGTCCTCAACGGAGAGAAGGTGAGATCCTATGACCTGGCCACCGGGGAGTTGCTTTGGGAGTGTGGCCGGCAGAGTCAGGGCGCCATTCCCATGCCGGCGGTCGGGCACGGACTGGTTTTTGCCGCCAGCGGCTTCCGGAAGGACACGCTGCACGCGATTGCCCTCGGACACCGCGGCGATCTGACCGGCAGCAGAAACGTGGTCTGGTCGCTCCGTCGCGGCGCCCCCTATGTGCCCTGCCCTATGCTCTGGGGCGAGGAACTTTATCTGCTGGAAGACCAGAGTTTCTTCTCCTGTCTGGGCGCCATTGACGGTGAGCAGCACTACCTGAAAGAACGCCTGCCCGGGATCCTCAACTTCACCGCCTCACCGGTTGGCGCGGCGAACAGAATCTATCTGCTCAGCGAAGAGGGCAGAACCGTCGTGCTTCAGCGCGGGAAGGAACCGAAAGTCCTGGCGATCAACAAACTCAACGACAAGTTTCACGCGTCGCCCGCCATCGTCGGGGACGCCATCTACCTGCGAGGTGCCAAACATCTTTTCTGTTTGGCGAAATCTTCGTTTTGATTCGGACCTGCGAATACCATGAATCCTCAGAACGCACCGGAGCCTGGTCAGCTATTTGAACTCCAGGTCCCTGACATGTTCGTTGTGCTTGAAATGCCTGAGGTCCGAAATTTTCTCACCACCGATCGTGACGTTGTCGAAAGTAAGATCTCTGATCACTCCTTCGTCCATTCCCAACAAAGTATCCTGCATACCGGAAACGTTTCTGGCGGCGATCTGGATATTCTGAAAAAGCATGCCTGAGAGATCACCTGGCCCCCGCTTTCTCCCAAAGCCCTTCATGAAAATGTAAAAGGTTGGTTTCGTGGGACGAGGATCACTCACCCGAAAGTTTCGAACCTCGACGCCTTCCCCGATTGCCTTGCGCCCTTCTGCTCTCAGAGCAAAGACACCACCGGCATCGTTTCTTGGCCAAAGCGCTCGCGAGTAGATGACATTGCAGTCTTCCACGACCATGGGCCTTATTCCTCCACTGGCCATCCAATGCATGACCAAGGCCGCACCATTGGCATCATTCCAGAACGTCACCCGGCGTATTGCATCGCCGACGACATAGGTGCAGTCGTCGTTGGTTCGAATAAAGCAATCTTCCATTATTCCTCGGGAGCCGGCATTCAATCCGTCACCGTTTCGCCGCCAAGAAACTACTTTCGACCACCGAATGCGAGACGGCCCTTTGCCCGCCCATTTTCCAACTAATTTCACAGCGTGGTGCGATGGGTCGGCTACGGTCACCCCGTCAACCGCAGAATAGTCAGACCCGGCAATAAAGATTGGATTGTGCAAACTACGTCTTGCCGGGCGTGGCTTGATGAAGTCGGGATGCGCCAGTCTGTCGCCGGAAATAGTACCATGCCCATGAATCCGAATTTGGTGGCCATTCTGTTCACGGTCGTTGTGGAACGTTCCATACACGATGGCATCACCGGGAATGTAGTAGCTCTTGTTGGCATGGATTTGAAACCCCGCCCCGATATCGTGCTTTCCCGGCAGGAAATACAAACTACGCCAACTACCTTCGGTCGGAGGCTTCTCCCCGGGTCTGACGGCATAAACGCTCGGGTCATCCACACTGGGCCGACCTTTCAGAAATGGATTTCCAAAAATCGTCACCGTGTGGATCGCTGGGCCTTTGTAGCCACCACCCGTATGCTGGTCATCCATTTGCCCATCGATATCGACCGCAATCAGACCGGGCTCGTCCATGACCAGAAAGGCTTTGCCATCGCGAACGGTACACGCCCCATGTTTGTGCTGGGAGTTGGCCGCAGCCTTGCGAATCGAGGCTCCATTGGCTTTGCTGATCTCGACCTCGACCGGCTTGTTCATCTCAAAATTAACATAGGTGTGTGACCATCCATCCAGATGCGAAATGTAGGCGTTCTTCCGTTCCTGAGGAGCCGTTCCCTTCTTGGAACGGGTGATGAACGCAAAAGGCTCCTGCCAATTCCCGGAGCCCAACAGACGGACTCTTACCTGATACTTGTCCGACGGTGCCAATCCGGGAACCGGGTCATATACGTGGAGGCCTCGTTCCTCCCCGGATCGTGGATGCGCAGTCGTCATTGTCGGTCGCATCTCCAAAGGTCTGATTTCAATCGACCGAAACGCGACGTGTGAACCATGTCCAAGCAGACCAATATGACCCTTGGTCGGGCGGCCGTAACTCGACACGTCCGCATTGTCGATGATCTTCACTCCATTGAGCGTCACGGTCATTCGGTTGCCCTCGACACGGATCTGCTGTTCGTTCCACTGACCAACGGGCTTGAGATGCCCACGTTTGGCTGCCACACACTGGAAGATGGATCCGTGATGAAAGGTCGGTTTGAGCGTGGCGTAGCGCTCGGCACTGTCGTCCAGTATCTGGATTTCAGAACCGGCCTTGGCAGGAGTTTCAGTGAGGGGCGTTCGAATCGCCATTCCGTGATTGGCGCCTTCGGAGAGTTGGAACTCAAAATCGAGGACAAAGTCGTCGTACTCTTTCTCGGTGAAAATGTTCCCCTTGTCATGAAGACTTATCAACAGGCCGTCCCTCACTTCGTGGCTATCCAAATCTCCAACCCATCCGGTTAAATCGATTCCGTTGAACAACGACTCGTAAGCCACTTCCGTATTCGCCTGAGATTGGCTGCTGCTAGAGCGCGAACACCCCAAGAGAACACCGAACAACAAGCATCCCAACGGAATAGCCGAATAGTATTTTTTCATGATCTTCTACTTTGATCGAGCGCCCCGGCGATCATCGATGCATTCATGCCGCAAACATTGTTGAAATCGGGCGAAGTGGATTCTTCTTTTGTCGGAGCCGTCCGCATGACGCGTACTGATTCTGTCCCATGAACCCACGGTCAGCCTTCCGCTGCCAAAGTCGCGCCTGCTGTGCATCCTCCCGGCCCAAGGCATCGTATTCCACAATTTGCACCCGCCCAAACTGGATGTCGCCGCGATTGTGCCGGAACATGATGGATCCGGACCGCGGAACGGGACTCATCCCGGAGACGACTCTTCGGCTGTTGATGCTGAAAAAGAACTGATCGCGATCACAGATGATCTCCACTCGATTCCATTGACCTACGGATTTCTCGAGGTCCGCCCCTGCCGGTCTCGGCACACTCGAGATCTTCTTGCCATCGACAATCAACTGTCTGTTTGGACCGACTCCCCCAAAGACCAAACAGGGAGGCCTTGCCCGGGACGGCCGTGATGTTGATTCGAGCGCCATGATCGAGGAACACTTGGTTGTCGCGTTGACGAAAATACCGTTGTCCTCCCGCCCGGCAAAGCGAAGAGACTCACCGGTATCGCCGCGCAGATGGTGGGACCAGAGTCCGTGAAAACGTTCCGAAGGACGATTCGTTCCATAGAAGACCCACCGCGTGATTCGGTACCGAAACGTCTTGCCGTTCTCGTCTTGCCGTTCTCACCAATGAAGTCGCTGTAGACGTGAACACCATGCGGCTCCGCAGTGAGCTTCTTCCAAGGACCCGCGGCTTGCTCCGCCCGGTAGACGTGGAAGAGGCCTTCTTCGGTATCGGAAACCCGGTCCCAGATCAGATCGACGCGGCTGTCATGCCCCTCAGCTCGCAGACCTGTCGGCCGGACAATGGCACCGGACGTATTCCCCGTCGCCAGCAACAGGCAGGCGACGGGCAACGCCGAGATGATGCGAAGGGAAGCAGGTTTCATAGGATATTCCACCCCGCTTGCTCAGCGACTAGATCTCTCCGGCAAATTCAGGCGTCCGACGCGTCCATCTGCGCCGGCGGCCCAGATGGTCCTGGCAGCAAAGCTGAAGGTATGGAAGCCGATTTTGCCCGGTATCGGCTGCCACGTTTTCCCGCCATCGTGCGACATATCCGAGCCTGAAGGCCCGACCGTGACGAGTGTCCTCGCGTCGACGTATCCGACGCAGGAGCGAAATGTAAAAGCAGCGGCTCCGTTCTTCCGGGTCACGAGCTCCCAGGTCTTGCCACCGTCGTTTGAGCGCATTGCATTGTCAGTGCCTTCGGACTCTTGCTTGTAGTCACCACCGACTGCGAAGCCATTCGCACCATTGAAAGCAATCGAGAATGTGCCGGTTGAGGGCTGGCCCGCGATCATCGGGGTGTTGATGGTTTGCCATGTCTCTCCCCAGTCAGGAGAGTGGAAGATGCGGGCGAGCTTGCCTCCGCTGGTGATCCAAACGTGACCGGCCTTGGTCACCGCAAGGTGTGTCCCACTGGCGGCGAAGGCGTGTTCGCCCTCATCCATTCGCGGAGCGGTATTCCGGGCGATGCGATGCCAACTGGAACCACCATCATCGGTGGCCAGCAGGAAGAGACGTCCGCCGATGGCATCTCCGGCAAGGATTCCGTGTTTTTCGTCACGGAAGGCGAATCCGTTGAAGAAGCCTTTCGCTTCCGTGTTCTGGTGCGTGAGTTTCCAGGTCGTGCCACCGTCGCGGGTGAGGTAGATGCGGGATGCTCGTCCGATCCCCGCGCTCATGGCGACACAGCGCTCAGAATCGAAGGCATGGAGATCGCGGAAGTCGAGGTCATTGCTGCCGATCTTCGCGAACTGCCAGTTTCTACCGCCATCGATGGTGCGGGCGACTCCGATCTTGGTTCCAAACCAACATGCCTTCGCATCGACCGCGCCGATCCCGCGGATGGAATTTGTCACCCCGGAGTTTTGGCAAGACCAGGTGAGACCCGTGGCTGGGTTCGGGGCCTCGCCAGCCGGCCCTGGCAACAATGTGCAGGCGAACAGTCCGGCGGCGAGGGAGACCGTCAACACACGAGATGGTTGGGCTTGGTTCATCTGTTCTCTTTCTCGGAAATTGCGGGTTTCACAGAACGGCCGTCTTGCAATATCGCCCTGCTACTTCTTCCGGCGTTTCTTGGAATTGGGATTCTTGGCCTTTGCCGGGTCGTAGAGTGGATCGCCGAGCTTGCTCATGAAGGCCTTCAATTCGGCCGACATCTTCCTGATACGCTTTTGATTCTTGGGATCAACGGCGAGGTTCTTCGTCTCATAGAAGTCTTCGTCTATGCGGTAGAGCTCGTACTCCTGCGGATGGATGACGTGTTCGACTTTGGTTGCGGCCTTTGATTCCGTCTTCGCCAACGCGCACCACTCGGTCCATGGAACAGAGAAGAATTTGCTCTTCGAACTGAAGTTGGACCAGATGTGTTCTTTCTCCACTTCAGGGCTCCAGACCAGTTTCCAGTCATCACGGATAATCGCCCGCTGCCAGGTCGGATGGACATTGTAGAGATACACAAACTCCCGGTGCGTATCGCTGTCACCATTGAACAAGGGACGCAGACTGAATCCGTCCAGGTCGGGATCCGGGCCACCCGCCAAATCCACCAGGGTGGGGACGATGTCGCAGTACTGGCCGAGGGCCGCGCTCCGACGCTTCTCGATGTTTCCCGGCCAACGCATGATGCATAGGCTGCGATTACCGTGATCGTAAACGCTCCACTTCGCGCGCGGCATCGCGATCCCTTGTTCGCTCAGGAAGATCACCACGGTGTCGCGGCTGAGCTTCATCTCTTCCAGCAGGCGGAGGGTGGCGCCCACCTGATGGTCCAGCTCCTCGACCTCGGCGGCATGGCGGGCCAAGGCTTCGCGAGCGCCGGGCGTGTCCACCCAATGGGCCGGCAGATCCAACGAAGATTGCTCAAAACGTTTCCTGTCACCCAAGTCCCAGGGGTGGTGAGCATGAATGGAACCAATCACCGCACAGAAGGATCGATCGGCAGCCTGCGCCTGCTTGATGAAGCCTTTCAACCCATCGACATTGTACTCCGCAATGGAACTGTTGGCTCCAGCTGGAAATCCGCTGAATTTCTTGAACTTGCCGCCCTTGCCGAAGTGCCCTTTCCCGGTCAGGCCGACGTCGTATCCGAGCGGCTCCAAATGATCGACCATGCTCTTCACACCGTCTTTGCTGATGCTCCGGGCGTTGGCCAAGCGGCCGTTGTTCACGGGAAACAGCCCGGTATACAACTCCGCCCGAATCGGCGCGCATTGCGATACGGTGCCGTAGAAACGATCGAGGACCAGACCTTCCCTGGCCAGTTTGTCGATGTTCGGCGTCCGGGCAAACCTGGCCCCGGTGCAGCCAAAGGCGTCATAGCCAACGTCGTCACCAATGATGATCAGGAAGTTGGGTTTCGCCGCGTCAATCGACGCCGCGCTGAAAAGCATGAACAACGTCAGCAGGAGAATCGGATTCATGAGTGGGAGAATGTCTGAGGCAGCAGCACTAGGAAAACGAATTCGAATTCAGGAACCCACGGGACGCCCGGCCAAAATCAGCTGGATGTTTGATCACCGAGATCAACCCCAGAACTTCTGCAATTGTTCGGTTTCGGTGACCTTCAATGGAAAGCGTCTGCTGAATTCGTGTTGGTCGATGCCGGCGTGTTGACGAAGAGCGAGGTGGATATGTTCGGGGCGGATACGGGTGCCGTTCGCCGGATCGGTTTGCAGTGATTTTGGATTGAACGGAACGGCGAACTGGCCGGAGTCGGTTTGGCCCAGGACCCGATTGCCCTTGATGCCATGGCCCATGAACATGATGGAGCCGATCGACCAATGGTCCTTGCCGTTGCCCTTGTTGTAGTGCGGGGTGCGGCCCATTTCGCTTTGGATGACAATGACGAGGCGACCGCGGATGCCGAGTTGTTCGGCGCGTTTCACGGCGTAGTCGATGCCGGCGAGAAACTCGGGAATGAGCTTCATCTGATCGCGGTCGTTGTTTGCGTGGCTGTCGAACTGACCGATGCTGAGATTGGCGGAGACGCAGATGCCGGCCTTGAAGGCGGAGAGTGCGATCTCGGCCTGGCGAGGGAGTCGGCCTTTGGGCGGGTTGTTCGAGATGTGCGGGAGGGCGCGTTTGAGGGACTTGGAGTTGAGTTGGGCGGCGTAAAGCGTGCTTTGCGCGCGAGCGGTGCGGGGCAGTTGCGGATGAGCAAGTCGGGTATCGAGTTGTTCCTTGAGGGTGCGCTCGATGCGCTCGAGAACGAAGTCGTCGTGGTAACGATGACGACCACCTGGGCTGTCGGCCTGGGCAATCTTCTTCAGCGTCGGCAGGTAGGGAACGCGGGCCATCGGAACGAGGTTGCCGGTGGCCGAGTAGTTGCCAAAAGTGAGGAAGGCGAGCGGGCAGGCGGGTCCGTGGCAGGCGGCGACCAGCGCGGCGAAGGTGGGGTAAACATTGCTGTCGAGTTTGCCGGTGGCGGTGTAGCGCGAGCACGGCGAATGATTGTTCACGGAATAATCGAGGCCGTTGTACACCAGCAACTCGGAAGCATACTCGCGAAAGAATTCCTCATTGCTCAAGCCGGCTTCGATGTGTTTCGCGTTCGGGGCATGGTGAAGCTTGCCGACGGTTTGAATGTCACCTTCACCGTAGAGGCGGTTGATCCCGTCGGTGCCCTTCGGATCCATCAGATACGTCGTGTCCCAGCCACCGGACGCGTTGAAGACGAGATAGCATGGGCCGGTGTGTGGCTCGGGTTCAGCCGTCTCGGCGTGCAGGCTGATCGGGGCGGTGAGGCCGAGGCCGGCCATCCCACAAAGCTGAAGAAAATCACGACGGATCATGCGGGGTTCATTCGTAGAGAAACTCGGGTTGGCGGAGCAGATAGGTCACGACCGCGCGCCAGGCCCGTATCGTGTACTGCGGGTCGGGGGAACGGATCTCGGCCTTGCCGGCACGACAGAAATAGTTTTCACGGGGATCGATCCTGCCCTGTTCACGGGCGTCGGCAACGATTCCGGCAAACAGGTCGAAGGTGCGATCAATTTCGGGGGCGTCGGTCTTGTCATCGCGGCCGAGGATCAGGGAATGGAGATGGACGATCGCGTCGCGCACCTTGGTTTCATGCGTCGGCAGGATGTCAGGCTCGATACCGGGGAACAGGCGGCGCCGGGCGGGTTCGAGAGCGAAGTCGGCGGGAACGGTCCTGCAGGCGACTTCGTTGGCCATGATGCGTTGGATGGCCCCCATCGCGCCGCTGGGTGCAAGGATGCGTTCCGTGACGGCCTTGGAATCGATGCCGCCATAGAGGATGCGGTAGTAGTCCTGCCCGGTGACCAGGGTCCAGTCGAGGCCGAAGATCGCGCGGATCTTGCGATGGAGCTGCCCGGGGGAGAGGAGCCGGACGAGGCCGAGATCGTCGAGTTCCGCGGCGCGTCCGGGCCTGAGCTTTGGAGTGGCGAGTCCGTCGGCGCGATAGAAGCGCGAACGCACCCAGGCCTTGAACGCGGTCTTGAGGTTGAAATCCGCCGCGCGAAATCTCCCGGCGATCGACTCGATCTCGCTGCGTTGTTCGCGATAGGCGCGTTGGCGATGGACAAAAAGCGGATCGTCGATGTCCTTCGGGGGAAGAAGCGGTTTGCGGCCGGTGAGGAGGTAGTGAACGTGCCCGACCATCGCGACCGCGAAGCGGGGATCGGCCGCCGTGCGTTGTCCGAGCCATTGGAGCGCGCGCCAGTGTTCGGATTCCGGAAGTTCATCCGGCCGCGTGCCCGGGCCGAACATGTCCGTGAACCAGCCGTCCTTGCGCGGGCCGTACGGTCCGAAGTCGTTGTTCGGATTCTGGTAATCCTGGAAGAGCCCGGCGATCGGATCGACGGATTTGTGGCACACCACGCAATCGGCGGCCTCCATCGTGGGGACCTCGTACTTCGCGCCGACCGCGGCCGCGTCGGTGACGCGCGGAGCAAGTTCCATGACGTCGATGCCGAGGAAATGCTCGAAGTATTTGCGGGCGCGCTGGCGGTTGCGATTCGTGTCGGTGGTCGGATAGCGCTGCAGATAGTGAAAGGTCGTGAGCAGTCCGGAGTGCGGATAGTTCCCCGTCGGCGTGACCTGGTCCGTTTTGCCGTTGCGCAGGTTGAGCTGCTTCAGCCTGGCCGGAATGAACTCCATGTGATTCTCCGGGTCGGCAAACCGGTCCTTCAGTTCCTCGAAGATCCCATAGCCCTTGGCGGTGTACGGCGAGACCATAAGGTAATCCGCGGTGACCAGTTCCGTGAACGGTCGATCGTGGCGCACGATGTGTTCGATCAGCGCGTAGGGTTCATGCAGGATCGACTCCCGGTAGCGACGCGTCAGGGCATACTTCGCCTGGGTCCGCTCTTTCTTGTCCGCGATCTCCTCGAACTTCACCTTCTGATACCAGTTTCGCGTGTGGCCGAAGTTTCGATAGCCGAGGATCCGCTCCGGAACGCCATCGACACCGTGCATGAGCAGGATGTCGTTGAAACCCTCCAACAGGCGCTCGTAGAAGGCGTCCTCCTTCATCAGCGAATCCATGATCGGGTTCATGGCGTCCAGTCCGGCGGATTCGATTTGTTGCCGTTCGCTGTCCGTCGGCAATCTGCCGGCCAGCGACAAGGTCACCCGCCTCAACAATCGGTCGTCCGCGATCATCCGCACTCCGGCAAAGAACGGCTTCTCCTTTCTTGCGGCCGTCGTCACCCCCTCCCTGACGAATCGTTCAAGTATCTGAAATCCGGATGAACCCCGCGCCAACACCTCGCCCCCGTCGTGATCGGTCTCGTCGGTGACCTTCAGCAACACCAGCGGCTCGCCGCTCCCCGCTTTGCGCAGTTTGGCGATTCGGGACAACACCGCCTGATTGTGGGCCAGCCAGTTCGTGGTTCCTGCCACCGCCGGATCGAGCAGCACAAACCGCGTATCCTCCCCGTCCCCGCCCGTCTTGTGGCACTTCAGACAGGAACGCGCCGCCACCTTCGTCCACACGTCCAACTCAAAATCCACCGCCGACGCCAGCGCGCCAGTCAGCAGCAAGAGACAAACCATGGAGATGCGCATCGACGATTTCCTAAGGCAATTTGGAGGCATTTGCAACCGGGGGAATTCAATTTTGCGGATCGCCCGAGGCTTGTCCTTGGCCCCGGTGTCGTCTTTGCTCTCCCTCATGCGAGTCGTCGTTTTTATCTTTGTTCTCGTCGGCACTGTGGCGGCCTCCCCGTGGAAACGGCACACGATCGATTCGAGTGACCGGACGACCGGCAAACGCGGAGCCGATGGCGTGCGTCTGGCCGATGTCAATGGCGACGGTCGACCGGATATCACCACCGGTTGGGAGGAAGGTGGCGCCGTTGCCGTCTATCTCAATCCCGGTCCCGCCCGGGCCAAGGCCGCCTGGCCAACGGTCACAGTCGGTTCGATACGCGGGGTGGAAGATGCCGTGTTCGCCGATCTGGATGCGGACGGCGCGATGGATGTAGTCTCCTGTGCTGAGGGAAAGGTTAACAACGTCTTCATTCACTGGGCTCCGAAATCGGAACGGGACTACCTTGCCTCCGCCGCGTGGAAGACGGAGGTCTTTCCGGCCACCAAGGGACGACGCTGGATGTTCGCCCTGCCGCTCGATGTGAATCGTGATGGTCGCATGGACCTGGTGATCGGATCGAAGAACGACCATGCGATCATCGGCTGGCTCGAGAATCCTTCCAATCCTCGCCGGACGGCGGACTGGAAGTTGCGCCCATTGACCGCGGCCAGTTGGATCATGTCCCTGCGAGCGGCAGATCTCGATGGCGATGGTGACAAGGACATCGTCTGTTCCGACCGTTTCGGCTCCAATCCCGGGATCTATCTGTTGGAGAATCCAGGCAATCCGTCAGGAAAGTGGAAGCGACAACTCATTGGCGGCCAGGGCCATCAGGTCATGTTTCTCAATCTGGGCGATCTCAAAGGCAAAGACGCCAAAAACATTATCTGCCCGACCTTGGGGGGGGACCTGATCTATTGCGAACGCACCAGGTCCGGCGAGTGGAGAGAATCCCTGTTGCCGCTTCCTTTCGGCCTCAAGGCCGGCAAAGGCGTCGCCATCGCCGACGTCAATCTCGACGGTCGCCCGGATATCGTAACCACCTCCGAAGCCCAAAGGGAAGCCGACGACATGGTCGCCGTCGCCTGGAAAGAAAATACACCGGCCGGTTGGATTGATCACGCCATCAGCGACCGTCGCGGACGCAAGTTCGACCGTATTGAAATGCTGGATCTGGACGGCGATGGCGACCTCGATCTGCTTACCTGCGAGGAGGTTCACAACCTCGGCGTGTTCTGGTACGAGAATCCCAGACAGTGACAGGACAGCGGGAAGACCGTCCATCGGAGTCTCCGTGGGGAAGCGCCACACAAATATTCAGGAACACTCGTTCTTCGCATCTAGTCCGGGTGGATCTTGCCAATGGTGGTTTGAACGGAAGCTGCGGTTCGTTCGCGCACCGAGATGTCGTCGATCTCGATGCCTTTCTCACCGCCGTTCTGCATCCAGAGCAGTTTTCGTTTGGTGGCGTTGAAACAGCTGTGCTTCAGCGTCTTGTTCCAGGTCCTGCCGCCTACAGAGATGGCAACGGTATCGCCGCGGAAAACGAGCTTTACCTTTCGCCACACGTTGGCGGTAAGATCGAGCTTTTCTTGGGGGAATTTCTTGTTCAGTCGAAAGGCCCCACTGACCTTGTCGGCCGGTCGGTTGTTGTTCTGGCGATCGGGGTGGTTCGAGTCCAGTGAGTGGGCGTCGATCTGCAGTTGGACTCCCGTGCGCAGCAGCTTGACGCGCAGCATGTGATCGACGCTGCCGAAGCCGTCATCGCCATCGACAAAGAACCACACCATGCCGCCGTTTTGCAAATGACGATAACGAAACGAGATCTCCAGATCCGTGCCCGCCACATCCAAATACACCATCGGCGGATACTTCCCTCCACCCTTGCCGCGCGTCCAAAGCGCACCGTTGCGGACCTCGGTGTTCTGGTTGGGAATCTTCGTACGGAAACGCGCGGGATCGAAATTGTCGAACGTCTCACTGAAACGGAAAGCACCGTGCGCGGACGTTCCGAGCAACGCTATGATCAGAAGCGAACAAACAAGGATTGTGGGTCGAGAGTGCATGATTACCTCTTGCTCAGCGCTTCTGTTGAAACAACCACTTCCAAGTTTCCGGCGATTCGTAGGATTGCGTCCAACTGTTGTGACCCACACCTTCGTACTCCGTGTATTTCACCGAGCCGCCGGCTTGCTTGATCGCGGCAACCATCTTGCGGCTGTAGTCGGTGGGAACGACCTTGTCATTGTCACCATGAAAGACCCAGAGGGCGACGTTCCTCATCTTGCCGGCGTCTTTTGGATCCCAGCCACCACATACTGGCATCGCCGCGGCAAAGGTATCAGGACGAAGGAACAGAGCGCCGAACGTTCCGACGCCGCCCATCGATTGACCGGTCACGTAGACCCGGTCGGGGTTCACGGCGTGCTTCTTGATGATCGCGTCCATGGCTTCGAGGGCCGTCGGCAGCATTGCCTTGCGTGGCTTCCAGTCGAATCCAGGCGGAATCAACCATGTCCCCGCGCGGGTGGATGCCGGAGCCAGGACAAAACACGGAAACTGTTTTCGCAGGGCAGTAGACCCCAGCTCATTCCCCGCCTGGGTGTTGCCACCGCGACCATGCAGCGCGAGAACGAGCGGATACTTCCGGCTCTTCTCGATCTTTGCCGGCGACATCAGCCAGTAGTCAATCGCGGTCCCGTCCTTGGCGGAAAAAGACTTTCTGACGTAGTGCCTGCCCTTGGCCGGGGAAGAAACCTTGTTGGATTTTCGCTGCTTGGCGCTGTTCTGTGCAAGCGATTCAGCGGGCTGGAACGTGGCGACCAGGATCGCCGTTCCGAGCGCCAGGAAGGGAGTTCTGCATTTCATCGGGTCGCCTTCTTTAGTTCATCAAGCAACAACTTGCCATTCTTGTTTGAGCTTCTCACGACGCGCGGAGCCAGAGAAATGCCTGGGAGAGTGGGTCGGAGGCGGGTCGCTCGAGAACGAGGAAGTGGATCTTTTGCCGTCGCCATCATTGCCAAATGATTTAATTTGTCGGGAGATCGCATGATGTCTGTTGTAACCGTGAACCGTCCCCGCATCGCCTTGTTGTTTTGTCTGCTGATGCCGCTCGTCGGATTGCCCTTGTGCCATCCCGCCGGGATTAAAAAGTTTCCGGTGAACCAGACGGGAACCCGCAATTTCGGGGTCTGGCGATTGACCCACGATCCGGTCATTCGGGATGAAGCCAACTACCACAACACGCAGTGCTGGAGTCATGACGGGCGCTACACCTGTTACACCCACTGGGGCGGAAACGAGGGGCCCGGTGGAAAATCCTCCGCCGAGATCCACATCGTTGATCTGTTGACGGGCGTCGACAGACTGGTGGGGAAAGGCATCAACCCGCGCTGGGCCAACACTCACAACTGGCTTTTCTACGCCCACTTCACCGGCGACGGCACGCGGCCCTACGAAACCGGGACCGAGGTCATACGCTACGATGCCGACACCGGCGGCAAGGCGATTGTCACCTCCGGCATGGAGGCGCCGTACAGCCTCGACGCAACGGATGAGTGGCTCTACGGAACGCAACGATATCGGGGTCAGAAACCCGAGTATGTGGCCGGGCGCGTGTCCAACCGACCCGGCAGCGTCATCCAACGATTGCCAGAGGCTCCCAACCGTCATGCCCACGTTCATGCAAATCCCGCACACCCGGTGGTGTTGGTGCGGGCCAAGGATCCATCCGATCCGATCTACGGAATGAGCCGCGGATTATTCGATCTCGAAGGCGCGAATCTTCGCATTGGCACGGTGATGGGAGAGAGCGGCCACCAGTCATGGAGCGGAGACGGCGGCTTACTGCTCATCGGCAATCGCCAGTACTGCGGCCGGCCCTGGAACAAACCTTTCCCGAGCGACCTCGTGACCCTGGCCTATGCGGGCGGCGGCGATGTCTCTCCCTGCGGCCGATCGGGTCGTTACATCTGTGGCGGCGGGCTCCTCATGGCAGATACGCGCAACGGCGATGTGTGGACCGTTCTCCGGCCCCATTCCGCCATCATCTATCCGATGAATGGTGATTTCTCCACGCTCTCGGACATCGACCCCAAAGGCAGTCCGGACGGAACGAAAATCCACTATCACTCCACTCGCGAT
>Ga0055584_100001636_pt1 | contig 21914 bp, 24 predicted proteins | sample OSDHelmetaG_FD_58716 | JGI IMG/M metagenome (GOLD analysis project Ga0055584, IMG submission 58716) | Pelagic marine sediment microbial communities from the LTER site Helgoland, North Sea, for post-phytoplankton bloom and carbon turnover... | ecosystem: Environmental > Aquatic > Marine >...
GCCAGCAAAGAACCCGCCTGGAATGACGATGGACCACTGCACCTGCGCCCCGGTGCCGGCAGCGCGGCCGAAACTCATTTGGCACAGCTACAGCGCTATTTGCGCCGAGAAGAAGATGCTGCGCGCTTTAGCGAATTGACCCCCGTCGGCGTCTTCGCTACGAGCCCGGGCCGCTGCGCGCTCTTTTACTGCTATTGGGGCGAAGAAAAATTGCCCATGAGCATACGCTGGTTCTACGAGTTCGAGATTCCCAAGATTCGCTTCGATTTTGGCTGGCGCGACTACGGAGCCTTCGACGAACTAGAGTTGGGTCCCCAATTGATGGAAAAATATGCAGGCGACTAAAGTCTAATTTTCAGCGGGGCATATTTCTCCCAATAGGTGCTCAGTTAGGTATCGCAGTTCCTATTTCTCCATTGACACATACTTATTTTCACCATGCACATATATTTCCTCTCTCTCTTATCGGCCATTTTGATTGCAGCATCTTCTGGCCAAGCCGCTGCAGTCAACGAGGCGAACCCCACCACCTCTTTAGTCGTAGCCGACAGTGCGACTACGGCGATATCGCATCGCTCAACGCTGGAAAAGGCGCTATACGCTCCGGGCTACCTAGCCTATTTGCCTTTTCACCTGTTCTTTTCCGCAAGTAAATTCGCCGCCAGTGCCGTGTGGGAACAGCGCGCGTTAGATCGCGTGAAGGCGCTTCTAACCACGGCGGATGGACGCTTGGGCATTCGCCCTCTTTCGAGCACTGATATCGGTTCTGGCGTGCGTATTTTTGCCCGCGACCTAGCGGGCTCCAGCCATATCGGAGCCACGTCGAGTTGGGGGGCCAGCCAAGGGCGCCAGCACCACACCCTTTCCCTAGCGTGGCCCCACCAACGCCTAGCCGGTGTCCACGGTCGCCTCTACGCTCGCTTTGACCGCGAACCCAAGGAGAGCTTCTACGGCATAGGTAACGACACGCAAAAGTCATCTAAAGGTGCATTCAGCAACACACAAACACAGATAGCCCTAGAGTTTAATCGCAGTCATAGGCATATTCTGCACTTCAACGGCGGCCTGGGCTATCGACGCGTTGCCATTGCTATGGGACGCAGTTCCAGCGTTCCGTCAGCCGACCGCATCCACTCCGGCGAAAAGCTCTTAGGCTGGGGCCAAAGTAGCGATTTTGCCGAGGCGCATATCGACGCGCGCGCGCAGTTCGTCGATAGACCGGGCAGCCCTACGCGCGGTTATCGCACTCGCGCGCGCCTGGGCTATAGCCACTCTCTCGACCAAGCTAAACTATCGCACTGGGCCTTACGCCTGAGTAGCGAGTATTTCTTTGAACTCTTTTACCGGCGCATTCTTTCCCTGCAGCTAGGCTCGGACTGGCGCTGGGCGCCTGGCGCCGACCGCATCCCTTTTTACGAGTTGGCCTATCTCGGCGGTAGTGAAGTTTTGCGCGCTGAGCGCCGCGGCCGTTTCCGCGACCACGGCACGGCCTATGCTGCCCTACACTATCGTTACCCAGTGTGGAAGATGATCGAAGGGCACCTCTTTTCAGAGAGCGGGCGAGTCTTTGCCCAGCCGCAGGATTTCACGCTGGACAACTGGCACCGCAGCTACGGCTTCGGCCTGCGCCTTTGGGTGCCCCAGGGGCTTATTTTTGAACAGCTCATAGCTTTTGGCACTGGTTCACCCAAGGTCTATTTCAGCTTCAAGTCCGACTTCTGATGCACATGCTTATTCTGAGTAGTCTACTGCTACTAACGGCCTGCGCCCCTCAAGTTCCGCCCCCACCCACCGGTGATGCTCCCCTATCCTCTATCCCCCAAGTGCGCTCGACCCATCTCGTAGAAGAAATTGTAGACAAGAGCTTCGACTACCAGCTCAAACAGATTTTTGACCTGCCGCGCCAGACCCGCCGCCTCGTCGGCAAACCGTATGAAGCGCTAGACGTTGGCCCATATGACGAAGTGCAAAACTCGAGTTGGTTTACCCGGCGCATCGGCTACGAAACACTCAGCTCTGAGCAAATACGCCGCGGCCCCAACCGCAGCACGGGCCCAGATACAACGGGGCCCTGGACTGTGCTTTCGCTCAAGACGGCGGGTGTTACACCGGGCATGACCATCACCGATGCGCGCGGCGACCGCTATATCATCAAGTTCGACCCACCCGCCTATGCCGAGTTAGCCAGCGCCGCAGAAGTTATCACCACCCGCCTACTGCACGCCAGCGGCTACAACGTGCCGGAAAACTATATTACCTATTTGGACCCTAAGAACTTAGAGCCAGGGGCCAAAGCGCGTCTCGCGCTCACTACGGCAGACAAGCGCCGCGCGCTCACCGAGCGCCCACTAACGCGCGCGGACCTGCAGCGCATTGTCGCCCGCGCCAATCCGGCTGGCGACCAACGCGTGCGCGTCCTCGCCAGCCGCTTCCTGCCCGGCCGCCCTATCGGACCCTGGCCCTATATCGGCGTGCGCGACGACGACGCCAACGACCGCTATGCGCATGAACACATGCGACCGCTGCGCAGTCTGTATGTCATTGCCTCTTGGTTAAACCACGCCGATATGAAAGAGGAGAATACACTCGATATATTCGATGAGGAAACGCGCACCGTCCGCCACTACCTGATCGACTTCGGCGCGGCGATGGGCAGCAACAGCACCGGCCCCAGCAACCCGCGGCGGGGTCAGGCCAACAGCTTTGATCTAAGAGATTCGCTGCTGCGCCTTTTCACACTCGGCCTCTATGTGCCCGCATACGAACGCGCCGAAAAAACAGTGCATTTCTCCTCCGTCGGCTACGTGGAAAACGAGCTCTTCAACCCCGGCGCGTGGAAACCAATGTATCCCAACCCCGCCTTTGAAAATTTGACTCATCGCGACGCGTTTTGGGGCGCGCGCATTACGACGGCCTTTAGCAATGCACATATTCACGCCGCCGTCCAAGAAGGCCGCCTGAGCAATCCGGATGCCGCCGCTGCGCTGGAGCTTTTTTTGCGCCAACGGCGCGACGCGATCGGCCGCTATTGGTTCGCTCGCACCAATCCACTCGATCAATTTTCTGCCACACGAGACAGTCTCTACTTTGCCGACTTAGCCATAGAACGGGAGTTCGCCGATGCCGCAACTACGCGTTATACCTATAGCGTCGCAACTCTTGCGGGAAAAGAATGGGCTACGGGAATTACCTCCCACCCCCAATTAGCCCTGCCTCAAAGCGGCACACAGCACAAGCAACTCGTAATAGCCTTGGCCCCAGAGCGTCCACATATGACCACTGATCCACTGCGCGTTTATTTGCACCGACAGGACGGGGATTGGACGATCGAAAGAATTTCGCGTTAGGTTTTTCATCTGCCCCCTGCGTTCACTCACCTCAGCGCAAGCCAATTCGCCGCACACTACGCGCAACAAACACATAGGTACAAACGTTTATGACAAACGACATCGATATTAGCGCACTGCCTACACAGGACGAAATAGGCCGCTATCGCGAGTGCGGCTACTATATCTCTCGCCCCATATTTGACGGGGGCGAATTAGACCGCGCCGTAGAAGCGAGCGAACGCTACTACGCCACGCTCGACAAGCAAGAAATTTCCCTGCCCAATGAACGCAGCTACCACTTGGCCTGGTGGCAGGGCACGGGGGCCGACGTGCTGCGCAAAAACGATTACTCGACCTTAGTCGTTCCCGAATTGGCATCCCTCCTGCACAAACCCGTTCTCGGCGCTATTGCCGCCCTGCTCTGCGGAGAAGACGTGCGCCTCTGGCACGATCAATTGCTCTACAAACCTCCGTCAAGCGCCAGTGCACCGCAGAGCGTCGGCTGGCATACGGACTACGGCTATTGGCGCACATGCAGCGCCGACCACATGCTCACGGCCTGGGTGCCCTTTACCGATATGGACGAGCAGTTGGGCACGATATCCTTTGTCGAGGGCAGCCTACACTGGCCCGAAAACAATCACCTCAACTTTTTTTCGTCCGATCTCGACGGGCTCGAAAAGCAGTTTCAGACCGACGGGGGTGCCGTCGTAAAAAAGCCCGCCATTCTCCAGCGCGGACAAGTGACCTTCCATCACTGTCGCACCATCCACGGCAGCGGTCCCAACCTGACGGATCGCCCTCGGCGCTCGCTCGCCCTGCACTTGCAGCCGGCCAGCAATGCGTATCGCCAGGTCCTTGTCGGCGATCACCTAGCCACCCACCCCAACGATGACCTGACTCGCGGCCCTGACGATTTACCCAACTACGCCGACCCCACTTATTGTCCCACCCTTAGTCAAATAGACCATGTAAAGGCCCTTCGCAAATGAAGATTAGCGAAATAAAAATTTCCGTCTTCGAGTTGCCCACCAATACCGCCATCTGCGATATGGAAGAAGTCCCCTACGGCCCACGCATGCGCTGGCAACAGCACCCGCGCGACCATCAGCCCGACCCCGTGCACGTATTACACGTGTATACCGATGCCGGCATCGAAGGGATATGCACCGTCGGCGATGCGCGCTATACGTCTATGCGGCCGCGCGACCTCCAACACTTGCGCGCCTTGGTCATCGGCCAAGACCCACTTGAACGCGAGCGCCTCGATGCCAAGCTGCGCGCCGCCACTCGCCATATCTTCACGCTGCCCGGCTGGCATGGAGCCTTCGACAACTGCCTGTGGGATATTGCCGGCAAAGCCGCCGGTCTGCCGGTCTGCGATCTCATCGGGCGCACGCGCACGCGCTGCCCCGCCTATTACAACTTCGACTCTTCTAGTGCCGCCGTCGCCATCGACGACTCCCACAAAGCGCTGGAAATGGGGTTTTCCGCACTCAAAGACCACTGGTACTCTACACCGGAGCAAAATGTGGCCGACGCGCGCGCCGTGCGCCAAGCGCTCGGCGACGAAGTACCGCTCTTCCACGATGCCGCCAGCGCCCCCTACACGTTGGTCGAGGCGCTGAACGTGGGACGCGCGTTAGAAGAGCTCGGTTTCACCTGGTTTGAAGAGCCTATCGCCGACCGCGACATGAAGGGGCTGCAAAAGCTTTGCGATGCACTTACTATTCCCATACTAGCCCCAGAAACGCTCATGCACGAGCTAGAGCTAAGTGCCTTATGGCTACAGATGGGCGCCACCGATCTCCTGCGCGCCAACGCCCGCCACGGCATTACAGCCACACTCAAACTCGCCCACTATGCCCACCTAGAGCACAGCACGATAGAGCTCAACGGCCCCGGTGGGCTCTTTGGGTTAGTGCACGCACATATGGTCTGCGCCATCGCCAATACCAGCTATTATGAATACTTCCCCCAAGGCAGCCGCGACGAGATCGGTCGCGAGATCGGCCTGCTCAACCCCCCCGTGCCCGTAGATGGCCATATTACCCCTCCTACCGGGCCCGGCTGGGGAGCCGAGTGGGATTGGGACTATTTCGAAAAAAAACGCATCGCCGTGTTATAAGGCCTCAGACCTTTGTTCTTCCTTGAAAAAGATGGCACAAAGGCGCATTACCGTTTCTTTAACGGTTTTTTATAAGGGGCATACTCCATCTCGACAACTCTCGACATTCGCGGTGAATACTTCTACATCTTGTCGTCTACCCACCTTTTGGATATGTTAGTGGCTCTATTACTTATTCGCTTAAAAAATCTTTGAATACCTTATGAGCAACAATCCGAACAACGATGAGTCTCGCCCAAAGAAAGTGGGGATTATTGGCGGTGGCCAAGGGGGCACAGCCCTGCTCCAGGCCCTGCTGAATCTACCCCAGATCGAGGTCGTCGGCGTCTGTGATATCGATGCACAGGCTCCCGCGTTGGCCATGGCCGCCAAACGCGGAATAAAGACCTATAGCAATACGGGCGAGCTCATCGGTGAGCAAGTTATGGACTGGCTCATCAATGTAGCCCACCGCTCCGTCATCCAGCGCCATATACTCAGCCGCGAACTAAACGACGTAACTATTATAGATGGCCATATCGCCGAGCTCATCTGGCGACTGCTACTCGATTTCGAGGAAATATTTGAGGAAGTTCGCGACAGCGAAGTAGAAGCAGAAGTGGACGACAGAGAATCCGTCAATTCCCTACAGTGGACCGTCATTCAGCGCATCGTCAATATCGCCCAGCCCGTGCATCGAGAACTGGAAGACATCGCTTTCCACGACCCACTCACCGGGCTATACAGTCGCCACATGCTGCGAGAATTTATAGAACGGGAAATAAGTCGCACCTATCGCCAAGAGCGCCCGTTAGCCATGGTCGTCATGGATATCGATCATTTTAAAGACGTCAACGACGCCTTCGGCCACGATGCCGGCGACCAGGTATTAAAAGAGTTGGCCCAGCTATTTCGCGACTCTTGCCGCCGCAGCGATATGGCTGCTCGTTACGGCGGCGAAGAGTTCGTCGCCGTTCTGCCCAATACCGACCTAAAGTCCGCCAATCTCTGGGCCGAACGCATGCGCGCTAAAACCGCTGATAAACTGCGCAAACCCGACGGCACTTCCGTGACGATCAGCCTAGGCGTAGCCGGAATCGAATTCACTGCCACGCCCAGCGAAGACGAGGTCGGTCACCTCAAACCAGAAGAGTTGTTTAAAAAAGCCGATAAAGTGCTCTACCAAGCCAAAAACACCGGCCGCAATCGCGTATCTTCCGTGCGCTTAGCCGTGCTGGCGCGCGGCGAAAAATAAGGTTGCATATCGCATGAACCGTTGGCATACAGGTGCTGACCGAGCCGGTTGATCGCCTCTCACATTTTCGAGTGGAAACCATCCAATGCAAGTAGCCCCTGGCATTCATCGCATTCAAACACCTTTGGCCGATCGCTTCGTTTGCCTCTATTTATTAGTAGGCGAAGACGCCGCCTTAGTACTCGACACCGGCTTAGATAATACGCCGGGCGAATACTTGGCCCCCTACCTCGACGAAATTGGCCTGGCTCCAACCCAAGTCCGCTATATACTCAACAGCCACGCCGACTTCGACCACACCGCCGGCAACACCTCTGCTAAAGAGCTATTGCCCAACGCCCTACTCGCCTGCCACGACCTCGATCGGCGCATGGTTGAAGACATCGATATAATGATCGAAGAACGCTACGACGAATTTGCCGCCGAACACGGCATAGGCGATGGCGACGAAGCCAAGGACTTTATCCGTTCCTGCGCGCGCCACACACCCGTGGACATGACATTGCGCGGCGGCGAAACCTTTCATTTAGGTGCAGATTGGCATATTGAAGTCTGGCACACGGCGGGACACACCTATGGTCATATAACCCTCTATGACCCGCGCGGCAACAACCTCATTATCGCCGATGCCACTCTCTACAACGCCGTGCTCACCGCGGCAGGTCAGCCCGCTTTCCCACCGACCTATCGCTATGTAGACACATATCTAGCTTCGCTACAGCGCATCGAAGCGGCGCAGCCCAATCTGCTACTGACTAGCCATTACCCGTTTTATCAAGGTGCGGCAGCAGCCGAATTTCTCGCCGAGAGTCGCGCCTTTGTAGAACGCACCGATGCGGCCTTGCTCCATGCGTTAAAAAAAGAGCACACGCTAAAAGAGCTGTGCGACGACCTCGGTCCACAACTCGGTTCTTGGCCTTCTACTGCCAACGCCTATTTGAGTTTCCCCCTCATGGGCCACCTAGAGCGCATGATACAACGCGGGCAGGTCGGAACCGGAGCACGCGACGGCTTAAAAACATTTTCCTTACGCAACTGAGCACTGCGGCGAACATTCACAGATGGCCCCCGACGCCGACCATTGGCCACTGTGCAAACTAAATTGTAGAAAGAGCGAGGACATGGCCAAGAATAGCAAATTAGTTTACTCGAGCGACCAAGGGCGCATTAGCGACAAAAAAAAGCAGCCATCCTCACCTCTTTCAGGTGACGGCATTGCCCGCGTGCGCCGTGAAAAAAAAGGGCGCGGCGGAAAAACAGTGACTACAATTTCGGGGCTATTGCTGAAAGACGCCGAATTGAAGGAGTTGGCATCGGCGCTCAAACGCCACTGCGGCACAGGGGGATCTATCAAGAGTGGCGTGATAGAAATTCAGGGCGATAATGCCGACAAGATCGTCGATGCCCTAGAAAAACAAGGGCACAAAGCTAAACGCGCTGGCGGTTAACCAATATTGAGTTTTGAGTTGAAAGAGCTACTGCGCTACTCCAATTCAAAAACAAACGGCAAACTCACCCACACCCGCACCATTTCATCGTTCTGCACTGCCGGAGCAAAGCGCCACTGCCGCGCCGCTTTCTCCACGACCTTGTGAAAGGCGAGTGGCCCTTCAATTCGATCGATTCGCTCTACTTTACCCGTAATCCCGACTAATACTCGTGCCGTTACTCGCCCCTCTAGCAAAGCAGCGCGCGCACTATCTGGATACGCCGGCACAGCGCGGTAGAGCACTTTGGGTTGCTTCTCCACCATCCACAGCTCGGCAGCTTCAATTTCTTCTTCTAGTGGGAATTCCGTCACGACCTGCGGCGCTACAACCGCGTGCGAACGCGGTACTACTACTTTCTCGGCAGCGCGTTTTACGATGGCAGGAGGCGGTGGCAATACGGGCATCTGGCGCGTTGGCGGCACTGGCTCTAGGTGGATCGTAGTCGGCGGTGGCGTACGAGTTAGCAGGGTTGTCAAATTAAATGGCGGCAGCACACTCAACAGCACGACGTGTAAAAAAAGCGAGGCTCCAGCCGAGATCCATAGCATGCGGCCATAGGAGCGCTTGAGATCGACTTGGGGGTTTTTAGTGCGTATCATGTGTAGAGCCTCCTATACAGATGAGCTATAGGCACAAAATAGGCATCTCCGGCTCCTTATTCAAGCGCATCACGCTCACTCCGATGGCGGAATCTGTTTCCCCTGTGGGTCCGTTTGTACTTCGACCTCGGCATCTAATTCGGCAGCTAACTCGCGCCCGATAAAATGCTCCACAGCATCGGCCGGATCGTGCACGTGATCCTCCGGCAAACCCAATCCGCTCAAATACGCCTCCCATAACCGGTGGTTGCGCAGAAGCCGCAAGGCCTCTTGGCGGCCAGCCGCAGCTAAGTGAAAACGATCATTATATCGTTCCACTAGCGCTCTGCGCTCCAGGCGGCGCAGCGCCAAAACCGCAACCCCGCGCCACACCGATGCCATTTCCATCAGCTCGTCGCGGCTAAAACGGTACTGTTCTTCGACTTCGGAACGCCGCACCAAGGCCAAGAGCATGTGGTCCTGCGCGACCTGCAGCGAAAATACAACGCGCTGCCAAAGGCGGGCAACGACACCCTGGTTTGGCGAAATCAGCAGCGAAAGAAAGAAAATAGCGCCCACGACAGCTACCATAGCACCGGCGATAGAGCTATCCCACAGACTGGCCATCCAATACCCGCCTAGCGCCGAGACAAAACCAAAACTTACGGACAGGACCAAGATAACGTGCAGCTTGTCGCTCCATAGATAAGCAGTTGCCCCCGGTACGATCAGCATGGCGACGACCAAAATAGCCCCGACGGATTCAAAAGCCGCCACCGTCGTCAACGACACGGCCCCCATCAGTAAATAGTGCATGAGCGTGGCATTGATGCCGACTGCCACGGCCATTGCCGGATCGAAAGAAGCTATCTTGAGCTCTTTATAGAAAAACAATACGAAGAACAGATCGAGCAGAAAAACCCCACTCAATATCCACACAGGCCGCGGCCCATATTCGCTGTCACCCAAGATGAGCAGATCCCACGGCGTGTAGGCAATTTCGCCGTATAACACACACTCTTGATCCAAATCAACCTGGCCAGCAAAAACCGTTATAATGACCACGCCCAGTGCAAAGAGCGCCGTAAAGACGATGCCAATCGAAGCATCTTCTTGCACGTTCCACTTGCGATGAAACGTCTCGACCAGCAGCGTCGTCACTAACCCGCAGATCGCCGCACCAACAAACATAGGCACAATGGCACGACTGTCTGCAAACAGAAAGGCAATGGCAATTCCCGGCAACACCGCGTGGCTCAACGCATCGCCTAAGAGTGACATTTTACGCAGCACCAGAAAAGTGCCCAACAGCGCACACGAACCCGTCGCCAGCGCCCCCGTCAACACGATCCAGAACGCACCGTCGATAGCTATCATTCGCGTCCTCCCCTGCGGTAATGGCTAAGCGATCCGTGGATATTGACGACTTGCTGTGGATCAATGCCGCGTTCCGCAGATAAAATCTGCTCTAGACGCTCTATAATTTCCGGCGTCAACAAATGCTCTACTTCGTCGGCGGGACGATCGACATGATCGGCATCTAGTATCGAGCGGTAGTAGAGATAGTGCTCCCAAAGGCGATGCGACTTGACGATAAAAAGCCCTTCGTCAAAACCTCGTTGCATCAGCGTCCACCCCGCCCCCACTCGCTCGGTATAACCCTGTCGTGCAAGCTTGCGCCCCAAGCGTTCAACGCGTGCTGCCTTCCAGCCCAATTCCACCGCGAGCGCTGACGTCGAAAAAGAGCGCGATTCCCGATCCTTTTCAGCCAATTCAAAATAGGCGCGGAGAAAGTGCTGCCGGCTCTCGCGCTGACGGTTATGGCGCTCGCGACGCCAGCGCGAAATTAGGCCGCGGCGCGGCGCGACCAGCGCCGATACGACAAAGAAGAAGGTCGCCACCAGCACCATAACCGGCCCGGTGGGAATACGCGGAGCCAGCGAACTTATGAACGTGCCGACAACCCCCGAGGCTCCGCCAAATGCCGTCGATACCAGTACCATCGTCCCCAGGCGCTCGCTCCAAAAACGGGCCGCCACCGCTGGCGTAATGAGCATGGCGGCAATCAGCACAACGCCAACGGCCTGTAAGCCCACCATCACCGTCAGCACGATCAACCCCATCAACAGTACGTCCGTCCGACGCGAGGAAAAACCAAGCGTAGAGAAAAACCCAGGATCAAAGATCAACGCCTTGAATTCTTTATAAAAAAATAACACGGCTGCGATGATGATGGCAGCAAGCACCGTCATAACGACCAAGTCGTCCCCGACCATCGCAGCGGCTTGGCCAAACAAAAATTTATCCAAGCCGCTCTGGTTGCCACCGCCAACGCGCTGAATATGCGTCAGTAATACGATGCCGATACCAAAAAAAACGGAGAGCACAATGCCAATGGCAGAATCCGCTTTGATGCGCGTATAAGTAGTCACGAATTGGATGACGAGCACGCCGAAGACCCCCGATATAGTCGCCCCCAGTAAGAGGATCGGAAGTGCCTTACTCCCCGTGAGTAAATACGCCAACGCGACGCCGGGAAGCGCTGCGTGCGCCAGTGCATCACCGACTAAACTGCGACGGCGCAGCACGGCAAAAGAGCCCAAGAGCCCGCCCGTAGCACCGATCAACAAAGACCCCAAGAGCACAAAGCGCACATTGGCATCGGCCAGGCTGAGAAAGCGCAGGGCATTCTCTACCATCAGTCACCCCGCCGCTGATCGGCGATGGCCTGGGCGGCTTGACTCAGCACCGTCAACCGCCCGCCGTACGTCTTTTGTAAATTCTCATTGGTAAAAACTTCGTTCGTCGGACCAGCGGCAACTACGCGCATATTGAGCATAATCACCCAATCGAAATACTCCGTCACCGTCTGCAGGTCGTGATGCACCACCAGAATTGTCTTGCCCTGATGACGCAGTGCAATGAGGATATCGATAATCGCTTTTTCCGTGGCGGCATCGACCCCGGCAAAGGGTTCGTCCATCATGTAAATGCGCGCGTCCTGGGCCAGGGCTCGCGCCAAAAAAACGCGCTGCTGCTGCCCACCCGAGAGTTGGCTAATCTGCCGCTCGGCAAATTCACCCATCCCCACTTGCTCGAGCGCCTCGAACGCGATCTTCTTGTCTTCGGCACCGGGCCGGCGTATCCACCCCACATGTCCGTAACGTCCCATCAACACTACGTCCAACGCGTTGATCGGAAAATCCCAGTCGACGGATTCGCGCTGTGGCACATAACCAATGGCGCTGCGCATCTGCTCGTAGGGCCTATCGTAAATCTTCACCCAACCAGAGGCCTTCGGCACCAAATCCATCATCGCCTTGATCATGGTACTCTTCCCCGCCCCGTTGGGACCAATAATCCCCACGAGCACCCCTTCGGGCACGTCTAGGTCCACATCCCACAGCACCGGCTTCTTATGATAGGCAATGGTCATATCGTGAATTTGAATTGGCGGTACAGCGCTGGACGCCGAAGGGACCTCGCTCATTTTAGCGCTCCTACAATCGTCTCGACATTGCTGCGAACCATGCCGATATACGTATCTGCACCGCTGCCCACGCCTCCCATGGCATCGGAATAGAGCGTGCCACCGATCTCGACTTGATGGCCGCGTTCTAAACACCCCTGGCGCACGGCTTCAATAGAGCGCTCGGGCACGCTGCTCTCGACGAATATCGCCTTTATTTTTCGCTCTGAGATCAAATCGACTAGCTGCGTCACGTCGTTGACGCCATATTCCGCAACGGTCGAAATACCCTGTAAACCCAGCACTTCAACACCGTAGGCACGACCAAAATAGCCGAAGGCGTCATGTGCCGTAACCAATACCCGCTGACTAGGAGACACGTTCTCTATTTGCGTTAAAACCCACGCGTGTAACTCGCCTAATTCCGCCTTGTAGCGTTCGCCATTTTGACGGAAACTATCTGCTCCCTGTGGGTCTGCTTCGCTCAGCGCTGCAACGACTACATCAATAGTCTCTGCCCACAGAACTACGTCAAACCATATATGCGGATCAAAGTGACCTTCGAACTCCGGTGGTTGAAGCAAACCGCTCTTTTTGATGTTGGCAGAAACGGCCACGACCTTCTTACTGCGAGCCATTTTATTAAAAATATCTTCCATTTTGCCCTCTAAATAGAGGCCATTATAGAAAATAATATCGGCTTGACTTAGCTTTTTTAGATCACCCTGCGAAGCCTTGTAATAATGGGGATCCACACCCGGCCCCATCAATCCTTTCACTTCGGCCCGATCAGCGCCAATCCGCTGTGCGAGATCGGCTACCATCCCCGTAGTGCAGACTATATTTAGCTTGCTAATCCCCTCTTTTTTTTGGGCCGATTCTTCCACCTCGCCGGCGCAAGCCGAAAGAACGAACAACAAGAGCAGCCCTATGTATTTAGCCGCCATATGTACCTCTCTTATAAATTATTTATCTTCGTATGGCTAATGAATTTAGCCTTGGCTAAATAAATGTCAAGCCCATTGCTAATATCTCGTAAATTGGCCTTATTTAAGTAGGATATAAATACGCAACTTAAGACCGGGAGATCGGCATGCTCAGCCAGTCCATAGAGGACTATCTCAAAGCCATATACAAATTGCAGAAGGGGGGCGATGCAGTCGACAAGGTTACGACTTCGCTCATATCCGAACGCATGGGGGTTGCAGCGGCATCAACAACCAATATGATTAAAAAATTAGCGGATATGAACCTGCTAAAATACGCTCCTTATAAAGGGGTAGAACTGACGCCGGGCGGTGAGAAGATTGCGTTGGAAACTATACGCCACCACCGCCTTATCGAGCTTTATCTTTCCGAAGCACTGGGCTATCCTTGGGATGCAGTTGATGCGGAAGCCGAACGCTTAGAACATGCTATTTCCGAGGAGTTCGAAGATCGCATCGACAGGGCCCTAGGCTATCCAACCATCGGCGCCCACGGCGAACCAATTCCCAGTAAACAAGGCACGATCGACGAACCTAATTACCCGCGCCTATCCGACCTCGAAAAAGGACGCAGTGCTATCATTCGCCGCGTCAGCGATCGCAATCCGGAAATGCTGCGCTATATCGGCGATATAGGCCTACAGTTGGGTACCAATATCGAAGTCCGCGACAAGGCCCCCTTCAGCGGTCCGATCCAATTGCTCATCGAGGCCGGGCAAGAACAGTCACTGGGCTTAGAAGTAGCACAGCATATCTTTGTCGACCCCTTAGATTGAACCCACCTCTATCCTATATGTCTATAAAATTATTATAAATACGGGTATTTATAACGATAATAAGGTTACAGAAATCGAGGTGATGAAGCAGACGGAGAAAGGCGACCATATGAACCGGATGGAACGGATGCTACATACACAACCCGAAATCGCTACAGGCTGCGAGAGGTCAAAAGCGGTTTAGCGCACTATAGCTCTTTTGCGTGACCGTTCGAGTGCACCTTGCGCTTGGCAGCACGCCGGGATTCTAAGTGCGGAATGAGCTCTTCGAAATGACGAGAGAGCTCTTCTAAACGCTCCTTTTCACTCGTCATCTCCAACACCTGTTGCTTAGTTTCTAAGCGCAGTGCCGCCGATTGAGCAATCTGAAAAGAATTTATTGGTGTAGTTCCCTCAAATCGCGTTCCAGACTCCTCTTGCGCAAGTTCTAAGAGCCTCGTATACCCCTGCTGCACTCGCGACAAGAGCACCGGATCCTCTTCTTCAATCAGATCTTCTATGTATTCAGCTTCTACCAATAAATAATCGCGCTCGTGCATTATCTGCCCCACGCGAAAACGCCGTTGCCCCAAGGTGATAATGTCGGCGCGCCCGTCGGCGTATTCGTTGAGCACCTTGTCCAAGACGACCGCACATCCCACCTCGGCATGTAGCACATCATCCTGGCCCAGGCATATGCCAATGGGTATGTCTCGACCGCGCTCCTGCGCCTGGCGAATATCGATCAGCATCTGCCGGTAACGCGGCTCAAAGATATGCAGCGGCAGCGCTTGACCGGGAAAAACAACCAAAGGCAGGGGAAAGATGGGAATCGTCTCGATCGCATCCATAGGATATTCGTCCATTGCACAAATGGCGATCAAGTGCTAAACTAATCGCCATGGAAGAGAGTTTTTTTTTACCGGCGTCCGACGAGCATATTAACAGGGAAAAAAATAAGGCCCGAGAACTGCGCCGTTCCCAGTGGTGGAAAAATCGGCGCGCCTCCGGCCGCTGTCACTATTGCCAACACACCTTCCCAGCGACTGAATTGACGATGGATCACATAGTGCCGCTAAGTCGCGGTGGCCGCACGGTAAAATCCAACGTCGTTCCTTGCTGTAAGGAATGTAATAATGAAAAAAAATATCTACTGCCCCTAGAATGGACTGCTTATCTCGAGCGCCTTAACGAGAGAGAAGTTTGAACTAGAGCAGCTATTTGCCCATATTGGCTGCGGCTTCTTTCTTAGCAGTTTTTACTTCGGCCTGCACCGCACTGCGCACGGCCGATTCCAATTTCTCGTTGGCATACTGCTCCATCTTCTCCGGCGCATCAAAAAGCACCTGCAGTACGAGAGCCACTATACTACATAGCACGAAGATTAAGAAATAGGTCTTGAGCCCGGTGACGGGGCCCTGTGACCTGGATCGCCTTCTTTTGGCCATTATATAAGCCACCTACCCCTTTGAATTAGACCGCCATCCGCACCCTGCGGAGCACCCAACTCGCTTCTTAATGGTATTGCTTCAACGGTTCAATCGCAGCCGCAACTTCTCTGGCAACATCGGCCGGAACACGCGGGTTAAAAGGCCCCCCATCGCCCCCATCTATAGCATCGCTACCGAGCAAATGCATCGCCTCGACCACCGCAGAGTAATTGTACATGCGCCCGTCGCGAAAGCGAACTTCCTCAAAAGCAGCAATATCGTCTTCAACGCGTTGAGAGGCTTCGAGGTCGCCGCGCCGCTGTGCATTGTGAATCTCGTCGGAGGCGCGAGCAAACACTACGTTAATCCCCGATGTATGCCCCTTAGTGCCGCGCCCGGCAGGCCCGGTCGAACGATCTCCGACGCCCCATATCACTAGGCCACGCCCTTCTCCAACCCCGTCGAGAATAGGCGTTACATCTTCGATATCCGTGCCTATTTTTAATCCCACAAAATGCTCAGACTCATTGAGCAGACGCACGGCAATCTCGCGTTCGGCCTTGTTGCGCAAATAGTAGAGCAGGCGCGCGCCCGTCTCTTTACCCAACCGTTCGGCCATATCCATATAATACTGAAAAACGCCCTCGGCATTGCCCACGCCCGACAGCGGCATCACCAAATAACAGTCGGGCGGCACGGGCAATGCAGCCTCTTTGCGAATCAGATCTTCTGCATCCGCGATCGGGTTCGGCGCAATACCTGCCATCAGCACACCGTGCCCTGCCATTTGTTCCCCGGTAAAACCGATCAATTCAAGTTGATCCGCATGGCCAATATGGTGAATTAGACTAGTCCCTGCAACTCCTACAACTCTGCGCCGGTCTCCATCCAAGTGGTTATTATCCATCAAGTAACGGATATTCTTGGCATGGGCATCGTAGTCCACTTTACCGTTGCGGAAAGGGACGACTGGTATTGAGGTGACCGAGTTGAGCGCTTCGAGCAATTCGATTGTTTCCAGGGCCATTTTAATCTCCGAGTTCTCCTAATATATACGAAAACAGATAAATGTGAATAAAAAATATTATCTCGTTCTAACGCCAAGGAAAATACCCCAATCCCTAGCGCTCGGGGAAAAAAGGCTGCATATCGCGCAGTGGATCTCCTTCGAGTATCCACCGCGTCACAATCTGACCGGTCAGAGGCCCCATAAGCACGCCGTTTTTGTAATGTCCAGTAGCGACAAAGACCCGAGGATGCCCTTCTAATGGACCGATCATAGGCCGCCCCGCTCTAGGTTTAGCGCGCAGCCCCGCCCCTTGTCCCACCAGTTCGGCCGCGCCAGCCAACACGCGATCGCGCACAGCCGACAAGTAGCGTGCCGCATCTGCTGTGGTCTCGTTCTCAAAACCGACTTCTTCCGTCGTCGCCCCCACCAGCGTACTCTGTGCCTCTGGTATGATCAAATGCCCACCGTGCCTCAACACGTGGCGCGGCGCAGCCCCGGCAAAGCGACCGTGTTGGCCACGCACGGGACGCAGAACTATTTTAGCGCCCAGTTGTTCGGCTAAAGCCCTCGTCCACGCCCCCGATGCCAATACCAAAAAATCGGCACGGCGGCGCTGCCGCGAAGTCTGCACCTCTACTCCACCAGAACCACTGCACTCGATTTGCTCTAGACGTTCCCCATAATGCACTTTAGCACCGCGCACCAGCGCCGCCTGCAGAAGCGCTTCGCCCAATTGCACCGGCACAACGCGCTCATCCTCGGCATAGTACAGCCCCCAGCGCAGTGCAGTAGATATATTGGGTTCCAATCCACGCACCTCTGCGGCGCTGAGACGCTCGACCTTCACTCCCCTTTGCGATTGATCTTGCCAAATGGCTTCTGTCTCGACTTCGTCCTCATCATTTAGGACCAGGTCGATCCCCCCTAAGGGCCGCCAGCCTACATCGATACCTGTCTCGTCGAAGAGTTCGGCGGCGAGCGGGCGATGCACGGCATGGCTGTCGCGAATAAAGAGAGCATACGTGCTAGCGCCACCACTAAAATGGGTAATTACACCCAGCGAAGCGCGACTGGCGTTGGAAGGGCCATTGCCCGCATCTATGACCAGCGGACGGGCTCCGGCGCGACTAAGGTAATAAGCGATTGATCGCCCGATAATACCGGCACCAACAACGAGGACCTCAGCCCCCGAAAAAGCCATTTAACGACCGACAATAGGCGGCAGATTCGTAACGGGACAAGCGCGAGCGCCCCGCACCGAATAACCCATATCACTGAGGACACAGCCGATCTGTGCTTCTAATTTGAGCAGGTAATCCTGTTCGTCCTTACTAGATGATGCCCGTGCGGGGCCGACGTCAAAACCTCGCACCGCGATCCCCGTCTTAAAGCCTTCTGGAAAGTTAACCCCTAGCAGCATCAGATTGATTAAGTCGAGTATTCTATACTGCAGCGTACGCGCGCGGTCTATATCGCCGGCCAATGCCTGATGGTATAGTTCGACGATGATTTCCGGCACAATCCCCGAAGTGGCGATCGTGCCCCCGCTGGCACCCATCATAACGGACGGAAAGAGAATCTCCTCGCAGCCTACCAGCACCACATAGTCCGGGCGCTGAGCGCGCAGGCGATGCATCGTATTAATTAGACGAGGCAGGTCCCGACTCGAATCTTTCGTGCCAAAAATTCGCTCGTAGGGCAGCAGTCGCTCCATGAGTTCCAGCGGCAGTTCCTGCGTAAATTGCGGAATATTATAGAGCAGGATATCGAGCGGCGATTCTACGGCGATCTCGGCAAAATACTCGAAGAGACTCTCATCGGAAATTTTGTAGTAATAAGGAGGCACGAGGGAAATGGCATCGACATTGATCGTAGCGTAGAATTCAGCCATCTTGAGCACGTCGCGCAAATTCGCCTCACTGGCACCGGCTAATATCGGCACTCGGCCGCCATTGACGTCCGTAATGAGGCGGACTACATCCTGGCGCTCTTCCCATGACAAACGCACAAATTCACCCGTGCTGCCATTCGGATAGAGGCCTTGAATACCAGCCTCGATCAACCAATTGATATAGCGCTCCATCTCCGTGTAGTTGATATTTCCATCGGCGTCGAAGATGACGATATTGGGACAGAATATCCCCTTGAATTCGCGGCGAGTGCTGGCAGCAGAAGGCACATTTGCAGCAACGGGCGCCGGCGCAACCGAGCGACTTGCCCCCCCTGCCTCACGGCGCACCAGTTCTACCCCGCGCTCGCGCAAAAAGTCGAGAGCCGAGGGCGTCAGCTTCGCACGCGGACAAATTTGAACCTCTTTGTCTGCGCCGAGTTTATCCTGTAGGACCTGTGCAGTAATTACCGAATCATCAATGCGAACCATGAGCCTATCCCCAGATCGGATACAAACGACACCTACTGATGCGGCAGGCGCCGTTCCACTTCTTCGTAGAGTTGTGGTATGACGTGGGCCGCAACGAGTTCGCCGTGTTTGGCCGCCTCTTGCGCACCTGCATCTATGGCCACGCGCACGGCACCGACATCGCCGCGCACTATGCTAGCCGTGAGAAAATAACCTACTTTATAACTGCCTTCATAGTCGACATTGGCCGACTTGAGCATCTGGTCGACAGCGCGGACCAGTGCTACCGTACTGCGCGTCTCAATAAGCCCCATAGCCCGCCGCGCCCCTCCTTGCCGCACCTCTTGTGCCGCACCGGCGAAACAGGCCATCGTCGCCGCGTCCGGCCGCGAGACCAGAACGACTCCGTCCAACTCGCCCACTTGTCCCACCACCTCCCGCCCGGCCTGCACTGCGGCCTGCACGTCGTCCAAATTGCCAACTGCGAGCGCGGCAATCCGACCGCCACTGCCGATGCTCAGACGCTGTATATCAACCTCGGCCGCTTTTACCATAGCGTCCCCGGCCGCGACAATCGCCGCATAGCCGATCGCCTCGACGACCCCGAGTGCTCCCGTCCGCCTCCCCTCCACCACCTGGACCGGGGGCGGCAAGAGCGGTGTCACCCCATCAATAGGCTGTGGCAATACGAGTGTTGCATAGACCGTCCCCACCTTTTCGGCGGCACGACGCCCCGTCTCTATAGCGGTCTGCACCGCAGCGACATCACCGCGCACTAACACATGGCACAGCGCCCCACCGATAAAAGCCCATCCGCAAATTTCGACATCTGCCGCCTTGGCCATCGCGTCGGCGGCGGCGATAAGCGGCGCAAGCCCCTGCGTTTCCAACAGGCCTAACGCGCGATAATCCACACTGGCGGCGACGTTGGTACTAGTATGAGGCATTGCCTCTTGCGCGCGAGCTTCTGGACGTGCAATGACTTCGGCCGTGATCAATTCTCCATGGCGCCGCGCCTCTGCACGGCCAATGGCAATGGCCGTCTGCACGGCAGCCACGTCTCCTTCCACCACGACCGTCACCCACCCAGACCCTATGCCATGACGCCCCGTTATGCGCACGTCGGCCGCCTTGAGCATGGCATCCGTCGCACCGAGCAGCGAAGCCATGCCACGCGTTTCTAATACGCCGATTGCCTTAGACATCTGAGTTGCCCACCATAGAGACTGCAAAGGCCTGCAAAACTTCGGGGCGCGGCTGTGGCAGCACCGCGGTGCACATCAGATGCTCATAGTTTCCCAAACGCGTTTCCACTCGAGCTATCGCCTCGCGCACGGCCCCCACATCACCCAGTACTAACGAACACACTACGCGATTGTGCACCGTCAGCACGTTGACTACTTCGACGGCGGCCGTCTTTACCATCTCGTCATCGCCATAGATATGGGCACCATAGCCACGCGTCTCGACCATGCCTAGCGCACCGCTCTTTACTTCGGCTTCTCTCTGTACGGGAAAATTGACAAAACGAAGACAGGCGTCTTGCGGCTGCGTTACCGGCGCGGCAACTACGTGTTCGGCTACTTGGCGGGCCGCCTCGGTGCCGCTCTTAAGCGCTGCGTCGACATCGCTAATCGAGCCACTAAAAAAGACGGTGGTAAAACCGCCAATAGACTCCCAACCGAGCAATTCGACATCAGCGCTTTTAATAGCGGCATCGGCGGCAACGATAATACCAGCGATACCTTCTACTTCAATCAAGCCTATTGCGGCGGGCATCTCAGTCTTCCAATCGGTGAACGACGAGTGCCGTCACCTCGCGTATGAGCTGCTCCGGATCTACCCCTTGGCCCGATTCGACGAGTTGATCTAAGAGCGTGCGGCGATTACAGCCGTGGCAATTGGCCCCTTCTTCGCCACTCTTTTTCAGTTCGTAAATTGCGCAATCGCGACAGGAACTCGGCTCGACGTAACCGGAGCCAAATTCCTCGTCCTGACAGCCGCACGAACGACTCGGTTGCTCGCAACGCCCAGAGCCCTCTATTTTTGCTGCCGACACCTCCGAGACCAGAGCCGACACCGGCGCCGGCGATTCAGCCGATGACGCACAGCCCATGGCACCCCGGCTCAACTGCAGCCGTTTTTGCCGCAAGTAGTCCCAGCCCGTTGGCGTAACGATAGCCGCCTCGCCAACGCGCACCTCTTTCTCGGACTCGTGCCGCTGCGCTAGGAGTTCGCCCGTTACGACGGCGTCTTCTATATAGAGGGTCGAAGCCATGCTCTATGCATTATCCCAGGTGAGTTGCCAACCCCGCAACGGGGCGCGGAATCACGTGTACGCTGCGCAATTCACCAACGCGCTGTGCTGCACTAGCGCCCGCATCAACGGCCGCCTTAACCGCCGCAACATCACCCTCAACTAATACGGCGACAAAACCACTGCCGACGCGCTTCTGACCGGCAAAACTGACATCGGCCGTCTTCAGCATCGCGTCTAGGGCCTCAACAACACACACAAGCCCCTTCGTCTCTACCATACCTAATGCTTTCATATGCCGTATCTCCTATCAACTCAAGTAGAGCGAAACCACGTCGTCGTGCGGACGCGGAATCACGTGCTGCGAGACCAATTCACCGACGCGTTCACAGGCTTCCGAACCCGCGCTGACCGAAGCTTGCACCGAACCGACGTCACCGCTGACCAACACGGTTATATACCCACCGCCAATCTCGAGCACTTTAATAATATCCACATCCGCCGCCTTGCTCATGGCGTCGGCCGCTTCAATTACGCCAGTGGCCCCACGCGTCTCGATCAAACCGAGCGCGCGCACAGCCCCTCCTTCGACGCCTTCGCCGCGCGTGGGCATAATGGCGCCCAACTCCTCGTGCGGGCGCGGGATCACGTGCACTGAATGCACCTGCCCCACTTTGGCCGCTGCCGTCGAACCTGCATCTACGGCCGACTTAACAGCAGCTACGTCGCCCGAACAAAATACTGTCACCAAACCCGAACCGACTTTGTCCCAGCCCAAGAGCTGGACATTAGCCGCTTTGGCCATGGCGTCACCGGCCTCGACGATACCCACGAGCCCGACCGTCTCTACCATACCGATTGCTTCCGACATCGCTTACCTCCTGATGTGT
>Ga0055584_100001639_pt1 | contig 21903 bp, 20 predicted proteins | sample OSDHelmetaG_FD_58716 | JGI IMG/M metagenome (GOLD analysis project Ga0055584, IMG submission 58716) | Pelagic marine sediment microbial communities from the LTER site Helgoland, North Sea, for post-phytoplankton bloom and carbon turnover... | ecosystem: Environmental > Aquatic > Marine >...
AACGGTCCTAGTATGATGCGTTTGCATCCCGCAGGGAGCATATGCGCTATACAAATTGTTATGGGTTGGGTTTTTTATAATTTTATTTTCAAATATAAAAAGAGTTTTACAAATATTTTGGATGAACCATTATGTTTTAGATGATCTCTTTGACCGCAATATGTTTTCAACTTGCCCACAACCTTTTGGGGCTTGGCGAAGTGGGGGAATTAGAAGTACAAATATTTAATTTAGCACTTCTGCCCCCATTTTGCCAAACCCTTGTTGGCAGTAGTACTTTCTTAATTTATTATTTTAATTCTTGATTTATGTACATATCCTTTTACGTTTGATTGAGTATATACTACCCACCAATTATTTTCTGAACTTGGGAACACCTCATAATGTTCGCCTTCAAATAATCTATCAATTATTTTAGCATTCGTACTCATTCCATTTCTAACATTTGTATATCCGTCAGGGTCTTGAATAATTGCAATGTATTTTTTAATTGTTGGTTTTAAATCTTTCTCTTTTTGATTTAATTCCTGTTCTTTTAATTCTAACTCCTTTTCTTTCAATTCGAGCTTCTTCTTGTCTATTTCAGCTAAAATTCTATATTTCTCTTTTTCCTTTATAGAGTCATTGGTTTTATTGTCAGTACTTGTCTGGTTACAAGAAACTATCAAAATTGTCAGGCAGTAAATAATTATTTTTTTCATTGTCTTTTTTTTTTAATTAAAATTAAATTTAATGTTCTACAACTATTAGACAAACTCCATGTCTAATAGTTTGGACATGGAGTTTATTTCCCTTTTATGCACAGTTTACAAAGCTACTATTAATAAAATTACCGTACAAACTAACATTCAGTATTGATTCCTTATTGCGTTTATTTCTATTATCTGCTTATGTGCAGTGTAGCCGAATATTCTCTGGAGATAGTAGTATGTGTATTTAGTAGTTTATGCTAATTTTAAAAAAACTAATTGGAATTGGTTTAATACTTGCCCACCCTAATCGACCCTGGTGGTATAGACCATCTAAGAAGTATTATAATGAAGTTATTTTTAAGGAATAAAACTTAATACTTTTAGTAATCCTTAATTAGAATATAATATCTTTAAAGAGCGAAAAGTGATTAAAGCACCTCTACAATACAGAAATCGTACAAATAAAGCGCATAAAAAAACGCAACCACTTAATTAATAGTTGGTTGCGTTTTTATTTTGTGATCCCTCTGGGGTTCGAACCCAGGACCCTATCCTTAAAAGGGATATGCTCTACCAGCTGAGCTAAGGAATCATATTATAATCGTTATTAAGAACGTGTTTCTCTAACGAGGGTGCAAATCTAAATATTATTTTACATCTAACAAGAAAATTTTAAATTTGTTTAGCAAAGGTCATATGTTCCTTTGATGTAACTGCTCCCAAACTGTTAAATAAGCTCTGCATTTTTGGATTAAAGTCGCCAATCCATGATAGTTCAGCGCTTTTTAATTGCGTCTGGTTGATAATGGAATCATAAAAGTTCATAATCATGCCAGTTTCCAATCCTTTATTGTGATAAGCAGGTATTACGCCAAAAACAATCCCACGAATGCGATCAATTCTCTTTCGATACCATAAAAACTTAAGCTTACCAATGAGATTGAGTTTACCATTTACATGCTTAAAAGCTTGATTTACATCCAACACATTGATATAGAAACCTGCCGGTTCACCATTGGCATATACAAACCAATTATACTTTTCCGGTGCTATGGGTTTCATCTTTTTCATTTCTAACAATAATGCTTCTTTTTTTAGCGGTTTAAAGAAATCATGGTTTTCCCAGGCTTTATTATAGATGTAAACAAAGTCATCTGCAAATTGATCTATTTTGCTGTAATCCAAATGTTTAAATTCATAGGCATCATTTTGCAACACGCGCCCTGCTAACTTACTAAAGCGCTCATGGTTAAATATTTTAGGGTCGATTTCTGATGTGGTTTGCTTAAAATCTTCAACATAACCCTGATTTTCAATTAATGTTTGATAATACCTTGGATTAAAGCTTTCGCGATAACTGGGTCGCTTAAATCCGGTGATCATTAGTCCCCAAAAACTGTCGCGACTCCCAAAATTAACGGGTGCTTGAACTCTTTGTTTGCCTGCTGATTTGAGCCATTTTTCGGCTACCGTAAAAAGTTGGTCACAAACACTTTGATCATCAATGCATTCAAAGAATCCAATTCTTCCATCTTCTTCATTCGGTTTGAATCCGGCTGCAATGCGCCCAACACATTGATTATTCTGATAGGCCAGCCAGCGTTTAATTTGGCCTTCCTCAAAATAATCGTTTTTGGAGGGATCAAATGTTGCTGCAATATCTGACTCAATATGCGGGATAAAATCGGGGTTGTTTTTATAGATGGCATAGGGCAGCTGAATAAATGCATTTTCTTCTGCCTGGCTAACTTCCTTTATTTCGATACTCATTGGACTAATTTGGTTTATAATAATGCGAATTATTAATTAGGTTTGCAAAAATAACCAAGCTAAAATGGAAACAGGTCAAAAGTTATTTAATTTTTCTTTGCAAGGTGTTGACGGAAAGAAATATACCAAATATGATTTTGCTGATAAGTTCGCGATGGTCATTATTATTACGTGCAATCATTGTCCATATGCGCAAGCTTATTGGAAGCGGTTAACCAAGTTATATGCTCGTTATGAGGATGATAGCTTAGCGATGATAGCCATCAATCCAAACAATGAAGTAACGTATCCGCAAGATAACTTTGAGAATATGGTGCGCTTAGCGGATCAAAAAAAATTGGCCTTCCCTTATTTAAGAGACCATAAACAAACGTTTACGCATAAACTTGGGGCTACTAAAACGCCAGAAGCTTTTGTGTTTAATTCAAAGCGAGAATTGGTGTATCAAGGTGCAATTGATGATAATTGGGAATCCCCAGAAATGGTAACACATGTCTATCTAGAAGATGCAATTGAAGATGCATTGGATGGTGTGGATGTTGATTTTCCTTATAAAGCTCCAACTGGATGCAGTGTTAAATGGAAAGAAAAGTTTCAATAATAACAGGAGCGAGCAGCGGAATTGGAAAAGCTTTGGCATTTAAATATGCTAAGGAAGGATATGCTGTGGCATTAGCAGCGCGTAGCAAAGCGAAGTTGGATGAATTGGTTGAAGAAATTAAGCGTTTAGGTGGAGTGGCCATTGCAATACAATGTGATGTGGCCATTGAAAATGATTGCATCAATTTAATCAATGAGACGGTAGCCAATTTCCAAAGAATAGATGTTTTAGTGAATAATGCAGGCATTAGCATGCGTTCTGTTTTTGCAGAAACCAGCATGCGTGTAATGGAGCAACTTATGCAAGTAAATTTTATGGGATGTGTATATTGCACCCGCCATGCCTTAGAACATATTATCAAAAACAAGGGAAGCGTGATCGGTATTAGCAGCATTGCTGGTTACCGAGGTTTACCTGGAAGAACGGGTTATTCGGCGAGTAAATTTGCTTTGAGAGGTTTTCTACAGTCGCTTAGACTAGAAAACAAAAAATATCATATCCATGTGATGGAAGCCAGTCCGGGTTATACGCAAAGTAATATCAGAAGAGAAGCTTTGATTAGCGATGGCTCTAAGCAGGGAGAAACTCCTATAGACGAGAACAAGGTCATGTCAGCAGAAAAAGTGGCAGAAATCATATTTAAATCGATGCTGAAGCGAAAAGATGAGGTCATATTAACCACCCAAGGTAAATTGGTGGTTTGGCTTTCAAGGAGAGTTCCTAAATTCGTGGATTATTTGATTTATAAAAATGTGAGCAAGGAGCCTGGCTCACCTTTTTAAAGCGCAATATTTAAAGGGTATAAAAAAAGGCCTCCACATTTGTGGAGGCCTTTTTTATGGTAAGGTCAATAATTAATGCGCGATCACTAATTTTTGCGTTAAGTTCATTTTTGTACCAGTGATATTTACAAGATACATTCCATTTGCAAAATCAGATGTATTGATTTTTAATGTGTTCATTCCTGTTTTCAAATCATTCATGTTATACGTGCCAATGGTTTGTCCTGCAAGGTTGGTAATGGTTACCTTAGCATTGTTGGCAGCAGGATTGTTGTAATTCAATGCAATCTCTACATGGTTGTTTGCTGTATTTGGCACCAATGTGAAGGTGTTTGCAGCAATATCATTGGTTGTTACACCAGCAGCTGTATTCCACATTTGTCTTTCGTTCGCATTTAGAATTCTTCGCTTGGTATCGTCTGTTTCATCATATTCTGCAATAAATCCGATAATCCAAATATTTGCAGGTTTGTTTCTGCTTGTTTGGGTACCATGTGGCCAAAATTCTGCTGTGGTAGGTATGTTTGCAGTAGTCATGGCTGGTAAAGTATAGCTATAATCAAAAGTTACTTTTTGCGCTGGTGCAACGGTTGTTGGAACTGAACCATCAGATCCCCAAGCCCCAGAAGGTATAGCTATAACTACATCTTTGTGCGGGTATCCAACCATAGGGGTTTTTTTACCTCCATATGGATGCGCTGAATTTCCAGTATAGACACTAGAAATTATTTGGTCATAACCAGTACCTGCTCCTCTAATTTCATCTTCTTTGATCATGGCACCAATTCTAAGGTTTCCACCGTAATAATCTACAAACTCAGCTTCGATTGTAAAGTCAAGTTTACGTGTAGCATTATTGAAAACTACATTGGTGATATTGATTTTAGCGGGTGTATTTACACTCAAGCTGTTATTAGCCGTTTGGTTCCATAATCCTCTAGATAACCCAACGTTAACTTGTCCGGATTGTTTGGTACGATCAAAATAACCAGAAGGATAACCAGCAGCAAAAGCTGTATTCAATTTATCCGACTCCGTATTTGTCATTTGATCTCGATTATGATGAATAGCAATAATAATTCTATTCGTGTGTGTAGCCCTTAAATTGTCAACGTAGGTATGTGCATCAGGACAGTGCTGACACCATGCTCCAGTTGCTTCCTCCATTAATGTATTACGTTGTGTGCTAATACCGTTGATGCTTATTACATTACTACGGGTTGTTTCATCGTTAGCCAAATTTCCATCAGTTCCAGCATTTGGATTAGAAACCCATACGCGAACATCTTCAATATCTCCAGCTGCTCCAACAGTCCAAGGCTTCGTGCTTTTTAATGTTACTGCATTTTCACCGTTTGCTTTAATATCAAGACCAGTTAGTGAAGAAGTTTGTGTTGCACCGCTTCCGATGGTGTAATTTAAATCCAAAGTAGTAATTGCAGTGGTACCTAAATTAGTTACGGTAGCTTCGATATCCACTGTAGATGCTTTTTTGTAAAAGCCTTCTACGTTGGTTCCAATTACTGCAGCATCAAGTGCTGATTGCGTTCCATAAATAAAACGATACACAATATCTCCAGAAGCACCCGTTGCATTTTTAAAAGTAGTTACAGCGTCACCTAACATTTTAGCAGCGGTTCCACCATTATTTTCACAACCGATAACTCCAGCAGGAGCTGTGCTACCATATGCATTATATGTTAAGTCGAAATTTCCTTCAGCACCTTCATGCAAAGAAACGGCAAATGAATACACATCTGAGTTGGCTGCGATAGCAGCACCTTTCCTTGAAACACCAAACCATTGTATGTGATGCACACGATTAGGAGCAGTACCAGTAGTATAGGATACTACTTTAACAATGAAGCTAGGATTTGGAGCTGCTTTAAGCTCAAAATCATGCCAAAAAGCATAGATAGCATTGTTTGGCCCTGGAGTTGTGGGCAATGCAGTCAATGAGGGTGGCTTCGAAGTGGTTGAAGTTGTATTAAATGTTAGATAACCATTGTCACTTGCTTTAAATTTTGTGTATGGAGTTCCATAGAAATTAAAAGAAAATGGAATAGTTTGCTCTGTAGACATTAAATCATTACTCGTTTTATTTAACAAGGTGTTCACACCTGTTTCAAACGTTTTCTGAAAGTCATATCCGGCAGGGGCATAGTTGGATCCTTTAACGGCATAATAGTTTTGTGCACTTGTACTGAGCACAAAAGTAAAAATCGCCAAAGTTGATAGTAATACTTTTTTCATGTTTTGCTTATTATTTTTTAAAATTCTGCGCTAATTTAATTGAATTCGCAGTCAATACCAAAAACTTTGAATCTATAATTTGTCATTTTCGATATGACGATTCTGATCACGAGCTGTTTTTTTTTCAAAGTTATTTTTTAATGAGTCGCTTAAGTCAATGTTCATCTGGTTTGCAAGGCATATTGTAACCCAAATGATATCTGCCAATTCATCTCCAATGGTACTTTCCTTATCCGATGTTTTAAAGCTTTGTTCACCATAGGTGCGAGCCATTAATCTTGCTAATTCTCCAACCTCTTCGGTTAGAATGGTCATATTGGTTAGTTCTGAGAAGTACCTGACACCATATTTCTTAATCCACTCGTCCACTTTAGATTGGAGTTGTGGTAGGGTTAAATCATTAAAGTTTTCCATAGTATTTACGTAAAATCCACTCCAAACCAAAAAGAAAGGCAATGAGCATGAGCACGTAGGGGATTTGAATAAGGTCCTTTAGTTTCTTTATGTGTTTAACAACTACTGTTTTATCTATTGTGTTGTTCAGTTCATTAAAGAGTAAATCATTTTGCTTGTAGCTATAAAAGGAGCCTTTATAATCATCGCTCAACCGCGATAACAAACTCCAATTGGCCTTTAAAATTCGCTCTTCCTGTGAAACTTTACTCACCGAAAAGCCCGTACTGGCCGTTTTACCTTTGGTGCTTGCTACCACTTGGTAATTGCCGGGTTCTAAGCCGCCCAAATTGTAGGTATAATAGCTTCCATTATTGCTTAGGATAATTTCTTTCTTAAAACTATCCTTTGTAAGAATGCCTTTCACTTCGGCATCAACAATTGGCTCAAATACTTGATTGTATAGCTCCGCTTTCAGAAATATGTTTTCGTTTTTTGTAAAGCGACTTTTACTCGCACTTATTGAAAACAATGGTTTGTCTTGGCCGGATAAAAGCCATTGGACTAAGTGATCAAGCAGGTTCTCGGTTACGTTGTGATGTCCTTCCAAAGCATATTCGCGCATCGACCATCTCCAGATTCCCTCTCCAAAGATGATAGCAACTCTGCGCTTTTTTGCACTAGTAGCTATGAGTGGGTAATTGGTTGCTATCCCATTAATCATCTGATAAGACATTGCATTTAAGTTTTTCGGATAAATGGCAAAAGGCACGGTTAAAGGGGGCAACTGTTCCATTAATTCAAGGTCATCAGGTTCGGTGGAGAATCCATTAAATGTTTCATTGTAGCTAAATCCAGCCAGATTAGGTTGTGCAGTTCTAACCTGTAATTCGCCTATTTCATCCACCCATTTATTCCAATCCATCATTTCACCACCAACTATGAGTACCGGTTTTTTACTGTTGATGAGATTATACCCAGCATTGGCTTCGGATAGTCGATTTGGGACCTGTACAGCGATGATAACGTCAGATTCCAATGCGATTTGTGTAGAATTCGTAACCGTTAATTCATAATTTTTCTGCGCTTTTAATGCAGTACGGATGGCTTTGACATCTGGATGAGCTCCTTGATATAATATGCTCACTTTTTTGCGATTGTCTAAAACATTTACATAAACCTCTAAGCTGTTGTTTGCCTTATTCTTTTCATCGTTCAGGACATTGGTCTGTATTACAATACGCTGCACGCCTGGTTGCTTTGCAGCGATTTTAATTTGCTTGGCATAGAAGTCTTGGTTTGAATTCACTTCGAAAGCACCTTGCCCTACGTTTACTCCATTATTGGTAACTTGATACGTAATGCGTTCTCCCTTACAGGCATTGGCAAGTATATTAAACTCCAACGGGAAGTCGTTGCCCAGTAATACAAAGTCATTCGTCTTGGCATTGCTTACTTTAATATCTTTAAGTGCATTGGTATCTCCAAGTCCTAGGGTGTATATAGGTTTATTGATGGACAGCGGATAGAAATTGGGGTTGGCTCCAGCATTTATTATACCGTCACTACAAAGTACGATGGCCTTGTCAAAAGAACTGTGATTGCCTTCGTTTTCTATGGCTTCGGATAGGTTAGTTTCAATGGATGATGGTCTCAATGAATCTTGAATGATTTCGCCTTTTAAATCGGTAAACCTTAGATCATAGTCCTTAAGTTGCAGTTTCGCTTTGCGAATGAAATCACTATAATACGTTTCAATATTGTCTTGGTTCTTTACCGATAAAGATTCGTCTAACAAGAATGAAATGCCTGGTTTATGTTTGACCTTAGTTTCATATTTAAGGTATGGCGCAAGTAATAAAATGGATAGCAGAAATAATCCTAGGGTACGTAATATAAGCAGTACAAAAACAGGATATTTTAGAACTTTATAACTGGGTTTCTTTAGACCAGCATATAAAAAATAGGCCAATAAAAAGCTACTGATAAACAATAGAGGAACCCAAAAAAGATGACTGGAAAAAACAATGTTCATTACCTGAAAACAAAAGTAGTTTTTATGAGGTTAATCCCAAAATTAGATGATGCCTTCCTTACAAAAGGTTTAAAAAGGTTGTAATTTCGCGCATCATTTGAGAATATGAGCAAAACATTTGAAACAGATATCGTAATAATCGGGGCAGGTCCAGTGGGGTTATTTACGGTTTTTGAGGCTGGATTGATTAAACTAAAATGTCATTTAATTGATTCATTACCCATACCAGGTGGGCAATTGGCGGAAATTTACCCCAAGAAACCCATTTATGATATTCCAGGCTTCCCTGAAATATTAGCGGGTGATCTAGTCGAAAACCTAATGGAGCAAATTGCTCCTTTTAAACCAGCGTTTACATTAGGTGAAAAAGCAGAGAAATTAACGAAGTTGGATGATGGTAGATGGTGTGTTGAAACCAATACAGGTACCAAACACATAGCGCCTAATGTAGCTGTTGCCGGAGGATTAGGTGTGTTTACCCCAAGAAAACCTCAGATAGAGAACATTAACTATTACGAAGATAAGGGAGTAGATTATATGATAAAGGATCCTGAAAAATATAGAGATCAACGGGTTGTAATTAGTGGTGGAGGCGACTCGGCCTTGGATTGGTCTATATTTTTAGCGGATGTCGCCAAGGAAGTTTATCTAGTGCACCGAAGAACAGGTTTTAGAGGAGCCTTGGATTCGGTTGAAAAAGTGATGAAGCTAGCTGAAACCGGCAAAATTAAATTGGTCACCAATGCAGAAGTAGATGAGCTGCAAGGGACCGAAAAATTAAATAAAGTGGGCATTTCGATTAAAGGGGATGATTCAAAAACCTTTATTGATGCGGAATATTTTATTCCATTGTTTGGGTTGAAACCGACTTTGGGTCCAATTGGTGATTGGGGTTTGGCTTTGGAAAAAGATAGCATTGTGGTGGATACATCAGATTATTCTACCAACCTTGAAGGGGTTTATGCAATTGGAGATATAAACACATATCCTGGTAAACTTAAACTGATACTTTGCGGTTTTCATGAAGGAACATTGATGGTTCAATCAGCGTTTAAACGGATCTATCCAGATAAAAATTTAGTCTTAAAATATACCACAGTTAATGGAGTGAACGGTTTTTAATAATGGAAGATGCCGTAGAAATAATCGTTGTTGATCGGGAGGGAGAAGAGCACACTCTTGAAGCCCCTACAGATATGAATTTAAGTTTAATGGAGGTCTTGCGCCTATATGAACTACCAGTGAAAGCAACCTGTGGGGGTATGGCAATGTGTGCCACATGTCAGGTCTATATTGAAAGTGAACATGAATTGCCAGAAATGGGTGATGCAGAACAAGACATGTTGGATGAAGCCTTTTTTGTGGATGACGATAAAAGCAGATTGGGATGTCAAATTCCAATTAAACCCAATTTGAATGGATTAAGAGTTACGCTTGCTCCAGCAGAAGAGGAATAGTTGTTTATATTACGAATTCTTTTTTAAGAATTTCAACCCCTTCGGTGTCGTAATAAATCACACTATAATTTCCTTTTTTCCAACCGCTCACACTTACTTCGAAATTTAATTTAACATTATCTGCAATAGGAATGGTGTGGCTCTTCCCATTCGTGAATTTAGTAACTCCTTCTGCATTTACCACCTTGCTTTGTATGGTTCTTGGCTTTGGGTTTGCGAAACTGATATTTCCAAATACCGTGGTTGTGCGTGTGCTGATGTTACCAGCCTCATCAGTTTCAATTTCTCTTGATGCACTGTGCCAAGGGATTTCCTTGCGGGTTACTTTCGCGAGTAAACTCCTTAAGGCTTTGTTCTGGGCAGGGTCGCCTAAATGTACATTGGCAATGGATTCATCATCGGTAACGCACCAAACGGCTTCTTGTATGGCACCTTTATCTTGAATCTTATATTTACTAATAAAATCAACCAGCGTTTGAAGTGCGGTGTCCTGAGTTAATCCTAAGCTAAAAATACCTTCCGATTTTGGGCTTCGATCCGATGATTCTGTACAATATCCATCGATTTTAATAGTTCGAGGTACATTTTTCTTTATTATGTAAGTCATTGCAATTGGAGCCACCAAGGTTTGTTCGCCCTCATCAGCTGGATAGTATAGCGTTCCGGCTGGGATTTTTAATTTAAAATCTTTTTTGGAGGTGATTTTTAACTCAACGCATTTTCCAGAATGGCCACCAATGGATTTTATCCGAGTAGTAATATTGGGTTGATCTGCAACTTCACTCAATAGGATGGTAGCAAGTCTATTCGACTTGAGCACAAAGCTGTACGAAAAGAAGAGGATTAAAAAGGGTAGTAAAAGTTTAAGGCTATTTTTAATAAAACGATTTTTCATATATTAACAACGCTGCCTATAGTTGATTTATTTTATTTTTTTTTGCCACCCAGTTTTTTTGGATTCTCTTTTATAAAACTAGCCCAGTTGTTTTTCCCTTTATTAACACCAAAACCTTTCGGGCTAAACTGATTGAAATGGCATAATGCAGCTCCTAAGGCATCCGTAGCATCTAAATTTTGGGGCATGGCATCAAATTTAAAGATCTGTTTAAGCATTCCAGCAACTTGTTCTTTGGTTGCTGTGCCTTTACCCGTAACGCTTTGCTTTATTTTGCGTGGGCTATACTCAAATACAGGCAGATCCTTGGCTAATGAAGCGGCAATTGCAACCCCTTGTGCTCTTCCTAGTTTCAACATACTTTGGACATTTTTACCAAAAAATGGTGCCTCTAGTGCTACTTCATCGGGTACATATTGAACGATGATACTGGTAACTCGATCAAATATATGTTTCAATTTAAGGGCATGGTTATCAAATTGACTGAGTTTAATGATTCCTATGCTTATTAATTCTGTTTTACTTCCAATAATGCCTATTAAGCCATATCCCATTATATTTGTGCCCGGATCGATACCTAGAATAATCTTATCATATTTTGATTTGTCGTATCCCACTAAAGAACAAAGGTAATTAAACACATAAGTAAAAGATACCAAACCCTTGCTTTTGTTAGCTTGCAAATCTTACTTCTTCTGGGGATTGGTTTTTTGTTGCAACAGAAATATCAAGAAATCAAACCAGAACAATTGGCAATTCAATCTTTGATAACCAAGGGCAGATTTGTTATTGGCATTAGCCTGGCCCTGTTACTTACGGTTGTGAATTATGCTCTCGAAATTATAAAATGGAAGGGTTTATTGCACCTCCCAGCTTATGGGATTTGGCATCATACCAAAGCGTTTTTATCGGGTTCTGCCATCAGTTTATTTATGCCATTTCGTTCCGGAGAGTATTTAGGTCGTATCCTTTATTTTGAAAAGAAGAATTGGAGTAGGGTGATTATCAGTAGCATGAGGTCAGGTTTGCTTCAGTTATTGGTAACGCTACTGGTTGGAATGGTTTGTTCAGTTTTTGCTATTCCCGTTATAGAGAAGCTCTTATCACTTAATATTTATACTGCTTTTGCAATTGGTGTAGTGGGTATTATTCTAATTGTAATGGCCATTCGATTATTGCCTATCTGGGTTAGATCCTTGTTGAAGCGAATTAACTTACAATCAAATGCAAGGGATGATTCCAGGCAGTTTACCAAGCCTTTTGGCTTATCGGTATTGCGTTATGGCGTCTTTGTTATGCAGTATGCGTTATTGCTTTGGGCATGTCAGATTGCCGGTCTGCAAGAAGCAATAATTATTATCCCAGTATTCCTATTAGTGCAAACCATAGTACCTACATTCTTTTTATCTGAAATTGGGTTGCGACTGGTTTTGGCAAGTTACTTCTTTGACAGTGCGCTCGTTATTGTGCCAATTTCAATCATATATTTTATAAATATTTTATTGCCTGCTTTGATGGGTGTATTTTTTCTTAAAAAATGGAAATCCTAGCATATATATCATTTTTAGCATATGCGTTATTTTACCTACCCATTATTTGGGCAAATCGTTTTGCAAAGGAGATAGCACCAATTGAATGGGACGGGAAAGATAATTTTTCTATCATTGTGCCTTATTATAATGAGGAGGATGCTTTGCCTAGGTTAATAGATTCGCTTCAAGAATCAGCTATTCAACCGGATGAAATTATTTTTGTAGACGATTTCAGCACAGACTCTAGTGCCACACTTTTGCGTACTCTAACAAAAAAACTACCCCATGTTAAATGTATACCAAATACCAATAAACCTGGAAAAAAGATTGCTTTAACAGAGGGGATAAATCATGCTCGCAACAATATTATCGTATCTACAGATGCTGATTGTCTCATGCACCCCAACTGGCTGAATAAGCTGGTTGGTACACATGTGTATAATGACAATATTTTTACGTTTGGCTTGGTAGAATACATTTCAAACGATCATTGGTTGGGTATGTATCAATGGATGGAAAGTCGTGCACTGATGGCAAGCGGTATGGGATTGTTCCGACTAAAAATGCCAGTAATGTGCAATGGGGCCAATCTGGTTTTTAACAAGGATGGATGGAAAGAAGTGGGCGGGTATGAAGGCAAAAAAGCCATTTTAGGAGGGGATGATATTTTCTTAATGCATGCATTGTGGAAAAAGGATCCCACCAAGATCGGGTATTGTCTGGATGAAGAGGCGGTGGTATATACGGCTCCACATAAACAATTTGGAAAGTTCATGCGGCAACGAAAAAGATGGGCAAATAAAACGGGTAAGTATGATTTAGCTTTTGCGAATATCATTCCTTTCCTTGTTGCAGGGGTCAACCTGTTCATCTTAGTATGCTTTATTCTGTTACTTGTTTCGGGAGAATGGGGCCTTGCATTTGGATTGCTTGTTGCCAAAGCATTGGTCGACTATTATAATATCGTTAGTTTAAAACAAGGATTTAGAAATTGCGTTTCGTTTGTAATGATTTTACAATATCAACTCTTTCAATTAATCTACCCTTTTTTACTTCCTTTTTTCAGATCAGATTGGAAAAGAAAAACTACGTAAAGTGTAGAAATTTTACTTGGATATGGAATAAATTGCCCAGCAATTCTTGCAATTCTTCAGAACGACCTTTGGGACAAGAAAATGTAGCGATATAGCTATCTGAGTCTGTTTCCTGATGTACAATTTCAATTAAACTATTATTGAGCAATCCATACCACTGTTGTTCTTCACCAAATGGACATTTAGCGGAATAGATTTCTTCAATGTCTTTCGTAATAACTATAGCCTTTTCTAGTGCAAGCTTTGCGGCCATTCCATAGGCATTAATCAGACCTGGAATTCCTAAATTAACACCACCATAATAGCGTACAACAATAACAGATACCTGCGTTGCATCAATTCCTTGAATGGCCCTCAGGATCGGTTTACCCGCAGAATTGGCAGGTTCACCATCATCAGACGAATACATTTCGCTTTTATCAGGGTGAAGTACATATGCATAGCAATGATGAGTAGCATCAGCATATTTATTTTTGATTTTCTTTAACCAGGCATCAAATTCTTTTTTGCTATTGGTTTTAAGGGCATATCCATAAAATTTACTGCCACGGTCTTTAAACTCAGACCGTGCATTTGCTTGAATGGTTCTATAGGAATGGTCAAATAGCAAGGGTAATAATTAGTATGGATACGATGCTTAATGTAAGGCCAATGGTTTGCATTTTATTGAGTTTATCTTTAAAGAAAAGAATACTTCCTAGGGTGGAAACTAGAATTACACCAACATTGTTTACGGCAAAAATGGCTCCCGTACTTTGTCCAGTGAGTTGCTGCAAAGCCAAGATTAAAAAATAAATGGAGAAATAATTGGGAACACCTAATAAGAAACCTGCAATCCAGTCTTTCTTTTTAATATGGAAATCCCGTTTAATGATAAGTATAACCAACCCAACTAAAAATGCACCGGTAAATATGGTTGTGGTAGCCATGAGTGGTGAAGACCCATTTAAGTATGTGAGGTCTATCCATTTCATGCAGCCATCAATAATACCTGAGCCGATGAAAACTAAAATGGGAAAGAAGATAGGGCCATCTATGTTTTCTGATTTTTTACTTCGCTTGTTGATTGCGAGAACCGCAAGCAAAGCCAAGCCTAGACCGATCCACTTAAGCCAACTGATCTCTTCATTTAGCCAGAAAAAGTAAAATAGGGCAGGAAAAATAAAGGCCATTTTTGATGAAACCGCGTTGGATGCCACTCCGAAAATTTCTGTTGTTTTGGCCATACAAAAAAATACTCCTACAAAGAGGAATCCAAGTATTAACGCGAACCAAAAATAGGATGTTTGTTGCTGTTCAGATGAAAAAATAAATGTTCTCCCGAGTGCTTGACCAACCACTGAACAGGTTAAATAATTGATTACAATAGCATGAAACGTATTGACTTCAGCTCGCTTAAATCTTCTAAATATCCAATTTATGAATGAAGAACATAATATCGATAGACTTAGAAAGGTCATGGTATCCTTTGGAAATAATTTATGCTATTATCACGGTAAAACTCTTGAGCTTCAAGAAAAAATAGATCATCTGGTAATTCTGGAGCGGAAATCCCTTGCTGAAGTTTTAAAGCGTGATTTGTAATTATCCTCAATTCATCAACTAAATCTAGATGCAGAAAGCTTTGTATGGTTTGTCTTCCTCCTTCAATCATCAAGGTGCCTACGTTTTCTTGATACAGGTATTTTAAAATTCCTAAAGGGTTGGAGATGTCTTTAGCCTTAAAATGAGAAGGTAATTGATTGGGGTGCTGATGGGTAAATAAAATGCCAGGAGTCTCGTTTTCGAAAAATGGATTGTTTAAATCAATTGAATTCCCAAGGATACAACGCAAGGGTTGATTGCCTTGAAACTCCCTAAGGTCCAAACGGGGTTGATCAATGCGAAGGGTATTATTCCCAATTAGATATGCATCAATCTCGGCACGCCATTTCTGTGAAACGGTATTTACCAAATCGTTACTGATCATGACCCGTTCATTGGTGCTACCAATAAAACCATCATCGCTCTGTGCCCACTTAGCAATCACATAAGGCTGTTGCGCATGTATACTTTTAATAAAGGCCTTGTTTAAATGCTGACATTGTTCTTCAAGGACAGAAAGGGTTGTTTCAATTCCTGCTTTTCGTAAGCGCTCAATTCCTTTTCCCGCAACTCTTGGATTTGGGTCTAGCATGCCTACAATCAGTCTTTTGCATGGATTAGCTTCAAAAAGTGCAGCGCAAGCGGGCGTTTTTCCTACAAACGAACAAGGTTCTAAGTTAACATATACCGCACATTCTTTTAGAATGCTTTTGTCCTTGACCTTGTTAAATGCTTCAACTTCTGCATGCGGCTTTCCAAAGGCACTGTGATACCCTTCTGCTATTATGTTGTTTTGATGTACAATAACGCAGCCTACCAGTGGATTCGTTTTGGTTCTACCCAAACCAAGTTTAGCCAATTCCAGGCATCTTTTCATGTAAATTGCATCCGTCAAGTATGCAATATTAAGATATATTTATTCAATTTGATTTACTTAAGTATGTTTGCAATTCAATGTTCAGTCCAGATCAAATTACGTATAGGTATACCTCTTCGGAGAAGGAACATTTATGCACAATTTTGAATGAATTTAATGTTAAAAATGAATTGGACGATTCAGCAAAAAGCAAAATATTACATAGAATAAATCAGGGTGAGCCCTATCAGTATGTAATCAATCAATCTTGGTTCTATGGCATGGAACTTAGTGTAAACGAACATGTATTGATTCCTCGACCTGAAACTGAAGAGCTTGTAGATTATCTTATTAAACATGTGCCGAGTAACTCTGTAATTGACCTTGGCACAGGTAGTGGGTGCATAGCGCTTGCCTTAAAGAAAGGCTTGCCTCAAGTAAAAATTTTAGGAGTAGATTTAAGTTCGGAAGCTTTAGACGTTGCAAAAAAGAATGCACAGAAGCTTGATTTAGACATAGAATTCAAACACGATGATATGTTGAATCCAACACAAACATATTCGGACTATGATTTGATAGTGAGTAACCCGCCTTATATTGAAGCTTCGGAACAGTTGGACGAAACAGTGCAGCAATATGAACCTCACATGGCATTATTTTCACCAGATGATGCCTTGAAATTTTATAGGGCGGTGCTTTCTTTTGCCAGCGAACATTTACGTGCCGGGGGTACAGTTGCAGTTGAAATAAACCAAGAATTGGGCAAAGAAACCTTGGCGCTATTTGTCGATTACCAAGCAGAAATGCTGCAAGACATGAGTGGAAATGACCGGTTCATTATTGCCCATAAATAAGGCTATTCAATAATATTTACTTCGGGTGTCAGGTCAATTTGGTAGGTTGCTGCAACACTGGAAATAATTTCCATTGCCAAAGACTTGATTTCTGACCCTTTTGCTTCTCCATAGTTTACCAGCACAAGCGCTTGTTTGGCATGGCTGCCTGTATTCCCAACCCGTTTGCCTTTCCATCCCAGGCTTTCAATGAGCCATCCAGCAGGCACTTTTACGCCTGTTGGTACTGTATATCCTTTAATATCTGGAAAACGCGCCTTAAGAGCCTTAAAACGATCTTCTTCTATTATTGGGTTTTTAAAGAAGGAACCGGAATTACCTAAAACCTTGGGGTCGGGTAATTTGCTTTGTCTAATTTGGATTACCGCTAAAGAAATGTCTTTGATACGGGCATCTTGAGGATTGATATTCATTTCCTTCAATGTATTTTCTATATCCCCATAACTGGTGTTGGTTTTATGCTCGCCAACGGTTAATTGAATGGTAATGCTGTGGATAAAGTACGCTCCTTTTAGACTTCGTTTAAAAACTGATTCGCGATAAGCAAACTTACAAGCGCTGTGATCAAATTCTTCAAGTTCAAGTGTGGTAAGGTTTAATGCTTTAAGTGAAATGAAAACATCTTTCAATTCCACTCCGTATGCTCCGATGTTTTGCATGGGTGCCGCTCCAACCGAACCTGGAATTAATGACATGTTCTCAATTCCGCCCCAATTCTGCTGTACACAATGCAAAACCGTATCGTGCCAAACGGATCCTGAAAGGATTTCAATGACTACATGTTGATCCGTTTTTGAGATCACCTCTAATCCTTCAATTTGATTGATAATTACCAATCCGTCAAAATCTTTGCAAAGCAATACATTACTACCGCCTCCTAATAATAGGATAGGGTTTTCCTTAGCTTCTTTAGATTTTAAAACACGTTTTAGCATTTCTAGATCGGTCACCTCAACAAGTAGTTTAGCGCGGGTATCTAATCCAAAAGTATTGTATGGTTTTAAACTTATCCCAGTTTGAAAATTCACTATTCAAATGTACTGATTTATCTAAGTTGAATATACCGATTTACCCACATTAGTCAACAAAAAACCCATCCGTCAAAGAACGAATGGGTTTTTTTATAATGGTTAAAGTGAAGTTTATCTTCTTTTCTTTCTTTTGTGTCCTATGCCACTGCTTGGCAAAGTATTGAACTTCTTTTTACTGTTTCCAATTGGAGCTCCAATACGTATCATTGCGCATCTAAACCCAAGTGTAGATAATGCCAATTGCTCATCTAAGTAACGTTTTGTACCAGGGCTTAACCAGTAAGCTCTATCATTCCAAGAACCTCCTTTATAAACACGAGCTTGGTTATCCACTAAGGATGTTACTCCATACTCATATTGTTGTTCTCCTTCATAGTAACTCAACTCATCTTTAAATCCAATGTTGTCGGCAACTCGGTAATTTCTTCTATTTACATTCTCAGCAGGATCAACCAATTCATATTTAAGTCGTCCCAAAGAATCTTTAAGTTCAAGTTCACCAAATTGGTCAAACTGTAATTGTTTGTAAACGTTACCACGGAAAGAATTGAAATCGTTTACATCGGCAGAAGATAATGGTCTGTAAACGTCCATTGTCCATTCAGAAACATTACCTGCCATGTTATACAGTCCATAATCATTAGGCCAGTATGAGAATACAGGTGTAGTTATAAAACCAGCATCATTCAGTTTACCAGCAATACCACCTTGATCACCTTTTCCTCGTTTAAAGTTGGCTAAAATCAAACCTCTTACTTTTTCAGTTGCCCCGTTGTTTTGAGTCCATCTTACGGTTAGGTCATTCCAAGGGTAAATTTTTCCTTGGTCAATATTCTCTAATTGAGAATTACCAATTCCGGCCATCGCTGCATATTCCCATTCAGCTTCAGTAGGCAATCTGTATTCTGGTAAAAGTATACCATCTTCCATTGTTACATTACGAACAGACTTTTTCTTTAAGAATTTCTTCTTTTTAGTATAGTCTCTTTTCTGATGACGGTTTCTGCCTTTCGTTGCAAAATCATATTGACCTGCCAAGTAAGCTTTAGAGTTAAAGTTTTCCTCATTGATCTCTGCATTTGAATTATACTTGATAATTTTCTCACGATCCATGATATACTCATTTACGCGGTCAGTTCTCCATGCAGCGTAATCTGTTGCTTGCAACCAGTTTACACCTACTACAGGGTAATCTTGATATGCTGGATGTCTAAAGTAGTATTCAACAAAAGGCTCATTGTAGGCCAATTTGCTTCTCCATACGTTGGTGTCAGGAAGAGCGTTTCTAAATACCTCAGGCATATCAACAAATACTCGACCAATCCAATATAAATATTCTCTATAGTTATGGTTTGAAACTTCTGTTTCATCCATATAAAAAGATTGTACTGTCACTCTCTTCTTTAGGTTGTCATTACTAAAAATAACGTTTTGCTCATGTGAACCCATCACAAATGTTCCACCTTCAACCAACACTAAACCAGGACCCGTTTCTTGGCCTGGATACTCATGCTTTTCAAAACCTCCCCACTTAGAGCTGTTCAGTCCTTGACCAGTGGTCGAAGACTTTTGTTTTTTACACCCTGGCATAACAGCCAAAGCAACAATTGCTAAACATGGAATAAGATACTTTTTCATATTACTACGATTCATTACTTTCCTTAAACGGCAAATATCGATAATTTATTGTATTTAATGACAAAAAAATGGTTTTTAATCCGATTCTAAAAGGGTAAATAGATGATTAGGCGATAATTGCGACTGGGCTTTGGTTGGTTAGGAGTGTAGGAAAACCCCAATTCATGCTTCCACAAACCGAAACCAGCATTACACTAAGTCAGTACTTCAACTGAATTAAATGTATAAGCAGTTCAGAAGCCATACCTTAAAAGATTGGCGCACAAAAAAAAGAGGAATGCACCTAACAATCCTCTTTTTCGTATCATTTTCAATTTATTCTAATTCTTAAAATTCTGGACAACGGATAGGCTTAAATGGTCTTTTACCAGTTTTTAAGCACCAATCAACTGTTAAAGAAACTTCGTGAGACCCTTGTGCCGCTGGTCTGGCAGATGATACCGTAATATCATAGCTATAACCAAATTTCAATCGATCTTTTCTAAATCCTAATAATGCAATAATTGCATCAGAGTTTCCAAATTCGCCTGCAGTTTGTCTAAACCACAATCCTGAAACTAAAGGCCCTTTATTTACATAGAAACCAAAGTTAATCTGCGTAAAGTTCTGTTGCATCATAAACAGGATGTTTGGAGAAATAAATGCATCTGGGTTTCTTCTTTTTTCTAGCGGAATTTTAACTCCAGTATGAGCTGTATATCTTCTCGGAAGTATACCATCTTGGCTTCCGTAAAATGATTGATTGGGTTCAATTACATTATGCATGGCAAAACCAGCATAGAAGTTTGCTGAATAACCGATAACACCTGCCGCAAAATTTGGGAAGGTTACACTCTGTTGAGGAAGTGGTTCATTGGTTTGGTATACAAAACCTTGTGTTGGATTAATTTGATCCGCAAACTGCAACTTAGAAAAATCCAATCGCTTGTTTACAAATGTGGCCTGTAAACCGGTTCTAAAAAAGAACTTTCGGGTAACCGGGATGACGTAGCTATATACCCCGCTGAATGCAGTTGTGGTTAAAAGTCCAGAACCAGCAACATCACGTGTTATCATAGCTCCTAATCCTCCGCCTACCGCATCAAAATGTTGGTCCCAACTTGCGTTAACCGTTTGGTAAGTTCCTTTCAAAGAAGGCCATTGGTTCCTGTAGTTAATTGCAAATCTTCCAGCCATTCCGTTTGCACATACAGCACTTCCAGCCATTGCTGGATTCGTATATATTGGAGCTGCATAGAACTGAGTAAATTGTGGATCCTGTGCATTTGCGATATTGGCCATTAAAACCAGGCAAGATGAGAACAGGACATTTCGTAAAATTCTTTTCATGTAATAATGTAATTAGTGCAAATATAATTTTTTGGTCATAACATTGAAACGTAATTCGGAATAAAATATTTTATCCGTAACTTCGTTTAGAGGTTGTTTGATATAATAAACACCCAAAGATACAACAAAGTCCACTGTTTAAAAAAAAATAATTTAAGATGAACAAACCCATTTGCTTCAAACGGTTAAGCGTTATAATTCTAATTTTAGCGATGTTTAACGGAGAAGTAATGCAAGCACAGAATATTAGTAAAATAAATTCACCTCTTGCAAATGGCGTTTGGCGTAAATTAAACGTAACCTTGAATGGAGTACATCAGGTTACTGGCGCAGATATTAAAAATTGGGGATGGGATATCAATTCTATCGACCCTGCAACAATTAAACTATTTGGCAACCATGGGGGTATGATGAACCCGGAAAACAACGTTGCGCGTAGTTATAATTTAGATGAGATTTCTATTCAAGTGGTTGATGGTGGAGATGGGGTGTTGAATGAGTCGGATTATATTCTGTTTTGGGGAGAAGCGCCCCATAAATGGAAAAGGGGAGTGAATGGATATTATCATGAAGTTAACCTCTACAGTGATAAAACGATTTACTTTATGACGTTTGGCGGAACCGCTGGAAAAAGAATTCAAGCATTAAACTCCAGTTCGAAAACACCAGATAATACAGTGCGTACATATGATCATCTCTCATTTCATGAACTAGAAGAACATAAAATTTATAAAAGTGGCAAAGATTACCATGGCGAGATTTTTCAAGAATCCAGTTCATTGGATTTCAATATAGCAGTTCCTAATCCTGCACCAGGCATTCCTGCCAAGCTTAAAATCAAATTTGCCGGTGGGGGAGCAACGAGTAGTGTGAGTTATCAATTCAATGGTGTAAATATTGGGAATGTTGGCGGATTGTATGGGTCTGAAGAATCAGGTGACATTCGGTATACTGAATCGTTGGTACAATACACCCCTAATGTAAATGCGAATAATTTGTTGCGCATTGCTTATTCAAAAGGAGGGAACAATTCCTTGGGCTATTTAGACTACTTTGAGATGATTGCTAAATCAGAATTGGTACTGGGCAATAATCGTATTATTCAAA